>ERZ1645187.291-NODE-291-length-48334-cov-110.634665_pt1 | contig 48334 bp, 42 predicted proteins | sample MGYA00575352_ERZ1645187 | MGnify/ENA primary metagenome ERZ1645187 (study PRJEB40837, sample SAMN11349314) | freshwater sediment metagenome | isolation source: river sediment | host: Sediment | place: India: Wazaribad , New Delhi | collected 2017-02-21 ... | reverse complement strand
GATCTCGGCAGCGATCGAGGTGATTGCCGAGCGCATCCGAGCCCTCACAGAGCGGCCCGACATCTCGGAAGTCGCCAGCCGCATCGAGGCCCTGCTCGACGATTCGATCGCGGGCGTCGAAATCACGGCGCCGATCCGCGCGGACGGGGACACCGATGGGCTGTTCGACCTCTCCCGCCTCGACGTCGAGCGTCTTCGCGCGATGTTCGAAACGGGGAACCAACGACGCACCGATACCCAGCGCCTTCGTCGTGCCGTCGAAGCTCGGCTCGAAGAGATGGCGGCCCGCAATCCCACTCGGCGGGGACTCGTCGAACGCTTCGAGGCATTGGTCGACCAGTACAACGCCGGGAGCCTCACCGCCGAGGCCCTCTTCGCCCAACTCCTCACCCTTGTCGGTGACCTCGACGCCGAGGACCACCGCGCCATTCGCGAGGGGCTCACCGAGGAGGAGCTCGCCATCTACGACATCCTCACCCAGCCGGAGCCCAAGCTCGGACCCGAAGACGAGGACCTCGTGAAGCGTGTTGCGAAGTCGCTGCTCGACAAGCTCAAGGCCGAGAAGCTGGTCCTCGACTGGCGCCTGAAGGAGCGAGCCAAGGCAGCGGTGAAGGCCACCATCGCCACGCTCTACGACGAGGGGCTACCGTCCGCCTACGAGCAGGGCGTCTTCGACGAGAAGGTCGAGCGGACCTATCAGTGGGTCTTCGAGAGGTATCCGGGGGGGAGCCAGTTGCCGAACTGATCTTCGGTCTCGTGGAAAGTGCATGTACCGATAGACATCGATTCCAGTGATCTTGATGGGGTGGATCTGAAGATGAGCGGTGATTCCTCAAGTCGAACTCCATTCATCAAAGTTCGCCATTTTGGGCGGTATGTAACACCCCCCGGAGGTGGTCCGGCGGTGGCCATCGGCGCATATGCCGGTTTGCTTATGACGTCGCCCGAGCAATTCCTTTGGGGCTGGAGATGGATTACGAACACAGAAGGGTTGTTTGCTGCTTGCATCGATGAAGGTCTCGGCGAGCTCTTCCCATATGACGACAGCCCGGAACTCAAGGTCGTCGTCGAGAACGACGGCTTCAAGCGGTATCTCATGGAGTATGTGCCAAACTGGCGGGCATTGGATGGGAAGAACAAGCAGGGCAAGATTCCCGATCAATACGAACACTGGAAACGTGTTCATGAGCTTTACTCGCTCTCAAAGGTCATAATTGTCAAATCGACCGAACTAGACGCCGCATATGACCTTCATCGTTTATCGGACTATTTGAGTAGAATCGGTGCTGTCGCCATGCGGCAACTGGGCGAGAACACGAACGCGAGTCCGAAAGATTCGCTGGGGAGCCGAGAGGATCTGGATTCTTGGCTTAATCAAGAGCTTCAAGACAAGAAGTGGTAACGCCACATCTTGTTGCGAGTTCTGAAAGAGACGCTCGGCAGTGGCGGACAAGCCAGGAGGGCGCCTCGAGGATGGGCATGTCGTGGCTTGTTCACGAATTCCGTCCGGCTGTAAGTGCCGACTTTCATGCAACACGTGCTCTCTTCCCACGGGAAGGGCGCTGGTCGCTTCGGAGCGCCATGACCATCGGTGCCTGCAAGAAGCGTCGGATTCGCCCGTGGGGTACCTCTTTGGGGTACCCGTGGGGTACCTCGGGCAAAAACCCGATGGTCAACACATTGATATCTAATGGTATTTTCGGGTGATCTGAGGCTGGCTGGGGGACCTGGATTCGAACCAAGACTAACGGAGTCAGAGTCCGCTGTTCTACCGTTAAACTATCCCCCAGCGGGCCGAGCGCTTGGCGCTCGTCGCCGATGGGCACCCGTCTAACCGATCGTCGGGCGGGTTTCAAGCCTCCCGGGCGCATTCGTGTGCAGATCGCGTCGGACCCGGCTCATGCCCTGCGCGCCAGTTCCGCGATCCGGTGGTCGAGCCCGCGGTCCGAGCGCGATCCGAACGACCCGTTTGGGGAGGGACGAAGCCGATCGCATCTTGCCGGTGCGCCGCGCCCGATCCGGGTCCCACACGAGCCCGTCGATCCGATGACGGAGCGCCGCGGTCCGCCCGTGGCCGGAGCGCTCTCGCGGCTTCCCGGCGAATCGTGGCCGATCGCGGCCCGCCCCCGCCGAATTGCCGAACGCGAGTGCTTGTCAGCCGTCGAAGCGCTGGTAGACTGGCTCCAACGCGAAACTCTGTGGCGCCGCGCGGGATCCGATCCCGCCTGCCGGCGCGAGGATGGATCATTGGGGAGGCGAGGCGACGAGCCGCCAGAGGCGGGGCGTCCAACCCCTGCCGACCGTTCCGTGCCGCCGTCCAAACGGCGGCGACGGAAGCGTCGGGGCAAGAGAACCCGTTGGCCTTCGGTGGCCAGACCCGCTCCGGACGGCGCGGGGATCGTCGGCGTGTCCGCCGACGCATCGGAGTCGCCTCCCGGCTCGCAACCTTCGTCTCCGGGTGCGGCCGCAACGCCGGCAACTCTCTCTCCATCGTCGTCCGCCGCCGAGAGAGCGGGTGATCCGCCGTCGCTACGCGGTGGTGAGGGTTCGCACGACGGCTCCGGCCGCAGCGGAGGCAATTCCGGCCGACAGGGACGCGGCGAGCCGCGTCGGAGCGGCGAGGACGACACTTCGGCGGCGGCCGGGCGGGGTGAGGCGCGGCGTTCGACCGAGCGCGACCACGCCGGGGTGGGGCAACCGGCGTCCATCGACGGCGCCGACGACGGCGGGACGACGAGGCTCGGGCGGGAGCATCGCCGCGAGCGCGAGGCCCGGCCGCGCGCCGACGAGGTCGAGGCGGGCGATGGACACGAGCGCGTGCCGATGCGGCCCGGCGGCGACGCTCCGATGAACCGGCCGCGTCACCGTCCGATCGAACGTCATCGCGACCCCGGCCATCATGTTCCCCATGCCGAGCCGGGACGGCCGCGGGCGAGCGGGCCGCTCTATGCGGCGCTCGATCTCGGCACCAACAACTGCCGCCTGCTGGTCGCCGAGCCCTGGCACCAGGGCTTCCGCGTCGTCGACGCCTTTTCGCGCATCGTGCGGCTCGGCGAGGGTCTGTCGCGCACCAGGCGGTTGTCCGATGCGGCGCAGGAGCGAGCCATCGATGCACTGCGCGTCTGCCGCGGCAAACTCGATGCGCGCGGCATCGTCCGCGCTCGACTGGTCGCCACCGAAGCCTGCCGCGCCGCCGACAACGGCGTCGAGTTCCTCGAGCGGGTCCGCCGCGAGGCGGGGCTCAGCCTCGAGATCCTGACGCGGGAGACCGAGGCGCGGCTCGCCGTCACCGGTTGCGCCAATCTCGTCGACTGGGCGGCCGACGGCGTTCTGCTCTTCGACATCGGCGGCGGCTCGTCGGAGCTGGTCTGGATGGAGTTCGGCGAGGGGCGCCGCGCCGGGGGCGATCCGACCCGCCACATTCGCGCCTGGACGTCCTTGCCGGTCGGGGTGGTGACCCTGTCCGAACGCCACGGTGGCGTCGCCGTCGGTCCACGGGTGTTCGAGGACATGGTGGCGGACGTCGATGCCCTGCTCGCCGCCCTGGCGGATTGGGAGCCGCTGGCCGAGCGCCTCGCCGTCGGCGACTATCACATGCTCGGCACCTCGGGCACGGTGACGACGCTCGCCGGTGTCCATCTCGGCCTGAGGCGCTATGATCGCCGGCGGGTCGACGGCACCTGGCTCTCCGACGACGAGGTCGGGGCGATGATCGATCGGCTGCTCGCCATGGAGTTCGAGGATCGCGTGGCCAACCCCTGCATCGGCGGCGATCGTGCCGATCTGGTGCTCGCCGGCTGCGCCATCCTGGAGGCGATCCGCCGCCGTTGGCGCTGCGGCCGGCTTCGGGTGGCCGATCGGGGCCTGCGCGAAGGCATGTTGACGGAACTGATGATCGGCGACGGCGTGTGGCGCCGTCCGGGACGCTGGCCGCGCCGGCCGAGCGACGAGGGACGCGGACGATGAGCGACAAGGGCAAGGGCGGCGGTGCGCCGCGCGCCCTCAAGGTGAAGGTGAAGACCGCCAAGCGGCGGACCGCCTCGTCCAATCGTTGGCTGCAACGCCAGCTGAACGACCCTTATGTGGCGCTCTCGAAGCGGGAGGGCTGGCGGTCGCGCGCCGCCTACAAGCTGATCGAGATCGACGACAAGTATCACCTCCTGAAGCCTGGCAACCGCGTGATCGATCTCGGCTGCGCGCCCGGCGGCTGGTGTCAGGTGGCGGCGGCGCGGGTGAAGTCGACCGACGAGAGCCCGCGCGTCGTCGGCATCGACTATCTGGAGATGGCGAGCCTGCCGGGCTCCGTCTTCCTGCAGAAGAACTTTCTCGACGACGACGCCCCGGCGGTGCTGGTGGCGGCGCTCGGCGGCGAGAAGGCCGACGTCGTGCTCTCCGACATGGCGGCGCCGGCGACCGGTCACAAGAAGACCGACCACCTGAAGATCATGCATCTCTGCGAGGTGGCGATCGACTTCGCCCGCACCGTGCTGAAGCCGGGCGGTCACTTCCTCGCCAAGGTGCTGCGCGGCGGCACCGAGAACGAGCTGCTGGCCAATCTGAAGCGCGACTTCGCCGTGGTCGCCCACATCAAGCCGCCGGCGAGCCGGTCGGATTCGGCCGAACTCTACGTCATCGCCAAGGGCTTCCGCGGGGCGGTCGAGGACCTCGGTCCGGCCGAGGACGGCGACCCGCGCGACACCCACGCCTGGATGCCGCCGCTCAAGGACGCCTGACCTCACTGCCACGCGGCTCCGGGACCGGTCGTTCGAGCCACCCGAGAGTTCGGGTCCTCGCCGTCTCCACAGGACGGCGAGCCGAAGGGAAGCCGATCCCGACCCAGGCGCACGAAGGACGCGCGGAAGCGTCCGACCGGCTCGCCGGCTCGGCATCGTCTTCGTTCATTTCCCGGGATTGCAGGGATGCCGGCAGGAGCGCGTCGGATCAGCGGGCCGGTGCCCGTCGCCCGGCCGCGCACTCGTCCTTCGCGGCCATCCGGCAGCTCGCGCACACCGCCCGAGCCGAGGCCACACTGCCGAGCCACGGCGTGCTCACGCACGAGCGATTGCTTCGGTTCGGTCGGATGCATCTCGCGGGAGAGCCGCTTCCGGAGCGCGCGGCTCGTGATTTCGTGCCACGCCGATCCGCCTCGCCCAGCGCGAGGTTCGCGATCGGCCTCGCGTCACATGGCCCGCTCACGACGTCGTGCCGACGTCTTCGGGGGCGGCGCCTCGACGGCATCGCGCGCACGACGAGGTGTTCCGGCAACGGAATGATGGATGGTGCCCCAAGACGGACTCGAACCGCCGACCACCTATTTACGAAACAGGTGCTCTACCAACTGAGCTATTGGGGCCTCGCGACGCACCGTTTAGCCGACGGAACGCGGCCGTGCAACAGCTATGTGGACGTCGATCAGGCGTCGAGGTTGGCCGAGAGCGCGTTCTCCTGGATGAAGTCGCGGCGCGGCTCGACCTCGTCGCCCATCAGTCGGGCGAAGATCTCGCCGGCGTCGTCGGCCTCCCTCACCCTGACCTGGAGGAGCGATCGGATGTTGGGGTCGAGCGTCGTCTCCCACAGCTGCTCGGGGTTCATCTCGCCGAGCCCCTTGTAGCGCTGCATGGCGATGCCCTTGCGGCCCTGGGCATAGATCGCGTCGAGCAGATCGTTCGGGCCGTGCACGGTGGTGGCGGTCTCCTTGCGGCGCAGGACGGCGGCGGCGGTGAAGATCTCCTTCAGCTTCGCCGCGTGCGCGTCGATCTTGCGGGCGTCGGCGGAGGCGATCAGGCCGGCATCGAGGACACGGGTCTCGGTGACGCCGCGCAGCGTCCGGGTGACGACGATGCCGCCGTCCTCGCCGATACGGCCGGCCCAGCCCTTCTCGAACTCGTCGGCGAGCGCATCGAGGCGAATCGCCAGCGCCGCGGCGACTTCGCCGGCACGGGCCTCGTCGTCGAGGATCTTCTTGTCGAGGGCGCCGCAGATGGCGGCCTGCTCGACGATGCGCGGCAGGTAGCGGTGGTGCAGGTTGTCGATGGCGGCGCGGACGATGCGCGCCTCGTCGACCACGGCCTTCAGATCGGCGCCGGCCATCTCCTCGCCGCCGGCGAGGACGAGGCGGGTCTCGTCGAGGCCCTGGTCGATCAGATAGTCCTCGAAGCTCTTCTGATCCTTCAGGTACTGCTCCGACTTGCCTCGCGTCACCTTGTAGAGCGGCGGCTGGGCGATGTAGAGGTAGCCGCGATCGATCAGCTCCGGCATCTGACGATAGAAGAACGTCAGCAACAGAGTGCGGATGTGGGCGCCGTCGACGTCGGCGTCCGTCATGATGATGATCTTGTGATAGCGGATCTTGTCGATGTTGAACTCGTCGGTGCCGATGCCGGTGCCGAGCGCGGTGATCAGCGTGCCGATCATCTCCGAGGACAGCATCTTGTCGAAGCGGGCGCGCTCGACGTTGAGGATCTTGCCGCGCAGCGGCAGCACCGCCTGGCTCTCACGGTTGCGGCCCTGCTTGGCGGAGCCGCCGGCCGAGTCACCCTCGACGATGAAGAGTTCCGACTTGGCCGGGTCCTTCTCGGAGCAGTCGGCGAGCTTGCCGGGCAGCGAGGCGACGTCGAGGACGCCCTTGCGGCGGGTCAGTTCGCGGGCGCGGCGGGCGGCCTCGCGGGCGGCGGCGGCCTCGACCACCTTGCCGACGACGCTCCTGGCCTCGCTCGGATGTTCCTCGAGCCAGGTGCCGATCGCCTCGTTGAGGGTGTTCTCGACCACCGGGCGGACCTCCGAGGAGACGAGCTTGTCCTTGGTCTGGGAGGAGAACTTGGGGTCGGGCACCTTGACGGAGAGGACGCAGGTCAGGCCCTCGCGGCAGTCTTCGCCGGAGAGGGAGACCTTCTCCTTCTTCATCAGGCCGGACGAATCCGCATAGCCGGTGATCTGGCGGGTCAGCGCGGCGCGGAAGCCGGCGAGGTGGGTGCCGCCGTCGCGCTGCGGGATGTTGTTGGTGAAGCAGAGCGTCTGCTCGTGGTAGCTGTCGTTCCACCACAGGGCGCATTCGACGGTGATGCCGTCCTTCTCGGCCTTCATGTAGAGCGGCGCGGCGAGCGCCGGCTTCTTGATGCGGTCGAGATACTTGACGAATTCGACCAGGCCGCCCTCGTAGTGCAGCTTGACGATGTGGGGTTCGACGCCGCGGCGGTCCTCGAGGGTGATGTTGACGCCCGAATTGAGGAAGGCGAGTTCGCGCAGGCGGTGTTCGAGCGTGGCGAAGTCGAAGTCGGTCTTGGTGAAGGTCTCGGGCCTCGGCAGGAAGGTCACCTCGGTGCCGCGCCGGCCGGGGGCCGAGCCGACGACCTTGAGGTCCTCGTCGGGCACGCCGTGGCGGAAGCGCATGAAGTGTTCCTTGTCGTCGCGCCAGATCTTCAGATCGAGCGTCGTCGACAGGGCGTTGACCACCGAGACGCCGACGCCGTGCAGGCCGCCGGAGACCTTGTAGGAGTTCTGGTCGAACTTACCGCCGGCGTGGAGCTGGGTCATGATGACGTTGGCCGCCGACACGCCCTCCTCGGCGTGGATGTCGGTGGGGATGCCGCGACCGTCGTCGCGCACCGTCACCGAACCGTCGGCGTTGAGGCGGACGAAAACTTCCGTCGCCCAGCCGGCCAGCGCCTCGTCGATGGCGTTGTCGACCACCTCGTAGACCATGTGGTGCAGGCCCGAGCCGTCGTCGGTGTCGCCGATGTACATGCCCGGGCGCTTGCGGACCGCGTCCAGGCCCTTCAGCACCTTGATCGAGTCGGCGCCGTACTCCTCCGCACCGGTCTTCGGGGCGCCGTCGTTCTGGTTGTCGCTCATGGGGTCCGGGTCACTTTCCGTCGGCTTGCACGAGGCCTGTTCATACAGGGGTGCGCGCGCGGGCGCAAAGGTCGTCGAGCGGGTCTGAAAAAATGAACGAAGACAACCGCTTGAGAGGCGTTTCGAACGACCGCCGCCGGCGTCGGGGCGAGCGATTCGCCACGCTCGGGCGCGAGAGCCGGCGGCGTGGCGATTTCTCCGTCGAAAGTCGCGGGACAGGTTGCCTGTGACGGGGGCTCCTGCGAACCTGTCGCAGCGGCGTCGACGGCCGGGGCGGGCCTGGCCCGGCGCGGGTCGGCGACGCGAAACCATCGGAGGCGGCGACGACCTCGACCCCAGGGGGGCGAGGCGGGACGGCCGCCCCACCCGGGAGGACCGACGCATGATCCAGTGGAAGAGCCTCGCCGTCACCGCGTGCATCGCGGTGACGACCGCCGGCGCCGCGGTGGCGCAGGAGATGATCGTCGAGAAGAGGACCTTCTCGATGCCGAGTTACACCACCGTCGGTGGTGAGACGATCAAGGACGTCAAGGTCGGCTGGGAGGCCTACGGCACGCTCGATGCCGACAAGTCCAACGCCATCCTGATCAACCACTTCTTCTCGGGTAACAGCCACGCCGCGGGCAAGTACAAGCCGGACGACAAGGTGCCGGGCTATTGGGACGCGATCATCGGCCCCGGCAAGGCGATCGACACCAACAAGTACTACGTCATCTCCTCCGACACGCTGGTCAATCTCAACACCGGTCTCGCCCCGACGGTGACCACCGGGCCGGCTACGGTGAACCCCGATACCGGCAAGCCCTACGGGACGTCGTTCCCGGTGGTGTCGATCGCCGATTTCGTGCGGGTCGAGAAGGCGCTGGTCGAGAGCCTCGGCATCAAGAAGCTGAGGATGGTCGGCGGCGCCTCGATGGGGGCGTTGCAGACCTACGAGTGGGCGGCGTCGAACCCGGACATGGTCGACCGGATCATGCCGGTGATCGGCACGGCCTTCGCCGGCGACTTCCTGGTCGGATGGCTCGACGTGTGGGCCGATCCGATCCGGGTCGATGCCAAGTGGAACGGTGGCGACTACTACGGCAAGGAGCCGCCGATCGCCGGTCTCGCAGCGGCGCTGAAGGTCGTCTCGCACCATGCCTCGCATGCCGAGATCACCGAGGAGGTGAACGCCGGGGCCTGGGCCGATCCGGCCAAGGATCCGGCGAAGGGGTTCGGCGACAAGTTCAAGGTGCAGGCGTCGCTCGACGCGGCCGGGCTCATCCGTGCCAAGGTGTCGGATGCCAACCACTTCCTCTATCTGGTCAAGGCGAACCAGCTCTATGCGCCGGGCGGGGCCAAGTCGCTCGACGAGGCGGCGGCGAAGATCAAGGCTCCGGCGCTGGTGATCTATCAGCCGAAGGATCTGGTGTTCCCCGGCGCGGCGGTCGAGGCGACGATCGCGGCGCTGAAGAAGGCCGGCAATCCGGTCCAGAGCTTCGTCCTGCAGGGCAAGCGCGGCCATCTCGACGGGGTCTTGTCGATGGCCCAGGCGGCCGACACGATCCGCGCCTTCGTCGACAAGTGAGACCGCGGCATCGAGCCGGGCGGTCACCGACGGCCCGAACGACGTGGAAAGGCCTCCGCCGGGCTCACTCCCGGCGGAGCGCGGCGACGACGTCGGCCTCCAGGCCCTCGGGGCTGGTGAGCGGGGCGTAGCGGTCGATCGGTCGGCCGTCGCGGCCGATCAGGAACTTGGTGAAGTTCCATTTGATCGCCGAGCCGATCAGGCCGGGCAGCGACGCGGTCAACCAGCGGAAGACCGGGTGGGCGTTCGGGCCGTTGACCTCGACCTTCTCGAACATCTGGAACGCGACGCCGAAGCCGGTGATGCAGGCCTCGATGGTGTCGCGTTCTCCCGGCTCCTGGCCGCCGAACTGGTTGCAGGGGAAGCCGAGGACGGCGAGGCCTTCCTCGGCATGGCGCTCGTGCAACGCTTCCAGGCCGGCATACTGATGGGTGAAGCCGCAGCGGCTCGCCGTGTTGACGATCAGGACGACCTTGTCGCGATAGCGCGAGAAGTCGATCTCCTCGCCGTCGAGGGCGCGGGCCGAGAGGTCGTAGAAGTCGCTCTTCCTGGATTTCGGCACGGGATGTCCTCTCGCGGCGGCGACGAGTCGGCCGGCCGATCGGCGATGATCGGCCGGCCGCAGGGGATCGGTTCACGGGGATGGCCGCGCGGGCGGCGACCGATCTCCGTGGGCGTGGCTCACGCGGCTTCGCCGACCTCGTTGGCCACGGCGAAGTGGAGGCGATCGCCGCCAGCGGAGATCGCGACCGCCGCGCCGTCGCCGACGCCGCCCATCAGGATCCGCTCGGCGAGCGGGTCCTGGACCTCGCGCTGGATCACCCGCTTCAGCGGGCGGGCGCCGTAGGCCGGGTCGTAACCGCGATCGGCGAGCCATTCGCGGGCGCTCGGCTCCAGGGTGAGGGTGATGCGGCGGTCGGCGATCAGCTTCTCCAGCCGGGCGAACTGGATGTCGACGATGCGGCCCATCTCCGAGCGCTTCAGCCGGTGGAAGAGCAGGATGTCGTCGAGCCGGTTGAGGAACTCGGGGCGGAAGTGAGCCCGCACCATCGCCATGACGGTGTCGCGCGCCTTGTCGACGTCCTCGCCCTCGCCGAGATCGACGAGGAACTCGGCGCCGATGTTCGAGGTGAGCACGATGATGGTGTTGCGGAAGTCGACGGTGCGGCCCTGACCGTCGGTCAGACGGCCGTCGTCGAGCACTTGGAGGAGCACGTTGAAGACGTCGTGGTGGGCCTTCTCGACCTCGTCGAAGAGGATCACCTGATAGGGCCGACGCCGCACCGCTTCGGTCAACGCACCGCCTTCCTCGTAGCCGACGTAGCCGGGAGGGGCGCCGATCAGCCGGGCGACCGAGTGCTTCTCCATGTATTCGGACATGTCGATGCGGACCATCGCCTGATCGTCGTCGAAGAGGAACGACGCCAGCGCCTTGGTCAGCTCGGTCTTGCCGACGCCGGTGGGACCCAGGAACATGAACGAGCCGATCGGCCGGTTCGGGTCCTGCAAGCCGGCGCGGGCACGGCGCACGGCGGTCGAGACGGCATGCACGGCCTCGGCCTGACCGACGACGCGCTTCGCCAGTTCGTCCTCCATGCGCAGCAGCTTCTCCTTCTCGCCTTCGAGCATCTTGTCGACCGGCACGCCGGTCCAGCGCGAGACGACCTGGGCGACCTGATCGGCGGTGACCGATTCGCGCGCCACCCTGCCGTCGCCGCCCTTGGCTTCCAGCTCCTTCAATCGTGCTTCGAGGCCGGGGATGACGCCGTAGGCGAGCTCGCCGGCGCGGTCGTAGCGACCGGCGCGCTGGGCCTGCTCGAGTTCGGTGCGGGCCTGTTCCAGCGCCTCCTTGACCTTGGTGGCAGAAGCGAGTTCGGCCTTCTCCGACTGCCACTTGGCGGTCATCTCGGCCGACTCCTGCTCGAGGTCGGAGAGTTCGCGCTCCAGCCGGAGGAGACGGTCCTTGGAGGCCTGATCGGTCTCCTTCTTCAGGGCGGCGCGCTCGATCTCGAGCTGGATCACCCGACGGTCGAGCTCGTCGAGTTCCTCGGGCTTCGAATCGACCTGCATGCGCAGCCGCGCCGCGGCCTCGTCGACGAGGTCGATGGCCTTGTCGGGCAGGAAGCGGTCGGTGATGTAGCGGTTCGACAGGGTCGCGGCGGCGACGATCGCCGAATCGGCGATGCGGACGCCGTGGTGCAGTTCGTACTTCTCCTTGAGGCCGCGCAGGATCGAGACGGTGTCCTCGACCGTCGGCTCGGAGACGAAGACCGGCTGGAAGCGCCGGGCGAGGGCCGCGTCCTTCTCGACGTGCTTCCTGTACTCGTCGAGAGTGGTGGCGCCGACGCAATGGAGTTCGCCGCGGGCGAGCGCCGGCTTGAGGAGGTTCGAGGCGTCCATGGCGCCATCGGCCTTGCCGGCGCCGACCAGCGTGTGCATCTCGTCGATGAACAGGACGATGCCGCCCTCGGCCGCCTGGACCTCGGTCAGGACGCCCTTGAGGCGCTCCTCGAACTCGCCGCGATACTTGGCTCCGGCGATCAGCGCGCCCATGTCGAGCGCCATCAGCTTCTTGTCCTTCAGGCTCTCGGGCACGTCGCCGTTGACGATGCGCAGGGCGAGGCCTTCGACGATGGCGGTCTTGCCGACGCCGGGTTCGCCGATCAGGACGGGGTTGTTCTTGGTGCGGCGGGAGAGGACCTGGATGGTGCGGCGGATCTCCTCGTCGCGGCCGATGACCGGGTCGAGCTTGCCGTCGCGCGCCGCCTGGGTGAGGTCGCGGGCGAACTTCTTCAGCGCGTCGTACTGGTTCTCGGCGGAGGCCGTATCGGCGGTGCGGCCCTTGCGGATCGCCTCGATCGCGGCGTTGAGCCCGGCCGGGGTGACACCGGCGGCGGCCAGGATCCTGCCGGCCTCGCTCTCCTTGTCGAGGGCGATGGCGAGCAGCAGGCGCTCGACCGTGACGAAGCTGTCGCCGGCCTTCTCGGCGATCTTCTCGGCGGCCTCGAAGACGCGGGCGGTGGCGGGGGCGAGATAGAGCTGGCCGGCGCCGCCGGAGACCTTGGGCAGCTTGTCGAGCGCCCGGTCGGTGGCGGCGAGCGCCTCGCGCGAACGGCCGCCGGCGCGGTCGATGAGACCGGCGGAGAGGCCCTGGTCGTCGTCGAGCAGTTCCTTGAGGACGTGTTCGGGGGTGAACTGCTGGTGGCCGCGCGACAGGGCGCGGGTCTGCGCCGACTGGAGGAAACCGCGGGCGCGTTCGGTGAACTTCTCGAGATTCATGTCGTCCCTCCTGGCCCGTCGCGTCTCCGCCCATCGTGGCGCGGTTCGCGGCGTCTCGGGATTCGTCGGTGGGATCGTGCCGATCCCCGTTCGGGCGGTCGGGACGATCCCGTTCGAGGCGGATATGGGAGCGACTTCACCGGCTTTGAAGGGGCGGGGGCCGCAGGGCCGCGCGAAAATCGTCGAGGCAGGGTCGGCGGACCGGAGCGGCGCCCCCGACCGGCTTGACCGTCGGGCCGCCCGGTCCTACCCCTCGGCGACCGTCCGCCGGAGAAATCGCCGATGAGCGCCGTCGTCACCGCCCTCTACCGCTATCCCGTCAAGGGCTTCTCGCCCGATGGGCTTTCCCGGGTCGATCTGGTCGCCGGCGAGACCATGCCCTTCGATCGCGCCTTCGCCGTCGAGAACGGACCCTCCGGCTTCGATCCGGCGGCGCCGAAGCATCTGCCGAAGATCGTCTTCTTCTGCCTGATGAAGAACCCGTCGCTCGCCGAGGTCGTCACCCGCTTCGAGGATGCGACGCAGCGCTTCGTCGTCGCCGAGCGCGACGGCAGCGAGGTCTTCGCCGACACGTTGGCGACCGACGAGGGCCGTGCGGCGCTGGCGGCCTTCGTGGCGCGACGGTTCCCGAGCGAGGTGCGCGGCACGCCGAAGACGTTGGTCGCGTCCGGCCATTCCTTCTCGGACGTCGCCAAGAAGGTGCTGCATCTGGTGAACCTCGAGACGCTGCGGGCGCTCGAGGCGACGCTGGGGGCGCCGCTCGATCCGATCCGCTTCCGCCCCAACGTCGTCGTCGACGGGCTACCGGCCTTCGCCGAACTCGACTGGCCGGCGGGCATGCGGGTGACGATCGGCGGTCTGCCGTTCGAGATGGTCAAGCGTACCGAGCGCTGTGCCGCCACCCGGGTCGATCCGGCCCGGGGAGTGCGCGATCTCGAGGTGCCGGGCTTCCTGATGGGGGCGCTGGGGCATACCGACTGCGGCGTCTATCTGAGGTGTCTCACCGATGGTCCGATCGCCGTCGGGGATTCGGTCTCGGTGTGATCGGGCGCGCAGAATTCGAATGACTCGTCGCCATTCCGCGGGTCGGAGGCGATGGGCGAACGAGAAAGGCCCGGACGGGGTGCCGTCCGGGCCTTTCGCATGTCTCGATCCGGGCCGATCAGTCCTCGGCACCGGCGGGCGCCGGGGCGGCGGCCTCACCACCCTCGAATTCGGGGCGACGGCCACGGCCACGGCCACCGCGGGTGCGGCGGCGCGGTGCCTCGGCATCGCCGGTCTCGGCGGCTTCGACGATCGGCTCGGTGGCCGGAGCGACGACCGGCGCGGGGGCCGGGGCCGGGGCCGGGGCGACGCGCGGGGCGGCGGTGAGGAAGGCGGGCAGGGCGTCGAGCGCCGGCTCCGCCGCCTCGGACCGGGCCTCGCGCGGCTCTCGGTCATAGCGGCCCTCGCCGCGGGCGGGACGCTCGCGCAGCGGGCGTCCTTCGCGTCCCTCGGGGCGGCCGCCTTCGCTGCGGGCTCCTTCGGCGCGACCTTCGCCGCGGAACTCGCCGCGATCGCGGAAGCGGTTGCGGCCGCGGCTCTGGCGTCGATCGTCACCGCGTTCGGCGACGACGCGTTCGAGCGCCGAATCGTCGACGAAGGGCTGGGGCGTGTCCACGGACATGTAGGGATCGCCCGACTCGACGTCGATCGCCCGGCGGGTCGGTGCCCGGCCCTCGCCGCGCGACGCATCACCCTGGCCGTAGCCTTCGCCGGCTTCGACGTTGATCGCCCGACGGTAGGGCCGGCCCTCGCCGCGACCGTCGCCGCGGGGCTCGCGCGGCGTGTCGGAGCGGTGGCCTTCGCCGTTGCCGTTCACCTCGGTGCGCGGGTCGATGCCGCGACCACGGGTGTCGAAGCGGGTCTCGGCATAGCCGTCGTCGCCGTCGTCCTCGTCGTCGTCGGTCTGAATGTCGGAGCGGATCACCGGCATGGGCTGCGGCATCGCAGCCTGGGCGGCGGCGATGATCCGATAGTAGTGCTCGGCGTGCTGGAGATAGCTCTCCGCCAGGACCGGGTCGCCGGACGACTGGGCATCGCGGGCGAGAGACACGTACTTCTCGGCGATGTGCAGAGCCGTGCCGCGGATCTTGACGTCGGGGCCGGTCGATTCGTAGGTCCGGCTCAGCGGATTGGGACCCTTGCGACCGGGATTGCCGCCACCACCGCCGCGACCCCGCATCCTCTTGTTGGAATTTCCCTGTCTCATCCTGATGCGATCTCGTCCGAGGAAAGTTCGTCGCCCGTTGCGCGTCGTGCGCCGGTGCGGCTCTGCCCGACCCTCGGGGTCGGGCTCCGATTCACTCCGGATTGTCACCCGGAGCCATTGCCGATCGCCGGGTCGGACCGGCGACGGGAAACGGCTCCCTCATTCCTCCGTCTCGCCATGTCGCTCGCGGATCTCTCCGCCGCGCTCGACGCACGCAGGACCGGTCTTCGGCCGGTTCGGAACAGAAACACGGGGTTCGGGCTCCACGCGCCCAGCGGGTTCGGAAGACGGGCCGAAGGAGCGGCGAGCCGGTCGAACATGGCCGGTTCCATCGACGCCGGGCGCATCCTCGTGCCCGCGAGCGTTCGTCCGGGAAGGGCGCCTCGAAGACGTCTTCCGGTCGACCACGCGTCGACGCTCTCGTTCGGTGCTCGGAAACTATCGATTTCTCGGCGCATTTCCAAGGCTTATTTTCAGGCTCGGATCACGACCCGGCGGCGTCGCCGGGATGCCGAGCTGCCGAAACGGCAGAGACGACGCGATCGCGGCCGGCGAGGTCGCGCCGGACCCGGATTTCCGCAAAGCCGGCGGCGGCGAGAATCGCCGAGACGTCGGCCGCCTGGCGCCAGCCGATCTCGACCGCGAGGAGACCGCCGGGCTTCAGGGCGCGGGCGGCCTCGGGCGCGATCGCCCGATAGGCGTCGAGCCCGTCGGCGCCGCCGTCGAGGGCGAGGCGGGGGTCGTGGAGGCGGACCTCGGCGTCGAGGTCGTCGATTTCGGCGGTGGCGATGTAGGGCGGGTTGGAGAGGATCGCGTCGAAGGCGGCGTCGGCGAGGGGGGCGGCAAAGGAGGCGCGCAGAACGGCGGCGCGATCGGCGACGCGATTGGCCTCGGCATTGCGGCGGGCGGTCGCCAGCGCCTCGGTCGAGAGGTCGGTGGCGACGCCGAAGGCGAGGGGGCGCTCGGCGAGGATCGCCACCAGAATCGCGCCGGATCCCACCCCGAGGTCGGCGAAGGTGAACGGCCGATCGGCCGGCAGGCGGGCGAGCGCGGTCTCGACCAGGGTCTCGGTGTCGGGGCGGGGCACCAGGGTCGCCGGCGCCAGCGCGAAGTCGAGGCCCCAGAAGCCGGCGGAACCGATCAGGCGTTCGACCGGCTCGCCGGCGAGGCGTCGGCGGGCGAGATCGGCGAGGCGACGGGCGTCGGCGGGGGCGACCGGACGATCGGCGCCGAGGGTGAGGGCGGTGAGATCGAGACCGAGGACGGCGGCGAGCAGCAGGCGAGCCTCGTGGCGGGCGGCGTCCGAATCGTGGCCGGCGAGGGCGTCGCGCAGCGCGCGCTGCGCCGTGCCGACGGTGAGGTTCGGCGCGGCGAGCCGGTCGAGCGGGTCGCGGCCGGTCACGACGGATCCTCCGCGGCGAGGAGGCGCAGGCGGTGGTCGGTGACGAGCGCGTCGATGATCTCGTCGAGGGCCGAGCCGTCGAGCACCTGGGGCAGCTTGTAGAGGGTCAGTTCGATGCGGTGGTCGGTGACGCGGCCCTGGCCGAAGTTGTAGGTGCGGATGCGCTCGGAGCGGTCGCCGGAGCCGACCTGGGTGCGGCGATCCGCCGCGCGGGCCTCGTCGAGGCGGCGGCGCTCGATGTCGTAGAGGCGGGCGCGCAGGAGCATCAGCGCCTTGGCGCGGTTCTGGTGCTGCGAGCGCTCCTCCTGGACGGCGACGGCGAGGCCGCTCGGCAGGTGGGTGACGCGCACCGCGCTGTCGGTCTTGTTGACGTGCTGGCCGCCGGCGCCCGAGGCGCGGAAGGTGTCGAAGACGAGATCGGCGTCGGCGATCTGGACGTCGACCTCCTCGGCCTCGGGCAGGACCGCGACGGTGGCGGCGGAGGTGTGGATGCGACCGCCCGATTCGGTCACCGGAACGCGCTGCACCCGGTGGACGCCCGATTCGAACTTCAGCCGGCCATAGACGCCGGCGCCGGAGATCTCGGCGACGATCTCCTTGAAGCCGCCGATCTCGCCTTCGCTGGCCGAGACCACCTCGACCTTCCAGCCGTGGGCGCCGGCGTGGCGCTCGTACATGCGGAAGAGGTCGCCGGCGAAGAGGGCGGCCTCGTCGCCGCCGGTGCCGGCGCGCACCTCGAGGATGACCGAGCGGGCGTCGGCGGCATCCCTGGGCAGCATGGCGAAGCGGACCTCGCGGTCGAGATCGGCGAGGCGAGCGAGGAGATCGGGGCGCTCGGCCTCGGCCAGCGCCCGCATCTCGGGGTCGGTCGCGGGATCGGCGAGGAGCTGGTCGAGGCCGTCGCGCTCGGCCTCGGCGGCCTTGAGGGCGCGGATGGTCTCGACCACCGGCTCCAGCTCGGCGCGGTCGCGGGCGAGGCGGACGTAGTCACCGCCCTCGGAGCCGGCGGCCATGCGGGCTTCGAGAACGGCGAACCGATCGAGGACGGCATCGAGCTTGGCGGAGAAGGACATCGGGTCGGCCGGGCTGGAGAGACGGGCGTGGCAGGGCGCTGGTCGCGCCGGGCTCGTCCGTCGCTAGGGCTGGACCGGGATGTTCTGCTCGTCGGCGAAGGCGCGCAGCATGGCGCGGATGTCGTCGGTCGGCCGTCCGGCCTCGAGGCGCGGCAACAGGCGGGCACGCAGTTTGGCGACGTCGAGCTCGAGCAGCATGGTCTTCACCGGACCGACCGAGGACGACGACATGGAGAGCGAGCGATAGCCGAGGCCGATCAGCGCCATCGCCTCCAGCGGCTTGCCGGAGAGCTCGCCGCACAGCGTCAGCGGCACGTGATGTTCGTTGGCCTTGTCCTGGATGAGCTTGAGCATCCTGAGGAAGGGCCGCGACATCGGGTCGTAGCGCGCCGCCATGCGGTTGTTGCCGCGGTCGGAGGCCATGGCGAACTGGAAGAGGTCGTTGGAGCCGACCGAGGCGAAATGGACCTTGCCGAAGAGTTCGTCGAGCTGGAAGAGCAGCGACGGCACCTCGATCATCACGCCGAGCTTCACCGTTTCGGGCAGCTCGTAGCCGATGCGCTTGAGGAAGTGCTTCTCGCGCTCGACCAGCGCCTGGGCGCGCTCGAACTCCGAGACCTCGGTGATCATCGGGAACATCAGGCGCAGCTCGCGACCGGCCGCCGCCTTCAGGAGGGCGCGGACCTGGATGCGCAGCAGGCCCGGACGATCAAGGCCGATGCGGATCGCCCGCCAGCCCATCGCCGGGTTCTCTTCCTCGTCGAAGTTCTGGGCGTAGGGCAGGACCTTGTCGCCGCCGATGTCGAGCGAGCGGAAGGTGACCGGCTTGCCGCCGGCCGACTCCAGCACCTTGCGATAGAGGCCTTCCTGCTCGCCGATCCTCGGGAAGGAGGAGGCGACCATGAACTGCAGCTCGGTGCGGAAGAGGCCGATGCCGGAGGCGCCACTGTCTTCGAGATGCGGCAGATCGAGGAACAGGCCGGAGTTCAGCAGCAGCTGGACGTGCTGGCCGTCCTTGGTCAGCGACGGGCGCGACTTGAGGCGGCGGTACTGCGCCTGGCGGCGGGCGCGGAAGCGCACCTTCTCGGCGAAGGCGGACTCGACGTCGGGGGCCGGGCGGACGTGGACGATGCCGAGTTCGCCGTCGACGATGATCGAATCGCCGGTCTCCACCAGCGACACGACGCCGGGGATCTGGCCGACGATCGGCAGGCCCATCGAGCGGGCGACGATCGAGATGTGGCTGGTGGGGGCGCCTTCCTCCAGCACCAGGCCCTTCAGCCGGTCGCGATCGTAGTCGAAGAGATCGGCGGCGCCCATGTTGCGGGCGACGATCACCGCGTCCTTGGGCAGGACGCCGGAGACGGGTCCGTGCGGGCGGCCCATCAGCTCGCGGATGAGGCGATTAGCGAGCGCGTCGAAGTCGTGCAGGCGTTCGCGCAGGTAGGGGTCGGTCTGGCGCAGCATGCGCGCGCGAGTGTCCGACTGGACCTTCTCGACGGCGGCTTCGGCGGTCAGGCCGTTCTTGACGGCCTCCTCCATCTTGCGCACCCAGCCGCGGTCGTAGGCGAACATGCGGTAGGCCTCGAGCACGTCGCGGTGCTCGCCGACGGGATCGACGTCGGAGCGTTGCAGGAGGTCGTCGACCGAGATGCGCAGCTTCTCGATCGAGGCCTCGAGGCGGTTCAGTTCGCGGCGGGCGTCGTCGGCGATGAGGTTGGAGACGACGACGCGCGGCTCGTGCAGGACGACGTGGCCGAGGCCGACGCCCTCGCCGAAGCCGATGCCCTGGAGCTGCATCGCCCGCTTGACGTCGAGCGAGGAGCCGGGCTTGAGGAGCGGTTCGAGGCCGCCGGCGGCGATCATCTCGGCGATGATCATCGCGGTGGTCTGGAGGACCTCGACCTCTTCTTCCTGATAGGTGCGGTGCGCCCGGTTCTGGACGACCAGGACGCCGATGGTGCGGCCGGCGCGCAGGATCGGCACGCCGAGGAAGGCGTTGAAGCTCTCCTCGCCCGTCTCCGGCTTGTAGGCGAAGGCGGGGTGGGACTGGGCGTTGGGCAGGTTGAGGCAGCGCGCGTCGGCGGCGATCAGGCCGACGAGGCCCTCGCCGACCCTGAGCGAGGTCTGATGCACCGCCTCGCGCTTCAGGCCGACGGTGGCGGTCAGTTCGAGGACGTTGTCGGCGCGCAGCACATAGACCGAGCAGACCTCGGCCACCATGTTGGCGGCGATCTGCTCGACGATCTTGTCCAGGCGTTCCTGAGCCGCGATCGGCTCCGCCATGACCTCGCGGAGCCGGCGCAGCAACAATCGCGGCGCGCCGAGTGATCCTCTCACCTCAGCTCCTCCCCGGTCTGGCGCGGGATGCGGCGCGGGGGCTCGCATCCCGTGGGCTTCTGGCGGCGGTGGCGCGCGTCGCGCCGCCGCCCGTCCCTCAATGCTTATCGAGACCGTAGACCGAATGCAAAGTCCGAACCGCGAGTTCGGTATACGCGGCGTCGATCAGCACCGAGATCTTGATCTCGGAGGTGGTGATGGCGCGGATGTTGATGCCCTTGGAGGCGAGCGCCTTGAAGGCCATCGAGGCGACGCCGGCGTGGGAGCGCATGCCGATGCCGATCACCGAGACCTTGACCACGTCGGACGACGAGTCGATCGCCACGTCGCCGATGGTGTCGCGCGAGCCCTCGAGCACCGCACGGGCGCGGGCCTCGTCGGCGGCCGGCACGGTGAAGGTGATGTCGGTGGTGGCGCCGTCGGCGGTCGTGTTCTGCACGATCATGTCGACGTTGATGTTGGCGTCGGCCAAGGGGCCGAACACCGCCGAAGCGATGCCGGGCTTGTCGGCGACGCGGCGCAGCGAGATCTGCGCTTCGTCCTTGGAATAGGCGATCCCGGTGACGACCTGATTTTCCACGATCTCGTCCTCGTCGCAGATGAGCGTTCCCGGAGGGTTGCCGTTCTCGTCGACGCCGACGGTGTCGGGATCGTCGAAGCTCGAACGGACGAAGGTCCGGACCTTGTAGACCATGGCGAGCTCGACCGAGCGCACCTGGAGAACCTTGGCCCCGAGCGAGGCCATTTCCAACATCTCTTCGAACGCCACCTTCTCCAGCCGCCGCGCCTTGGGCACGATGCGCGGGTCGGTGGTGTAGACGCCGTCGACGTCGGTGTAGATGTCGCAGCGGTCGGCCTGGATCGCCGCGGCGATCGCCACGGCCGAGGTGTCGGAGCCGCCGCGGCCCAGCGTGGCGACGCGGCCGGTCGGGCCGATGCCCTGGAAGCCGGCGATCACCGCGACTTCACCGCTCTCCATCGAGGCCACCACCTTGGCGCCGTCGATGTCCATGATGCGGGCCGAGCCGTGGGCGTCGTCGGTGACCAGCGGGATCTGCCAGCCCTGCCAGGAGCGGGCGGGGATGCCCATCGACTGCAGGACGATGGCGAGGAGACCGGAGGTCACCAGTTCGCCGGAAGCGACGACGGCGTCGTATTCCATCTGGTCGTAGAGACCGCCCTTGGCGTCGCCGCTCTTGGCCGCGTCGGCGACGTAGCCGACCAGCGTGTTGGTGACGCCGGACATGGCCGAGACGACGACCGCCACCTGATGGCCGGCCTTCACCTCGCGGGCGACGTGGCGCGCGACGTTGCGGATGCGTTCGACAGTGGCGACGGACGTGCCGCCGAACTTCAGGACCAGACGGGCCATCGTGCGAAGGGCCTCTCGCGATGGATGAGCGCGGGAGCCCCGCGCGAGACGGAAGACGCGCCCGGACGCGGGAGCGGCCGGTCGATCCCCGAGGAAACGGCGCTTCATACTCGGTTCGCGGCGAGGGATCAACAAAACCCCTCTCCGCAATTCTGCGTGGTCGGACGTCGGACGCGGCGTCCGTCGCCCGGGCTCTTGACCCGGCGGGGCGGGCGGACGACTTATTCCCGGAAGGTCGGGCCCGCGACCCGCGAGGAGAGCCATCGATGTCCATCCCCCATGCCGGCGGCACCGTCGACACCGCCGAGATCGGCAACTTCGAGGCGATGGCGGCGGAGTGGTGGGATCCGAACGGGCGGCTGAGGCCGTTGCACGATCTCAATCCGGTGCGGCTCGAGTATCTCAAGCGCGAGATCTGCGCGCATTTCGGCCGCGACATGCGCGACGCGAGGGCGCTCGACGGGCTCGACGTTCTCGACATCGGCTGCGGCGGCGGGCTCCTCACCGAGCCTCTGGCGCGGCTGGGCGGGCGTCTCGTCGGGGCGGACGCGGGGGCGGCCAACATCGCCGCGGCGAAGGCGCATGCCGAGGCGCAGGGGCTCGCCATCGACTACCGCGCCACCACGGCGGAGGCGCTGGCGGCCGAGGGGGCGCGGTTCGACGTCGTCGTGGCGATGGAGATCATCGAGCACGTCGCCGATCTGCCGCTGTTCCTCCGCGAGATCGCCGGGATGGTCCGGCCGGGCGGGCTCCTCTTCCTGGCGACGATGAACCGGACGGCGAAGAGCTTCGCGTTGGCCATCGTCGGGGCGGAGTACATCCTGCGCTGGCTGCCGATCGGCACCCATACGTGGTCGAAGTTCGTCACCCCGAAGGAGCTCGAGCGGGCGGTCGAGGCGACCGGGCTCGCGGTGCTCGATGCCTGCGGCATGGTGTTCAACCCGCTCTTCGGGCGGTGGTCGCTGAAGTCCGGCGACCTCGACGTCAATTATCTGATGGTGGCCGAACGGGCGAAGTGAGCGCCGGCGGCGGTGCGTCGGAAACGCGAAACGGGCGGGGTCTCCCCCGCCCGTCCGTCTGATCGGTGTCTCGCCGGGAACCGAGGATCACTCCTCGTCTTCCTCCGGCTCCGGCCCTTTGAGGCTCTTGAGCTTGGCGAAGATCTTGTCGGCGTCGAGCTCGTCCTCGCCGGTGCGGCCGCCGGAGCCGTAGGCGCCGTGTTCGTCGAGCGGACGGACGGTCTCGTCGACCGACAGCAGCGTCGTCGCGCCGGGCTCGCCGGCCTCACGGATCGGCATGCCCTTGGCCGCCTTCTCGACCTCGAGGTCGAGCTCGAGCTGCGAGGTCAGGCCGAGGGTGACCGGATCCATCGGGGCGAGGTTGGCGGCGTTCCAGTGGGTGCGCTCGCGGATCTGCTGGATGGTGGTCTTGGTGGTGCCGACCAGACGCATGATCGCGGCGTCCTTCAGCTCCGGATGGTTGCGCAGCAGCCAGAGGATGGCGTTCGGCCGGTCGTGGCGGCGCGACACGGGGGTGTAGCGGGGGCCGCGACGCTTGGCCTCGGGCACGCGCACCTTGGGGTCGGCGAGCTTGAGACGATGGTCGGGGTTCTTGACCGCCTTCTCGATCTCCTCGCGGGTGAGCTGGCCGGTCATGATCGGGTCGAGACCCTTGATGCCCTGAGCCGCTTCGCCGTCGGCGATGGCCTTCACCTCGAGCGGATGCAGGCGGCAGAAGGCCGCGATCTGATCGAAGGAGAGGGCGGTGTTCTCGACGAGCCACACGGCGGTGGCCTTGGGCATCAGCGGCGTGTTGGACGGGGTCGCCATGGGATGGACCTTCCTCGTGGCCTCTCCCGGCCGGCGGGCGGGGGGAGGCGGGTACGACGTTCACGAATACGGAGATGAACGTCTTCTAACAGGTCGCGACGTCTCGCGCAATTCATGCCTGCGCGAGGTCTTCCCGCGTCACATCGTCAGGACGATCTTGCCGACGTGAGCGTTCGTCTCCATGCGACGGTGGGCGTCGGCGACCCGTGCCAGGGGGTAGGTGGAGTCGACGACGACCTTCACTCGGCCGGACTCGAGCAGCGGCCAGACCTTCTCCTCGAGCGCGGCGGCGATGTCGGCCTTGAAGGCGGTGTCGCGAGCGCGCAGCGTCGAGCCGGTGTGGACGAGGCGCTTCAACATGATGCGGGTGAAGTTCACCGTCGCCTTGGCGCCGCGCAGGAAGGCGATCTGGACGATGCGGCCCTCGATCGCCGCGGCCTCGTGGTTGCGCTCGATGTAGTCGCCGCCGACCATGTCGAGGATGACGTCGGCGCCGCGGCCCTTGGTGAAGGTCTTCACCTCCTGGACGAAGTCCTGGTCGCGATAATCGATGGCGAGATCGGCGCCGAGTTCGCGGCAGCGGGCGCATTTTTCCGGGCCGCCGGCGGTGGCGATCACGGTGGCGCCGAAGGCCTTCGCCAGTTGGATGGCGGTGACGCCGATGCCGGAGGTGCCGCCGTGGACGAGGAAGACCTCGCCCGGCTTCAGGCCGGCGCGATCGAAGACGTTCGACCAGACGGTGAAGAAGGTCTCGGGGATCGCCGCCGCCTCGACCATCGACAGGCCCTTCGGCACGGCGAGGGCGTTGGTCTCGTGGACGACGGCGTATTCGGCATAGCCGCCGCCGGCGACCAGGGCGCAGACCTTCGCGCCGAGGGGGAAGCGGGTCGCGCCGTCGCCGAGCGCCACGACCTCGCCGGCGAGTTCCAGACCCATGACGTCGGAGGCGCCCTTGGGCGGCGGATAGCCGCCCTGGCGCTGGAGCACATCGGGACGATTGATGCCGGCGGCGGCGACCTTCACCAGGATCTCGCCGGGGCCGGGGCGCGGCAGCGGACGGGTCTCGAACACGAGGGCCTCCGGGCCGCCCGGGGCGGGAACGGCGACGACGGTCGAGGTGGCGGGCAGGGTCATGGGGGCCTCGTGGGTCGAAAGGACGGGCGGCTCGATCGGCGAGCCGCGGTATCGGACGGCTCACCGGAGTGAGCCGTCCTCGTGGGTGCCTCGGCTCACCAGGGTGAGCCGTCCTTGTGGGTGAACGTGTAGCCGCCGTCCGGGTTCGGTCGGCCGTGGAGGTCGTCGTCGGGGTAGGAGACGGCGTCGCCCGGGGCGCGATCGCCGACGACCAGGAGGACGACGTCGGTCTCGGTGCGGTTGAGGAAGTGATGTCCGTCGCCGGTCCCCTTGGCGAAGCCGGCGCACATGCCCGGATCAAGCAGCTGTTCGCCGGCGTCGGTGACCAGCGTCGGCCGGCCCTCCAGCACCCAGACGAACTCGTCCTGCAACGAATGGGCGTGGCGGTAGGACGACTGGCCGCCGGGGACGATGCGGCAGAGGTTGACGCCGAAATTGGTCAGGCCGGCGGCGGCGCCGAGGCGTCGATACCAGCGGGTCTGGTTCTTCGCTCTGAGCGGCTCGGGCATGACGCTGGCGTTGCCCTCGGGCAGGGTCATGGGATCGAAGGCGGGGGGATTCGGCATGACGGACCTCCGGTCGGCTCGGGGAGCCGAGGCTAGACCCTCGTCCACGGACTGTCACCGGGTCCGGGCTCGGGCGCGACGATCTCGAGGTCGCTCTCGACGACGCCGTTGGCGTGGACGGTGACGGCGCGGGGGCGAACGTTCCAGCGCTTCTTGCCCGGCACCCACAGCGGCGTGCCGGCGCCGAGGACGATCGGGATCTGGAAGAGCCTCAGCCGGCGGACGAGGCCGGCATCGAGGAAGGCGCGGATCGGCCCGCCGCCGCCGGCCACCCAGATGCGGCGGAGGCCGGCGCGCTCGAGGTCGTAGGCGATCTCGGTGGCGGTGCGGTCGTCGAAGACGGCGAGGCCGTCGTCGTCGAGCCGGCCGGACTTGGTCATCACCATCACCGCCTTGCCGCGATAGGGCCATTCGGGGAAGGCGCGGCAGTCGCGATAGGTGGCGGCGCCCATCACGATCGCGTCGATCCGGGCATAGAAGGCGTCGTAGCCGTAGTCGACGCCGTCGAACGGGGTCAGCCAGGCGATCGAGCCGTCGCGGTCGGCGATGCAGCCGTCGATCGAATGGGCGATATAGACGGTGACGTCGGTCATGGCGGCTCCCGGTCTCGCGCCGGTTTGGCCGGCGGCTCTCGCGAGCCTATACTCGAATCGGCCCGGACGGTGACCGGGCGAGACGGATGCGCAGCCATGACCTTTGTCGACGACGACCGCCCGAAGAAGAAGCTCGCCCACGAGATCGGGCAGGACGTGTCGCTCGTCTCGGAGGGGGAGCTCGAGGAGCGAATCGCGCTCCTCCAGGGCGAGATCGAGCGGTTGCGCGGCGAGGTCGCCAAGCGCCGCGCCTCGCGCTCGGCCGCCGACGCGGTGTTCAAGCTGTGACGGCGCCACTCGTCGCGTCGCTGCCGGCCGATCCTCCCGCCGCCGAGGCGGGACGGGGGGCGTCGCGTCGCGTCGCGGTGACGAGCCTGCGGCTGACCGACTTCCGCAACTACGCCGCGCTCGCCCTCGACGGTGACGGCCGGCACGTGGTGCTCGCCGGCGAGAACGGGGCGGGCAAGACCAACATCCTGGAGGCGCTGTCGCTGCTCTCGCCCGGGCGCGGCCTGCGCCGGGCGCGGCTCGACGAGATGGCGCGGCTCGGCGGCGCCGGGGCGTGGTCGGTGTTCACCCGGCTCCAGGGGCCGGACGGCGAGGTGAGGATCGGCACCGGGCTCGAGGCGACGGGCGAGGAGGAGACGCGGGTGCGCCGCGTCCGCATCGGTGGCGAGGCGGCGCGCTCGGCCGACGATCTGCTCGACCACCTGCGCGTCCTCTGGCTCACCCCGGCGATGGACGGGCTCTTCACCGGACCGGCGTCCGAGCGTCGGCGGTTCCTCGATCGGCTGGTGCTGGCGCTGGCGCCCGGGCACGGGGCACATGTCGCCGCCTTCGAAAAGGCGATGCGCGGCCGCAACCGGCTCCTGGAGGACGATCGTCTCGATCTCGACTGGCTGGAGGCGATCGAGGCGCAGATGGCGGAGCTCGGGGTGGCGGTGGCCTCGGCGCGGGTCGAGACCGTCGCCTGCCTCGAGCGGCTGATCGCGGCGACGCGGGCGGACGCGCCGTTTCCCCACGCCGATCTGGCGTTGGAGGGCGAGATCGAGGCGCTGGTGGCGGCCGGCGGTCCGGCGGCGGACGCCGAGGACGCCTACCGGGCGCGGCTGCGCGACGGCCGGCGCCGCGACAAGGCGGCGGGCCGCACCCTCGACGGGCCGCATCGCGCCGATCTCGTCGTCCATCACGGGCCGAAGGCGATGCCGGCGCAGCTCTCCTCGACCGGCGAGCAGAAGGCGCTGCTGCTCGGTCTCGTCCTGGCGCATGCCCGCCTCGTCGGCGAGACCTGCGGGCGGGCGCCGCTGCTCCTCCTCGACGAGGTCGCCGCGCACCTCGATCCGCGGCGGCGGGGCGAACTCTTCGACGTGGTCGAGGCGCTGGGCAGCCAATGCTGGATGACCGGCACCGACGCCTCCGCCTTCGCCGCGCTGGGGACGCGGGCGGAGGTGTTCGAGGTGAGTGCGGGACGGGTCGCGTCCGCCGCCGTCAGGGGGTGAGCGTCCACTGCCAGCGCGCCGACTGGACGTCGACCTGGCTGAACTTGCGCAGGAGATGGCCGGCGCAGCGATAGCTGGCGATGTTGATCCGCTTGAACGGGCCGGGCGTCTCGACGCAGAGGTTGAGGTCGCCCTTGCCCCAGGTGGTGCCGCCCGACTGGGCATGCATATAGAAGAAGCCGCGCGGGTAGCTGCCGATGGTGCGGCAGGCGGCGGGCCCGACCTTCCACCAGCCGGCGACGACCCATTCGCTCGACCCCGGCGCCAGGCGCGGGGAGATCGCCACCGAGACCTCGCGGCCGGTCTTGTTGCAGACGGTGAAGTCGAACATCCGCTCGCTGGTGCCGATCGCCTCCGGTTCGGACGCCACCGCTCGGTCGATGGCGCCGGTGGCGATCGTGGCGACGACCAACGTGGCGATCCTCGGTCTCGTCGTCATCCCGTTCCTCCCCGCAGTGGACCCTCCCGAAGAATGTCAGATTAAATCGGTTCGATGGTGATGAACAGATGTCGGCGCGCCATGTCTGGTCGAGGCCCGGAAGCCGGGGCTTGCACTCCCCGTCCGAACCGGGCAGCCTCGACGCCTCTCGACAGGACGACTGCCATGGACCCGACCACGCTCCTCGCCTTCACCGTCGCGCTGACCATCGCCGCCGTGCTGCCGGGGCCGGGGATGACGGCGATCGTGGCGCGGGCGTTGGCTGTCGGTTTCTGGGGGACGATGCCGATGGTGCTGGGGCTGATCCTCGGCGACATGGTGTTCCTGACCTGCGCCGCGCTCGGCCTCGCGGCGCTCGCCACCTCCTTCGCCACCGTCTTCACCGTGGTGAAGTTCGCTGGCGCCGCCTATCTGCTGTGGCTCGCCTGGCAGCTGTGGAACGCGCCGCCGCATGCCGACAGCGTCGAAGCGGCGAAACGGTCGGAGCGCTCGACGTGGCGGGTGGTGGTCGGCGGGCTGACGCTGACCCTCGGCAACCCCAAGACCATTGTCTTCTACATGGCGCTGCTGCCGACCGTGGTCGATCTCGCGGCGCTGACGCCGCTCGGATTCGTCGAGATGTCGGTGATCGTCTTCCTCGACCTCCTGGTCGTCGGTGCGGCCTATGCGGCGATGGCGGCGCGGGCGCGGTTGTTCTTCCGCGATCCCAAGGCGCGGCGCCTGCTCGATCGCACCGCCGGGACGATGATGGCCGGGGCGGCGGTGGCGGTGGCGGCGCGCTGAGGCGGCCTGTTCTCCGGCGGATCGGGGGCAGGCGGGGCGAAGCCGTCCGGCGCGGGCGTCGGGGGGACGAGCGGCGCGACGCCGGCTCAGTGCATGCCCGAGGCGAGCTTGTTGGCGGCCGGCGACTTCGACATCAGCGCGTCGATGCGTTCGCGCTCGCGCTTGAACTCGGCGAGCATCGACCCGTTCAGCTCCTTGCCGCGGGGCAGCTTGACGCGCATCGGGTCGACGAAGGCGGCGTTGATCAGCACCTCGTAGTGCAGATGCGGTCCGGTGGAGACACCGGTCGAGCCGACGTAGCCGATGACCTGGCCCTGGCGGACGCGGGCGCCCTTGTCGATGCCGCGGGCGATGCCGGACATGTGGCCGTAGCCGGTCTCGTAGCCGTTGTTGTGCTGGAGGCGGACGTAGCGGCCATAGCCGCCCTTCCAACCGGCATCGACCACGGTGCCGTTGCCGGAGGCGAAGATCGGCGTGCCGGGCGGAGCGGCCCAGTCGACGCCGGTGTGCATGCGGTAGTAGCGATAGACCGGATGCTGACGGCCGCCGAAGCCGGAGCGGAAGATGCCGCCGTCCATCGGCTTGCGCATCAGGAACTTCTTGGCGCTCTTGCCGCTCTCGTCATAGTAGTCGACGGCGCCGTCGTCGGGCGAGCGGTAGCGGTAGTACTTGCGCGGCTGGCCGTTGACGGTGATCGCCGCGTAGAGCACCTCCTGCGCCGACTTCGGGTCGTTCTCGTCGTCGGAGGCGTAGAGAACCTCGAACTGGTCGCCGTGCTTGACGCGCTGGTTGAAGTCGACGTCGTAGGAGTAGATGTCGACGAGCTGCTTGATCAGCCTGCGCGAGATCTGGTTGTCGATCGCCGTCTGATAGAGGCTGTGGTAGAGCGAGGGCACGCCGCTCGCCTCGGCGATGGTCTCGTCTTCCTCCTCGGGGCTGACGTTGTCGCCGATGCCGGGCTCCTCGGCGCCGACGAAGGCGCCGTAGTCGTCGAGGGCGACGGTGCCGAGGTGGTTGTTGTCGCGGCCGTAGACCGAGACGCGCACCGGCTTCATCCGTTCGGTCATGTCGATCTTGGCCGTGCCGACGCGGACGCGCTGGCCGACTTCCAGCGCCTTGATGTCGAAGCTCTTGGCCAGCGCCCTGGTGACTTCGGCGACGGTCTTGTCGTCGCCGCCGGCTTCCTTGACGATCGACTTCAGGCTGTCGTTGCGATCGACGGTGACGGTCTTCTCGTCGAGGCCGTTGCCGGTCTGGGCGCCGGCCCGCTCGGCGTCACTCTTGGGGAAGAACGAGACGTTCTCCGGGACGATGCGCATCGCCAGGGCGGAGGTGAGTCCGGCGGGCGCGGCGAAGGAGCCGAGGCCGAAGCTGCCGCCGTCGGAGACGGGCAGGGCCGCGGTCTGAATCGAGCCGTCCGAAAGGAAGCGGGCCTGATCGGAGACGATCCGCTCGACCTCCATGCCCGACATGACGACGTCGGTGTCGAAGCCGCCGGCGTCGATCGGCAGGTCGCGGCTGCGCAGGGTGATCTCGCCTTCGACGTCGGCGTCGTAGAAGGAGGGGTTCTTGGCGCCCGAGCCGCGACCGGAGAGGATGTCGGCGTCGGCGAAGACCTTGAGCGGGTTGAAGGGCGGGATCTCGGCGGTGTTCTCGGCCTTGCGCAGGGTCAGCGGGGCGGCAACGCGGACGAAGGGGCGGACGCGGACGAGGTCGCGGTCGCCGATCCGGGTCATGGTGGACAGGTTCAGCACCTGCCGCGTGCCGGTTCGCTCGCTGATACGCGGTAGGCGGTCGGCCTTGCCGAGGACGCCGGTGCCGATGGCGATCGGCTTCTCATGCTTCTCGCCGACATCGGGGGTGACCGAGAGTTCGGCGGGAATTGCCGCCAGAGTGTGGCGGCCGTCGAGGGCGACGTAGAGGGCGCCGCCCATCAGGAAGGTCGAGGTGCAGGCGGTCAGGATGGTGCCGGCGAGCCAGCGCAACGACACGGTGCGACGATCGAAACGACCGACCCCGCCGTCGACCTGCAGAGGCTGCTCGTCGCCGAGGTCAATCCGGTCGTGTCGGTTCGAGCCTGATTCCTGTCGCATCTCACCTCGGAAGATCGAATGCCTCCCCGGCCCCGATCGTCGGATTTCGGGTCGTACTGCTCTCTTGCCGAAGATCGTGGCGGTTCCGAGTCCGAATCGCGTCACGGTCGCCACGAACCGGCCCGGCCGAGCAATCGTGGGAGCCTGCCCCCACGAGACGAAGGCGTCAATGGTGGGGTAGAATCCTCCCACGCCGGTGGCTGCGGGTCGACGTTCGGGGATCGGGAATCTCCGCGAAGTGTCGAAGACCCCGGTGTGCCTTCCGGCGCCCGTGCTTCCTCCTGCGCGTCGACAATGCGCCGGCCGGGTCCGACGAGGGCGGCTCGGAGATCCGAACGAAGACCCTCGGAGGGGACGACCATCACCTCCGTACCACCCTCGTCGGTGCCGGACCGCGCGCCTCGAGCGATCGCCCCGGTGTGCCGAGTGTGGCGCTTGCGCCCGACGGCGGTTCGGGGAAAGGTCGGTGCGAGGGCGGATCGGGCGCGATTCGCCGGCGCGAAATGGGGCTCGCCCGCCGCATCGACGACGACGGCAGCCCGGCGCGGAGGTGCATTCACGTCATGCCGAGCCTGATCCGCTTCCTGATCGGTGTCGCAGTACTCGCCGGGCTCGCGGCGGTCGCCGTCTGGGTGCTCGCCAACTTCGTCGAACCGCGTCCGCGCGAGATGACCATCCGCGTTCCGCAGGAGCGCCTGGACCCGAGGTGAGGCGATGGCCGGCGGCGGGACGGGCAGAATCGAGACCTTCCTGGAGATGATGGCGGCGGAGCGCGGCGCCGCGCCGGCGACGCTCGACGCCTATGCCCGCGATCTCGGCGACTTCGCCGCCTTCCTGCGAGCGCGCGGCCGGGCGGTCGACGCCGCGGAAGCCGCCGACGTCGCCGACCACATGGCCGATCTGGCGGCGCGCGGCATGGCGGCCTCGACCCAGGCGCGGCATCTCTCGGCGATCCGGCAGTTCCACCGCTTCCTCTACGGTGAGGGCTGGCGCGGCGACGATCCGACCGGAACCATCGACGCGCCGAAGAAGGGCCGGCCGCTGCCCAGGGTGCTGAGCGAGGCGGAAGTCGAGCGGTTGATCGAGACGGCGAAGGCAGAGGCCGAGGCGACGCACGATGCGGCGGGCGAGGCGCTCTCGCCGGCGACGCGGGGCCGGCGGCTCAGGCTCCATGCGCTGCTGGAGACCGTCTATGCCACCGGGCTGCGTGTCTCCGAACTCGTCTCGCTGCCGGCCTCGGCGGTGCGCGGCGAGGCGCCGTTCCTCACCGTGCGCGGCAAGGGTTCGAAGGAGCGGCTGGTGCCGCTGTCGGGGCGGGCGCGGGCGGCGATGGCCGCCCACGTCGACCATCTGAAGGCCTGCGGGCGCTGGGCGGTGGGCGAGCGCCGGCTGTTCCCGTCGTGGAGCGAGAGCGGGCATGCGACGCGGCAGGCCTTCGCCCGCGATCTGAAGGCGCTGGCGCTGCGCCTGGGTCTGCCGGCGGCGGCGGTCAGCCCGCACGTGCTGCGTCATGCCTTCGCCAGCCACATCCTCGCCCATGGGGCGGACCTCCGGGTGGTGCAGCAGCTCCTCGGCCATGCCGACATCTCGACGACGCAGATCTACACCCACGTGCTCGACGAACGGCTGCGCGACCTCGTCGAGACGCACCATCCGCTCGCCGAAGCGGAGGCCGACCGCCTCGGTGGAACTGCCGAGGGCTGAGGCCGCGGCCGGGGTGCTCGCTTGACATTCGGGGGCGGGCGTGGCGATTTGCGCGCGACGAAGCCGGAGGGTGCCGGCTCCGAGGCGCCGCCGTGGTCGCGCCGGCCGAGCCGACGACGCGGCCGTGGACCGACGAACGAGAACGGGCCCCGAACGCAGCCGACGGCGCTCCCGGCCGTTTCCGCCCCAGGACATCCCGAGACATGCACAGCTATCTCGAATTCGAAAAGCCGGTCGCCGACCTCGAAGGCCAGATCCAGGAGCTTCGCGCCCTGGCGGAGAAGGGTGCGGCGGTCGACGTCCAGGACGAGATCGAGAAGCTGGTGGCCAAGGCCGATCAGGCGCTGAGCGACCTCTATCTCAAGCTGACGCCCTGGCAGAAGACGCAGGTGGCGCGCCATCCCGATCGGCCGCACTTCGTCGACTACGTCACCGGCCTCGTCGAGGACTTCACGCCGCTGGCCGGTGACCGCGCCTTCGGCGAGGACGCGGCGATCGTCGGCGGCTTCGGGCGGATCGCCGGTCAGCCGGTGGCGGTGATCGGCCACGAGAAGGGCTCGGACACCACGTCCCGTCTCAAGCACAACTTCGGCATGGCCAAGCCCGAGGGCTACCGCAAGGCGGTCCGGATCATGGAACTGGCCGAGCGCTTCGGCCTGCCAGTGGTCAGTCTGGTCGACACCGCCGGCGCTTATCCGGGCATCGGCGCGGAGGAACGCGGTCAGGCCGAGGCGATCGCCCGGTCGACCGACGCCTGCCTCGGGCTCGGCGTTCCCAATGTCGCGGTGATCATCGGCGAGGGCGGTTCGGGCGGGGCGATCGCCATCGCCGCGACCAACCGGGTCTACATGCTGGAGCATGCGATCTATTCGGTGATCTCGCCGGAGGGCGCCGCCTCGATCCTGTGGCGCGACAGCGCCCGGGCTCAGGACGCGGCGACGGGGATGAAGATCACGGCGCAGGATCTCCTCAAGTTCAAGGTGATCGACGGCATCGTGCCGGAACCGATGGGCGGCGCCCATCGCGCCCCGGAGAAGGTGATCGCGGCGACCGGCGCGGTGATCGCCAAGGCGCTCGGCGAGCTCGCCGGTCTTTCCGCCGACGAGTTGCGCAACGCCCGCGGCGAGAAGTTCCTGGCGATCGGCCGGACGCTCTGAGGTCGACGGCGATCGTCCCGGAACGATACGTCGCGTTCACCGAACGGTCATGATGTTCGGGCGACGACATACGTGTCGACGCGGTTTTGCCGCAAAGGTCGGTTTGGGCTAGACTGACGATCGGAAGAGTCCGTTCGTTTCCCTGCGCCGTGGTCGTCAATCGGTAACCATCGGGCAAGGGACGGGGGATAGTGTCGGATCGCGGGACGTCCGTGGAGACTCGGGTCTCCCCGGACGAAGCGGATCGAAATGCGCTCATGGGGATCGGCGGGACCGAGCAACCACGAGAGGCGTCTCGTTCGCGCTCACATTCGGGTGGGTAGATGGCGTTGAAGACGATCATGCGGGCCGCTGCGGCCGCCACGCTCGGCCTCGCCCTGGCCTCGTGCCAGGAGCAGATGCAGTCCAACTTCGGCACGTCCGGCAAGGCGCTGAGGCCGCTCAACGCGGAGATGCGGGCGCTGCTGGAAACCAAGGGGATGCGCAAGGAGGACCCGATCCTGGTGCGCGCCTTCAAGCAGGAACAGACGCTCGAGGTGTGGAAGCGCGACAAGAGCGGGCGTTTCGCGCTGCTCAAGTCCTATCCGCTGTGCACCGTCGGCGGCGTGCCCGGGCCGAAGATCCGCGAAGGCGACAAGCAATCGCCGGAGGGCTTCTACACCATCACGCCGGGGCGGATGAACCCGAACTCGCAGTATCACCTCGCCTACGACGTCGGCTATCCCAACGCCTTCGACCGGGCCTGGGGACGGACCGGCGCGGCGATCATGGTGCACGGCGCCTGCGTCGCCTCGGCCGGCTGCTTCATCGGCACCAACGAGCAGATGGAAGAGATCTACGCACTCGCCCGCGAGGCCTTCCAGGGCGGTCAGAAGTCGTTCCAGTTCCAGGCCTATCCGTTCCGCATGACGGCCGAGAACCTCGCCAGGAACCGCCGCAGCCCGCACCTCGCCTTCTGGAAGAACCTCAAGCAGGGCCACGACCACTTCGAGGTGACCAGGCTCGAACCGAAGGTCGAGGTCTGCGAGAAGCGATACGTCTTCGATCCGCAGGCCAAGGACCCCAACTCGACCGCCTTCAACCCGACCGGCGCCTGTCCGACCTTCGAGGTGCCGGAGGAGATCGCGACCCGGGTGGCGGCCAAGCAGAGCCAGGACGATCACGCCTTCAAGGTCGCCGTCGCCGAGATGGACGACGCCGATCGCAAGGAGACCGAACGTCTCGTCGCCGAGAAGCTCGAGAAGGCGAAGCCGCAGCCGGGTACGGCGGTGGCGGCATGGTTCGGCGGCAAGTCGGCCGACGAGATCGCGGTGGCGGTCGCGCCGACGCCGATCGCCGTGCCGGTGCCGCGCGCCTCGCCGTTGTCGGCGCCGACGCAGGTGGCGCTGGCGGCCGAGCCGGCAGCAGCCGAGGCCAGCTTCGCCGATCGCTTCTTCTCCTTCGGGGCCTCCTCCAAGCCGGCGGCCGATGCCGCCGCGCAGGCGATCGCGGCCCAGCCGATCGCGGTGCCGGTTCCAGCCGCCCGTCCGGGAACGGCTCCGGCCGCGGCGGCGACCTATTCGACCGCGAGCACGCCGGTGACGGCGCCCGCCGCGCCGGCGTCCGAGCCGTCGATGTGGAAGAAGTTCAATCCGTTCGGCGGCTGATCGCCGCGTGGGACATCCTTCGGACGAGGCCGCCGGGGCGCTCCCGGCGGCCTTTTTCGTCGATGGCGGGCGGATGGCGGGTGATCGGCGGGTCCTGGCGGGTCGCCGTCGTGGTCGCGGACGACCGGTGGTGCGATCCGGAGGACGGCAGACGGAGGGCCGAACATGCTGGTGCAGACGCTGAGAGTGAAGAAGGGGTGGACCCAGGAACAACTGGCGTTGGTCAGCGGTCTGTCGGTCCGCACCATCCAGCGCATCGAGCGCGGGGAGGCGGCGAGTGCCGAATCCCTCAAGGCCCTGGCCGCTGCCTTCGACGTCGACTTCGCGACCCTGAAGGAGCCCGCCATGGAACCCCTCGTAGAGACCGTCCCCACCGCCCGGCTCGATGCCGAACTGTTGCTCGCCTACGACCACGTGCGCCGCAAGCAGCGGCTGCAGGCCGGATACGCCGCTTTCGCGGTGGTGATTCCGATCCTGATCGCCGTCAATCTGTTCGTCACTCCGGGGCGGCCCTGGGTGATCCTTCCGGCGGCGATCTGGGCCGCCGTTCTCCTCGTCAGGACGCTGCGCCTCTCCGGCGCCTGGCCGTGGGGCGCCGACTGGGAGAAGCGGGAGGTGGAGAAGCGCCTCGGCCGACCGCTGTGACGTCCGAGGCCGACGGCCTCGACGCATCCGGCCGCCGCAGACATGCGGACGGCGACCGACGAGACGACGAAGGCCGCCCCCCCGGGGGGGCGGCCTTCGCATGTCGGTCACGGTGTGGCTCTCGCCTCAGGCGAAGGTGCCGTGGCAGTGCTTGTACTTCTTGCCCGAACCGCACGGACAAGGCGCGTTGCGCGACACCTGCCCCCAGGTGGTGGGGTCGGCCGGATCGACGGGGCGGCCGAGCGCCGGGTCGCCGGTGACCTGATCGCGGCCGGTCGAGGCGTCGAAGTGATGGGCCTCCATCGCCGGCAGCGGTTCCGGCTCCTGCGGCACCAGTTCGACCCGCATCATCTGCGAGGTGACGGCGCGGCGCAGGTTGGTGAGCAAGGCCTCGAACAGGGTGAAGGCCTCGGTCTTGTACTCGTTCAGCGGATCGCGCTGGGCGTAGCCGCGGAAGCCGATGACCTGACGCAGGTGATCGAGGGTGACGAGATGCTCGCGCCACAGGTGGTCGAGGGTCTGCAAGAGCACCGCCTTCTCGACGTAGCGCATGGTCTCGTCGCCGAAGCGGGCACGCTTGTCCGCCATGACCGCGTCGGTCGCCTCGGTGATGCGATGGATCACCTCCTCCTCGGCGATGCCCTCCTCCTTGGCCCAGGCGGGCACCGGAAGGTCGAGGCCGGTGACCTCGAGCACCTCGGCCTCGAGTCCGGCGACGTCCCACTGCTCGGGATAGGCGTTCTCCGGGATGTGCTTCTTGACAGTGTCGTGGATGACGTCCTGGCGCATGCCGGTGACGGTGTCGCCGACATCCTCGCCGGTCATCAGGTCGACGCGCTGCTCGAAGACGACCTTGCGCTGGTCGTTCATGACGTCGTCGAACTTGAGGATGTTCTTGCGGATGTCGAAGTTGCGGGCTTCGACCTTCTGCTGTGCCTTCTCCAGCGCCTTGTTGATCCAGGGATGGACGATCGCCTCGTCCTCCTTGAGCCCGAGCTTCTGCAGCATGCCGTCCATACGGTCGGTGCCGAAGATGCGCATCAGGTCGTCCTGGAGCGACAGGAAGAACTTGGAGTGGCCGGGGTCGCCCTGGCGGCCGGAGCGGCCACGCAGCTGGTTGTCGATGCGGCGGCTCTCGTGACGCTCGGTGCCCAGAACGTAGAGGCCGCCGGCGGCGAGCGCCTTGGCCTTGAGGTCGGCGACGGAGTGGCGGATGGCCAGGGCGGCGGCGGCGCGGCCGGGGCTCTCCAGGTCGTCGCCGAGCTCGTAGCGGATGCGCATGTCGGCGTTGCCGCCGAGCTGGATGTCGGTGCCGCGACCGGCCATGTTGGTGGCGATGGTGATGGCGCCGGGCAGACCCGCCTGGGAGACGATCACCGCTTCCTGCTCGTGGTAGCGGGCGTTCAGCACGGTGAAGACCTTGTCGCCCTCGGCGCCCTTGTAGAGAGTGGCGAGCGCCGACGGGTCGGTCAGGTCGATCTGGCGGTAGCCTTCCTTCTTCAGGTGCTCGGCCAGCAGTTCGGACTTCTCGATCGAGGTTGTGCCGACCAGGATCGGCTGACCGCGCTCGTGGCAGTCCTTCACCAGACGGATGATCGCCCGGTACTTCTCTTCCGCCGTGCGATAGACCTCGTCGTCCTCGTCGAGGCGGGAGATCTCCATGTTGGTCGGGATCTCCAGCACCTCGAGGCCGTAGATGTCGAGGAACTCGTCCGCTTCCGTCAGCGCCGTGCCGGTCATGCCGGCGAGCTTCTCGTACATGCGGAAGTAGTTCTGGAAGGTGATCGAGGCGAGGGTCTGGTTCTCGGGCTGGATCGCGACGCGCTCCTTGGCCTCGAGCGCCTGATGCAGGCCTTCCGAGTAGCGGCGGCCGGGCATCATGCGGCCGGTGAACTCGTCGATGATGACGACCTCGCCGTTCTTGACGATGTAGTCCTTGTCGCGCTGGAACAGGGTGTGGGCGCGCAGCGCCTGATTGACGTGGTGGACGACGGTGACGTTCTCGATGTCGTAGAGATTGTCGCCCTTGAGGAGGCCGGCGGCGCGCAGCGCCTGCTCGATCTTCTCGGTGCCCGCCTCGGTGAACGAGGAGGAGCGCTGCTTCTCGTCGACCTCGTAGTCGACCTTCGGCAGCAGCGAGGGAATGAAGCGGTCGATGGTGTTGTAGAGCTCGGAGCGGTCGTCGAGCGGGCCGGAGATGATCAGCGGCGTGCGCGCCTCGTCGATGAGGATCGAGTCCACCTCGTCGACGATGGCGTAGGCGTGGCCGCGCTGCACCATCTGGGCGAACTCGTACTTCATGTTGTCGCGCAGATAGTCGAAGCCGAGCTCGTTGTTGGTGCCGTAGGTGACGTCGCAGGCGTAGGCCGCCTTGCGCTCGTCGTCGTTGAGGCCGTGGACGATGACGCCGACGGTGAGGCCGAGGAAGCGGTAGATCTGGCCCATCCACTCCGAGTCGCGCTTGGCGAGGTAGTCGTTCACGGTGACGACGTGGACGCCCTTGGCCGGCAGGGCGTTGAGGTAGACCGCGAGGGTGGCGACCAGCGTCTTGCCTTCGCCGGTCTTCATCTCGGAGATCTTGCCCTCGTGGAGGACCATGCCGCCGATCATCTGGACGTCGTAGTGACGCTGGCCGATGACCCGCTTGGCGGCCTCGCGCACGGTGGCGAAGGCGGGGACGAGGAGGTCGTCGAGGTCGGTGCCGGCGGCGAGCTGCTCGCGGAACTGCCGCGTGCGGTCGCGCAGCTCCTCGTCGGTGAGCTTCTCGAGTTCGGGCTCGAGCGCGGCGATTTCGGCGACGCGGGGGCGATAGGCCTTGATCTTGCGGTCGTTGGCGGAACCGAAGAGCTTCTTGGCGAGCGATGCGAGGCCGATCATGGAGGCCCTTCCTCGAGGTCGTGCGTGGCGTCGCGGCTTCCGGCTCCCGAGGGCGCGACCGGAGTCGCAGGCTTCGCCTCGGGGTCGGATCACCGACGGAGCGGACTCGACTGGACCGGACCGGCGACGATGGAATGACACTGCGCCGCCGGCGCATTCGAGGACGGGGAAGCGCGGTGGAGGCCATGGCGGCCTCTCGACGTGCGATACCGTTCGTCGCCCGCGCAGGCGAGGCGGCTCGGATCAGATAAGAGTGGGTCCGACGGTTGTCAACGCCGCCGGTTCGGGCCACAGTCCGGCGCGATTCCGGGAGGGAGAAGGACGGCCCCCGCCCGCTGGTCACAGCTTCGCCACAAGGCCGGTCCAGGTGTCGGCCACCCGTGCGGGAGCCTCGAGGGAGGTTCGCGCCGGGATCCATCGTGTCGACCCCGTCGGATCGGCCCTCAGCCCGAGAAGGACTGCTCTCCTCATGTACGGACATCTCCGGATCGTCGCGCTCGGCGCGCTCCTCGTCGGCTTCGCCGCGCCGTTCGCCGCCCAGGCTCAGGACAAGGTCCTGGCCAAGGTCGACGGTCATGCGATCACCGAGAAGGACGTCGCCGCGGCGTCCGCCACGCTCGCCTCGCAGCTGGCGCAGCTGCCGGAGGAGGCGCGCAAGCGCGCGGTGCTCGATCGCCTGATCGACATGCGTCTGGTCTCGACCAGTGCCGCCAAGGCCGGGCTCGACCAGTCGGAGACCTTCAAGGCGCGGATGGAGCAGGTCCGCTCGCAGCTGCTGGTCAGCGAGTTCGTCAAGGTCAAGGTCGACGGGGCGATCACCGAAGAGGCGATCAAGGCGCGCTACGACAAGGACGTCAAGGCCTTCGATCCGCCGGAGGAGATGCGGGCCCGCCACATCCTGGTGAAGGAGGAGGCCGAGGCCAAGGCGATCATCGCCGATCTCGCCAAGGGCGGCGACTTCGCCAAGATCGCCACGGAGAAGTCGCAGGATCCGGGTTCGGCGCCGCAGGGCGGCGATCTCGGCTTCTTCGGCCCGGGCGACATGGTGCCGGAATTCGAGACCGCGGCGAAGGCGCTGAAGGTCGGCGAGATCACCAAGGAGCCGATCAAGAGCCAGTTCGGCTTCCACGTCGTCAAGCTCGAGGAGAAGCGCAAGCAGCCGGTTCCGGCGCTCGACGAGGTGCGCGATCAGGTGAAGCAGGCGCTGGTCGGCGAGACCTTCACCAAGATGCTCGAGGACATCAAGAAGGCCGCCAAGATCGAGATCGACGAGGCCGCGCTGAAGGCGAAGTGAGCCGTCGACGTCCGTCGGGTACGGCGGACGAGCCGATCGCGAGGGCCGGGTCGCCGAGGGGCGCCCGGCCCTCGGTGTTCGTGGAGAGGTCGGCGCGGGTGGTCCGCTCTCTCGCCGCAGGGCAGCGCCGCTCGGGAACGATCGAGCTCCGCGCCGAGACCGCTTGACGGCGGCGGGGGGGCGGATAAACCGGGCGGACCGTTTCATCCCGGAGGGGGTTCTCCCATGTCGCACGCCGTCTCGCCGCTCGCGCCGAAGTCCTACCCCGCGACGCCGGTCGTGCCGGGCGTGCGCTTCGCCACCGCCGAGGCCGGGATCAAGTACAAGGGCCGTACCGACGTGCTCCTCGCCCTGTTCGACGAGGGCACTCGGGTCGCCGGCGTCTTCACCACCTCGAAGTGCCCGTCGGCGCCGGTCGACTGGTGCCGGGCGAACCTCGCCGGGGGGCGGGCGCGGGCGCTCGTCGTCAACTCCGGCAATGCCAACGCCTTCACCGGAAAGAAGGGCGTCGAGACGGTGCGGATCACCGCGGACATTGCCGCGAAGGCGGCGGGCTGCGCGCCGTCGGAGGTGTTCCTCGCCTCGACCGGGGTGATCGGCGAGCCGCTCGATCCGCAGAAGTTCGCCGGAGTTCTGGATGCGACGGCGAAGCGGGTGGCCGAGGGGCCCTGGCTCGACGCGGCACGGGCCATCATGACCACCGACACCTTCCCGAAGGTGGCGACGCGGACGGCGGCGATCGGCGGCACGCAAGTCGTGCTGGTCGGCATGGCCAAGGGCGCGGGGATGATCGCCCCGGACATGGCGACGATGCTCTCCTTCCTCTTCACCGACGCGGCGATCGAGGCCCCCGTCCTCCAGTCGCTGGTCTCGGAGGCGGTGGTCGACAGCTACAACGCCACCACCATCGACGGCGACACCTCGACCTCGGACACGGTGCTGCTGTTCGCCACGGGCAAGGCGGCCGAGCGTGGTCAGACGCCGGTGACGGCGGCCGACGATGCGGCGCTCGCCTCGTTCCGGGCGGCGCTCGCGAGCCTCACCCTCGAACTCGCCCAGTGGGTGGCGAAGGACGGCGAGGGGGCGCGCAAGTTCGTCGAGGTCAGGGTGGAAGGGGCGGTCTCCAAGGCCTCGGCGCGGCGCATCGCCATGTCGATCGCCAACTCGCCGTTGGTGAAGACCGCCTGCGCCGGCGAGGACGCCAACTGGGGCCGCGTCGTCATGGCGGTCGGCAAGGCGGGCGAGCCGGCGGAGCGCGACCGGCTGGCGATCTGGTTCGGCGAGACGCGGGTGGCGGTCGAGGGCGAGCGCGATCCGGCCTATTCGGAAGAGGTCGCTTCGACCTACATGAAGCGAGATCACATCGTCGTGAAGGTCGAGATCGGTCTCGGGACGGCGTCGGACACGGTCTACACCTGTGACCTGACCAAGGAGTACGTGGCGATCAACGGCGACTACCGGAGCTGAGGATGAAGATCGTCCTGGTCGCCGCGGTGGCGCTGATCGATGCCGACGGGCGGGTGCTGCTGGCGCAGCGCCCCGAGGGCAAGTCGATGGCGGGCCTCTGGGAGTTTCCCGGGGGCAAGATCGAACCGGGCGAAAGCCCGGAGGAGACGCTGATCCGCGAACTCCACGAGGAGCTCGGGATCGAGGTGAAGGCGGCGTGCCTGGCGCCCCTGACCTTCGCCAGCCACCGTTATGAAGATTTTCATCTCCTGATGCCACTCTATGTCTGCCGGAGATGGGGCGGAAACATCCATGGGCGCGAGGGTCAGGCCCTGAAATGGGTCCGGCCGGTGCGCCTCAGGGACTATCCGATGCCACCTGCGGACGAACCGCTGATCCCCCATCTGATCGACCTCGTCTGATCGGGTGACCAACGAGAGATTCACGAGCGTGCGCATCGATCTGAAAATGGGCCGGTTCAAGGCCGCGACGCGCCGCGTGACGAGCGATGCCTCGGGCTCGGTCTCGATGGAATATGGACTCGTCGCGACGCTGATCTCTGTGGCGATCATCGGAGCACTGTCGGCGACCGGCACCGGTGTCGCCGACAAATGGAACGCCTTCGCCGGGACGATCGTCTCCCATCTGCGCTGAGATCCGCTCATCGCCGTCGCCGGTTCGTGCCGCCCTCCGGGCGGCATTGCCGTCTTTCGGGCTCAGTCGGCGATCGGTCTGGCCTTCAGCGCTTCGGCGAGGCTCACGGTGGCGGAACCGGGCTTCGCCGGCTTCTGCTGGCTCTCGTGCGGCGCCCAGCCGGAGGCCGAGACGATCTCGAAGGTGGCGCGCAGACGGCCGTCGGAATCGGCATGACGCTCGGCGTAGATCTCGGCGGCGCGCAGGAAGAGGCGGCGCGAGGCTGGTCGGCGCGACCGGTCGAGCAGCGGATTGGCGGCGCCCATCGCTCTGAGATCGGCGACGAGATCGAACATCGAGCGGTAGCGGGCAGTGAAGCGGTCGCTGTCGGTGACCGGCAGGGCGAAACCGGCCCGTTGCAGGAGTTGGCCGAGGTCGCGGACGCCGACGAAGGGGACGACGCGCGGCGACAGGCCGCCGGTCAGCTCGATCTCGGCCGCGGAGAGGGCGTCGCGCAGCTCGCGCAGGGATTCGCCGCCGAGGAGGGCGGCGAGGAAGAGGCCATCGGGGCGCAGTGCCCGGCGGATCTGGATGAGCGTGCCGGGCAGATCGTCGACGAACTGCAGCGACAGCATCGAGACGACGAGGTCGAGGCTCTCCGGCGGGAAGGGCAGGGCCTCCTCGTCGACGACGAGATCGACGCCGGGGCCGTCCTCGAGCGCGGCGACCAGCACCTCGTCGGCCTTGCCGAGCCGGCGCAGCGTCGCGGCGGCCGGGCCGGCGGCGAGGCCGAGGTCGACGGCACGGGGAAAGCGGCGCATCACCGGGATCAGGCGGTCGTCGAGATCGTCCACCGCGCGGGCGAGCAGGAAGTCGGCGCCGTCGCGCGGGCGAGACCGGGCACGCGCCCGGCGGCGGGCGAGCAGGGCACGATCGAAGAGGCGGGGGGTGGTGGTCTCGGTCATCGGCAATCCTCGCCGCTCCCATCGCACGGGGTCGGGGTCGAGGTCAAAGGCCGGATGCTCGCGTGGGGCTCGTCGCGGCGCTATGCTCACGCTCGACGGAGGGTCGCCATGGACGAGGTCGAGGCGGAGGAGCACGCGAGCGGCGCGGCGGCGACGATCGGTCGGCTCTTCGTCGCGGCGCGCCGTCTGCCCCGGTCGCTCGGCCGCCGCCTGCTCGATCTGGTGCTGCCGCCGGTGTGCGTGGCGTGCCACATGCCGGTGGCGACGCCGCATGGCCTCTGCGCCGGATGCTGGGGGCGGCTCAGGCCGATCGAGCGACCCTATTGCGAGCGGCTCGGCATCCCGTTCGGTTACGATCTCGGACCCGGCGCGCTGTCGGCGGAGGCGATCGCCGATCCGCCGGTGTTCGATCGGGCGCGCGCCGCGGTGCTCTACGAGGACGTGGCGCGGGAGATCGTCCAGGGGCTCAAGTATCACGACCGCACCGAGCTCGCGCGCTTCGTCGGCCAGATGACGGCGCGGGCGGGGCGCGAGCTGACGGCGGAGGCGGACGTCATCGTGCCGCTGCCGTTGCATCGCCGTCGGCTGTGGACGCGGCGATTCAATCAGGCGGCGCTGATCGCGCACGAGGTGGGACGGATCGCCGAGGTGGCGGTCGACGTCTCGGCGCTGCAGCGCGTCCGGGCGACGCGCCCGCAAGTGGGGCTCACCGAACGGGAGCGGGCGGAGAACGTGCGCGGCGCCTTCCGGGTCGAGGCGGTACATCGCGCTGCGATCGAGGGGCGGCGGGTGGTGTTGGTCGACGACGTGCTGACCACCGGCGCCACGGTGAGCGCGGCGACGCGCGCCTTGAAGCGCGCCGGCGCGGCGCGGGTCGACGTGCTCACCTTCGCGCGGGTTGCTCCGGGTGGGCCGATCACGATATGAACGGTTCGAACGACTTCGGCGCGGAAATTCCGCGCAGATCCGAGGAATGCCGATGGCCGAGCCCCCCGTGTTGATCTACACCCGCGACTTCTGCGGTTATTGTTCTGCGGCGAAGGCGCTGCTCAGGTCCAAGGGCGTCGAGTTCGAGGAGCGCAACGCGACGTCGAACCCGGAGTTCCGCGCCGAGATGACGAAGGTCTCGGGGCGAAACACCTTTCCGCAGATCTTCATCGGTGCGACCCATGTCGGCGGCTGCGACGACCTGCACGATCTCGATGCGCGCGGCGGTCTCGATCCGCTGCTCGCCGGCCAGGGCGCCTGAGGGCCGAGCCCGTCGGAGGTGAGATGTCGAAGTTCCGGGTCGGTCTCGTCCAGATGACTTCCTCGCGTTCGGTCGCCGACAACGTCGCGACCATGGACCGGCTGGTCCGGGCGGCGGCGGCGGGCGGGGCGACCTATGTCCAGACGCCGGAGACCACCGGCATCATGGACGAGGACCCGCAGCGGCTGTTCGAGACGCTGACCGACGAGGCGAGCGACGCGGTGCTCGCCCACGGCCGGGCGCTCGCCCGCGAGCTCGGCATCCATCTCCACATCGGCTCGCTCGCCATCAAGGTCGGCGACGGCACCAAGGCGGCGAACCGCGCCTTCGTCATCGCGCCGACGGGGGAGGTCGCGGCGCGCTACGACAAGATCCATCTCTTCGACGTGCAGCTCGCCGACGGGCAGGTCTATCGCGAGAGCGCCCGCTACGTCGCGGGCGGCGAGGCGGTGACGGTCGATCTGCCCTTCGCCCGCTTCGGGCTCGCCATCTGCTACGACCTGCGCTTCCCGCATCTCTTCCGGGCACTCGCCAAGGAGGGCGGGGCGGAGGTCCTGACCGTGCCGGCCGCCTTCACCAGGCCGACCGGCGAGGCGCATTGGCACACGCTGCTCAGGGCTCGGGCGATCGAGACCGGGTGCTGGGTCCTCGCCGCGGCTCAGGCGGGGCTGCACGAGAACGGGCGGGAGACCTACGGCCATTCGCTGGCGATCGACCCGTGGGGGCGGGTGGTGGCCGAGGCCGGCATCGAGCCGGGGGTGGTCTTCGCCGACATCGACACGAGCGAGGTCGCAGCGGTGCGCGGGCGGGTGCCGGCGCTGGCGCACGATCGACCCTTCACGCTCACGGCGGCCGGGAGGGTCGCATCATGATCCACTACACGCTGACCTGCGAGAGCGAGCATTCCTTCGAAGGCTGGTTCCGCTCCTCCGCCGATTTCGACGCTCAGGCCGCCAAGGGGCTGGTCTCCTGCCCGACCTGCGGTTCGACCCGGGTGACGCGGGCGCTGATGGCGCCGAACGTCCAGTCGGCCAAGGTCAAGGCGGAACGGGAAGAGGCGGTCGCGGCGGCCAAGCGCCAGTCGGTGATGATGCCCGATCCGGCGCAGAAGATGATGCTCGAGGCGCTGCGCGAGATCCGCAAGAAGGTGACCGAGAACGCCACCTACGTCGGCGACAAGTTCGCGGAAGAAGCCCGGAAGATGCACTACGGCGAGATCGAGCATCAGGGCATCTACGGCGAGGCGACCAGCGAGGAAGCCTCGGCCCTCTCGGAGGAGGGGATCGAGTTCCAGCCGCTGCCGGTGCTGCCGGAAGAGCGAAACTGAAGCGGCTGATCATTACTCGAGCCGCCGCAGGCTTCGACCGCACGAGGCCGACGTGACCACGCCCGAACCCTCATCCGGATCCGAACGCATCGCGGCGCGGTTGCGCCGGCGGCTCGACGTCGAGGCGACGCGGCTGGGCTTCTCGGGGCTCGGCGTGACGGTGCCCGAGTGGGTGCCGGATCTCTCCGGCGATCTCGCGGGCTTCGTCGAGGCCGGCTTCCACGGCACCATGGTCTGGATGGCGGAGACGGCGGAGCGCCGGGCCTCGCCGCGCGGGCTGTGGCCCGAGGTGCGGTCGATCGTCGTCACCGCCTTCGACTACGGGCCGGAGGAGAGCCCGCTCGCCGGGCTCGAACGGCCCGACCGCGGCGTCATCTCGGCCTACGCCCGTCATCGCGACTATCACGACGTGGTCAAGGGCAGGCTCAAGGAGCTTGCCGGGGCGCTCGTCGCCGAGGCGCGGCGGGCGGGGATCGAGGGCGACGTCAAGGTCTTCGTCGATACCGCACCGGTGATGGAGAAGCCGCTCGCGGCGGCGGCCGGTCTCGCCTGGCAGGGCAAGAACACGCTGGCGGTATCGCGGCGGATCGGCGGCTGGTTCTTCCTCGGGGTGATCTACACGACGCTGGAGCTGGCGCCGGATGCGCCGGAGCGGTCGCATTGCGGTTCATGTCGGGCCTGTCTCGACGCCTGTCCGACCGATGCCTTTCCGGCGCCGCATCGGCTCGATGCGCGGCGCTGCCTCTCCTACCTGACGATCGAACACGCCGGGCCGATCCCGGCCGAGTTCCGCGTCGCCATGGGCAACCGCATCTACGGCTGCGACGACTGTCTGGCGGTGTGCCCGTGGAACAAGTTCGCGATGGCGGCGCGCGAGGCGAAGCTCACGGCGCGCCCCGAACTCGTAGCGCCGACGCTCGCCGATCTCGTCGAACTCGACGACGCCGGATTCCGCAGTCTGTTCGCCGGCTCACCGGTGAAGCGGACCGGCCGCGACCGTTTCGTCCGCAACGTTCTGATCGCCATCGGCAACGCGGGCGATGCGGTGCTTCTCCCGGCGGTCGAGCGGCGGCTCGGCGACGAGGCGGCGCTGGTGCGCGGCGCGGCGGTGTGGGCGGCGGGGCGGCTCGCCTCGGCCGCAATGCTGGCGGCCTGGGCCGACCGTCACGGACGGTCGGAGGCCGACCCGGACGTCGCGGCGGAATGGGCGGCGCTCGGCTTCGACGGGGCGGGCTGAGGTCAGCGGCAGCGGCGCAGGCCGGGGATGCGGGCGCCCGACCCCTGGAAGACGATGGTCAGACTGCGGTCGGCATGGAGCGTCGCGACCACCGTCTCGCGGCGCGACGGGGCGTCGTGGACGAAGCACTTGCCCTTCCAGGTGACGACGTCGTCGACGCGGCCGACGTCGGTGAACTCGCAGACCGTCTCTTCCGAGGAGAGCCCCATCGGCCGGATGTCGATCGCCGCGCCGGAGCCGCAGACGTCGGCCGTCTCGCCCCATCGGCCGACGATGGTCTCGCGGGCTTCGGTGGGGCCGGCGGCGAGGGTGAGAAGGACGACGAGAAGAGCGGCGTGACGCATGGCGGGGCTCCGAATGGGGCGCCATGGTCGCAGGCGGGCGGGGCCGAGACAAGGCCCGCAGACGACGAGACCGCCGACCTCGACGAGGCGGCGGTCCCGATGAGATGCGAAGCGCGCCGCGCTCAGCCGAGGGCGCGCGAGGCTTCCTTGACCTTGCGGGTCGCCTCGTCGACGCGGCGGGTGGCGGTGGCGATCTCGTTCATGCCGCGGGTGATGGTCTCGACGCCTTCGGCCGCCACCTGCATGTTGGCGGACATGTCGCGGGTCACGGCTTCCTGTTCCTCGACCGCGGTGGCGATGTTGGTGGAGATCTCGTTGATGCGGGCGATGGTCTGGGAGATGCCGGAGATGGCGCCGACCGCCTCCTTGGTGGTCGACTGGACCTCGGCGATCTGGGCGCCGATCTCCTCGGTGGCCTTGGAGGTCTGGGTGGCGAGGTTCTTGACCTCGCTGGCGACGACCGCGAAGCCGCGGCCCGCCTCGCCGGCGCGTGCCGCCTCGATGGTGGCGTTGAGGGCGAGGAGGTTGGTCTGGGCCGCGATCGAATTGATCAGGTCGACCACCTCGCCGATCTTCTGGGTGGCGGCGAGCAGGGTGGTGATGGTGGTGTTGGTGTGGTCGGCCTGATGCACCGCTTCGTTGGTGATCTCCAGGGCATGGACCACCTGACGGCTGATCTCGGCGACCGAATGGGCGAGTTCCTCGGCGCCGGAGGCGACGGCCTGGACGTTGGACGAGGTCTGGGTCGAGGCCGAGGCGGCGCTGGTCGCCTGCTCGCTCGCCTGGGAGACGGCGACGGTGATCGAGCCGAGTTCGGCATCGATGCCGCGCTGCGCTTCGACGCGATGCTGGCGCTCCCTCACCTGGGCGGTGATGTCGGTGGCGAACTTGACCACCTTGAAGGGGCGGCCGGACATGTCGAAGATCGGGTTGTAGGAGGCCTGGATCCAGATCTCCTTGCCGCCCTTGCCGATGCGCTTGTATTCGGCCGCCTGGAAACGACCCTGGCGCAGCGCGTCCCAGAAGGCGCGGTAGTCGGGGCTGTCGCGGTGGCTCGGTTCGACGAACATGCGGTGGTGCTGGCCGCGGATCTCTTCGATGCGGTAGCCGAGGGCGTTGAGGAAGTTCTCGTTGGCGTCGATGATCGTGCCGTCGAGTTCGAAGGAGATGACCGCCTGAGCCTTGCCGATGGCGGCGATCTGGCCTTGATACTCGGCGTTCTTCAGCTTCTCGGCGGTGATGTCGGTGGCGAACTTGACCACCTTGAAGGGCTTGCCGTCGCGGCCGAGGAGGGGGTTGTAGGAGGCCTGGATCCAGATCTCCCTGCCGCCCTTGCCGATGCGCTTGTACTCGGCGGCGCGGAAGTTGCCGCGGCGCAGCTCGTCCCAGAAGGCGCGGTATTCGGCGCTGTCGCGGAAGGACGGCTCGACGAACATCGAGTGGTGCTTGCCGCGGATCTCCTCCAGCGAGTAGCCCATGGCGTCGAGGAAGTTCCGGTTGGCGGTGACGATGGTGCCGTCCATCAGGAACTCGATGATCGCCTGTGACTTGTCGAGGGCTGCGAGCTTGGCGGCGGCTTCGCCGCCGATGGAGAAGAAGGACATCGTTCTCTACCCCTCGTGGAGGCTCGACGGGCGAAATGCCCCGGGCGTTTCCTGTCGATCGGTCGTCCGCATCGAACCCGTGGGCCGACTCGCCGATCGTGAGGATCTTTGCTCGAGCCCGTTAATGGAAGCCTA
>ERZ1645187.290-NODE-290-length-48335-cov-12.616321_pt1 | contig 48335 bp, 48 predicted proteins | sample MGYA00575352_ERZ1645187 | MGnify/ENA primary metagenome ERZ1645187 (study PRJEB40837, sample SAMN11349314) | freshwater sediment metagenome | isolation source: river sediment | host: Sediment | place: India: Wazaribad , New Delhi | collected 2017-02-21 ... | reverse complement strand
GAGTACGGTGACTACGTCTCCGGCCCGCGGGTCATCACCCCCGTCGTCAAGGAGAACATGCAGGCCGTGCTCGCGGACATCCAGTCGGGGGCGTTCGCGGAGCGCTTCATCTCCGATCAGGACGCCGGCGCCCCGGAGTTCGCGGACCTGCGGGCCAGGGGCGAGAGCCACCCGATCGAGCAGGTCGGCCCCGAACTCAGGCGCCTCTTCGCATGGGGCAAGCCCGCCGACGAGGACTTCACCGAGGGGTCCGCCGCCCGCTGACGGCAGGACGGGGGCGGCTTCGCCGCCCCCGTCCTCCTGCCGAGACACGGATCCCACGATCCGGGCAGCGCCATAGGATTCCCAGCATGTCACGCATCAGACTCGCACTCATCCCGGGCGACGGGATCGGCCCCGAGGTCGTGGCCGAAGGACTGAAGGTCCTCCGCGCCGCCCTGCCGGCGGACGTCCAGCTCGAGACCACGGACTTCGACCTCGGCGCCGCCCGGTACCACCGCACCGGCGAGGTCCTCCCCGACGGGGACCTGGACCGGATCCGCTCCCACGACGCCATCCTGCTCGGTGCGATCGGCGACCCCACGGTTCCGTCCGGCGTGCTCGAACGCGGCCTCCTCCTGAGGCTGCGCTTCGCGCTCGACCACTACGTGAACCTCCGTCCCGGCCGCCTGTACCCGGGCGTGGCCACACCGCTCGCCCACCCCGGGGAGGTCGACTTCGTCGTCGTCCGCGAGGGCACCGAGGGGCCCTACGTCGGAAACGGCGGGACCATCCGCGCGGGCACGCCCCACGAGGTCGCCAACGAGGTCTCCGTCAACACCGCGTACGGTGTCGAGCGGGTGGTGCGGTACGCGTTCGAGCTCGCGGCCGGCCGGCCCCGGCGGCACCTCACCCTGGTGCACAAGCACAACGTGCTCGTGCACGCGGGCCACCTGTGGAGCCGGATCGTGGAGCAGGTGGGGCAGGAGTACCCGCAGGTGACCACCGACTACCTGCACGTCGACGCCGCGTCCATCTTCCTCGTCACCGACCCGGCGCGCTTCGACGTCGTCGTCACCGACAACCTGTTCGGGGACATCCTGACGGACCTGGCCGGCGCCATCACGGGCGGGATCGGGCTCGCGGCGTCCGGCAACATCAACCCCGACCGCACGGCTCCCTCGATGTTCGAGCCCGTCCACGGGTCCGCCCCGGACATCGCGGGGCAGTCGAAGGCGGATCCGACGGCGACCATCCTGTCCGTGGCCCTCCTGCTGCGCCACCTCGGCCACGAGGACGCCGCCACCGCCGTCGAGACCGCGGTCGCCACGGATCTCGCGACCCGTACCGGTGCGCGCGCCACCGCCGAGGTGGGCGACGCCGTCGTCGCACTCATGGAGAGGTGAGGACATGACCAGTCCAGCTGACCCCGCCCGCCTGGCGGAGCGGTTCCCGGTACGCGGCGAGGTGGCCCGTCGCCCCGCCGCCGAACGGGAGGCCGTGCTCGAACGGCTCTCGTTCGGCGTCGACTTCACGGACCACATGGCCCGCGCCATCCACACCCACGGGCAGGGCTGGCACGACCGGGAGCTCCTCGCCTACGGTCCGCTCACCCTCTCGCCCGCCACCTCGGTGCTGCACTACGGCCAGGAGATCTTCGAGGGGCTGAAGGCCTACCGGCACGCCGACGGCTCCATCTGGACCTTCCGCCCGGAGCGGAACGCCGAGCGGTTCAACCGTTCGGCACGCCGCCTCGCCCTCCCGGAACTCCCGGTCGAGGACTTCCTCGGATCCATCGCGGCACTGGTCTCCGCGGATCGTGAGTGGGTGCCGTCCACGCCCGGGTCGTCGCTGTACCTGAGGCCGTTCGCCTTCGCCTCCGAGGCCTTCCTCGGGGTGCGCTCGGCGCACGAGGTCACCTACCTCGTGATCGCCTCGCCCGTGGGACCGTACTTCGCGAAGGGCTTCAAGCCGGTGGCGATCTGGGTCTCCACCGACTACCACCGTGCCGGCCCCGGGGGCACCGGAGCGGCCAAGACCGCCGGCAACTACGCCGCCTCGCTGCTGCCCCAGGACGAGGCCGCCGCGCAGGGGTGCGAGCAGGTGTGCTTCCTCGACGCGGCGACGAACACCGTGCTCGAGGAACTCGGCGGCATGAACATCTTCGTCGTCGGATCCGACGGCACCGTCCGGACACCGGCCCTCACCGGCACCATCCTCGAGGGCGTGACGCGCTCCTCCGTCATCCAGCTCCTCGCGGACCGGGGACGCTCCGTGGTCGAGACCCAGATCCCGCTCGACGAATTGCTCCAGGGCATCCGCTCCGGCGACGTGGCCGAGGTTTTCGCGTGCGGGACGGCGGCCGTCGTCACCCCGATCGGCAGGTTGGCCGGGAAGGGCTTCGACCTCGCCATCGGCGACGGCGAACCCGGCGCGGTCACCTCGGAGCTCCACGCCAGCCTCACCGACATCCAGTACGGCCGGGCGGACGACCCGCACGGCTGGCTCCACAGGCTGGTCTGACATGCGCATCGAGATCTACGACACCACGCTTCGCGACGGCGCCCAGCAGGAGGGCATGAACCTCTCGGTGGCGGACAAGCTCGCCATCGCCCGGCTGCTCGACCAGCTCGGCGTCCACATGGTCGAGGGAGGCTGGCCCGGTGCCGTACCCCGGGACACCCAGTTCTTCCAGGAGGCGGTGGGCACCCAGCTGTTCGGACGCTCGGTCCTCGCCGCCTTCGGTGCGACGCGGAAGGTCGGCACCACCGCGGAGCACGACCCCCAGGTGCGCGCCCTCCTCGACTCCGGTGCCCCGCTGGTGACCCTCGTCGCCAAATCGGACATCCGGCACGTCGAGAGGGCCCTGCGGACCGAGGGGGACGAGAACCTCGACATGGTGCGGGACACCATCGAGTTCCTCACCCGGGAGGGTCGGGAGGTGCTCCTCGACGCCGAGCACTTCTTCGACGGCTACCGGTACGACCCCGCGTACACGCGCAGCGTCGTCCAGGTGGCGGCCGACGCAGGGGCCCGCACCGTGGTCCTCTGCGACACCAACGGTGGCATGCTGCCGAACTGGGTGGGTGAGATCGTCACCGACATGGGCTCGATCGGCGTGCCGCTCGGCATGCACGCCCACAACGACACGGGCTGCGCGGTCGCCAACACCCTCGCCGCCGTCGAGGCGGGCGCCCGGCACATCCAGGGGACCATCAACGGCTACGGCGAGCGCACCGGGAATGCCGACCTGCTCACCTGCGTCGCGAACCTGCAGCTGAAGCTCGGGTACGAGTGCCTCGGCGAGGATCTCCTCCAGGCGGCGCCGATCGCCCACCAGATCTCCGAGATCACCAACATCTCGCCCTTCGCCCGCCAACCGTATGTGGGGGCGAGCGCGTTCGCCCACAAGGCCGGCCTCCACGCCTCGGCGATCCGGATCGACCCCGACCTCTACCAGCACATCGAGCCGAAGGCCGTCGGAAACGACATGCGGATGCTCGTCTCCGACATGGCCGGCCGGGCCTCCATCGAGCTGAAGGCGCGCGAACTTGGTGTCAACGTCTCGGGCCGCCCCGACGCCGTCGCCGCCGTGACGCAGAAGGTCAAGGAGGCCGAGGCGCTCGGATACACCTACGACGCCGCGGACGCCTCCTTCGAGCTGCTGCTGCGCGAGGAGCTCGACGGTCACCGCACCAGCTACTTCGAGGTCGAGTCGTGGCGCGCCCAGGTCGAGGAACGCCCGGGCCTGCCCGGCGACGGCATCGCCGAGGCGACCGTGAAGGTCCGGACCCCCAAGGGCCGGATCGTGCGCACGGGCGAGGGCAACGGCCCGGTGAACGCCCTCGACCGGGCGCTCCGGGAGGCGCTGCTCCCCACCTTCCCCCAGATCGCCGACTTCGAGCTCATCGACTTCAAGGTCCGGATCCTCGACTCGATGCAGGGCACCGACGCGACCATCCGCGTCCTCATCGAGACCACGGACGGCATCCGCTCCTGGTCCACGGTGGGGGTGGGCTCCGACGTCGTCGCGGCCTCGTGGGAGGCGCTGGCGGACTCCATCACGTGGGGGCTGCTGCACCACGAGCTGGCCAGCGGGCAGGGGGCGGTCTGAACCGCAGCCTAGACTTGGGGCATGCGTGGTGAGTACAAGGTTGCAGGTGGCAAGCTCGTGGCCGCGGACGTGGAGGTCGAGGACGACCTGCTCACGTCCGTGGCCGTCTCGGGGGACTTCTTCCTCGAGCCGGATGACGCGCTGGAGGCCATCAACGACGCCCTGACCGGGCTCCCGGCGGCAGCCGACGTCGCGACGTACGTCTCGGCGATCGAGGCCGCCACCCCCGGGGTGCGGTTCATCGGGTTCAGCCCGGAGGCCGTCGGCATCGCGATCCGCCGCGCACTCGGGCACGCCACCTCGTGGTCGGACCACACCTTCGACATCATCCACTCGACCCCACGCCACCCGGCCATGCACGTGGCCCTCGACGAGGTGCTGGCCGGCGAGCTCGCGGCCGGCCGCCGCGGCCCCACCCTCGTCTTCTGGGAGTGGGACGCCCCCCTGGTCGTGATCGGCTCCTTCCAGTCCGTCCGCAACGAGATCGATCCGGACGGTCTCGAACGCCACGGCATGATGGTCGTCCGGCGCGTCACCGGGGGCGGGGCGATGTTCATGGAGGCCGGCAACTGCATCACCTACTCCCTCGTGGTCCCGACCTCGCTCGTCGAGGGCCTCAGCTTCGAGCGCTCCTACTCCTTCCTCGACGACTGGGTGCTCGGCGCGCTGCGGTCGGTGGGGGTGGAGGCGCGCTACGTGCCGCTCAACGACATCGCCTCGGACAAGGGCAAGATCGGCGGTGCCGCGCAGAAGAGGTTCGCCACGGGCGTGACCCTCCACCACGTGACGATGGCCTACGACATGGACGCCGACAAGATGCTCGAGGTGCTGCGCATCGGGCGCGAGAAGCTGTCCGACAAGGGAACCCGGTCCGCGAACAAGCGGGTGGACCCCATGCGCTCGCAGACCGGGATGGCGCGCGCCGACATCATCGACGCCTTCATCGCCCATTTCTCCTCGCTGCACACCACGCGGAGGTCGGACTTCACCACGGAGGAGCTGACCCGGGCGGAGGAACTGGTGCGGGACAAGTTCCTCACGCCGGAGTGGACCCACCGGGTGCCATGAGGCCCTACCAGCGGTGGTGCACCGCGGCGCGGAACCAGCGGTCGTAGAGGTCCTCCAACGCCGCGTCGAGTTCCTCGCCGAGCGGGGGAAGTGCCGCCGCTGCTGCGTTGCCGCGTGCCTGGGTGCCGTTGCGGGCGCCCGGGATCACGGTCGTGACGCCCGGCCTGTCGATGATCCACCGCAGCGCCACCTGGGCCGGGGTCGCACCCTCCGGACCCAGCTCGCGTGCGAGGGCGGTGAACTCCGCGGCGGCACGCACGCCGTCGTCGTAGTCGACGCCCGCGAAGGTCTCTCCCACGTCGAAGGCCTCGCCGTGGCGGTTGTAGGTGCGGTGGTCGGTGGGAGCGAAGGTGGTCTCGGCCGTGTACCGGCCGGAGAGCAGCCCGGAGGCGAGGGGGACGCGGGCGATGATGCCCACTCCCTTCTCGAGGGCGGTCGGCAACACCTCGTCGAGCGGCTTGCGCCGGAAGACGTTCAGGATGATCTGCACGGAGGCGACGTTCGGCCGTTCCATCGCGGTGAGCGCCTCTGCGCAGGTCTCCACCGAGACCCCGTAGTGGGCGATCCTCCCGTCCTCCACCAGGCGATCGAGGGCGTCGTACACGCGCTCGTCGCCGAACACCGGGGTCGGGGGACAGTGCAGCTGCACGAGGTCGAGAGTGTCGACGCCGAGGTTGGCCCGTGAGCGGTCGTTCCAGGCGCGGAAGTTCTCCTCGGTGTAGTTCTCGGGCACCTGGTCGACCCGTCGGCCCATCTTCGTGGCGACGAAGGGGCGGACGTCAGCGGTGGCGAGATACCGGCCGATGAGCGCCTCGGACCTGCCGTCCCCGTACACGTCCGCGGTGTCGAGGAAGTCGACCCCGTTCGCCTGCGCCTCTCCGAGCAGGTCGAGAGCCTCGCCCTCGTTCACGTCTCCCCAGTCCGAGCCGAGTTGCCACGTGCCGAGCCCGACGACGGACACGCTCGCGCCGGTGCGTCCCAATGTTCGATGTTCCATGGCACCAGCCTAGGCGGTCGGCCGCTGCGGCGCCCGCGGCCCGGGACAACCTCGGGAACCGGCCAGATTCACCACATTTTCCGCGCTTCCGGGCGTTTGGAGCAGACATCCACGCCTGTTCGTGCGTAGTGTCGTGCCAGCGGCACCCGAACAGCGGGTGCCGGCACAGTCCACATCAAGGAGAGCCCTACATGTCCGTGAACCGTACCGACCTCGTGGCCGCCATCGCGGAGCGCGCCTCGCTCACCAAGGCGCAGGCCGACGCCGCGCTGTCCGCCATCCAGGACGTGATGGTGGAGTCGCTCGCCAAGGGCGAGGCCGTCAAGGTCACCGGCCTGCTGTCCGTGGAGCGGGTCGACCGCGCCGCCCGCACCGGCCGCAACCCGCGCACCGGCGAGGAGATCGCCATCCCCGCCGGGTACGGCGTGAAGATCTCCGCCGGGTCGGCGCTCAAGAAGGCCGTCGCGAAGTAGCGCAGGAGTTCCAGGGGCGGCCGCCTGACGGCCGCCCCTGTCGCATGTCCGGGCACTCCACCTAGACTCGTGCGCATGAACCGCTTCACCGCAGATGGCACTCCCGGTTCGCCGGCTGCTCCCGCCGGCCCCGAGGGCTCCACGACGCTGCTCGAACGCGAGGAGACCTCCGAGGACTCCTCGGAGGGCGATCGGTTCGCGCACTACGTCCGGAAGGACCGGATCGCGGCCTCCGCGGCGTCCGGCCGGCCCGTCGTCGCCCTCTGCGGCAAGGTGTGGACCCCCCGCCGGGATCCCAGCCGCTACCCGGTCTGCCCGGCGTGCAAGGAGATCCTCGAGTCCCTCCGGGCCGGGGGTGCGCCGAGCTAGGAGCCCGGCAGGACGACGTGCCGGGTGACGAGCGCCGGCTCACCCTCCGAGAGCCGCCAGGCCGGGTACGGCAGTTCCGCACGCGAGGCGAGGTGGCGCTCGGTCGCCCGCGTGAGGGCTGCCGGCCCGCGGTGGTCCTCCGCGACGACACCGTCGCGAACCAGGTCCACCTGGAGCGGCCGCGCACCGAGCGCGTCCAGGTGCGTCCGCGCGCCCACCCCGGTGACGGTGACCTCCTCCGCCGCACGCCCGCCCTCGAGCACGCGGCCCGCGACCTTCCGGCCGCCGATCGAGCGCTTGGACTCCGATTCCTTCTGGACCGGCTCGAGCCGCCCGTCCGAACCCTCCCGTGCCACGAGCTTGTACACCAGCTCCGCCGTCGGGTGTCCGGAGCCGGTCACGAGCTTCGTCCCGATGCCGTAGGAGTCCACGGGAGCGGCGTTGAGTGCCGCGATGGCGTACTCGTCGAGGTCCGAGGTCACGGTGATACGCGTCGAGGTGGCACCGAGGTCGTCGAGCTGCTGGCGGACGGTGAACGCCTGCGCCACGAGGTCACCCGAGTCGAGCCGAACCGCTCCCAGTTCTCCACCGGCGGCGCGGGCCGCGGCAACAGCGCGTTCGACGCCTCTCGGAACGTCGTACGTGTCGACGAGGAGCGTGGTGCCGGGACCGAGGGCCGCCACCTGGGCGGCGAAGGCGGTCTCCTCGTCGTCGTGGAGCAACGTGAAGGAGTGCGCCGCCGTCCCGATCGCCCGCAACCCGTAGCGGTGGGCGGCCTCGAGGTCGGAGGTCCCCGCGAAGCCGGCGACGGCGGCGGCCCGGGCCGCGGCCACGGCCGCCTCCTCATGGGTGCGCCGCGCCCCCATGTCGAGGCACGGGCGGCCGTGTGCCGCCGTCGTCATGCGCGATGCCGCCGCGGCCACGGCGCAGTCGTGGTTGAGCACTGACAGGATGACCGTCTCGAGCACCACCGCCTCCGCGAACGAGCCCTCCACCGTGAGGATGGGCGAACCCGGGAAGAAGCACTCGCCCTCGGCGTACCCGGTGATCGAGCCGGTGAAACGGAGTTCGGCGAGGAACTCCAGGGTCGCGGGTCGCACCACGCCGCGCTCGCCGAGCCAGGCGAGCTGGCCGTCCGTGAAGCGGAACGCCTCGACGGCGTCGAGGAGGCGGGCGGTGCCCGCGACCACGCCATAGCGCCGGCGTGCCGGCAGGCGCCGGTTGAACACCTCGAACACGCACTGCCGGGACGCCGTCCCCGACTCCAGCGCCGCATCGATCATGGTCAGCTCGTACATGTCGGTCAGGAGGGCGGTGGATGCGCACGACATGACGGACACGCTAGCGCCTGCCGTGCCGTTCCACCTCACCCCCGGGAGGCCGGGTGGGAGAATCGGGTGCGATGACCTCCCTGCCCGACCAGCAGCTCGACGACCAGGCGACCGCGACGGCCCCCTGGCGGGTGGTCGTGTGGAACGATCCGGTCAACCTGATGAGCTACGTGACCTACGTGTTCCGGACGCACTTCGGCTACTCTCACGAGAGAGCACACGCCCTCATGATGGCGGTCCACACCGAGGGCCGGGCGGTCGTCGCCGAGGGCGGCCGCGAGCCGATGGAGAGCCACGTCGCCGCACTGCACGCCCACGGACTGTGGGCGACCCTGGAGCGGGCGGACTGATGTTCGCGTTCACCGCCACCTCCGCCGGCTTCGCCTCGCGCGTCGACGCCTCGGAGCGGACCCTCCTCGCCCGTCTCGTCCGGGACGTGCGCGAGCTCGTCGCCGGCAGCGAGTGGGCAACGCCCCCGGGGGACGATGACCCCATCGCCCACCTCGACTTCGACCCTGACCAGCGGGAGACTCCGTCCGATCCGGCGCTGGCACGCCTCTTCGCCCCCATGTCCACCTCCGATCCCGATCTCGCCGACGAGCTTCGCGGCCTGACGGCGGACGAGCTCCGGCGCAGCAAGCTGGCCAACCTGGACCTGCTGGCTCGGAGCCTTGCCGCGGGCGCCGAGACCGTGCTGGTGCGGCGGGGGGAGGAACAGCAGTGGCTCGCGGCGCTCACCGACATCCGCCTGGTGCTCGCCTCCCGGCTCGGCATCGAGGACGACGCCGACTCCGAGCGGTTCCACGCGATCGCCGTGGCGGCGACCCGCCAGGCGGCCCCGGAGGCGGACGAGCGCACCACGGCGCTCGCGGCGCTGTACTCCGGGCTGACGTGGTGGCAGGAGTCACTGCTGCTCGCGGTGACCGGCGAGGCCCCGGCGATCTAAGCTCGATGCTGTGAACAACGCGCCGATCGGGGTCTTCGACTCAGGGGTCGGGGGGCTGACGGTCGCGAGGGCGATCATCGACCAGTTGCCGGGGGAGTCGATCACCTACATCGGCGACACGGCGAACTCCCCCTACGGGCCCAAGCCGATCGCGCACGTGCGGGCGCTCGCGATGGACATCATGGACCAGCTCGTCATCTCCGGGGTGAAGGCACTCGTCATCGCGTGCAACTCCGCCTCCGCGGCCACCCTGCGGGACGCCCGTGAACGCTACGCCGTCGACGCCGGCGTGCCCGTCGTGGAGGTCATCCAGCCGGCTGTGCGCCGCGCCGTGGCAGCCACGCGGAACGGTCGTGTCGGGGTGATCGGCACCGAGGCCACGATCACCTCCGGGGCGTACCGTGACGCCTTCGCCGCGGCGCCCCACCTCGAGCTCACGATGCAGGCCTGCCCGGCGTTCGTCGACTACGTGGAGCGCGGCATCACCGCGGGTCCGGAGATCCTCGCCGTCGCGCGGGAGTACCTCGAGCCCGTGCGGGAGGCCGGCGTGGACACCCTCGTGCTCGGCTGCACCCACTACCCCCTCCTGACCGGCGTGATCAGCTACGTCATGGGGGAGGACGTCACCCTCGTCTCGTCGGCCGAGGAGACCGCCAAGGATCTCTACCGCACCCTCACCGCCCACGACCTGCTCGCGGCACCGGACCGGGCCGCGGCGCACCGCTTCCTCGCCACCGGGGACGCCGCTGACTTCGCCCGGCTCGCGAAGCGGTTCCTGCCGGAGGTCCAGGCGGTCAGCGGCATCACCACCCTCACGGGGGTGCGGCCGTGAAGCTCACCGTGGTCGGTTGCACCGGCTCCATGTCCGGGCCGGCGTCGGCGGCGTCCTGCTACCTCGTGCAGGCCGACGGCGTCGGAGACGACGGCGCGACCCGCGTGTTCTCGATCCTCCTCGACCTGGGCCCCGGGGCGTTCGGCCAGCTGATGAACCACCTCGATCCCCGTGACGTGGACCTGGTGGTGCTGTCCCACCTCCATGCCGACCACATGGCGGACATGATCGGCTATCACGTGTTCCGGCGTTGGTATCCCACCGGCGCCCTCGGCCCGGTGGACGTCCTCGCCCCACCGGACGCCGTCGACCGCGTTCGCGGGGTGGGCGGGGACGGTCCGGAGGAGGACTTCTCCGCGGACTTCACCTTCCGCGCCCACGAGGCCGGACACGTGGTGCGGGTCGGCCCCCTGCGGATCGAGTCCCACCGCGTGGAGCATCCCGTCGAGGCCTGGGCCGTGCGCGTCACGGGGCCGTCGGCCAGCGGGGGCGGCGAGGTGTCCCTCACGTACTCCGGTGACACCGATGCCTGCGACGGCCTCGTCGCCGCCGCCCGGGACGTCGACCTGTTCCTCTGCGAGGCCGGCTTCGTCGAGGGACGGGACACGGTCCGGGGCATCCACCTCACCGGCGAGCGGGCCGGCGAGGTCGCCACACAGGCCCGCGCTCGCCACCTCGTGCTCACCCACATCCAGCCCTGGACGGAGCCGGAGGAGGTGGCCCAGAGCGCCTCGACGAGGTTCGCCGGTGGCATCGAGGTGGCACGCGCGGGTTCCGTCTGGGAGCTCTGAGGGCAGGTAGTCTCTGCCCCATGGACTTCACCCGCGCCGACGGCCGCGCGCCCGACGACATGCGCCCCGTGCGCCTCACCCGCAACTGGCTGGACACCGCCGAGGGCAGCGTCCTCGTCGAGTTCGGCGGCACGCGCGTGCTCTGCGCCGCCAGCTTCACGAGCGGCGTGCCCCGCTGGCGCAAGGGCTCCGGGTTGGGATGGGTGACCGCCGAGTACGCGATGCTGCCGCGTGCCACCAGCACGCGCACCGACCGGGAGTCCGTCCGCGGACGGATCGGGGGCCGCACCCACGAGATCTCCCGCCTCATCGGGCGGTCCCTGCGCGCCGTCGTCGACTACGGCGCGCTGGGGGAGAACACGATCGTGCTGGACTGTGACGTGCTCCAGGCCGACGGCGGCACGCGAACCGCGGCCATCACGGGAGCGTGGGTGGCGCTCGCCGACGCCATCGCCTGGGGAGCGGCGCGCGGCCACGTCGGGCAGCCCGAGACCGTGCTGACCGACAGCGTCGCCGCCGTGTCCGTGGGCATCATCGACGGCGTTCCCTGCCTCGACCTGCCCTACGAGGAGGACGTCCGGGCCCACACCGACATGAACGTGGTGGCGACCGGCGCGGGCAGCTTCGTGGAGGTCCAGGGAACGGCCGAGGGCGTCCCCTTCGACCGGGTGGAGCTCGACGCGCTCCTCGACCTCGCCCTCGGCGGGATCGTGCGCCTCACCGAGCTGCAACGGGACGCACTCGGGAGCGAGCGGTGACGACGGACGGCTACCTCGGCGGGCTGATGAGCGAGCAGCCCGGGGACCTCAGCCCCATGCGGCGGGTCCCACCCTCGGCCCGGCTGGTCCTGGGCACCGCCAACGCGCACAAGGTGGGCGAGCTGCGAGCCATCCTCGCGGCCGAGATCGCCGGCTTCGACACCACCGTCGTCGTCGGATCGGGCGACCTCGGACTGCCCTCCCCGGTGGAGGATGGCGTCACCTTCGAGGAGAACGCCCTGCTCAAGGCGCACCACGTGGCGCGCGCCACCCGGTTGCCGGCGCTCGCGGACGACTCCGGACTGGTCGTCGACGTCTTCGGGGGAGCCCCTGGGGTGTTCTCGGCGCGCTGGGCCGGCCACCACGGGGACGACAGGGCCAACCTCGAACTCCTCCTGGCACAGCTCGAGGACGTCCCCGAACACCACCGCGGCGCGCGGTTCGTGTGCGCGGCCGCGCTCGTCACGCCCGCAGGGGAGGAGTACGTCGAGGTGGCAGAGATCCGGGGATCCCTTCTCCTCCGGCCGGAGGGACACGGTGGATTCGGCTACGACCCGATCTTCCAGCCCCGTGGCTACTCACGCTCGATGGCATCCCTGACGCCCGCGGAGAAGAACGCCATCTCCCATCGCGGGAAGGCGTTCAGGGCGCTGGCCGACGAGATCGCCTCCGTGATATCGCGAGGATGACCAGGCGCCACGCCAGCATCCCGGCCGCGAGGATCGCGGCGGCCACCACCGGGAAGGCCCCGTCTGCGCCCTCGCCCAGCAGGAGGCGCCCGGCGAGCCCTCCGAACACGGTCACACCCCACACCACGAGGCCGGGGAGGAGCTGACGCGGGTCCCGCCGTCGCCAGCCGAGAACCAGGTGCGCGGCGAGCGCGGCCGCCGCGAACGGTAGCGCCGTGTGGAGCACGTCCGTGATCGCCGTTCCCTCGGCGTGGCTGGCGCGTCCGCCGGCGGCGAAGAGTGCGACCACCGTGAGGTCGAGGCCGACGGCGAGGAGGTCGTCGCGCCGTTCGGTCACCCCAGCCTGCCCACGGTGGCGAGCAGGTGGGTGAGGAGTTGGGCGTGCCCGTCCACCATCTCCTCGAGGAGGAGCGGGTCCATCGCATCCGCCGGCGTGAACCACGAGAAGTCGAGGGCGTCGTCCTGCGGGGTCGGCTCGCCGTCGATCGGTACCGCGTAGACGAGGGCCACGGAGTGCTGCCGCGGATCGTGGAAGCCGGGGCCCGGCGTCGGGAAGTACTGGGCGACGGTGAACGGCTGCAGGCTCGCCGGCAGGCGAGGGAAGGCCATGGCCCCGAGGTCCTTCACGAGGTGCCGCGTGAGCGCCTCCCGCAGGGTCTCGTGGAAGAGGACCCGCCCCGACACGAACGAGCGTTGCAGCCCCCCGTGCTCCGTCGCCGTGAGGAGCATGCCCACGGCCTCGAGCTCACCGTCGTGCCCGAGACGGAGAGGGATGGCCTCCACGTAGACCATGGGCACCTTGCGGCGCACCTCGTCCAGATCGTACGGCGTCAGCCACGGTCCCTGGTCACCGCTCGCCAGTCCAGCCACGTTCAGCCTCCACCCCGAAAAGCGTCGATCGGTTCCCACCTTCTCACGAACACGCTGACGCACGCGATGGAAAGGAGGGGCAGGCAGGGAGCCCGACCGGCATGGAGAAGGGGCCGGACACCCGTCCGGCCCCTCACGCGGTGCGCCATCAGGGACTCGAACCCCGAACCCGCTGATTAAGAGTCAGCTGCTCTGCCAATTGAGCTAATGGCGCCTTGCGGCTCGAAGAACACTACCAGCGTCGGCAGGCCTGGCCAAATCGTTCCGGGGCCGGGGCGGGCGAAACGTGCGCCACATGCACTAGCGTGTGCCGGAGGAGAGAGGAGACCCCATGGCGCTCGAGATCGGTACCACCGCCCCGTCCTTCGTCCTGCGGACCGTGGATGGCGAGGTGTCGCTCGACTCCCTGCTGGAGGAGGCGGAGGCTGGGGTGATCGTGTACTTCTACCCCGCAGCGATGACGCCCGGCTGCACGACGGAGGCCTGCGACTTCCGGGACTCACTGGCGTCGCTCACGGCACACGGCTACGCGGTGGTCGGGATCTCGCCGGACGATCCGACGAAGCTCGCCGAGTTCGCCGGCACGGAGGGCCTCACCTTCCCGCTGGCCTCCGACCCCGACCACGCGATCGCCGAGGCCTACGGCGCGTGGGGGGAGAAGAAGCTGTACGGCCGGGAGGTGCGCGGCATGATCCGCTCCACCTTCGTCGTCGCCCCGGACGGGACGCTGACCCGCGCGTACCGGAACGTCAAGGCTACCGGGCACGTCGCCCGGCTGCGCCGGGATCTCGGGGTGGACTGATCGCCGCTCGCACCGGCCGGTAGGATGGCGGACACGCGCGAGTGGCGTAACTGGCAGCCGCGCTGGATTTAGGTTCCAGTGTCCTCGGACGTACGGGTTCGAGTCCCGTCTCGCGCACCCACGGGCGCTCGCGGGGGGCTGGTTGGGCCGTGCTAACTTGTCGATCATGACAGTCCCTCCCATGTCCGCCCCTGCCAGCGACTTCGTCCGCGAGATGGTCCGGGAGGACATGGAGGCGGGAACCTTCGGGGGGCGGGTCCAGACGCGTTTCCCGCCGGAGCCGAACGGGTACCTGCACATCGGCCACGCCAAGGCCATCATCCTCGACTTCGGGATCGCCTCCGAGTTCGGTGGCACCTGCAACCTCCGCTTCGACGACACGAACCCGGACACCGAGGAGAGGCATTTCGTCGACGGGATCGTGGAGGACATCGACTGGCTCGGCTACACGCCGGCCCGCACCGTTCACGCCTCGGACTACTTCGAGCAGCTCTACCTCTGGGCCGAGCACCTCGTCGAGTGCGGTCTCGCCTACGTCGACGACCAGGATCCGGAGACGATCTCCGCCCAGCGGGGCGGCTACGGGCGACCCGGGATCGAGAGCCCGTACCGCGATCGCACGGCCGAGGAGAATCTCGACCTCCTGCGCCGGATGCGGGCGGGTGAGTTCCCGGACGGCTCCCGCGTGCTGCGTGCCCGCATCGACATGGCCCACGAGAACATGCAGTTGCGGGACCCGATCATGTACCGCATCCGTCGTGGCCACCACTACCGCACCGCCGACGAGTGGTGCATCTATCCCACCTACGACTGGGCCCACGGCCAGAGCGATGCCATCGAGGGTGTCACGCACTCGTTCTGCACCCTGGAGTTCGACTCCCACCGCCCCCTCTACGACTGGTTCCTGGAGCGCCTCCCCCTGCCGTCCGACAAGCCGCGGCAGACCGAGTTCGCCCGCCTCGAACTCACCCACACCGTGATGTCCAAGCGGCGTCTCGCCGAACTCGTGGCGACCGGGCGCGTGGACGGGTGGGACGACCCCCGCCTGCCCACCCTGCGTGGTCTGCGGCGGCGCGGCTACCCGGCCGCCGCGATACGTGACTTCTGCACCTTCATCGGGGTGTCCCGCACCAACAGCCGCCACGAGATCGAGCTCCTCGAGTCCTTCGTGCGCACGGAGCTGAACCGCACGGCCCAGCGCCGGATGGCCGTCCTGCGGCCCCTCCGCCTCGTCCTCACCAACTGGCCGACCGACGAGGCGGGCGAACCCGCCGTCGAGTGGTTCGAACTCGGGAACAACCCGGAGGACCCGGCGGACGGCACCCGGCAGGTGCCGTTCTCGGGTGAGTTGTACATCGAGCGCGAGGACTTCGCCGAGGTCCCTCCGCCGAAGTTCTTCCGCCTCTCCCTGGGGCGCGAGGTGCGCCTGCGTGGCGCCTACCTCATCACCGCGACGGACGTGGTCACGGACGACGACGGCACGATCGTCGAGGTCCGGGCGACGTACGACCCCGCCACGCGGGGCGGCAGCGCGCCGGACGGGCGGAGGGTGAAGTCCACCATGCACTGGGTGTCCGTCGCGCACGCCGTGGACGCGACCGTGGCGGAGTACGACCGGTTGTTCACCACGGCCGCCCCGGGCGAGGCGACGGGCGATCCCATGGACGACCTGAACCCCACGTCCCGGGTGCTGCTCACCGGCTGCAAGGTCGAGGGTGCTCTCGCCGACACGCCCGCCGGGGGAGTCGTCCAGTTCGAACGGCTCGGCTACTTCGCCCACGACCCGGCCGAGCCGCTGCTGTTCCACCGCACGGTGGGGCTGCGCGACGAGTGGGCCGCCATCCAGCGGCGCCAGCAGCGTTAGGACGGGCGCGGGCCGAACAGGGCGGTGCCGACCCTGACCATGGTCGCGCCGGCGGCCACGGCGAGGTCCAGGTCCCCGCTCATGCCCATGGACAGCTCGCGTGCTCCCGCGGTCGCGCTCCGGCCCACGAGCTCGGCGGAGAGCCGGGACATCTCCTCGAAGCCGGCACGGACGACGCCCGGATCGGGCGAGTTGGCGCCGATGGTCATGAGGCCGCGCAGCCGCAGGCCCTCCAGCGCGGCGACGGCGCCGGCGAGGTCGAGCGCCTCCTCCGGGGCGACCCCGGCCTTGGTCGGCTCCCCGGAGGCGTTGACCTCCACGAAGACCTCCACCGTGCGCTCGAGACGGCACGCCGCCGCCGACAGCTTCCCGGCGAGCTCGATGCGGTCGACCGACTGCACGCACGTGGCGTGGCGCAGCACCTGGTTCACCTTGTTGGTCTGGAGGGCACCGATGAAGTGCGTCTCGTAGCCTCCCGGCCACAGCTCGCGGACGCGGGGCTCGACGGCAGCCAGTTCCTGCGCCCGGTTGTGCCCGAGCACCCGCGCACCCGCGGCCAGCACCTCCACCACCTGTTCGGGGGGCCGCGTCTTGACCGCCGCGAGGATCGCCACCTCGCCGGCGGACCGGCCGACGACGGCGCACGCCCTGGCGACGCGCTCCTCGAGCTCGGCCCAGCGGGCAGCGATGTCGGTCACGGTCCGAGCGTAGCCGTCCCTAGGCCGGGACGTTGAAGAGCGTGCCGACCCCGTAGGTGACGATCATGCCGAGCGCACCGCCGAGCATGGTGCGGATGACGGCCCGGCCGGCATTCGCCTCGCCGAGGCGCGCTGAGATGAACCCCGTGAGGGCGAGGGCGAACAGGACCGCGACGAAGGTCGCCGGGATACGGAGTCCCGGCGGGAACAGCAGGATCGAGGCGACGGGCAGGGCGGCACCCAGGATGAAGGAGAAGAACGACGCCCACGCCGCGTGCCACGGGTTCACCAGGTCGTCCGGGTCGATGCCCTCCACGCACGACAGGGCCCCGACCGCGTCGTGCTCCGCCATCTGGGCCGCCGCCTGCCGAGCGGCCTCGGGCGCCACGCCCCGGTGCCGGAGATCGGCGACGAGCGTGTCGAGAATGCCATCGAGGTGTCCGCGGGATGCCGCCGACACGCGCTCGACGATCGCGGACTCGGTGTCGCGTTGGGTGGACACCGAGATGTACTCGCCGGTGGCCATCGAGAACGCCCCCGCCGAGAGCGCCGCGAAGCCCGCGGTCGCGATGATGGGGACGGAATCCGTGGCGGCGGCGACGCCGATGACGGTCGCGGCCACCGAGACGATCCCGTCGTTCGCGCCGAGCACCCCGGCGCGCAGCTTGTTGAGCCGCGCGGCCGTGGAATCCTGCCTCACCTCCACGCCCGGCTCCCTCCCGTTGCCCAGAGTGATCCCCATGGGACCACGGTACGGAGTACCCGGCGCCCTGTCATCGCAGGAGAGCCTTGCCTTACCGCACCTCCCCGAGCGCCACTCCCGTGAGGACCACCCGGCGTTCCGCGTCGGAGGACGTGAGGTCGATCCCCGCCACGAGGGCCCAGTCGCGGTTGCCGTCCGGGTCCTCCAGCCGCTGGCGGGCGAGCCAGTGCGCGGCCCCGACCCCCGCCAGTTTGACCTCGACAGGGTCCTCCGTCAGCTCGAACAGCGCGCGCGCCTCCGCCCCCGTTCCCAGCCAGTCGTACTCCTCCCAGTACGCCCCGGCGGCGGCACGCCAGCGGGTCGCGTCCCATCCGGGGATCCCCAGCGCGCCCAGGTCCTCGTAGGCCTCGCGGGCCAGCAGCTCCACCATCCGGAACACGCTGCCCCGGATCGCCACCCGGAACGCGTGGCGGTTGCGGGAGAAGGCGACGGCGCCGTCGTCGTCAGCCCCGTACGGGACCTCGCCGAGCGCCGGCACGGCCTCGGCGTCCTCGGCGGCGTGCAGGGCGGCCCACTCGTCGAGGAGGGAGGAGTCCACCGACCGCACCAGCGCGCCCAGCCAGTGCGTGATCGCGAGGACCTCCTCGGTGCGCGCCTCCTCCGGGACGGCCTGGCGCAGCGCCCGATACGCGTCCGACAGGTAGCGCAGCACCACTCCCTCGGAGCGGCCGAGCTGGTACCGGGCGACGAGGTCGGAGAACGTCATCGCGTTCTCCACCATCTCGCGGACCACGGACTTGGGGCTCAGCTCGTGCTCGAGCACCCACGGGTTCGTGTGCGCGTACTCGCGCAGCGCCGCGGCCAGCAGTTCGGAGAGTGGTTGCGGCCACGTCACCTCCTCGAGCGCCTCCATCCGCTCGTCGTACTCCATGCCCTCCGCCTTCATCGCAGCGACGGCGTCGCCCCGGGCGGCCCAGGCCTGGGCGTACAGGAGCGGCCGCGGGTCCTCGAGGGTCGCCTCCACGACGCTGACGACGTCGAGCGCGAAGGCCGGCGAGTCCGGATCGAGGAGCGAGATCGCGGCGAGCGCGAAGGGGGAGAGAGGCGCGTTGAGCGCGAAGCGTTCGGGCAGGTCGACGGTGAGCCGGAGCCGCGGGCCGCCCGCGGCCGCGGTGGACGACAAGTGCTCCACCACGCCCGCCTGCCGCAGCGACCGGTAGATGTGGACGGCCCGCCGCAGGTGGGGGTTGCGCTCGCCGCCGGGCTCGTGGTTGTCCGTCAGCAGGCGGGCGAGGTGCGCGACGGCGTCGCCTGGCCGGGCGAGGACGTTCAGGACCATCGCGTGGGTCACCTGGAACTGGCTGGCGAGCGGCTCCGGCTCGGCGTCGCGGAGGCGCTCGAACGTCTTGTCCGTCCAGTTCACCTGGCCGGCCGGCGCCTTCTTGCGCACGATCTTCCGGCGCTTGCGCTCGTCGTCACCCGCCCTCGCCAGTGCCTTCGCGTTCTCGATGACGTGGTCGGGAGCCTGGACGATGACCTCGCCCAGGGTGTCGTAGCCGGCGCGGCCGGCGCGGCCCGCGATCTGGTGGAACTCCCGGGCGGTGAGGTGGCGCATCCGCTCACCGTCGAACTTCGTGAGGGAGGTGAACACCACTGTCCGGATCGGCACGTTGATGCCCACGCCGAGGGTGTCCGTGCCGCACACCACGGAGAGGAGGCCCTCCTGGGTGAGTTGCTCGACGAGCCGCCGGTAGCGGGGGAGCATGCCGGCGTGGTGCACGCCGATGCCGAGGCGCAGCAGCCTGGAGAGGGTGGTGCCGAAGCCTTTCGAGAAGCTGAACCCGGCGATGCGACGGGCGATCGCCTCCCGTTGCTCCTTGGGGGCAACCTGAACGGATGTCAGGGACTGGGCCCGTTCCACCGCGTCCTTCTGCGCGAAGTGCACCACGTAGGCGGGTGCACGGCGGGTCGCCACGAGTTCCGTGAGGACGTCCTGCAGGGGCTCGGTGGAATAGGCGTAGCTCAGCGGCACGGGGCGCTTCGCCGACGTGACGGTGGTGACCTCGCGTCCCGTGCGCCGCTCCAGGTCGGCGGCGAAGAAGGAGGTGTCGCCCAGGGTCGCCGACATGAGGACGAACTGCGCGGTGTTCAGCTCGAGGAGCGGCACCTGCCAGGCCCAGCCCCGCTGCGGGTCCGCGTAGAAGTGGAACTCGTCCATCACCACCACGCCGGCATCGAGGCCGTCGCCCTCTCGCAGGGCCTGGTTGGCGAGGATCTCGGCGGTGCAGCAGATGATGGGGGCCTCGGCGTTGATGGCCGTGTCCCCGGTGACCATGCCCACGTTCGCCGGCCCGAAGAGGGCGACGAGGTCGAAGAATTTCTCGGAGACGAGGGCCTTCAGCGGGGCGGTGTACCAGGTTCGCTGGCCACGGGACAGTGCGACAGTGTGCGCTGCCTGCGCGATCACGGACTTGCCGGAGCCGGTGGGGGTGCCGACGATGACGTGGGTGCCGGTGAGCAGGGCGGCCAGCGCCTCGTCCTGGTGGGGGTAGAGGGGCCGGCCCGTCGCCTCCGCCCAGCCGTGGAAGCCCATGTACAGGGAGTCCACGAGATCTGCGGCGCCGAGGTCCTCGAGGTCGTCGAGCAGGACGTTGAGCGCCGGTTCCGTCATCGTCCCATTGTCCCACCTCGGTGAGTTCGCCCCCACGGCGGGCGGTCATCTGCCATGCTGCCGCACAGCGGGCGCGCCCGGCCCGCGGAAGGGAGCCCCTCATGGACGGCCTGCTCGCAGCCCTGGACTGGATCAACACCCAGATGTACTCGTGGTTGCTGATCTACCTGCTCGCCGGCGTCGGCATCTGGTTCACCGTGCGGACGCGTGCGATGCAGGTGCGGCTGGTCGGGAGGATGGTCAGGACGGTCGCAGGGTCCCGCCACGCCGAGGCCGGCGGCATCTCGCCCTTCCAGGCCTTCGCGATCGGGCTGGCCTCCCGGGTCGGGACGGGGAACATCGCCGGCGTGGCGATCGCGATCACACTGGGCGGACCGGGAGCGGTCTTCTGGATGTGGGTGATCGCGGCGATCGGCATGGCCACCGCCTTCATCGAGGCCACGCTCGCCCAGGTGTTCAAGGTCCGCTGGCACGACGGCACCTTCCGGGGTGGCCCCGCCTTCTACATCTGGAAGGGGCTGAAGTCGTGGCGGTGGGGTGCCACGTTCGCGGTCGCGCTGCTCTTCACCTTCGGCATCGCCTTCGAGATGGTCCAGTCCAACACCATCGCCGAGACGCTGCGCACCGCCCACGGCGTCCCCACCTGGATCACCGCGGTCGTACTCGCCGTCCTCAGCGGAGCGGTCATCCTCGGCGGCATCAAGTCTGTGGCGCGCGTGGCCGAGTGGGTGGCCCCCCTCATGGCGCTGGTCTACGTCCTGCTCTCCCTCGTCATCCTCGTGATGAACCTCGACCGGCTCGGCTTCGTGTTCTACGAGATCGTGGAATCCGCCTTCGGGCTGAACGAGGCGTTCGCGGGCACGGCCGGCGGAATGGTCGCGGCCCTGCTGAACGGCGTGAAGCGCGGCCTGTACTCCAACGAGGCAGGCATGGGCTCGGCGCCCAACGCGGCGTCCACGGCCACCACGATCCACCCGGCTCGCCAGGGCCTCATCCAGTCGGCCGGCGTGTTCGTCGACACCATGCTGGTGTGCTCCGCCACCGCCTTCATGATCCTGCTGTCCGACGAGAGCGTGTACACCCCGGGCATGGAACTCGAGGGGGCCACGCTCACCCAGGCCGCCGTCGCGCACCACCTGGGGGACTGGATGACCCTGCCGATGACCATCCTCATCTTCACCTTCGCGTTCTCCACCATCATCGGCAACTACGCCTACGCCGAGGTCAACCTCGACTACCTCACGGGAGAGGCGCACGAGCGCGACCTGGCGCTGCGGATCACCGTGATCGCCGCCGTCGTGGTCGGCGCGTTCCTGAAGATCGACGTCGTGTGGAGCCTTGCCGACGTCTCCATGGGCGTGATGACCCTCATCAACCTCGTGGCGATCCTGCTGCTCGGGAAGTGGGCCTTCGCCGTGCTGGCCGACTACGAGGCGGGCAAGGGACGGTCGGCGTTCATCGCGGCGGACAGCGCCCACCTGCCCGGTGTCCTCGACACCGACATCTGGACCCACGACAACCCCACCCTCACGCGGAACAAGGCGTGAGGGTGCGGAGCGGTGGGCCACGGTAGCCTTGGCCCCATGCAGGTCGCACGCTTCGTCCACGGGGAACTGCCCGCCTACGGCATCGTCGACGGCGATGAGCTCGTCGTCCTGAGGTCCGATCCGCTCTTCGACTCCTGGGACACCACGGGTGAGCGGGTGCGTCTCGACGACGTGCGGTTGCTCTCGCCGGTCATCCCGCGGTCCAAGGTGGTGGGCATCGGCCGCAACTACGCGGCCCACGCCGCAGAGATGGGCAACGACCTGCCCGTGGAGCCGCTCGTCTTCCTCAAGCCGAACACGTCCGTCATCGGCCCTGACGACCCCATCGTGCTGCCCCCGTACTCGCAGGAGGTCCACCACGAGGCGGAACTCGCGGTGGTGATCTCGCGGATGTGCAAGTTCGTCCCCGCGGAGCGCGCCGCCGACGTGATCTTCGGCTACACGGTGGGCAACGACGTCTCCGCCCGTGACGTCCAACGCTCGGACTCCCAGTGGACACGTGCCAAGGGCTTCGACACCGCCTGCCCGATCGGGCCGTGGATCGAGACGGACCTCGACGTCTCCGACCTCGCCGTCCGGGCGTGGGTGGACGGCGAGCTGCGGCAGGACGGCCGGACCTCGGACCTCATCTTCCCGGTGGCGGAGCTCATCGAGTACGTCTCGGGCATCTTCACCCTCCTGCCGGGCGACGTCATCCTCACCGGCACCCCGGCGGGGGTTGGCCCGATCGACGTCGGGCAGCGCGTCGAGGTGGAGGTGGAGGGTATCGGGCGCTTCGGCAACCCGGTCGTCCGCCGCTGATCCGCCGGCGGTCCGCTGATCAGAGTGAGGCAGCCATGCGGGCCACGGCCTGCTCGAGCGTGCCCCGCGACGCGGCGAGGTTGAGGCGGGTGAACCCGGGGAGCCCGCACGCCGCCCCGTCCGTGGTGACCACCCCGTGCTCCGCGAAGTGACGGGAGGGGTTGTCCGGCGCCAGCGCCGTCGTGTCGAGCCACGCGAGGTAGGTGCCCTCCGGCTCGCGGTAGCCGATTCCGGGGATCTCCCGGTCCAGCAGTTCTGTCAGGAACGTCGCGGTGCCCCGCAGGTGCGCCACGACCTCCGCGAGCCAGCCGCCGTCGTCGGTGTAGGCGCGCGCCGTGGCCAGGAGGCCCGGTGTGGAGGCCTGGTGGCTGGTGATCGGGGCGAAGGGCGCGAAGACGGCCGAGTCGGCCTCGGAGAGGATCAGCTGGGCGCACTTCAGGCCAGGGATGTTCCAGCCCTTCGACGCCGCGACCGCCGTGGTGGTGTGCGCCGCCGTCGTGGGAGAGATGCCGGCGTACGGGACGTGACGCCGGGACCGGTCGAGCACGAGCGGCGCGTGGATCTCGTCGCTGAAGACGCGCCCGCCGTGCCGGTCCACGATCGTGGCGAGGTCCTCCAGTTCGGCCCTGTCGTACACGCGCCCCACGGGGTTGTGCGGGTTGCACAGGATGAGGAGCCGGCCGCCGGCCCGGAACGCCTCGTCGATGGCGTCGAGGTCCATGACGTACCCTCCCCGGCCGTCGGTCCTCCCCGGCACCCGGAGCACCGGGTGGCCGTACAGCTCGGGGAGGGACAGGAACGGCATGTAGTTCGGGATCGGGAGGATCACCGGAGCGCCCTCCGGCACGAGGTGCCGCAGGGTCAGGAGCAGGCCCGTCAGCACATCGGCCGTCACCTGGACCCGCTCCGGTGCGACCTGCCAGCCGCACTCGCGCTCGTACCAGCCGGCACAGGACGTCCGGACCGCCTCCACCTGATCGTCGGTGGGGTAGCCGAACGCGCCGCCCTCGACGGCCTCGCGCAGCACGGCTCGGATGGCGGGGGCGATCCCGAAGTCCATCTCCGCGACCCCGGCGCCGATCGCGTCCCGGCGGGACCACTTCTCGGACGTGCCCTGGAGGCGTTCGGGGGTGAAGGACTCGAAGTCGATGCTCACGGGGCACTCCAGGAGGTTCGGCGCGGACCCCATACGATGGGGTCATCATGACTGAGTCGAATGTAGCCCCTCACCCCCGGGTGCGCTTCTGCCCCTCGCCCACCGGCAGCCCGCACGTTGGCCTCGTCCGCACCGCCCTGTTCAACTGGGCGTTCGCCCGGCACACGGGCGGGACCTTCGTCTTCCGGATCGAGGACACGGACCCGGAACGCGACTCCGAGGTCTCCTACCAGCAGCTGGTCGAGACGATGCGGTGGCTCGGACTCGACTGGGACGAGGGGGTCGAGGTGGGTGGGCCGTACGCCCCCTACCGCCAGTCCGAGCGCATGGACAGCTACCGAGAGGTGGCGGCCCGCCTGCTGGAGGCCGGGTACGCGTACGAGTCCTTCTCCACCCCCGAGGAGGTGGAGGCCCGCCACCTGGCGGCAGGCCGGGACCCGCACGCCGGCTACGACGGCTTCGACCGCGACCTCACCGAGGCACAGCGCGCAGCCTTCCGGGCCGAGGGGCGCGATCCCGTGCTCCGGGTCCGCATGCCCGACGAGGACGTCACGTTCACCGACCTCGTGCGCGGCGAGATCACCTTCGCCGCCGGATCGATCCCGGACTTCGTGATCGTGCGCGGCAACGGCTTCCCCCTGTACACGCTGGTGAACCCGGTGGACGACGCCGCGATGCGGATCACCCACGTGCTGCGCGGGGAGGACCTGCTGTCCTCCACCCCCCGCCAGATCGTGCTGTACCGGGCCCTCATCGAGCTCGGGTACGCCGAGGTCATGCCCGAGTTCGGGCACCTGCCGTACGTGATGGGGGAGGGCAACCGGAAGCTGTCCAAGCGCGACCCCGAGTCCAACGTGCTCGCCCACCGCCGGAACGGGTTCATCCCCGAGGGGCTCCTCAACTACCTGGGGCTGCTGGGCTGGTCGATCTCCCCGGACACCGACCTGTTCACGGTGGCCGAGATGGTGAGTGCGTTCGACATCACGGACGTGAACCCGAGCCCTGCCCGCTTCGACCTCGCGAAGGCCATGGCCATCAATGCGGCCCACGTCCGCCGGCTCTCCGCGACGGACTTCGCCGGCCGGATCGTGCCCCACCTCCACGAGGCCGGACTGGTCTCCGCAGCGGACCGGGAGGCGCTCACGGATCGGGAGCGCGCCGTCGTCGACGCCGCGGCCCCGCTCGTGCAGGAGCGCACCACGCTGCTCGGCGAGGTGCCGGACACCCTTGGGTACCTGTTCCGCCCGGTGGAGGTCGACGACGACGCCCGGGCCTCGTTGCGGCCGGACGCGGCCGCCATCCTCGAGGCCGCCGTGGCGGCGCTCGCCGACGCACCCGCCTTCGACACGGCAACCGTGCAGGACGTGCTGCGGGCGGCCCTCGTGGAGGGCCTCGGGATCAAGCCGCGCCTCGCCTACGGCCCGGTGCGGGTGGCCCTGACCGGCAGGCGGGTCTCCCCACCGCTGTTCGAGTCCCTCGAGATCCTCGGGAGGGACGAGTCGCTCGCACGGCTCCGCGCCCTGCTCGGGTCCCTCTGACTCAGAGCTCGGACGGTTCCACACCGTTCAGCCGGAGCAGGGAGACGACCGCGTCGAACTCCTCGTCGGCGACCGGGTGGTCGTAGCACGCCTGCGTGACGGCGACCGTCACGCCGTCGACGACGCGCATCGCCACCTGGAGCGGGAGGACCTCGGCGCCGGTGTCCACCTCGACCCGGCGCGCACGCATCGCCAACGCTCCCCCCTCCACCGGCAGGGCGACGTCCGCCCGGTCCTCCGGGGACCGGAAGTCCTCCCCGAGGGCGTCGAGGGCGAGCTCGGTGTCCCCGGCGTCGTCGTGGGGTCCTGCCTGCGGCAGTACCACGAGCTGCACCACGCACTGCGTGTCCTGGTACTGCGTGCGGCCGGGAACGGACAGGTCCTCGTTCCGTACCCAGCCGGCGTCCTCGAGGGCGTCGGTCACGAACGAGGGCAACGTCGGGGCAGTCGCGGCGGTGCTCGCTGCGGAGGTGCGGGCGGACCCGGACAGTGCCGTGGGGGAGGATGACGGCACGTCGTCCGTCGACGACGTGCAGCCCCCGAGGAGGAGCGGCAGGACGCCCGTGAGGAGGGCCGTGCGGCCGATTGATCGCATGGCGCCGAGGGTAGCCCGAGGAGCGGGGGTGAGGGCGATCACGCCCACGGATTTGGGTGGGCCACGCCGTGCGCGGTAGAGTTGTGGGTCGGTGCCGCGGCCCCCAGGGGCCCGGAATCGGTGGGGTATGGTGTAATTGGCAACACAACGGATTCTGGTTCCGTCATTCTAGGTTCGAGTCCTGGTACCCCAGCCAGATCGCAAGATTTGGGACAAACACCGGTGTCACGGTAACGTGTCAGCCGGTCATACGAGGCCCCGTCGTCTAGCGGCCTAGGACACCGCCCTCTCAAGGCGGCGGCGCCGGTTCGAATCCGGTCGGGGCTACGAGAAGAGGTCCCCCGCATCGCGCGGGGGACCTCTCTGCATCCGGGGACGTCGCCTCTCAGGACGGCGCCTGTTGCGCCTGCCGGGCGGCCTGTGCCTCCTCGCTCCGCCGCAGCACCTCGGTGAGGCGGTTGGCGGCGGAGACCACGGCTGCAGCGTGGAGCCGGCCCGGCTGGCGGCCCATGCGCTCGATGGGCCCTGAGACGGAGACGGCGGCGATCACGCGGCCGGAGGGGCCGCGGACGGGGGCGGACACCGAGGCGACCCCGGGCTCGCGCTCGGCGACCGACTGGGCCCAGCCCCGCCGTCGGACGGCGGAGAGGACGGTCGCGGTGAAGGACGCGCCGTGGAGGCCGCGGTGGAGCCGGTCCGGCTCCTCCCACGCGAGGAGGACCTGGGCGGCCGAGCCCGCGAGCATCGACAGTGTGGCGCCCACCGGGATGGAGTCACGCAACCCGATGTGGCGCTCGGCGGCCGCCACGCAGATGCGGTGATCACCCTGACGCCGATACAGCTGCGCGGATTCGCCCGTGTGGTCCCGCAGCACGTTGAGCACCGGGGTGGCGGCCGCCAGCAGCCGGTCCTCACCGGCCGCGGAGGCGAGCTCGGCGAGCCGCGGCCCGAGAATGAAGCGCCCCTGCATGTCGCGCGCCACGAAGCGGTGGTGCTCGAGGGCGACGGCGAGGCGGTGGGCCGTCGGACGGGCGAGGTGCGTCGCGTTGACGAGCTGGGCAAGGGTCGCGGGCCCGGCCTCGAGGGCACTCAGGACGGTCGCGGCTTTGTCCAGGACGCCGACTCCACTAGAGTTGTCCATGGCTCGATACTGCCATCTCATTAGATGAGATGCAACCACCATGTGAGATTTCCGGGAGAATGTAATGAGCGGCACACTCGCCGAGAAGGTGTGGCAGCGCCACGTGGTCCACCAGGGGGAGAACGGCGAGCCCGACCTGCTGTACATCGACCTCCACCTCGTCCACGAGGTCACGAGCCCGCAGGCCTTCGAGGGGCTCCGCCTCGCCGGACGGCCGGTGCGACGGCCCGACCTCACGATCGCCACCGAGGACCACAACACCCCCACCCTCAACATCGACCTCCCGATCGCGGAGCCGACGAGCCGCAGGCAGATCGAGACGCTGCGCGCCAACTGCGCGGAGTTCGGCATCCGCCTGCATTCCCTCGGGGACGCGGATCAGGGCATCGTCCACGCGGTGGGCCCCCAGCTCGGCCTCACCCAGCCGGGCCTCACCGTCGTGTGCGGCGACTCCCACACCTCGACGCACGGCGCCTTCGGGGCCCTCGCGTTCGGCATCGGGACCTCCGAGGTGGAGCACGTCCTCGCCACCCAGACCCTCCCGCTGAAGCCGTTCCGGACCATGGCCATCACCATCAACGGCGACCTGCCGCTCGGCTCCTCCGCCAAGGACATCATCCTGGCGATCATCGCCCGGATCGGGACCGGCGGCGGGCAGGGCTACGTGCTCGAGTACCGGGGCGAGGCCATCGAGAAGCTCTCCATGGAGGGCCGGATGACCATCTGCAACATGTCGATCGAGGCCGGGGCCCGCGCCGGGATGATCGCGCCCGACGAGACCACGTTCGCCTACCTGAAGGGCCGCCCGCACGCGCCGCAGGGCGCCGACTGGGACGCCGCCGTCGAGTACTGGCGGACCCTCCGCACGGACGACGACGCCGTCTTCGACGCCGAGGTGGTCCTCGAGGCCGCCGACATCGAGCCCTTCGTCACGTGGGGCACCAATCCCGGCCAGGGCCTTCCGCTCTCGGCAGCGGTCCCCGACCCGGTGGACATCCCCGACGAGACGCAGCGCCAGGCCGCCGAGCGGGCGCTGGAGTACATGGGCCTCACCCCCGGTACGCCGTTGCGGGACATCCGGGTCGACACCGTGTTCATCGGCTCCTGCACGAACGGCCGCATCGAGGACCTGCGGGCCGTGGCGGAGGTCGTGAAGGGCCGGCGGAAGCACGACGACGTCCGCGTGATCGTCGTTCCCGCGTCCGCCAGGATCCGCCTGCAGGCGGAGGCGGAGGGGCTGGACAGGGTCTTCCTCGACTTCGGGGCCGAGTGGCGCAACGCCGGCTGCTCCATGTGCCTCGGCATGAACCCGGACCAGCTCGCCCCGGGGGAGCGCGCCGCGTCGACCTCCAACCGCAACTTCGAGGGCCGGCAGGGCAAGGGCGGCCGCACCCACCTGGTGTCGCCCACCACGGCCGCCGCGACCGCGATCCGCGGCACCCTGTCCTCTCCCGCCGATCTCGTGAACGCCTGAGGAGGCCACCATGGAGAAGTTCACCTCCCACACCGGGGTCGGCGTGCCGCTCCGCCGCTCCAACGTCGACACCGACCAGATCATCCCGGCCGTGTACCTCAAGAGGATCACGCGCACCGGGTTCGAGGACGCCCTGTTCTCGGCCTGGCGGTCGGATCCCGGCTTCGTGCTCAACAACCCCGCGTACGCGGCGGGCTCGGTGCTCGTCGCGGGGCCGGACTTCGGAACCGGCTCGTCCCGGGAGCACGCCGTGTGGGCCCTCAAGGACTACGGCTTCCGCGTGGTGCTCAGCCCCCGGTTCGCCGACATCTTCCGCGGCAACTCCGGGAAGCAGGGCCTCGTCACCGGGGTCATCACCACGGAGGACGCCGAGGCGCTGTGGAAGGTCCTCGAGACGGAGCCCGGCACCGAGGTCACCGTGGACCTGGTGAGCCGGACGGTGACCTGCGGCCACCTCCACCTCACCTTCGAGATCGACGACTACACCCGCTGGCGGCTGCTGGAGGGCCTGGACGACATCGCTCTCAGCCTCACCCGTGCCGCGGAGATCTCGGCCTTCGAGGAGGAACGGGAGACGTGGCGCCCACGGACGCTGCCGGCCCGCCACCTGCCCAAGGCGGAGGTGGTCTCCGCACGCCCGGTCTGAGGACCTGCTGCCCGTTGGTGCGTATTCTGGGTGTCCTGACGCACCGGCCGCATCGGGTGGTGGTGCAGGGAAGGGTGGTCCGATGAACGACCTGTTGCGCGTGCACGGTGGTGCGCCCCTGACCGGCGAGCTCACGGTGCGGGGTGCGAAGAACTTCGTGTCCAAGGCGATGGTGGCCGCCCTGCTCGGGGAGACCTCCTCGGTGCTCCGCAACGTCCCGTTGATCCGGGACGTCGACGTGGTGGCGGGGTTGTTGCGCCTCCACGGGGTGCGGGTGGAGTACGACGACGACGCCGGGGAGCTGCACTTCGACTCCTCGAACGTGGAGTCGGCCCACGTCCGGGACATCGACGCCCATGCCGGGTCCTCGCGGATCCCGATCCTGTTCTGCGGTCCGTTGCTGCACCGGATCGGGGAGGCCTTCATCCCGGACCTCGGGGGGTGCCACATCGGGGACCGGCCGATCGACTTCCACCTGGCGATCCTGCGCCAGTTCGGCGCGGTGGTGGACAAGCAGGAGCAGGGCATCCACATCACCGCGCCGGGCGGGCTGCACGGGACGAAGGTCGAGTTGCCCTACCCGTCGGTGGGGGCCACGGAGCAGACCCTGCTGACCGCGGTGCGTGCCAGCGGGAAGACCGAGCTGAAGAACGCGGCGATCGAACCGGAGATCATGGACCTGATCGCGGTGCTCCAGAAGATGGGCGCGATCATCTCGGTGGACACCGACCGGGTCATCCGGGTGGAGGGAGTGGAGCGGCTCGAGGGGTTCGTGCACACCTCGCTGCCGGACCGGATCGAGGCGGCCTCGTGGGCGTCGGCGGCCCTGGCGACCCGGGGCGACATCTTCGTCCGCGGCGCCACCCAGCCCGACATGATGACGTTCCTGAACACGTTCCGGAAGGTCGGTGGGGCGTTCCACATCGACGACCAGGGGATCCGGTTCTTCCACCCCGGAGGCCGGCTGAACTCGATCGTGCTGGAGACCGACGTGCACCCGGGCTTCATGACCGACTGGCAGCAGCCCCTCGTGGTGGCGCTGACCCAGGCGGAGGGCCTGTCCATCGTGCACGAGACCGTCTACGAGAACCGGTTCGGCTTCACCGAGGCCCTGAACGCGATGGGAGCGCAGATCCAGCTGTACCGGGAGTGCCTGGGGGGCCTGGAGTGCCGGTTCGGGCAGCGCAACTTCTACCACTCCGCGGCGATCTCGGGTCCCACCCCGCTCCACGCCGCCGACATCGTGGTCCCCGACCTCCGCGGCGGGTTCTCCCACCTCATCGCCGCCCTGGCCGCCGAGGGGACCTCCACCGTGCTCGGGATCGAGGTCATCAACCGTGGGTACGAGCACTTCATGCGCAAGCTCGCCGCCCTCGGGGCGAACGTCGAGGCCGGCTGATGCGCCCCGCGCCCGGGCGCGAACTCCCCTTCACCTACCGCGCCGTCGTCGCCCTCCTCCGCCCGCCCCTGAGCCTGCTCACCGACCGGCACTGGCGCGGGGCGGAGAACCTCCCCACCACGGGCGGCTTCATCGCCGTGTCCAACCACGTCACCAACCTGGACCCGCTGACGTTCGCCCACTTCCTCGTGGACAACGACATCCCGGTGAAGTTCCTCGCGAAGTCCGAGCTGTTCCAGGTGCCCGTCATCGGATGGCTCGCGCGGCGGGTCAAACACATCCCGGTCCACCGGGGCTCGGCGAAGGCGGCCGAGTCCCTCGACGCCGCGCGGGAGGCGTTGCAGGCGGGCGAGTGCGTGGCCATCTTCCCCGAGGGCACCCTCACCCACGACCCCGACATGTGGCCCATGCTCGGCAAGACGGGCGTGGCTCGTCTCGCGCTCACCACGCGCGTCCCCGTCGTGCCGATCGCCCAGTGGGGGGCCCACCGGGTGATCCCCAGGTTCGAGTCCCTGCCCACGACGGTCCGCCGCCAGCGGGTGGACGTGCTCGCGCTGCCCCCCGTCGACCTCGACGACCTCTACGGCCGGCCCCTCGACGGGACCGTGCTCCGCGAGGCGACCGACCGGATCATGCGCCGGCTGACCGACGGCGTCTCCGAACTGCGCGGCGAGGCGCCCCCGGAGCGGGTGTGGGACCGCCGTGTCCACGGTGACGGGAAGGCCTACGACGTCGAGCGGAAGGCCGCGGCGCGCGCCGAGCGACCCGAGGGCACGCTCGCGCGCCTGCGCCATTCGTGGACCGAGCTCACGCGACGCAAGCCATGATCACCGTCCTCGGGACGGGCGCGTGGGGCACGACATTCGCGAAGGTGCTCGCCGACGCCGGCAACGAGCTCCTGTTGTGGGGACGTGACCCCGCGATCGTGGCGGAGCTGAACGACCGGCACACCAACGAGGCGTACCTGCCGGGCCACGTCCTCCCCGAGGGCGTACGCGCGACCGGCGACCTCGCCGCCGCCGTCACCGGAGCATCCACGCTCGTCATCGGCGTGCCGTCCCAGGTGGTGCGCGAGGTCCTCACCCCGGTGGCACAGCTGGTCCCCCCGGAGGCCACCGTCGTCTCCCTGATGAAGGGCATCGAACTCGGCACGGATTTGCGGATGACGCAGGTGCTCGGGGAGCTCGGCCTCGCGGAGGACCACCTCGTCGTGCTGTCGGGCCCGAACCTCTCGCGCGAGATCGCCGCCGGACAGCCGAGCGCCTCAGTCCTCGCCTGCGTCGACGTCGGCAGGGCGGAGGAGGTGGCACACCTGTGCGCCACCGGCTACTTCCGGCCCTACGTGAGCGACGACGTCGTCGGCGTCGAACTCGCCGGTGCCGTGAAGAACGTCATCGCGGTGGCGGTGGGCATGGCGGCGGGGGCCGGGTTCGGCGACAACACGAAGGCCACGATCATCACGCGCGGGCTGGCGGAGATCACGCGCCTTGCGGTCGCCCTCGGGGCCGACCCGGCCACCATGGCCGGCCTCGCCGGGCTCGGGGACCTGGTCGCCACCTGCGCCTCCAGCCTCTCGCGCAACCACACCCTCGGACGTCACATCGGCGCGGGCATGGGACTCGAACAGGCCGTCGCGGCCACCGGGGGCACGGCGGAGGGCGCGAAGTCCTGCCGGTCCGTCGCGCACCTCGCGCGCACCCTGGACGTCGAGATGCCCATCACGGACGCCGTGGTCGGCGTCCTCTACGAGGGACTCGGCGTGCGGGAGATGACCCGGATGCTCCTCTCCCGGCCCCGCAAGGACGAGCGGGCCTGAGGGGTGCCTGCGATACCCTCGTCTCGATGAACGCGCACGAGGACCACGCCGCCCGCCCCCGCCCGACAGAGGACGGCGGGCGCGTGCGCGTCGCCGTCGTGTTCGGTGGCCGCAGCGGCGAACACTCCGTCTCGTGCGCCACCGCCGCCGGGGTGCTGCGGGAGATCGACCGCGACCGCTTCGACGTCGTCCCCGTCGGCATCACCAGGAGCGGCCGCTGGGTGCCGGTGCCCGACGACCCGTCGCTCCTCGAGGGCGGCCGCGCGGAGGTGCCGGACACCGGGGCAACGGTCGTCCTCCCCGCGGACGGCGGGGGAGAGGCCCGTCTCACGGTCCTCGGTCCCGAGCCCGCCGACCTCGGCCGGGTGGACGTCGTCCTGCCGCTCCTGCACGGGCCCTTCGGTGAGGACGGCACGATCCAGGGTCTCCTCGAGATGGTCGACGTCCCCTACGTGGGCTCCGGCGTCCTGGCGTCGGCGGTCGGCATGGACAAGCACTTCATGAAGGTGGCCCTGGCCGCCGCCGGGCTCGCGGTGGGCCCCTACGTCGTCATCACCCCCGCACGGTGGGAGCGGGACCGCGACGCCGTCCTCGCCGAGGTCTCGCAGCTCACCCTCCCCGTGTTCGTGAAGCCGGCACGGGCCGGCAGCTCGCTCGGCATCAGCCGGGTGGAGAGGATCGCGGACCTCGAGGCCGCGGTCGCCGCCGCCCGGGAGCACGACCCGAAGGTGCTGGTCGAGCAGGGGTTGCCCGGCCGGGAGATCGAGTGCGGGGTCCTCCAGGGTCGGGGCGGTGCAGTTCCGCGGACGGCCCCGCCCGGGGAGGTCGTCATGCACACCGACGACTTCTACGACTTCGAGACCAAGTACCACTCCACCGGGGACTTCCACATGGAGTGCCCGGCCGACGTCGATCCCGCCGTGGCCGCCGAGGTGCGGGCCCTGGCGGTCCGGGCCTTCGAGGCGCTCGGGTGCGAGGGCCTGGCACGGGTCGACTTCTTCGTCGACGGCGGCCACGCCGTCGTCAACGAGGTCAACACCATGCCGGGCTTCACGCCGTTCTCCATGTTCCCGGTCGTGTGGGCCGGGGCGGGGATGAGCTACCGCGACCTCGTGACCGAGCTGATCGACCTCGCGCTCGAGAGGCCCACCGGACTCCGCTGAGCCCTCAGGGGACGTCGGTTGCCGTGAGGCAGAACCTGTCGGCGGGACTTCGCTGCACCGCCGACGCCAGGCCCACGAGCACCGCGTCCGGCTGCTCGGTCACCGCCGCCGCCGGTACGACGACCTCGATGGCCGGGGAGCGTCCGTAGGTGATGAAGGTCCATGAGCCGATCTCGGTGTCGGCGTGATCGGGGATCAGCGGGGAGTCCGCCTCGGGGTTGATCCAGTCGACGGAACTTCCCCCGGACTCCACCGTGATGCAGCGGTCCGTTGTCGGCGGGGGCGGGTCAACCCCGCACCGCAGGGTGATGGGGTCCTCCCGGCCCCACGCCACGGCGGCCTGCGCCGTCGTGGAGGCCTGGGCGAGCCCCGCGAGCTCCTCCGGCAGTGCCTGGATCACCGCCGCGCAGACGGGATCGGGAGCCGCCGGTGCCGGCTGCAGGTGAACGGCGTTCGCGCACCCGGCCACCGGGAGCACCAGGATGAGGGAGACCACGCGCGCGCGCATCCTCCAACTGTACGGTGGCCAGATGAGAACGACGCGCGTGCGGGACCTGGACGAGGAGGCGCTCCTCGCCACCTTCACCCCCCTGCTGCCGCAGGGCGCGGCCGAGGTGCCGAATGGCGACGACGCCGCGGTCGTGCCGCTGTCGGAGCCACGCGTCGTCATCACGACCGACGTGCTCGTCGAGGATCGCCACTTCTCGCGGAACTGGTCCTCCGGCGCCGACGTGGGGTGGCGGTCCATCATGCAGAACGCGGCGGACGTGGGGTCCATGGGTGCGGTGCCCGTGTCGTTCGTGGCCGCCGTCGTCCTCCCGGGTGACCTGCCCGTGGAATGGGTGCGCGACCTCGCCGCGGGGATGGCCGCGGCGTGCGAGGAGCTGACGGCCCAGACCGGCGTCCCCTGCGGCGTCGTCGGCGGCGACCTGTCGGCCGGGGACGCCGTCGTCGTCGCCGTGACCGCCCACGGCGACCTCCGCGGCCACACGCCCGTGCTGCGGTCCGGCGCACGGGTGGGCGACGTCGTCGCGCACGCGGGCACGCTGGGGCGCTCCGCCGCGGGGCTCGCGGCCCTGCGGGCCGGCTACCACGACCGCGACACCGCCGTGTACCGTCGGCCCCGCCCCCCGCTCGCGGTCGCACTGACGGCGCGTCACGCCCACGCCATGATGGACGTCTCGGACGGGCTCCTGCGCGACGCCGGACGGATGGCCCGGGCCTCCGGCGTCACGCTCGACGTGCACCTCCCGGTCGATCCGGAACTCGCCGCGATGGCCGAGGCGCTCGGGGCCGATCCGCTGCCGTGGGTGGCCGGCGGGGGAGAGGACCACGGGTTCCTCGCGGCCTTCGCCCCGGGTACGGTCCCAGCGGGCTTCCAGGTGCTCGGGGCCGTGCGTGAGCGCGGGTCCCACGCCGTACTGGTCGACGGGTCGCCCCCGACCCTCACCGTGGGCTGGGACCACTTCGGGGGCCGCTGACCCGATCGAGCGGCGCCGATCGACGGGGAACATGAGAAAAGGGCCACCCGAGGGTGGCCCTTCCGTGACGTGTCCGGTCAGACGTTGCGCACGACCTTGCCGGACTTCAGGCAGGTGGTGCACACGTTGAGACGCTTCGGAGCGCCGTCCACGAGGGCGCGCACCCGCTGGATGTTCGGGTCCCACCGGCGGGACGTGCGCACGTGGGAGTGAGACACGCTCTTGCCGAAGAACGGACGCTTGCCGCAGACGTCGCAGGTGGCAGCCATGATGGTCTCTCCTGTGCTGGTACTGATGTGCTGGTACGAGGGCGCGAGGGCGCCGGAAGCAACCTCACGAGGATACCCCGTCGCGGGCTCCGTCTCAAATGCGACGACGTCGGCGGGAGCGTGTGCTCGGCCACACGGACGAGCCGGGCGTGGGCGTGGGTGTGACACGCTACCCTTCCTTGCAGGATGAACGCCCGTCTCGATGGTCCGACCGCGCGCCGCTGGGTCACGCTGGCCCTGACGGCGCTGGCCTCGGCGCGCCCCCGCATCGACGCGCTCAACGTGTTCCCCGTGGCGGACGCCGACACGGGCACCAACGTCGTCCTCACCCTGTCCGCAGGGGCCCGCTCGGCGCAGGACCTGCCGGAGGACGCGTCGCTGGGCGACCTCTCCCGGGCGCTCGCGGACGGCGCGCTCTGGGGGGCACGCGGCAATTCGGGCGTCATCCTCGCCCAGGCACTCCAGGCCCTGGCACGGACCTTCGAGGGCCTCGACTCCGCCGGGCCCAGCGACCTCATCCGGGCGTTCGACGCCATCGCCCAGGGCGCACACCGCGCGCTCGCCGCGCCCGTCGAGGGCACCATCGTGACCGTCGCCCGGGACGTCGCCGGCGCCACCCTCGCCCTCAGCCCGCACGCCACGCTCGTCGACGTCGTCACCGCAGCGGTGCAGGCCGGCAACGCGTCGCTGGACACGACGACCGACACGCTGCCCGTGCTGCGGGGAACCGCCATGGTGGACGCCGGCGCCCTCGCCTTCACGATCCTCGTGGAGGCCCTGGCGGCCGCGCTCGGCCTCGCGCCGTCCGTCCACCCCGACTGGCTGGCGGCCGCGCCGGACGAGCCGCACGAGCACGATCGCCTCGAGGGTTTCGAGGTGATGTACCTCGTGCGTGCCTCGCACCGGCAGGCGACCGCACTGCGCATGCACCTCAGCGCGATCGGGAACTCCGTGGTCGTGGTACAGGGCGCCCAGGAACTGTGGCACGTGCACGTGCACCTCGAACACCCCGCGCAGGCGCTCTCCGAGCTCCCCATGTCCCAGGTGTGCGTCCGGCCCCTCGACCCCCCGAAGCGGCGGGTGGGAATCGTGGCCGTGACCACGGCGCCCCAACTCCTCGAGTCGCTCGCGCGGGCAGGGGCCGTGGCCGTGCTCGCTGCCGATGCCGCCACCATCGCCCGTGCCGTGGTCGACGCCGGCGCGGGGGACGTGTTGGTGCTCCCGTGCTCGGCCGCCGCTGCGGCCGAGGCCGCGACGGCGAGCGGGGACGCCGTCGTGGTCGCCGACGGGTACGCGGTCGCCGTCGGGCCGACCCTCGACGACCTGGCCGTCTACGAGTCGGTGGCCCTCCTCGAGGCCGCGACCGAGTCCGGCGTCCCGGAACTCCTCGCGGTCGTCCGCGACCTCGTGTCCGCCCGCACCCACGTGGTGGGCAACGCCGACCCCCGCTCCCTCGAGGCCGAGGTCCATGCCCTCGCGCGGGAGCTCGCCTCGGGCGTCCCCGCCGTCGTCACCGTCCTCGTGGGCGCCGCGGTGGGGGCGCGGCGCGCGGCCAAGCTGCTCACCGCGCTCCTCGAGGCCGCCAGTCCGGAGCTCGAGACGTTCATCGTGGTGGGGGGACAGCCGGAAACCGCCCTCCTCGTCCGCGTCCAGTGACCTTCCTCGACCAGCGGCTCTCCCGCGTGCTCGGCGACCGCTCCGCGAAGGCGCTCGGCCGGATGGGCCTCGCCACGGTGGAGGACCTGGTCCGCCACTACCCGCGCCGGTACCAGGACCGTGGCCGGTTCACCCACCTCGGCGGCCTGCCCCTCGGCGACCACGTCACCGTCATGGCGCGCGTCCAGGACGTGACGATGCGGACGATGCGCTCCCGCCGCGGCGCCATCCTCAACGCCACCATCTCGGACGGCACCGACGAGCTGCTCCTCACCTTCTTCGCGAAGCACGAGGGCGCGCTGACCGGCTACCGCAAGCGCCTCGCCCCCGGCGCGGTCGGGCTCTTCACCGGGACGGTCTCGGACTACCGGGGCCGGCGCCAGCTCCTCCATCCCGACTTCGAGATGCTCGACGAGGACGCCGACGGCACGGAGGCGATCGAGCGCCACATGCGTCCCGTCCCGATCTATCCCGCCACCGCCGCCCTGCCCACCTGGAGCATCCGCCGGGCGGTCGGCACCGTGCTGCGAGTGCTGCGCCCCGAGGACGTGCCGGACCTCGTGCCGCCCGACGTGCGTGCCGCCGAACACCTGCTGGGGGCGCGCGAGGCGCTCGAGCTGGTGCACGATCCCCCGGACGAGGCCGCCTGGGAGCGGGCCCGCCACACCCTCCGCTTCGAGGAGGCGTTCGTCCTCCAGACAGCCCTGATCCGCCGCCGCGAACGGGTCCGCGCTCGGCACATCCCGCCGCGCCCGGGCACCGACGACGGCGTGCTGGCGGCCTTCGACGCCCGCCTGCCGTTCGCCCTCACCGCCGGCCAACGGGCGGTCGGCGCGGAGATCGCGGCGGACCTCGCGCGGGAGGTGCCCATGCAGCGCCTCCTCCAGGGCGAGGTGGGCAGCGGGAAGACCGTGGTCGCCCTTCGGGCAATGCTCCAGGTGGTGGACAGCGGTGGCCAGGCCGCCCTGCTCGCCCCGACCGAGGTCCTCGCCCACCAGCACCACCGGTCGATCACGGCGCTGCTGGGCACCCTCGCCATGGGAGGTCTCGGCGGGGGCACCCGTGTCGAGATCCTCACCGCCGCCCTCCCGGCCCGGCAGCGGACCCGGGCTCTCGCGGCGATCGCCGCGGGGGAGGCGGGCATCGTCGTCGGCACCCACGCGCTCCTGTCCGAGCACGTGCGGTTCGACGACCTCGGCCTCGTGGTCGTCGACGAGCAGCACCGGTTCGGCGTCGAGCAACGGGACGTGCTGCGCACCCGGGAGCTCGCGCACTCGCTCGTCATGACGGCCACTCCCATCCCGCGCACGGTGGCGATGACCGTCTTCGGGGACCTGGAGGTCTCCACGCTCGCGGAACTCCCCGCCGGCCGACCCGACGTCGCCACCTTCCTCGTGCCGCGCGAGCGGGAGGCGTGGATGCGGCGGGTGTGGCAGCGGTGCGCCGAGGAGGCAGCCGGTGGGGGGCGGGTGTACGTCGTCTGCCCGCGGATCGACGCGTCGGAGGAGGGGGAGGACCAGGGGCCGGCCACCGTCGTCGAGACTCTCGAGGAACTGCGCGCGGAACCGGCGCTCGCCGGCGTGGCGCTGGGGATGCTGCACGGCCGGATGTCCACCGAGGCCAAGGACAGGGCCATGGAGGACTTCGCCCGGGGCGTCACCCCCCTCCTTGTGGCGACGACGGTGGTCGAGGTGGGCGTCGACGTCACGGAGGCGACCGTGATCGTCATCCTCGACGCCGACCGGTTCGGCCTCTCCCAGCTCCACCAGCTCCGTGGCCGGATCGGACGGGGAACCCGCCCCGGCATGTGCTTCGCGGTGAGCCGCCTCCTCGAGGGGGACACGGGCCGCCGTCTCGAGGCCTTCGCCGCCTCCCGCGACGGGTTCGCGCTCGCCGAGACGGACCTCGAGCTCCGGCGTGAGGGCGACGTGCTGGGCGCCGCCCAGTCGGGCACCACCTCGTCGCTGGCCAACCTCCGCGTGCTCGCCGACCGGGAGCTGATCGGCCGGGCACGGTCGCACGCCGTCGAGCTGCTCGCACGGGACCCCGAGCTCGCGGCCTCGCCCGCCCTCGCGGCGGCCCTCGACCGCCTCGAGGACTCGGGCCTCGGCGACTACATCGAGCGGGGCTGAGGTGCGGATCATCGCCGGCCGCTTCCGGGGCCACCGACTGGTGGCACCCCCCTCGGGCACCCGTCCCACCTCGGACCGCGTGCGAGAGGCGTTGTTCTCCAGCCTCGCCGCGCGCACCGACCTCGAGGGCGTCACCGTCCTCGACCTGTTCGCCGGTTCAGGCGCGCTGGGACTCGAGGCGGTCAGCAGGGGGGCGGGCCGCCTCGTCGCGGTCGATTCCTCCCGGGGGGCGATCCGGGTGCTGCGCGGGAACGCCGCCCGTCTCGGCGTCGAGGTCGAGGCGCACGCCCAGCCGGTCGCCACGTTCCTCACCCGGACGGCGCCCGTCCCGTACGACCTGGTGCTCCTGGACCCGCCGTACGACCTGCCGGTCGACGACGTGCTCGAGCTGCTCCCACACGGCTGGCTGGCCCCCGGGGCCACGGTCGTCGTCGAGAGATCCAGCCGGTCACCCGACCCCGTGTTCCCCGCGGCCCTCGGGGAGGCGACCGGGCGGCACTACGGGGAGACCACGCTGTGGCTCGCGCGAGCGCCGCAGGCGGACGACTAGGCTGTGGGGCATGACGTCACTCGCCGTATGCCCCGGATCCTTCGACCCGATCACCCTCGGACACGTGGACGTGGTGAAACGGGCGCTCAGCCTCTTCGACGAGGTCATCGTCGCGGTGGCGAACAACCCCTCGAAGTCGCACATGCTCGACTCCGACCAGCGGGTCATGCTCGCCCGTCAGGCGCTGGTGGGCCTGGACGGTGTCACGGTCGAGCCGGTGAGCGGGCTGCTCGCGGACTTCTGCACGGAGCGGGGCGCACGCGCGATCGTGAAGGGGCTGCGGGGCTCCGCCGACTTCGACGACGAGATGGCGATGAGCCTGCTGAACCGCCACCTGTCCGGCGTCGAGACCGTGTTCATCATGGGGGATCCCACCCTGAACCACGTCGCCTCCTCCATGGTGAAGGAGATCGCCCGTTACGGCGGTGACGTCACCGGCCTCGTGCCCGACGCCGTCGCCCGCAGCCTCATGCGCGCCAAGGCGTGAGACCGATGACCGATCACGCGCCCAAGGGAGAATCCCTCCTCGCGATCCTCGAGGAGGTCTCGCAGCTGCTCCGCAACGCCCGGCCGATGCCCATGAGCGCCTCGGTGCTCGTGAACCGCGCGGAGGCGCTCGACCTGCTCGACGCGGCCCGCGCGGTGGTGCCGGAACAGATCGCCGAGGCGGACCAGATCGTGGCCGGAGCCCGCGAGGTGGTGGACCGGGCCGAGCGGGAGGCCGCCGCCCTGGTGGCCGCTGCAGAGGAACGCGCCGCCGTGCTCGTGGAACAGCAGAGCCTCGTGGAGGCCGCACGCGTGCGTGCCGCGGAGATCATCGCGGCCGCCGAGGAGGAGGCCCGGGGCCTCACCGACAACGCCAACGACTACTGCGACCGCCAGCTCGCCCAGCTCGAGATCGAGCTCGGCCAGATCGGCAAGCAGGTCAAGGCCGGCCGCACCGTCATCCAGGCTCGGCTCACGCCGAAGGACGACGCATGAACCGCGGTCCGCTCGTCCTCGCGATCCACGAGCTCAGCCGGCGGCCCGGCAACACCCAGGAGGTCGTGCTCGACGTGAGCGCGCCCGCGGACCTCGGCACGGGCGTGATCGGGGTGCCCGAGGGGTCGCCGGTGCACCTCGAGGCCACCCTCTCCTCCGCCCTCGACGGCGTGCTCGTCACGGGGAGCGCCGCCGTCACGCTCGAGGGCGAGTGCGTCCGCTGCCTCGAACCGCTGCGGACGGAGGCCGTCGTGGAGCTCTCCGAGCTCTACCTCTATCCCGAGGCGCTGCGGCGTGCCGTCGAGGACGGCGACGAGGAGGGCGCCGAGATGTTCTCCACTGACGGCGAGCTCCTCGACCTCGAGCCCGTGCTCAGGGACTCGGTCGTGACGTCCCTGCCGTTCCGTCCCCTGTGCTCCGTCGACTGCCCGGGGCTGTGTCCCACCTGCGGGATCCCCCTGCGCGACGCGGAGCCGGGACACGCCCACGAGAGCATCGACCCTCGCCTCCGGGTGCTGGAGGGCTGGCAGGGAGACGGCGAGTGAGCCGGACGCGGGTGGAGGACGATCCGGCCCGGACGGACCTGGAGAGCCTCCTCGGCAGCCTGGGGCTCGGGATCGCGCGTCCCCTGCTCGAGCAGGCCCTCACGCACCGGTCCTTCGCCCACGAGGCGGGGGGCATCCCCACGAACGAGCGGCTGGAGTTCCTCGGGGACGCGGTGCTCGGCATCATCGTCACGGAGAACCTCTACCGCGCCCACCCCGACGTCACCGAGGGCGAGCTCGCCAGGATGCGCGCCGCCACCGTCTCCCAGCGGCCGCTCGCGGGAGTGGCACGGACGCTGGGCCTCGGGGAGTTCATCCTGCTCGGGCGCGGAGAACTGGTCACCCGCGGGCGGGAGAAGGACTCCATCCTCTCCGACACACTGGAGGCGATCATCGGCGCCGCCTACCTCGAGAACGGCCTGGAGCCGACCCGGGCGATGGTGGAACGCCTCTGCGCCCATCTCCTCACCCACGCCGCCCGTCTCTCCGCCGGACTCGACTGGAAGACGTCCCTCCAGGAGCTCGCCGCGGTCCATGCGCTGCCTGCCCCCGTCTACCGCGTCGAGGGGAGCGGACCGGACCACGACCGGACCTTCGCCGCTGAGGCCGTGGTGGGCCGGTTCGTGGGGACGGGCACGGGCTCGTCGAAGAAGATCGCCGAGCACGGGGCCGCCGAGGCCGCCTTCGAGATGATCACTGCGGCGTTCGGGTCCGATGCCTGAACTGCCCGAGGTGGAGACGATCCGCCTCGGCCTGGTCGAACACGTTCTCGGACGGACGGTCGAGGACGTCGTCGTGCACTCCGGTCGCGCCGTCCGCAAGCTCGCCGACATCGCCACACTCGTCGACCTCGTGGCCGGCGGAACCGTCCGGGAGATCGCCCGGCGGGGAAAGTTCCTCTGGCTCGTGCTCGACGACGCGCCCGACGCGCTCGTCCTCCACCTCGGGATGTCCGGGCAGCTCCTGTTCCACACGAGCCCCCCACCGGAGCTGCCCCGGCACACGGCCGTCTCGTTGCGCCTCGATCGCGGCCTGCTCCTCTTCGTGGACCAGCGCACCTTCGGCTACGTCCACCCCTCGCCCCTGCTGCCCACCGACGACGGGCTCCCGGCGGGTGCGGGAACCTCCCGTCCGGAGCTCCCGGCGCTGGCCGCCCACATCGCACGGGACCCCCTGGACCCGCACCTCGACGTCCCGGCCGTCGTCGCACGAATGGGCCGGACCTCCAGCGCCGTGAAGCGGGTCCTGCTCGACCAGCGGTTCGTGTCAGGCATCGGCAACATCTACGCCGACGAGACCCTGTGGCACGCCCGCATCCACCCGGCGACCCCGGCGAACCTCCTCCCACCGGACGCCCGCGAGCGGATCGTGCGGACGGCGGCGGAGGTCATGGGCGCGGCCGTCCTCGCCGGCGGCACCAGCTTCGACGCGCTGTACGTGAACGCCATGGGGGAGTCTGGTTACTTCGCACGGGAACTGCGCGCCTACGGGCGCACGGGTACCCCGTGCGCCCGATGTGCCACCCCCCTCGTCCGTGAGGTGATCGGAGGGCGGTCCACGCACCGCTGTCCGCGCTGCCAGATTTCTGCAACGGGCGCCCAGTGGATAGGCTCTGACCCGTGAGCACCCCTGACGAGAAGACTCGCGAGATCCGCGTGATGATCGTGGACGACCACGAGATCGTCCGGCGTGGGATCGCGGAGATCGTGGACCGGTCCGATGGCCTTGTGGTCGTGGCGGAGGCCGGCAGCGTGGCAGAGGCCCTGCGGCGCGCCGAACTGGTCCGGCCCGAGGTCGTCCTCGTCGACCTCCAGCTCCCCGACGGCACGGGCATCGACATCATCACCGCCCTCCATCGCACGCTGCCGCAGACCCACCCGATCGTGCTCACCTCCTTCGATGACGACGACGCCCTGTCCGAGGCCCTGCACGCGGGCGCGCGCGCGTTCCTCCTGAAGACGGTCCGCGGGGCCGAGATCGCCGACGTCATCAAGGCGGTCGCCGCCGGCCGTACGCTCCTCGACGAGCGCACGGTCACGCGCCGTCGCAACGACCACGGCGACCCGACCGCGCACCTCACGCCGTCGGAACGCCGCGTCCTCGAACTCATCGGCGACGGCCTGTCCAACCGCGAGATCGGCGACCGGCTCGGCGTGGCCGAGAAGACGGTGAAGAACCACATCACGTCCCTGCTCGCCAAGATGGGACTGCAGCGGCGCACCCAGGCGGCCGCATGGGTGGCCGGCCAGCGCGCCTCCAGCTGGAGGCAGTGACCCCGCGGCTCGCGCGAACTCAGACCAGCGGCACCCGCCACTCGAGCCGGCTGCCCGGCCCGCGTGCGGCTCGTTCCATCGTGAAGGTCCCGCGGTGGCGGCGGGCCCGGGCCGCCAGGTTGCCCAGCCCGGACCGGCGTGACCGGCCCGGGTCCACACCGATCCCGTCGTCCTCGACCTCGATCGTGACCGTGCCGTCTGCGCCCTGGCCGCGGACGTCCACGCGCACCTGCACGCTCGACGCGTGGGCGTGTCGCGCCGCGTTGGACAGCCCCTCCCGGACCACGGCGACCACGTCGTCGGCGATGTCCGGTTCGACCCGGGCGTCGACGCGGTCGGCGAGACCGGGATCGCTGCCGATGGCGTGCTCGTCCAGGCGGATGATGAGGGACGGGGCGAACCCGAGCGCGGTGCGGCCGATGGAGGCCTCCCGGCGGAGGCGCTCGACGAGTTGGACCGGTTCGTCCGCCTCCCGCAGGGAGTGCACGATGGCGCGGATCTGCCGGACGGACTCGTCCACCGAGTTGAGGGACCGCTCCAGGACGTCGGCGAGCTCCTCGTGACCGTCGTCGAGCAGCCGGGAGCGCGCCCCGTGGAGCTGCATCCCGGTGGCGAACAGCTGCTGGATGGCGAGGTCGTGGAGATCTCGGCCGATGCGCTGCCGCTCGGCGAGGAGGGCGGCCACGTCCTCGGCGTGACGTGCGGCGGCCAGTTCGAGGCCGAGTGCGGCCTGTTTGGCGAGCCCTTCCGCCATCGTGAGGTCGGAGGCCTCGAACTCGGCCCTGCCCTCCTCGCGCAGCAGCACGATGACGCCGAGCCCGGTTCCCCGCACCATCATCGGCGCGTACATGGCAGGCCCGAAGGGGCGCAGCTGCGGCACCCGCATCGGGTTGGCCAGGGCGAGCGAGTCGACGATCACCCCCACCCCCTCCCGGAGCACGGTCAGGGCACGGCCCTCGTGCGGGAACTCGACACCGATGAGCGAGCTCGCCAGCACGCCGTCGGCGATCTCGCAGGCCCACGCGTCACCGATGGAGGGCAGCACGATCAGGCAGGTGTCGGCGTCGGCGACCGCGCGCACCTCGTGCGCGATCATCTGGAGCGCCTCCTCCTCGTCGGTCCCCTCCAGGAGCATGGTGGTGATCCGCTGGCTGACGGCGAGCCACCGTTCCCGTGCCCGTGACTGGCCGTAGACACGCGAGTTCGCGATCGCGACCCCCGCGGCCTTGGCGAGGAGACCCACCTCGGTGACGTCCGCCTCGCCGAAGCCGCCCTCCTTGTCCGCCAGGTAGATGCGGCCGAACACCTGCTCGTTGATCCGCAGCGGCATCCCGAGGAACGAGCGCATCGGGGGATGGCCCTCCGGCCAGCCGCCGAAACTGGGGTGGGCGGAGATGTCGTCGAGCACGAGGGCGCCCTCGGCGGGGATCTCCCCCAGCACGCCGTGGCCGCGCGGGGGGTGTCCCATCCGCTCCTGCGCCTCGGCGCTCATGCCGTGCTGCACGAAGACGACCGTCTTGCCGAGGTGGTCGAGCACGCCCAGCGCGGCGTAGCGGGCCCCCGTGAGCTCCGCGGCGGCGTCCACGAAGTCCTGGAGCACGTCCGGCAGGTCGAGCTGGCTCGTGAGTTCGAGCGCCGCGCCCAGCAACCGGTCGTTCATGACACTCCCTCGCTCGCCGCCTCGGCGTACACGGCGTTCCGCCCCACCAGGTCCTCGTGGGTCCCACGATCCCACACGGTGGCGGGCCCGTCCCCCATGGGCTGGAGGAGCACCACCTCGTCGGCCGCCCCGAGGGCGGCGAGGTGGTGCGTCACGACGACGACGCCGCGGCCCGGCTCCCGCCGCGGCAGGTCGAGCAGGTCTTTCATGATCCGCTCGGCGGTTGCCTGGTCGAGGTGCTCGGCCGGTTCGTCGATGAGGAGCAGGGGAGCGGGGGAGGCCAGCGCCCGGGCGAGGAGGATGCGGCGGCGCTCGCCGCCGGAGACGGTCGCGCCGTCCGCGCCGAGCATGGTGTCGAGGCCCTGCGGGAGGGCGTCCAGCCAGGACGCCAGTCCGCAGCGCCGCAGCAGGTGGTCCGCCTCCTCCGCCGTGAGGTCGCCGCGGGCGACACGCAGGTTCTCGAGCACCGTGGTGGCGAAGATGTGGGCGTCCTCGGCGGTCATCGTGACGTGCCGTGCCACGGACCGGCGGGTGGCGCCCGCGACGGAGACTCCCGCGAGGTTCACCGCACCGTCCCGGGCGGGCAGGAGTCCCGCGAGGGTCGCCAGGAGGGTGGTCTTCCCGATCCCGGACGGACCCACCACCGCGATCGCCCGGCCCGGGGCCGCCGTGAGGTCGACGCCGGTGGCGACGACAGGGCCGCCCGGCCAGCCGACGGCGAGATCGCGAGCCGTGAGGACCGGTGACGCCGTCTCCGGTACCTCCTCGGTCCGGAGGTCGGGCGCCGCGGCGGCGTCCAGAAGGGCCATGACGCGTTCCGCCGCACCCGCCGATCGCACGAGCTGGACCGCGGCCGCCCCGAGGGTGGAGGTGGCCTCGAACGCGGCCAGCGGCGTGAGGACCACGACCGCGAGCTCGACGGGAGCGAGCGTGCCGCCGACGAGCGCGGGGATCCCCACGAGGATGGCTCCGAGCACGGCCAGTGCCATGGCGGCCACGTCCAGGCCGGCCGCGAGCGCCGCGGGCCGGGCAGCCCGCTCCCGGAGGCGGTCCAGCTCCGCCTCGATGCCGGCGAGATCGGTGCGGACGTCCGCGAGTCGGCCGGACACCGTGAGGTCGGCTCCGCCGTCGACCATCGTGAGGGCGGTCGCGGCGAGGGCGGCACGCTCCTCCACCTGGGCGAGCTCGGAGGCGCGGGCGGCGCGGGCGTGGAGGAGGGGGCCGAGCGTCCCCGCCAGGAGCAGGCAGGCCAGGAGGATGAGCCCGGAGGCGGGGGAGAGCCAAGCCACCACAGCCACCGTCCCGGTCCCCACCACCAGCGCGATGGCCGCGGGCAGCAGGGCCCGCACCACGAGATCCCCGATGGCGTCGACGTCCGCGCCGGTGCGCACCAGGAGGTCGCCGCGGCGCAGTCCCGCCACGGTCTCCACGGGAGAGTCCGCGAGCCGGACGTACACCTGCTCCCGGAGCGCGGCCATGCCGCGGAGCGCCACCCCGTGGGAGACGATCCGCTCGGCGTAGCGCAGCACCGACCGGGAGATGCCGAAGGTCCGGACCCCGACCGCGGCGACCGTCAGGTCGAGGACGTGCGGCATCTGGGAGGCGCGCGCGATCAGCCAGGCCGAGGTGGCGGTGAGGGCAACCGACGACCCCAGTCCGAGCGCCCCCGTGACGACCGCGAGCCAGACCCGTGACCAGGCGAGGTCGAGGAGGCCCAGCGCGCGGGTCAGGGCCCGCCACTGGGACCGGGTGAGGAGGCTCACGGGACCGCCACCTCCCGCGCCGCGACCTCCACGACCCGGGTGGCCACGCCGATGACGGCGGGCCGGTGGGCGATCACGACGACGGTGCGCCCCTGCCGGTGCAGCTCCCGTATCGCTGCGATCACGGTCGCCTCGGTCGCGGCGTCCAGGTGCGCGGTGGGCTCGTCCAGGAGGACGAACGGGGCGTCGGAGACGAGGGCGCGGGTCAGGGCGAGGCGCTGACGCTGGCCCACGCTCAGCCCGACCCCGCCGTGGCCGACGCGGGTGTCCCAGCCGGCGGGGAGGGCGGCGGCGTCGAAGCCGGCGAGCGCGGCGGCTCGCTCCACGGCGGGGGTCACGGCGCCGGCGACGTTCTCTGCGACCGTCCCGGGCACGATGGCGGGGCGTTGCGGGACCCAGGCCACCTGCCGGTGCAGCGAGGCCGGCTCGACGTCCGCGAGGTCGGTCTCCGTCCCGTCGTGGTGCAGGAGCACCCGGCCCTCATCCGGCCGGAGCAGCGCGAGCAGCAGGAGGGCGGTCGTCGACTTGCCCGCCCCGGTCGGCCCCACCACCACGGTGATCTCGCCCGGCTCGATGACCGCGTCCAGGTGCGCGGGGGCGAGGAGCGCGCGCCCCGGGGCGCGCACGCCCACGTCCCGCAGTTCGATGCTGCTCCGCGCCAGCGGCGGGGCCGGGAGGTCCCCGTGGGTGGGTGCCGGCCGGTCGAGGACCTCGAACGCCGCCGTGGCGGCGGCGAGCCCGTTCGCGCTGGCGTGGAAGTGGGCGGCCACCTGGCGCAGCGGCTGGAGTACCTCGGGGGCGAGCATGATGGCGGCGAGGCCCGTGGTGAGGTCCAGGTCGCCATGGACGAGACGCATGCCCACGACGACGGCCACGAGGGCGACGGAGATGCTCGCGATGAACTCGAGGATCGCCCCGGAGAGGAAGGCGATCCGCAGGGCCCCCAGGGTGGTCGCGTTGTACGCGTCCGCCAGCACCCGGACGCGCCCGCCCGGTCCGTGCTCCCGCCCCAGCGCCTTCAGAGTGGCCAGACCCGCCAGGAGGTCCAGGACCTGGCCGCCGAGACGCTCCATCATGGCGAGCCGCTGCTCGGTGTGGCTCTCCGTCAGTCGGCCCACCAGCCACATGAAGAGGGGGATCAGCGGGAGCGCGAGGAGGAGGATGAGGCCGGACGTGAGGTCGATGGAGAAGACCACCGCGAGCGTCACGGGTGACAGGATCGCGGCGAGCAGGACCTGGGGCAGGTAGCGGACGAAGTAGGGGCCGAGGTCGTCGAGGCCCCGGGTCGCGAGCGTCACCACCTCGGCGGAGCGTGCGGGGTCCAGCCAGCGGGGACCCTGGGCGACCGCGTGGGCGAGGACGGAGCCGCGCAGCTCGGCGATCACCCGGGTGGCGGCACGGTGGGCGAAGCGTTCCTGGCCGATGAGGACCGCGACGCGGGTGGCGAGGACGGCACCGAGGGCGAGGATGAGGGACCGGACGTCGGCGAAGCCGGCCTCGCCGTCGATGACGGGGGAGATGACATGGGCGATGAGAAGCGCCTGGGCAACGACGAGAGCCGTCAGGACCACCCCGGCGGCAGTCGTGGTGCCGATGTAGACCCGGGCCGCCGTGGCGTGCCGGAGCAGGCGGCGGTCGAACGGCTTCATGGGCACACTCTGCCATCGGGCAGTTGGTCGGACAAAGCGCGGTGGGGGGGGGGGGCTCCGCCCCCCGGGGGGGGGGTTGCCGGGGGCCCGGGCCCAGCAGCGGCGGAGGCCGCGGGACTTGGTCCCAGCCGGCCGGCCGCCTGTG
>ERZ1645187.289-NODE-289-length-48483-cov-13.995457_pt1 | contig 48483 bp, 31 predicted proteins | sample MGYA00575352_ERZ1645187 | MGnify/ENA primary metagenome ERZ1645187 (study PRJEB40837, sample SAMN11349314) | freshwater sediment metagenome | isolation source: river sediment | host: Sediment | place: India: Wazaribad , New Delhi | collected 2017-02-21 ... | reverse complement strand
TTACTCCAACCGGCGATGTGAATGCCTCTTTTGTGCCCGAAAATGGCGCGAAAAGCAATAGTATTGTTGACAATTCGCAGCTTATCGGCATCGAAAAAGACAAACCCTTCCATTTGCCGGTCATTCTGCAGCAAGATGTGAACCTGGGAGCATTCAACCTGAATTTTTATTTCGATAACGATTTGATTGACATCAGGAATATCAGCAATTTCCCCATCCATCACATCAATGAAGAAACATCAAGTATAAACATCGCCTTTATGGATGAGAACGGGATCGGTCTTTTGACAGGTGACACGCTGTTGGTTATTGAAGCAGTTCTGAATAAAGAAATAGTCGGTATCAATAATATATTATCACTTGCTCCGGGCACAGAATGGGCTGATACGCAGGCAAATGAAATACAAGCTATGAGGGTTCAGTGGCCTTCAATAAAAAATACAGACGCCTCTTCACCGATGTTTGATTTAAGCTTTAGCCCGAATCCGATGCAACAAAATGCAAAATTCAGATTCTTCTCCTCAATAAGTGAGACAATCAGGCTCGAGGTGTTTAATGCCGGTGGCTTGCTTGTTTTCGTTAAAACCCTTGTCATACCTGCCGGTGGATCGGATTATCAGCTATACAAGGAAAATCTGGGAAGGTCTGGTGTTTATACCTACCGGGTAACATCAACTACTTCGACATTCATTGAAGCTAAAACCGGAAAGATTGTGATTTGGTAGCTACCAACAAAACGATCTTATTGGCTGACCTGGTGTGAATTTGATTTTCTTTTACATTTTTTAATGCAAAGAAAACCTGCCAACAATGCTATTGCGACAACAGCCGTAAAATAGTACAGGACCGGGAGTTTTTTCTCTTCTTCCCTGAAAACTAGCGGTTTGTTATCGCCTACAACCATATACGAAGCCCAGAAGAAGGGATGCGACTTGAAATTATTTGCTAAGGTAAGATAGTCAAGTTTTGCTTTCTGGAGTGCTATATCCTTTGGAAAACCTGCGCGCAGGTATTTGTAAAATCCTGCTGAAAGGTCACTTCCACTTTTATCATTGACCTCCCATCCGGTCATAACGATAGCGGGTACACCTGCAAAAAGAAAACCCCTGCTCAGGCTGATCACACCCTCACCCATCCTCAGCTTGCCACCGCCGGTATTGCAAGCACTCAACACAACAAGGTCTGCATTCAGATTCAAGGAATAAAGCTCATATGTTTCAAGCACAGTTTGTTTTAAATTTGAGGCAGGTTGAAAAACGAGTTGTGAATATTGTGGTTTTTCGTCATTGATCAACCCATGCATTGCAAGATGCAAAATCTGGTACGTGCCGGAGTTTTTTATGAAGTTATGTTTTGAGGCCTCGCCGCTGAGCATTGTTTCACCATTCCAGAAATCAGCAACTTGTTCAGCTTCATCGATGGCAAAAGGCAATGGCTGCAGGTTGACAGAAACAGAGTCTCTTATTTCGACCTTCGGCCAATGATAAGCGGGTGCGACAGCCAGAAAGCCTTTCGATTCGGCAGTACGCCGCAATTGCTGCACGAGCCTCATTCCTGACGAATAGACATAGGATACCGGTGTTTGAACAAACAAGAAAGGCAGCGACACGAAACTATCAACCGTATCGGCCACTGTTTCAGGATTCTTCAGATTTAAAAGCATTTCGAAAGGCACATAACCCAAAACACCATCCGGGACGATAATCAGGCGATTGTTTTTCAACTGGTTATCAATCGGGAAAATCAGCTTTTCGTATAAATCATTTGCTTCATGGATAAAATTGCGCAGATCGGATTTTTTATAGTTAGGATTTAATGTTGCACAGTGGTCTCTGAAGCGCATAGCTGCCTGAAGAAGCGAATCTTTTGCCTGCATTCGTTCAAAAGAGAAACTATTTTTTCCAATTCCAAAAATGTAGTAAGTAGAATCGCCTAAGAGGTATTCCACCATAAATTCATCATCTTCAAGGTTTTTCTGAACAACAGCAAGTTCCTTAACTGTTGGATTGAAGCGCATATTGTAATAAGCCGGAAAATCATTTTCAACCACTTTGAGCAAGCTGTCGTAGCGTCGGATCAGTTGAAAGTGTTTGTTTTCGAGATAAGACAACCGGATGGCATTTACCTTTTGTTTTTGTTGTTCTTCGGCAACCAATTTCCCAAGAGATTGTATTTCAGCCTTTAACCCACGTTCCATCTCTGACAATGAAGGAGGTAAACCCGCAGCAACAGCCTCGCTTTGCCTGAGCGATGACATGAGCAGCACAGCTTTGCTTCGTGCACTAAATCCAAAAGCTGCTTCAGAAAACACGTTATTACCCGTATGTTTAAAAAGCTGCCAGGCCACCTCTACCGCATTCTGATAATGAGGCTGAAGACGCTCGTTGAGCTTGAGCCAACTCTCATCACTCAATGAGATTGTAAGGCTTTCGATGGTATTGAAAGCATTATTATATGAGTCGAATGCAATTGACAGATTCGACGAATCATTAACATCCATGTACTTAACCAAATGAAATTCAGCAAAACTCAGGTAATAATCTATGATCCTGAGTTGTAACATACTGTTTTCATACGCAGTTTCTTTGGGCATCTTCGAAACTTCATAATTAGCAAGTCCTTTGCTGAAGCTTTTAAAATACGACTCAGCATCTTTATAATTTCTCAGACTAAAATAGCAGGTGGCAAGATTTCGGTAAACATCGAGCAGTTCGAGAAGGTGCGTATTACCACTTTTCTTGTATTCTGTCTCTGCATTTTCGAATAGAAAAATGGCCTCTTTGAAATCTTTGCTTTTGAGCAAGAACTCCCCAAGGGTATTATAAGCTAAACCCAACTCCGCTTTGTCATGCTGTTGGTCGCTTGTATAACCGATATACTTTCTGAAATGCTGAACAGCAGATGAAACATCGCCCAATCCTTCGTATGATAAAGCAATATTACGTTCAATCTTTGCCAGGGTTGAATTTGGCAAGTCAGCTTTATCAATGTCATTAAGCAAAGTTATTGCATCCTCAAATTTTCCCAATTGATTGAGTACGAAAGCCAAATTAATTTTCGAAATATTTACGGTTGTTCTGTCAGCATTAACCTTTGAGAAAGCATTGAGAGCATTTCGGTAATATATCATCGCCTTTTCAAAATCATTTCGTACAGTAAAGTTATTACCAATGTTTAGCAGTAGTTTACCAAAGGTTTCCTCGTTCCTGTTTCTTTGATTTAGAAACAAGGCTTCTGCCATTTGGTTGTATTTTAAACTGGTTTCAACATTACTTAACAGGTACATATACCTTGCATAATTGAGATAAAATGATTTAAGTCTTTGGTCGCCAACACCATACAAAGCCTCACGAATATTCTTTGATTTTTCGAAATACATTCCGGCGCTATCATAATCAGCCTGAAACGCATGTATGATTCCAATATTCTGAATTACATCGGCATAGTCCCATCCTCCGACCTTCCAGCTTTTGCAAAGGCTATCAGCAGTTTGAAAGTTTTTCAGTGCTAATTGCACCTGTGACTGTGCCAAAGAAACAATGCCCTTATAGTTTAATATCCGAATGACCAAAACAGCATTTTCAAATGAGTCAGCACTAACGGTGTCCAGCACCTGTTCAAACAAACTTTGAGCAGCTTCATAGTTACGCTGAAGATAATACAGCTTACCTGTTACATGAATTTTGCGCAGCTTGAACCAATCATCAACATGGGACATTCGTGCAATGAGCGAATCGGAAACATTTAATAAATCGAGCGCAGCATTTGTTTTTTCCAACCTGATATTCAGGTCGGCAAGATTGTAATTCAATTTGAGAATGCTGTCATTGTCTGATGTCAGGGCAAGGGCACTTTTATAGAAAAAAAGTGCACTATCCGGTTCATCCACCGATTCATACCATTTAGCCCTCGCAACAAAAGAAACATAATTAGTGTTGGCTGGTTCAGGCACATCACAAGCTTCCAGCAAAAACACCAAAAGCATTGCCAAAAGGTTAAATACCTTACAAATCTTAATCAACACAGCCCTTATCTTTGGATGGCGAAAGTAGCAAAAAGATGTTTGTTTACTGGAAAAATTCAAAATTTAATTCCAAAACTGAGACAAAAGAACTAAAATGAATATACGATAAAATCAGTAAAAGCTCTAATGAAGTGACTATGTGAATTATGCTGTAATTCTTTGGCTATTATGCTGACATTTCTTAAAAGTTACTTCTGCTATTACGAATCTGATAAATCAAAAAAAAGGTCGCAACCGGGAGGCTGCGACCATTATACGCTACCACTTGTTATTTGTTATTTTCTGACAAGACGTTGATTATGCAGTATTTTTTGATTCAAACCATTGGTCAAAACCAATTGGTAGCAGCCGGCAGGCAGTTCATCGAATGTAAAACTGCTCTCTGAAAAACCTTTTGGCAGGTAAAGACGCTGATTTAGCATTTTGCGACCTTGCATGTCAAACACAGTTAGCTCAACAGTGCTGCTTTCATTTGTTTCCAGTGTCAATGTCACTTTCTCTGTGAAAGGATTTGGATAAAGATTCAATGCACCATTGGATGCAGCATTTTTTAAGACCGGCAAATTGTACATTACATCCACAGCAACTTTGCCATCCTGATTGAGCACATGACTGCTTCCATCAATAGTGAAGGCCTGTTTTTCAGTTTCCAAATCAATCAAAAGCCTTGCTTCCACCTCAAAAAGTGTATTATCAAGACGCGTAGATTTAGCCTGATCAAAGAGCGAACAGCTTAATCTTATCTGGTCGTTCGACACAGAATAGGTGGTATTGCTTTCCTTCGGGATCACCCTTACAACTTCGATCAAACCCGGGTCATAATTAAGAACCATCCCAAAACCGGTGGTTGACTCAACACCTTCAACTTTTACTGGTAATCTCACAACATCTCCTTTACGTGCAATTCTCTCAGTTGAATTGATTACATCCGTAGAATAGTCGCCATCACGTCCGGTTGGCACAAAAACCCCATCCACATCACCAACTTTTACTCCACCAATGGGGCCTCCACCTGTTTTCATTCCGGCTTCAACCGTCAGTTCTGTAAATTGCCACTTTCCGGCAGGAAAAGGTTGGTTGTAAACAAAATAATTGGTTAGAATATACTGAACGTCAAAGAAGTTAACCTGTTCGGAATCATCCACATCGGCAGCTTTCTTCTGGATGTCATTCAACTGAACATATCCCATAGCATGCATCCAAATCAAAAATGCCTGCTGGAAGGTGACAGGAGCTCCTGCCAGGGTTGTTGTAGCCCTGCAAGTGTAGGTGCCTGCAGGCACATTCTCAAAACTAAACTTCCCTAATTGATCACTCTGATCCATTCCCACCATTTCATTTTGGTTGTTATACAAACCAACAAAAACACCCTCGATTGGATAGGAAGGATTGAAATGATATAAAACAACTCCCTCAACAGTGTGTTGTGAAAATCCCAGCAATGATAAAAACAATGCTACGGATAAAAGAATTTGCTTACTCATGATGTAAAATTTATTAAAGTTCAAAAAACTTTGATACTAAGTAAAGATGCTTATACATTAGTGTCGTAAAAGATGAAAACGCACACCTAATTTCAAACTTTTGAAAATAAAAACACAATGTTTTTCATAATACACGTTCATTATTGCACCGAAACAACTTAAAACAATTCGATTTAACATTTATTAACATTTAAAATTTCGATATAAAATGGCCAAAATCACGGCGAATGAGGCAATTTTTTACAATATTTGCTTGACTGTTGTCAAAATTCTATTTTTGTCGCAGCATAAAAACAATAACTCAGATGAACTACGTACACTTTTCTCCTTATTTTCCACCAAATTATGCACAGTTTAGTGTTGCATTGAAAGAAGCCGGCGCCAATGTTCTGGGGCTGGGCGACAGTCCTTTTGAAAACCTGCCCCAATCGTTGAAATCAAGCCTTACTGAATATTATAAGGTGGATGACCTTCACAACTATGATCAGTTAGTTAAAGCTTTAGGCTATTTTACCCATAAATATGGTAAGCTCGACGGGCTTGATGCACACAATGAATACTGGCTCGAAACCGAAGCCCGTTTGCGTACCGATTTTAATATCAGAGGTATAAAAACCGATCAGCTGGCTGTGATCAAGAAGAAATCGGAAATGAAACATGTTTTCATTGCTGCCGGCCTCAATGTTGCCCCCGGCAAGGTGATGCATACATTGCCCGAAGCTATAGAATTTGTTAGGCAATATGGTTATCCGCTTGTTGCCAAACCCGATTCAGGCGTTGGCGCTGCCAATACGTACAAAATTGAAAGTGAAAACGATCTGCGCAGCTTCTTCGATAAAAAACCTGAAATAGATTATATCTTCGAGACGTTCATTGACGGAACAATCTACTCCTTCGACGGCTTGGTTGATCAGGAAGGCAACTTCTTGTATTACAACGCTATGCGCAACGAAAAAGGAGTGATGGAAACAGTGAACGACGATACTCATATTTACATCATAACCCTGCGTAACATCCCCTCCGACCTGGAAGAAGCAGGCAAAAAAGTCGTGGATGCATTTGGACTGAAAGCCAGGTTTTTTCACTTTGAGTTTTTCAGGCAAGCCGATGGCAAGCTGGTTGCGCTGGAAGTAAATATGCGCCCTCCGGGTGGTTTTACGACTGATATGTGGAACTTTGCCAGCAATATTAACATCTATAAAGTGTGGTCAGAAATGGTTGTGAACAACCGTACCGACCTTGTTTATCAGCGACTCTATCATGTTTGTTTTGTTGGACGAAAAAACAAATATACCTACAAGCACAGTGTCGAAGAAGTGTTGTCCGCGTATGGCAACTATATTGCATTTCACGACAAACTCGACATTGCACTTGCCAGGGCCATGGGAGATTACTGCTTTTTGGTGAGAGCCGAAGATGAGGAAAAAGTGATGGAAATTCAACAATTTATACACGCATTCAATTCATAATATGCACGTTGAACAACACAAATGGTACAGCCCGTCTCTTTTCAAAGAAATGGAGATAAAGGTTTACGGCCACTATGGCAAACCTTTGCTGATCTTTCCCACACAGGGAGGATCGTTTCACGAAGCCGAAGACTATCATATGATAGACGCTTTACAGTTATTTATCAATGAGGGCAGGATTAAAGTATTCACAGTGGATAGTGTTGACCATGACGCCTGGGCAAATGAAGGAGTGGCTGTGCACCATCGCGGAAACAGGCATGAACAATACAACAGCTATCTTTTAAATGAAGTTGTGCCGTTCATCAAAAACCACTGCAATAGTCCCGAAATTCAGATTGCCCTCACAGGATGCAGCATGGGCGCTTATCATGCAGCAAACTTTTTTTTCAGGCATCCTTTTGTTTTTGACACAGTGGTTGCAATCAGTGGCATCTATGACCTCAGGCTTTTCATTGGCGACTATGTGGATGATTATGTTTACTATAACTCACCATTACGTTTTTTGCGGGAGTTATCGGATGAGCCAACGCTGCAAAAACTACGCAGCAACAAGATCGTTATCGCTGTCGGGCAAGGTGCCTGGGAAGAAGAAATGATTGCAGACACAGAAGAGATGCGTCACCTGCTCGAATCGAAAAACATTCCTGCCTGGATTGATGTCTGGGGAAATGATGTTGACCATGACTGGACATGGTGGCGGGTGATGCTGCCCTATTTCGTCGAGAAACTCTTTTGATGCGCCGATTTTTTTAATAAAAATCACAAACAAATCTGCATTCAGATTTTTGCTGAACCGTCAACGGTAAAAAGCACTAACAGCGTATTTTAACCAAATTATCTGTTTGAAGCCGCTGCTGCCTGAATTTCGCCAAACACCCTTAGGAAGTTGCCCGACCAGAATTTCTGCAGATCGTCCTCAGAATATCCCCTGCGCAACATTTCAGTGGTGATTGCTGGCAGTTGGCTCACATCCTTGCAAGCTGAAAGCATTCCGCCGCCATCAAAATCAGATCCAAATCCAACATGATCAATACCAATAAGTTGCACGATGTAATCAATATGATCAACGAGATCAGAAACTGTAGCAAGTTTATTCGGAAATTTCTTTTCGACTGCGCGCCATTCCCTGCCGGCTTCCTTTCTTTGATCCGGGCTCAGATCCGTGAAATTATTATATTTCTCCCTTAATTCTTTCAATGCTTGCTCCCTTGCGGCATTGGGTGCAGCCTCCTTTACGTATGCACTTAAAACGCAAACCTGTACCACTCCCCCATTTGCTTTAAGTGCCAGCAACATCTCATCGCTGAGATTTCGCGGATGGTTGCATACAGTCCGTGCATTGGAGTGAGAAGCAATTACAGGCGTTTTGGTGATTTTTAATACATCAAAAAATGCTTCATCTGAGATATGGCTGACGTCAATCATCATTCCAAGCCGGTTCATCTCTTTAACAACTTCTTCACCAAATGGGCTGAGTCCGTTGTGCTCAGCCTTATCGGTTGAAGAATCGCAGATGTCGTTGTTTTTTGAATGACACAGTGTGATATAACGCGCTCCGCGCTCATAAAAATCTGCTATGAGACCGATGTCCAGTCCAATTGGAAATCCATTTTCCATTCCGATGAAAATACTTTTCTTACCGGTGAGCACATTGCGGTAAGCATCTGAGGGACTGTAGGCTACAGCGACTTTTTCAGCATTGTCAGCAACATTTTTCTCTATCAGGTCAAAGGTTCTCAACGCATGCTCCCTGGCTTTCAGTCGCCCTTTTTCACTCCGCTCCCCCTGACTGGTAAACACAGCAAAAAAAACAGCATCAAGTCCTCCTTCCTCCATCCGCACAAGGTCGAGACGGCTGTCAGTGGCGTCAGCATCGTTTCGTTTGCCAAAAGAATAGCCTTCTTCGTCAAGCATCATCGGCGTATCAGTGTGGCTGTCGAGCGTGAGCAAGCGATGATGAAGATCTGATTGTGAATGAGTTTTTAGATTGGAAACCAACAAAAAAAGTGCGATAAACGAAAACAATCTGACTGACATGGATCAATAATTTAGCCAACAAAACTAAGGAAATAAGACAAAATAAGTTTTGACGAATAAAAATTGCAGCTTTTGAAAATTTTCTATTTTTGGGTTTCACTTAAAAACAAAGAAGATGAAAACAAAAATGGCTTTTGTATTTTTCGCAGCAATTGTAGTTTTTTCGTCATGTCAGCTAAAACAACCCGCAACCACAAATGAGAACGCCGGCGTTGTTGCAGCCGTTCAGGCACATAATGCGCAAAACGCACTCGACTGGCAAGGTGTTTATAAGGGCATACTGCCTTGTGCCGACTGCGAAGGCATTGAAACCAGTATAACACTGAACGCTGATATGTCCTATCAAAAAACAACCCTTTACATTGGAAAAGAAGCGGTTATCAGTCCAACAGAGGGAACTTTCAGCTGGAACGAAACGGGTACTATTATCCATCTTGATAATGAATCATCCGAACCTGCCTCCTATTTTGTTGGAGAAAACAGCCTGACACATCTCGATATGCAAGGAAACAAAATAACCGGACAATTGGCTGATATGTATGTACTTAAGAAGGTACTTGTGATTAAAGACCCCCAACTTACAAATGTAAAATGGCAACTGACTGAGCTGATGGGAAAAGCATTTGCAGCTCAGGAAGGCAAAAACAGGCAGGCATTTATCATTTTTTCTGAAGAAGGCGCAAAAATGCACGGTAATGGCAGTTGCAACACCTTCAATGGCAGTTATGAACTCAAAGAAGGCAACAGGATAACACTTACCGGTTTTGCAACAACAATGATGGCCTGTGCAGATATGGAAACAGAACGCCAGCTTTTTGATATCTTATCAAAGTGCGACAACTATACCATTGCCGATGGTGTTCTTTCTCTTAACAAAGCAAGGATGGCTCCATTGGCAAGATTTAGCGCTTCAAAAGACTAAAAATGTATCCAATCGGAGTTCAATTTTCTATCGGTGCCTGATTATCGCTTACTGAAGTTTTTTTCAACAATCTCCTGAGCTATAATTAAGATTAGTGACCGCTTACACAAAGAATGGTCTAACTACGGATAATCGTTCATTCCGGCTGAGGACCAACATTTGTATTTAATTGGTTTTAAGCTGGTTCAATCCCAAACATATTTCCACGACCCATCCTTTTGTTTCTTCCAGACGGTATGAAATACACCTTTTATCTCGATAGCTTCTCCTGATTCATTTCTGGTCTTCCAAATGTATTTACCATAGGTATAAGCAAGCGTTCCACAATCAGAAACTTCGATAAAATCGGGCGACCAATTGACAGTCGCATTTGACAGATTTTTACTTTCGTAATAATTACGGATGTTTTCATTTCCTTTGATTAAGCTGTCGTTTTCACGCAATATCACTGCATTGGTGTCGGCAAAAAAGTAAAAAGCCTGTGCAATTCCAAGCTCTAATGCCATTTTCTCAAACGCTTTTTCGCGTTGGAAGATTTCATGTTTTACAGCTGATTTGTCAATGGACTGACTGCAGGATGAAAACAAAACCACGAAACAAACAAGCAAAAGATTTTTCATTTTTAAAATGTATGATGATTGTCCAAATTTACGCTATTTGCACGAATGTAATAATCACGCTTGAAATTTCAAAACTGAAGGCTTAGTGCAACAACAGCCTCAGTCAGACTTATAATTGATAACTTATTTAGTCTGGCCATAATGTCTGGTGCTTGAGCGCTAATTTTGAGGACGAGGCATGTGCGTATTGCGTTTCAGGCGTTTATAATGTAAAAGACTGACATGAATGATGTACATAACGAAGCCATCGGGCATTACTGAAAGGCACTATTTAATCGTCAGAAATTAATCAAGCGAATTTTGAAGAATGATTTATTCTTTGATCACTTTCACAATTCTGACTTCATTAGATGTATCCCTGATTTTAAGAAAATATATACCGCTTACAAGATCAGAAACATCCACAACTGATTCTTCAGCAGCGATATGCAATCTTTTCACCAACGAGCCACGGCCGTTGAAAACTTCAACATCCTTTTCTGCATTCCAATTGTCAGTCAGGTGCAGCAAACCTTTTGTTGGATTAGGGTAAAATAGCTTCTCATTTGCTTTGGCTTGAGAAATATCCAAATACGTCAGATAATACTCGCAATCTTCGCCGGAAGGGTTATACATATTGAATGATGCGTCCTGATAACATTTGAAACGAACAAAATCCCACTCTACAATGCCCGGCATTGATTCGCATTGAAAAAACGTTGGAAAAAGCTGCTGAAAAGGGGCAAATTCCCCGCTGATATTGCCAAACCGCTCGATATAATTTCCGCTCAGGCCAACAGATGAGTTGGGAGTGGGTTGAACTGTAATGTACCTGTAAGGCAAATCATTTATTGTCATCACGCCTTTGCCGGTCACCTCCAAACGTGAAGTATCACCGCAAGGCCCTCCCGTATTAACTGTAGAAATCACCCATTGATCGCCGATAGCCGCACCAAAATTAAAGAGGATAAAAAAAGCATCGTTGTTTCTGTAAAACACTGTGTCACCGGATACATAAGTGAAATTACTTGGATAATAGTTATGCGCTGCCAACACGATTTCTCCTGCCTGGTTATAGGTAAAAACATAGCTTTCTGAAGTAATCTTTTGGCAATTATGACCATCTATCACGGTGTCACTTGCATATTCATATTTAAAAAACCCACCAACACCAATATTCCAGAAATCATAGTGCCAAGCGGCTCCATAATCTATCCAAACCTGGCTGAATGACGCACTGTTGATGAAAAGCATGAACACCAAAAAAGGAAGTCTTTTCATAGTTTTATGTTTTTAATCAATAATGATGTTTAAAAAATTTTCTTTTTATACATGATTTCTCAAATGCATCAAATGAAGTGAGAGCAATACCGATCCTTTCAGTTTCGTATGAGTTTGACAACTGTTTTTCCTTGTGAGTTTTGGGCTTCGAGCAAATACACTCCGGGTTTCAGATTGGTGTTCATACCCAGCTCATCGAGCACATAACGCGTACGCATTCCGGGCAATGGCATTACTTTGGCGCTACTCACCATAACACCCTCAGGTTTTAGAAGATTGAGTGTAATTGTTTCGTTTACAGCTTGACTTATATCAATACTTATTCGGCCTGTTGAAGGATTTGGAAAAACCTCAAGCTTCATCGCCGCAGGGTTTTCTGACAGTATTTCTGTATTACCAACAATGAGGTGCTCCATTCTGAAAAAACGCATAATCGAACGCATCAGTTCTTTTCTCACCTGTGTTTCATCAGGCAATCCAATGTTACCAAACTCAAAAATTGAAGCCAAAGTTTTATAGTTTGTCCGTACACTGGCTACAGCCGACCAGGCATCGTTGGCAAAATTGGCACGAATCACCGGAAAGGCATAGGCGTTCGTTGGCAGCAGCCTGAAAGACATGACATTGATCGTAGCTACAAAATCGGCGCCAAAGCCTTCAAAATCTGTTCCTGCAACACCAAACAAAGTATTCACCAATTGTGCGTTTTGCAAAACCTCATAGTTGGTGGAAAAATATTCGGGGAAAAATCCTGCTCCATTCCAGCCATAAAACGACTCGCGGTACACATTTCCTCCCTGGTCGAGGTAATCGCCGAGTAGTTCCTGCTCGCTTGCCGTCAGATTCACAATAGTGCCATAAGTTCCCTGACAGAGGAGCACCGCCCGGTGCTTGAAAATATTTTCGTCAAATGTTGTCGTAACATGATAACTAAGTCCAAGGCTGTCAAGCGCCTGCACCATCGCTGTTGCAGAAATGCTGTTTGTGCATTTGTTCAGCACGAGCACATTGTACTGTCCGATGACCAATTGTAACTCGCGCATGGTTTCTGTTCCTTCGCTGTTTATCAAATCCAGCTGAAAAATTGCGTGATGGTCAATCGGGCATGATGAGTCAACCTCGACATCAAAGCTTACCTGACTTGAATTTCCGGGAAAAATATCCCCGGCCGGAAGCGCATTTGTCGGAAAAATTGAAACATAAGGATCGGTGGTTGAAAGCTGAACCATCACGTCAGAAGCTACCAGCGATCCGTTGTTGACGACATTCAGCACAATACTTGCATTCTCACCCGCGTCGAGACGGTTGTTGTCGTCATCAATCACAAGATAACTTCCAAGCTCGAGTCCGCCACTTTGAATCTGTACAGCAGCCATTCCGTTTCGGCTCAATCCGTTTGCATCAAAATTCAATGTTGCAATGAGGCTGTGGCCATCCGGGCATTGATTTCCGACAGTAAATGAAAATGCATTTGGTATGCTTAACGTTTGTCCGGATGCCAATGTCCCTGCAACGGTTTCATTCGCCGTAACAGTGGCCATTGGATCATCAATAGCAAATCCAACCATTAGTCCCTCAACGGCAACGCCACCTGCATTTGTCAGCCGGAGATCAACACTGATGTTGCTGCCGTTGTGTGGCAATTGTCCGTCGGCGGTTATAAAACTGCATTCAAAGCGGATGTCGGGTGAATACTGAAATTGTTTCACATCTCTGATACCGCGAAAATCTGAAGCCTCCACAAACAGGTTTTGGATATCGGTTGACGAAGCCGGAGTGGCAATAAAGTAGCCGTCATCAGAAAGTGAATAGCCATCGGCAACAAGATCGGGTGTCAACCGAAAAGCTTTGTTTGTATAAAAGTTCCGGCTGTTGGCATTTTTCAACAAGGTATGTTGGGTATCACCTCCGGCTGATACTCCGGCAAACCACAGGATATTTTCCTCAACTTCGATATCGTTGAAGAAAAAATCAATGCTTCCATCGGGAAACAGCCTCACAGCAAACTCACCATGACCGATATAATTATCGTAATACACAAGATCGAGGTTCCAACGGAAGGTTGCGTGGTTTGCATCGCCCTCATACCAAATACCGGGCATTTGTTTTGTGCCTTCATAAAAAAGCACCGGAGCAAACAAAAAAGCTGAGATGTGCTTCATTTCCCTGAAGAGGTGATACGTGTCACGAAGATAGCGCCAGGGAAAAATATCTGGTTCAAAAAGGATAAAACCTGCCTCGTTTACATAAACTTTATCAAAGTTCTCGCCATAGAATGGAAAACTAAATCCAAGTTCTTTGACAGCGTATTTGTAATAAGGTGCTTCGAGCGACAACTGTTCCTGCTGAACTACAGGCATTTGCGCGTCTAGGATTTGCTGTGAATAGGGCGTCAGGAGCTTCCATTCGTAGGGTTCGGAGCCACCTTCGGCCTGAAGCGTGAAGCCTGCATCAACAACAGGGAGCTGTTCGGTAGTTATCGTAACATCATCAAAGGAAGATACATGATTAATCTTCAAACGGGTAACGTTGTTGTTTTCAAGCACCACATTTGCCTCCGGACAAGCAATTTCGACAAGGTTTCCGGATGTGTAATCCATAAGCGAAAAAGAAATGATTTCGCCAATACCACTGCCAAGCGGATCGTTTTCAAAGACTTTCAGAAAAAAGGAAGCTTCTTCGCCGGGGTTGATGTAGCTTAAAAGTGGTGTGATATCCAATCCAAATTCAATTGTTTTATTCTCAGGATTGGAAGTACCTCCCTGCATGAAATGCTTGCCTCCCTGGTAATTAAAAACCGGAAAGTTCAGGATTTGATCCGGGCTTTGCGCCTGTGGATCCCCCGAAACACCGGCAACCACCTTTATCTGTTCCCTGACGTTGTGCTTCAAACGTATTTTTACAGCCATTTCCGGATGATAATCAGGTTTCACATCCACCACATGCACCATACTTCCCCACATACCGCCATTGTATTCATTCAGTGCAAGCGTGCGGTACAAGGCAAAATAAAATCCGTTGTTAGCCCAGTTTTCTCCGTATGAATTTGAGATTATCAATGCCCCAATTTCCCAATCGCGCATATCCACAACGCCATCATTGGTGATATCGAGGTTGTTGGTAAACTGGCCGTCGCCATTCAGATCATAGCGGATGCTGTCGTTGTAGCCTACGATTGTCATGGCGTGGGTTGCCACACTTCCGGGAAAAAAAGTTACAAGCTTTTTTCCGGCCTCCGGAGATTGAGGCGGTATCGTCACGAAAATATATGGAGTTCCGGAAGCAAAATTAGCTACACCACCCACGTCGGCACCCTCGTGATGATGAGCAAGCCAATGTTTGAGATTGAGCAATCCTTCTTCATTTCCGGTGCGAATCATTTTTATTTGATGCGCTCTGTTACACATCGCATTGTAGTACTTTTCGTATCCGCTGATCCAAACAGTACCTTCGTCAATAGCCATGCCGCCATAGGTTTCAAGATCAGGCGTACCAACGTGTTTCACAACATCAAGACTGTGAAGGTAGTTTACTCCGTAATAGCCGTCATAGCCATAAAAATTGTATGCAAAATGCGACGGAAACTGATTGGCAGGTATGTCGGCAGCTACATTGCGTGCACGACACATCTCGTAGGTAAACATATAACCTATTGATGAAGCCTGCCCGCAAGAAGCACCTATCTGGCTGAATATCGGACGAAAATATATGTTTTGTGAGTTGTCAACCACTGCAGGCAAGTCCCTGTTGCGATAAGTATCAGGTAAAAGCTGTTCAGGCATATCGGGCCATTTCTCAATTAACGGCTGATCATTCATCATAAGCTGTTGATTCATTGCAAAATACTGAATCAAAACAAAAAATGCAGTGAGAAAAAATGTGTTGTAACGTTGACTTTTCATAAGCGAAAATTGGAATTGTAAAGTTATAATTATTCCGGATCAAATCAAGTGTGATGAAGTAAATGGACTTAGACATGCAGAAAACGGCGAATTTTTCATTGAAAGGTTTTATGACTATTTTTGCCGATTGCAGTCACCGTTGCCGCGGCGTGCAAACGTCGAGGAAAGTCAGGACAGCGCAGGGCATCATACTTCTTAACGGGAAGGGGGATTTCGCAGTGCGGAAGCCAACAGCAAGTGCCACAGAAAATTACCGCCCTTGCAGCGCTGCTGCGAGGGTAAGGGTGAAAATGTGAGGTAAGAGCTCACGGTTTTTCGTGGTGACACGAAAAGCGGGTAAACCTTATGAGCTGCAAGACCAAATATGCCGGTGCAGGTTTGCATTGCAAGCCGGAATGGCGGCCCGTCAGAGCCGGTGGGTAGGTCGCTAGAGTCTTTTGGTGACAAAAGGCCCAGATAAATGGCAACATAATACAGAATCCTGCTTATGAGACTGCAAAAAAAGGCAGGTTGGTCACATGGCTAACTTGCCTTTTTTGTGAAATCCCGACCAGTGAAAAGATATTGGATTTCATTCGGTTGATTGTTTTGAAAAATCAAATCCCCGGTCTGCCCCGCCCTGTGGTTCACGTTTGGTGCGCGGAAGCCTGCAATATCTATAGAAACACAGCGTTTGATGGAAATTCAGAATATGTTTCCGATCATTGTATTTTTGACAGAAAATAAATTGCCGATGAGAATAAACCGCATCCTGTTTTTCATGATGACACTTGCCCTGCTGCTGCCAGCAATTTCCCCGGCTCAGCAACAAATTTACAACGACGAATCTGCAACTTTGATTCGTGAAATACTCGAGCTGTATGAGAAAGGGCAATTTGGCTCTGTTAGGGAAAGCATCAGGAAGATAAAAGAAAATTCAGATCAGCTGCCCGAGAACCTGGCTGCCGATCTGGCTTATTACGATGCTGTGAGTGCCATTGAACTCAACGACAAAGATGCACTCGGCCTGATCAAAGATTTCAGCAGTCATAACAGATGGAGCAAATGGACCGAAAGTATGAATTTTCTTGAAGGTCGTGTTCACTTTTCGGAAAAAAGATATAGTGAGGCACTCGTATCCTTTCAAAAAGTGAAAACCGAAAAGCTTCCTGATGCCGAAAAAAATGAATTACTCTATAAAAAGGGGTTTTGCCTGCTAAAACAAAACAATACCGACGATGCCCTGGAGGCTTTTCGCGAGGCAGCAGCAAAACAAGGTCCTTACAAAAATGCATCAACTTATTATACCGGACATCTTTATTATGTGAAAGGTAATTACAGTTCGGCAATGGCCTATTTCAAAGAAATAAGAACCAATCCCCAATACAAAAAAACTATTCAAACCTACGAATTGCAGATAGCCTACAGAAATGGCGATTATAAAGAGGTTGCACTAAAAGGCAAGGAACAGCTCCAGCAAACCGACACAAAAAAACGAGCCGAAATTTTGCCCGTTATCGCCGATGCGAATTATCGAAATGGTGACCTTGCTGCGGCTCTTGAATATTACAACCAGCTGGAAAAGCAGAGCCGTACAAAACTTACTGATAAAGAATATTACCAGATGGGACTCGCGCGCTACGACGCAGGCTTTTTCAGCGATGCCATCCGCAGCTTTCAGCAAATCAGCAGCCAAAACGACAGCCTCATCCAAAGCGTCTCTTGGTTATTGGGACAATCGTGGCTCAAAACCGATCAAAAAGTAAATGCCAGAACCTCTTTCCTGAATGCTGCCATAAAAGGCCCTGACAAAACACTCGCCCGCGAAGCTTTGTTCAACTATGCCCGTCTCGCACTCGAAATTGGAAGCGACCCCTACAATGATGCCACTGTACTGCTCGAAGCTTTCATCAACGCAAACCCCGACAGCCCTCAAAAAGCCGAGGCACACCAACTCCTTGTGAAACACTATCTTTCAACAAAAAATTATGAAGAGGCTCTGAAAACCCTTGAGGTAAATAAAAAAGGAAATCCGGAGCTTACAGCAGTTTATGAACAGCTTGTGTTTTTAATGGCTACCGATCTTTTTAACAGGCAGCAATACGGCGAGGCTATAACGTATTTTCAGAAAATGAATACAGCAGCCGCAAAAGCCAACAGCGCCGAAGCACTTTACTGGACTGCCGAAGCATATTACAGGTTGAAAAACCTCAACGAAGCCCAAAAGTACTACCGACAGTTTCTTGCACACAAATCAGCACAGACCACCCGGTTAGTGCCAATGGGTGTTTACGGATTGGCATACAGCCACTTTCAAATGAAGCAATACGCACAGGCACTCAGTGGATTCAAACAGTTTTTGGCTAATCCCGTGAACGATCAGCCAAAACTAAGTCTTGATGCGCAGTGCAGAATAGGTGACTGCTATTTTGTAAATAAAGACTACAATGCCGCCATCAATGCCTGGAAGGCCGTTGTTGATGGCCGCAGTCATGAAGCCGACTATGCGCTTTTTCAAACGGCGATGGCTTATGGAGCACTTGGCAAGAGTAACGAAAAACTAAGCCAGCTCGACCAGCTTACGAGCCAGTACAAGCAATCTGCTTACTACGAACAAGCCCTGTACGAAGGCGGATCAACACATCTGGTAATGAACGACCCGCGAGCGGCCATCAGCCGGTTCGACCGTTTGATAAAAGAACGTCCGCGTTCGGCCTATGCCAGAGAAGCAACACTAAAAACCGGCTTGATTTATTTTAACAACGGCCAGTCGGCAGAAGCCATAAAGCTGCTCACCAAAGTCACTGAAACCTATCCGGGAACACCAGACGCAAGAGAGGCGCTTAACACTTTGAAAGTGATTTATATGGATATGAATGCCATTGACGAGTACTTTAAACTGACTACACGCCTCGGTTTTGGCGAGGTGAGCAACAGCCAGCAGGACTCGCTGACATTTGTGACAGCTGAAAACCTGTTTGCTGAAAAACGCTACAACGAAGCCGGACCTTCACTTGAGAATTACCTCAAAAATTTTCCACAAGGCCAATACGTTGCAACAACACATTACTATCTCGCACAAATAAAGAAGGCGGGTGGCTCGGCAGATGCTATACAGCATTACGAATACCTTGCCGCAAACCCAAACAACCCATGGGTTGAAGAAAGCCTTCGCGAGTTGGCCCGCAAGCGCTACGATGAAGGAAAATACCGTGATGCACAGTTTTTCTACGAAAGACTCTACAAACAGAGTGATCAGCCTCAGCAAAGAACCGAAGCACTTGAAGGTGTTATGAAATGTAATTTCTTCAACGGTGATTTGCAGGCAGCTGTTGACAAAGCAAAACAATTGCTCGGCGACGGCAATGCAGATGCCGAACAACAGCTTCAGGCACAATATATTGCAGGAAAATCACTGTTCGAACTTGGCGATTATGAAGCCGCCAAAAAGCAGCTTCTTGCTGTTAAACAGAAAAACAAAGCAGCTTTGGGTGCCGAAGCTTCTTATTTGCTTGCCCGAATCAGTTTTCAGAATAATCAACTTCAGGAAACTGAAAATCAAGTGTTTGAACTATCGGAAAAATACCTGAGACAAGAATTCTGGGTAGCAAAAGGTTTCATCCTGCTGGCTGATGTGTATGTGAAGCAAAATAACCTCTTTCAGGCAAGAGAAACACTCAAAAGCATCGTTGACAATTACAAAGGAGATGAGCTGAAGCAGGAAGCACAACGAAAACTGAATATGCTACAGCCCTAAAAGCAAAAAAAAGAAAAATAACACAATGATTATCAAAAATATAGCAATGATCCCTTGTCAGGAAAAAAAAATCTTCGGGATATTGATTCCAGTGCTTTTTGTTCCGTTTCTGCTTTTTTCACAAAGCAGGAATGAGCGCGTTACCATCGTTGGCAGTTATCAACCAACCGTAAAAGAGGCTTCAAAAATAAATTTCAATCCTGCCGAGCCTGAAAGCAAGCTCCATTCAGTAGATTTTGATTTTACCGATCCAGGCTACAGACTCAGCCTTGCCATCGAACCTCCTCTTTTGGCCTATCTCCAGGCTAAAACAGACGAAAAAACGGTTACCTACCGAAATTATCTCAAAGCTGCCCTTGGCACAAACCTAAGTCCGGTTTTTATGTTCCGTCACCACTCTGCCTTATCAAAAAAAACAAGCTTTGATCTGGGTCTCAATCATGAATCATCATGGACGAACATAAAAGATTTCAGCAACTCAACCTGGATGCAAAATAATGCAGCTGCAACGCTGGTCACCGAAATCAGCGATTACATCTGGCAAAACAGTGTTGAATACAGGCACAACGGGTTGCATTACTATGGCTTCAAAAGCGGTGAATTTGCTGATTCATTATACACCAAAGACGAACTAACACAGCATTACCAGCGCATTCATCTTGCCACCGATTTAAAAAGCAATTACAAAAACAGCAAACGACTGAATCATCAATTTGGAATAGCTTATAATCAGTTTGCTGACAGGTATCAAAACACAGAAAATCTGGTTCGTTTCAAAGCAGGTTTAAACAAAACATATGATTGGTTTAATATTGACGGCGAGCAAGTCATGCTCCTTGATGCAAACTTTAATTTTCTTTCAGCAACCGACTCGTTGAATGGTATCCGTGGTTTATATGGTGAAATCAATCCAAAACTGCAACTCAACGGAAGCTTTTACGCCCTCGAAGCCGGCTTGCTTTTCGGTTTTGGCAACGACACAGCAGCCTTCTTTCACCTGCATCCTCAGCTGAGTGGCAAGCTATTTGTCTTTGACAGTAAAGTGGAAATTTATGCAGGCTTTGAAGGCATGCGCCATTTGAATACTCTTGAAAGCATTACACGCAACAACCCGTTTGTAAAACCGGGACAGGATCGCTGGTGGACCAACACCACACATGATTTTAAAGCAGGCATTAAAACCGGTGCAATCCCAAACACCGACCTCCATCTCGGCATTCAGTACAGGCAGATCGAACATGGCGGATTCTTTGTTACGGACACTACAAGTCTGCTAAAGAACCAAATGACAGTGTTGTGGGATGACTATAAATTACTCAGCTTCATTGCACAAGCTTCGTTTCATCACAAAAACAAGCTCGTTTCAAGCCTATTGTTTCAATATAACCAATATACGATGAAACAGCTGGAAAAACCCTGGCACATGCCTGAAATTGAAGCTGGCTATTCTTTTGCCTGGCAATACAACGACAGCTGGAATTTCAATGCGGGGCTCATTGTTTGGGCCGAACGATTTGCACCAGCCATTCAACCATCCGACGACTTTTTGAGGCTGCGGCCTGCCATTGATCTCAATCTAAAAACAAGCTATCAAATCAGCAGGCAGTTTGGCATTTTTGCGCAACTTTCGAATGTTTTCAACAACCGCTACGAAAGGTATCATAACTATCCCGTTCAGGGAGCACAGCTATTTGCCGGAATGAGCTTGCAATTTTAGTCTGAAGAATTTTTAATATCGTAAACTATTGATATGATATAGTTTATGAAATTTATCCTTCAACTGCATTAGCGAATTAAGCGCAAAAAACCACTTGCAAACGTTTGCAACAAATTGTTAATAAAAAGACCTTATTCAGGTATGACTATGCATATTTTGTAGCGTTAAAATGCTTAAATTTGCGCCTGTTTTATAAAAACTTTTTTACGAAGAGATTATGACCGAAGAAGAAAAAAGGACGCAGGCATCCAGCGATTACAATGCCAGTAATATTCAGGTGCTCGAAGGACTCGAAGCTGTGCGCAAACGTCCGGCCATGTACATTGGCGATGTCAATATACGTGGATTACATCATCTTGTTTATGAAGTAGTTGACAACTCGATTGATGAAGCTTTAGGCGGATATTGCAACCGCATCGAAGTTACGATACACGCAGATAATTCCATTTCGGTTCTGGACAATGGCCGTGGAATCCCGACAGGCTGGCACGAAAAGGAAAACCGCTCAGCGCTTGAGGTGGTAATGACTGTGCTCCATGCCGGCGGAAAATTTGACAAGGGCAGTTATAAAGTTTCCGGAGGTTTGCATGGCGTTGGTGTCAGTTGTGTGAATGCACTCTCCACGCACCTTTTGGCCGAGATTTACCGCGAAGGAAAAGTTTTTCATCAGGAGTATTCTTGTGGAAAGCCGCTTTACGACGTCAAAACCGTTGGAACGACAGATAAAAATGGTACAAAAATCGTTTTTAAACCCGATGGAAGTATCTTTTTAACAACTGTTTACGACTTCAGCATTTTGGCAGCCCGTATGCGCGAGCTTGCCTACCTCAACAGAGGCATAACCATTACCCTCACTGATGAACGCGAAGCCGGTGCTGATGGTAACCCATTTAAAACCGAGACTTTCTACTCTTCTGCCGGCCTGCCCGATTTTATACGCTACCTCGACGAGAACAGAGAAAAACTCATACCGGAAGCTATTGCCATCGAAGGCGAACGCAATGATATTCCTGTTGAAATTGCTATGCAATACAACACATCATTCAGCGAAAACCTGCATTCGTATGTCAATAACATCAACACACACGAGGGTGGCACGCACCTTGCAGGCTTCCGTCGCGGACTGACGCGCACGCTGAAATCCTATGCCGAAAAGTCGGGAATGCTTGCCAAACTTAAATTCGATATCAATGGCGATGACTTTCGCGAGGGGCTGACAGCCATCATCTCGGTGAAAGTGCCTGAGCCTCAGTTTGAAGGACAGACCAAAACCAAGTTGGGAAACAACGAGGTGATGGGTGTGGTGGATCAAATCGTAAGCGAACACCTTTCAAACTACCTCGAAGAAAACCCTCGCGAAGCACGCACGATCGTTAACAAAGTTATTTTAGCTGCCACAGCACGTCATGCCGCCCGAAAAGCAAGGGAATTGGTTCAACGCAAAAGCGTGCTCTCGGGCTCGGGTTTGCCGGGAAAACTTTCCGATTGCTCTGAACGCGATGCCTCAAAAGCAGAAATCTACCTCGTGGAGGGAGATTCGGCAGGTGGAACAGCCAAACAAGGCCGCGACCGCCGCTTTCAGGCCATTTTGCCACTCCGGGGTAAAATTCTGAACGTAGAAAAAGCAATGCCTCACAAAATATTCGAAAGCGAAGAAATCAAGAATATTTTTACTGCCCTCGGTGTTCATATCGGAACGGATGAGGACAGCAAAGCACTTAATATTGATAAATTGCGCTACCATAAAATTGTCATCATGACCGATGCTGACATTGACGGCAGCCATATTGCAACATTGATACTCACCTTCTTTTTTAGGTACATGACCGATCTCATCGAGAAAGGATATGTGTATATCGCCACTCCGCCGCTCTATCTGATTCGAAAAGGCAAGCAGGAACGCTATTGCTGGAACGAGGAAGAACGCGAAGCACTCGTGCGGGAGTGGTCAAACGATGGAACCGAAAAAGGTATTCATATCCAGCGCTATAAAGGTCTTGGCGAGATGAACGCCGAACAATTGTGGGACACAACCATGAATCCGGCTTTCAGAACCTTGCGCCAGGTAACCATCGAAAACGGACTCGAAGCCGATCATGTGTTCTCAATGCTGATGGGTGATGAAGTTCCACCACGCCGCGAGTTTATTGAAGCCAATGCGAAATATGCCAAAATTGACGTTTAAGTCGTCTTTATAAAATCATCTGTTTTAAAGAATCAGGCTCGCCTTCCGAAAAGGTGAGCCTGATTTTCTTTTAGAACAACACTTACTATTTTTCGAAAACGATCAGTTTGTCTTCGATGATAAAATTTGAAAAACCGGCCTTACTACTGATAAAGCTGATGGTTTCAGGGGTGTAAAAGAACACATGCGTGGCGTCATTCTTATAAAACCATGACGAAAAATCTATTTCAGGCAGGTAAAGCCGTGTAGTACAATAAAGCTTTCCATTCTGTACCAGCATTTTAAATAAGATTGTGAACGATTCAAGGGGTGAATAGAAATGTTCCATCACTTCGGTGCAGGTGATAAAATCGTATTGGTTCAAAAGCAGTTTACGGTCATCAAAAAAGTAAGGATCATAAACAGTCATGCTGAACCCTTTGTCGCGGAGCAGCTTTGCAACCACCGAAGACGGACCACTACCAAAGTCGAGCCCCGTATGGGAAATGATATGATTAGCCATAACCCGATCCGTAAGTGGCTGCATATATGCCTGATAGCCTTTATCTTCCACATCATTTTGATGAAACTGGTAACGTTGTTTTTCGGCATCTGCCGAAAGACGTTGTGCAGGATGCAAGAAAACACCCGAACAATTGCAGCATCGCAGAAATGTTTTCTTTCGGCTTTGGTAATATAGATCTGATGGTGTGCTACACAAAGGACAAAGAATCGCTGATTCCATTACAAAATCTTTTGACAAAAATAGCATTTCCGGCTGTCACAAAGCTTCTAACCAGCCACACGATTGAGTTGATGGATCAAACAAATGATTTTAATCTATTGATTTATAACAGAATCAATAGATTTCAAGATTTGCGTCTGGTTTGCAGGAAGGTGAAAATCAGGTTCAACAAGGTGGTTTCCAACAGCAGATACAGCATCTTTGATTGCCAGCCAAACAGAAAATGCGAGCAAAAAAGGAGGCTCTCCAACAGCTTTGCTTTGCTTCACCACATCAGGATTTGGGGCGTCGCTCAACAAATTAATCCTGTAGTCGGCCGGGATATCAGCAATAGTTGGGATCTTATACGTATCGGGCGATTTATTGAGTAGTTTCCCTTCGGACGAATAGCGTAAAGTCTCCATTGTGCACCAACCCACACCCTGCATGAAAGCACCCGCCACTTGCCCTTTGTCAATGGCCGGATTGATGCTTTTTCCAGCATCATGCAGTATATCAGTACGTAACAATCTGACTTCGGCAGTCAATACATCCAATTCAACCTCGGATACTGCCATCCCGAAAGCAAAATAATGGAAGGGATGACCTTTGCCGGCCTGTTTGTCAAAATGCAGCCCTTTGGTAGCATAATAGGCTGTTGTGCTAAGGCTAATCTGTTTCATCCATGCCTGCTCAGCCAATGTCCTGAAGTCAATTGCAGCTCCGGAACTGTTTTTGACCCAGCCGTCGCTAAAAGTTATCTCATCATCAATTGACAATGCAAAACCGGGCAATTGTTTTGCAACATCAATCAATCTTTGCTTCAGTATTTCAATTGCATTGCTGACAGCCATTCCATTGAGGTCGGTGCCCGATGAGGCGGCTGTCGGCGAGGTATTTGGCACCTTTGAAGTATTGGTTGCACTCACTTTTACCCAATCAGCCGGGATGCCTAAACCATTGGCGGCAATTTGAATGATTTTTGTGTGAAGCCCTTGTCCCATCTCGGTTCCGCCATGATTCACCAGAACCGAACCATCCTTGTAAATATGCACCAAAGCACCGGCCTGATTGAGAAAAGATGTTGTAAAAGAAATGCCGAATTTCACCGGCGTCAAGGCCATTCCGCGTTTGACAACTGTGTTTGTTCTGTTAAAATCGTTGATCTCACCCCTTCTTTGTTCATAGGATGAAGAGCTGTAAAGTTCATCCCAGAGTCGCTGCAGTTTGTTCGAGTGTATTAGCTGACCGAAATGTGTTTCGTTCAGGACATCAGCACCATAAAAGTTGATTTTTCTGATCTCAGCAGCATCTTTTTTTAGGAATCTTGCTATTTGGTCAATCGTATGCTCAATAACTACGGCACCTTGTGGCCCGCCAAACCCCCTGAAAGCAGTGTTCGAGGGCAGGTTTGTCCGCCACATTGTTCCGATGACACGAAAATGAGGCACAAAATAGGCGTTGTCGGCATGAAACAAAGCTCTTTCGAGGATTGCCATCGAAAGATCGGTGGCACATCCTGCATTTCCATGCAGTTCAACATCATAGGCTTGCAAGCGGCCGTCATTTCCAAAGCCGGCCTTGTAAGAAGCCAAAAACGGGTGTCGCTTCCCTGTGAAAAGCTGGTCCTCATCGCGGTTAAAAATCAATTTTACCGGCCTGCCGGTTACCTTTGCCATGAGTGCAGCCCAGGCAGCAATATGCGCAGCCTGTGTTTCCTTGCCTCCAAATCCGCCCCCCATACGTTTTACCTCGCATTCAACCTTATGCGTTTCAATACCAAGTAGTTCTGCTACCACAGACTGCACTTCGGAAGGGTTTTGAGAAGAAGCAAACACTTTCATTTCGTTATCCTCACCCGGGACGCAATAGGCCGACTGGGTTTCAAGATACCAATGCTCCTGCCCTCCAATGCGCAGTGTTCCATTGATTTGATGGGTGCATTTTGCCAATTCCTGCTCCACATTCCCACGTTCGATGCTGCGGGCAGGCGCAAGCCTCAGGCCTTGACTCATTGCATTTTCAATGGTAATGACGGCCGGTAAAACATCATAGTCAATTTTTATTTTTCGTACAGCTGTTCGTGCAGCCAATTCGTTTTCGGCCACAACAAGCAATACGGCTTGCCCGATACAATGAACTGTGTCAACCGCAAGGCAGGGTTCATCGCCGGCGAGGGGATTGAGTTGGTTGTGTCCGGGAATCGCACGGTAATCAATAATATCTACAACACCTTCCACCGCAAGTGCTTCCTTTATGTCTATGGAAAGAATCCGGGCATGTGCATGAGGACTTGTATAGACCAGACCGGTCAAAGTATTGGCGCTGAATGGTATGTCAGCCACATAAACAGCCTGTCCGGTGACATGACTGTAAGCACTTTCGTGGATCAGGTTCGGATCTACATTATTCATGACTTCCTCCTTCCAAAGATTGATAAAAAAGTCGCAGAAACAGGTTTCCGGCAAGCCTTGTCCTGGCACCTGCCTCAGCACGCGCATCGCTGATTGGTTCAAAAGAACTGCAAATCAATGGAATACAGTTTTCACTATTTTCTTTTGTCCAGTATTTTCCAGTGAGGAAGGCTTCGGCCGAACCAGCTCTTTTTACGGTAGCTGCCATGCCTCCATAAGCCAATACAATCTTTTCGACAAGGTTGGTGGTATCTTTTTGAAGCAGCATTGCAAGACTTGCAGTTGAAATATCCAGTTGTTTTCTGACACTAGCTTTCACACATGAAAACAATTGGTTAGCAGCCGGAACAGGAAAAAGAATCCTGGTTAGCAACTCGTCCGGACTAAGGTCAATTTTTCTGTAGCCCACAATAAATTCTTCCAAAGATAGAACCCTGTAGTCATAGATGCTTTGAAGCTCCACACGGGCATTCAGGGCAACCAAAGCAGGCAGTAAATCACCAATAGGGCTGGCAGTACAGATACTTCCACCGACAGTAGCCAGGTTTCGTATCTGAGCCGAAGCAAAATGTGCAAGAAGCTGCGAGAATAACGGGATTCGATCCTTAAGAAACAACCGCATCTTTTCTATGCTGCAAGAAGCCCCAATCTCGATTGTATTTTCTGTTTCAGTGATTCCATTTAAAGCTGTAACAGCTGAAAGGTCAATTATTACACTGTCGTAAACAAAAGTTTTGTTTTGCCGGATGGCATTGTCTGTATTGCCGTTGATGGTTTTTGCAGCCGGATAATCAGCCCTCAGCTGCAGCGCTTCTTCAAGGTTTAGCGGTAAAAAATACTTTTGTTTCAGGGTATTGATTCTGAGACTTCCTGCTTGACTCACCAATGCAAGTGCACCAATAACATCAGCTTCTGATTCACTGAAATGATCCGGTTGAACGTGCTGCAATGATGCAATAGCTGCTTTTTGAACAGATTCGTAGCCGGTACAACGGCAAAGATTTCCACTCAACTGAAGTTTCAATGTATTGGTATCCGGCTTAGCCGCCGCTTTGTATTGCGCAAAAAGGCTCATGGCAATGCCGGGCGTACAAAAGCCGCACTGGCTTGCATGATGCGTAATCAAGGCTTGCTGAACCGGATGTAAATGATTCTTTCCGGCAGAGCTATCCATCAGATTTTCGATCACTATGAGCTGTTTGCCATGAAGAGATGCCAGAAAGATGAGACATGAATTCACAGCCTGATAGATCATCTTCCCCGATTCGGGCGTTCCAATCACAACGGTGCAGGCTCCGCAATCGCCTTCGGCACAGCCTTCTTTTGTGCCTTTGAAGCCTTCGGCACGTATATAATTCAACACTGTTGTCGAAGGCAGATAAGCTGATTTCTCAAAGTCAATCACCTTCAGTTTGTCTCCCAGAAAAAATTGCAGCTTAGAATTTTCCATGATGACTTTCTATTTTATCAAAGCATTTCGTGTATCAATCATCTGAGCCAGAATGCTTAGCGCAATTTCAGCCGGTTGCTCGCAACGCATTTCTACACCAATCGGCATTCGCACTTCGCCAAGTTGATCAGCAGTGAAAACACCTTCATTCACAATTTTTTCGCTGATTTGAGCCACCTTACGCTTGCTTCCCATCATCCCAAGATACGTTAGTTTCAAAGGCAACAGCTCTCTGAGCAGCAATTCATCCTGTTTGTGTTCAGGAGTCATGATAACCACATAGGCATCTTCATTGATTTGTAAATCAGCGATGCTTTCCAGATAATCCTTTTGGTAAAAAGCAACCTTATCATTGGGAAAACTGTTAAATATTCCTTGTCGCGGATCAATGACATTGGTATCAAAACCGAAACCGGGAGCAAGTTTAGCCAAAGCCTTTCCAACATGTCCGGCACCAAAAATATATAATGGAGTGCCGCTCCCATACTTTTCGAAATAAATTGATACCGCGCCTCCGCAACCCATGGCAAGCTCTTCTTCAAGTGTAAAATGCACTGTAACAGGCCTTGCTGTTTGCATAACTTCGTTTGCAACGGCTATTGCTTTCAGTTCCAGAGCGCCACCGCCAACAGTTCCGTGCATTTTTTGGTCAGATGTCAAAAGCATTTTAGCCCCGGCTTTTCGTGGCGAAGAACCTGATGTTTCGGTGACGATACATAAAACTGCTGCTTTCTTTTGCGCCAGTACGGCTGTAAGCTCCTGCAATACAAAGTCCATTTCCGGTTATTTTCGTTAATACGGTGATTGTGCGATGGTATGCCAAAACTTGCTATCCAAGGCATTTCGGGGGCAATTTAATAATTTCTTAATATTTAATCAATAGCATCTGGTAATAAATCTTTAATATTGCTACAGAATTTCAAAAACTGTATCTCTGTGGAAAACATTTACTTAGTTTTTATAGTTATCTTGTTTTTTCTTGCTGTTTCCGACCTTATTGTTGGCGTGAGCAATGACGCTGTGAATTTTCTAAATTCGGCTGTAGGTTCAAGGGCGGCATCTTTCAAATGGGTATTGTTTGTGGCTGCGCTCGGCGTTCTGATTGGTGCAACCTTTTCCGGAGGGATGATGGAGATAGCCCGAAGCGGAATTTTCCATCCGGATAAGTTTTATTTCAGCGATATCATGCTCATCTTTCTCGCGGTGATGATCACCGATGTGATCTTGCTCGACACCTTCAATACACTTGGTTTGCCAACCTCAACCACGGTGTCAATTGTATTTGAATTGCTCGGAGCCGCGGTTGCCATTGCATACATGAAGATCAGTCACGGTGCAGAGCCTCAAGCTATAGGAGAGTATATCAACAGTGGAAAAGCACTTGCGATCATTTCCGGAATTCTGCTTTCTGTTGTGATAGCCTTCAGTGTCGGGGCATTAATACAGTATATCACGCGCCTGCTGTTCACCTTTAATTATTATAAGCGTTTTAAATATTTCGGAGCCATATTTGGCGGACTGGCGCTCACTGCCATCATCTATTTTATACTGATCAAGGGAGCCAAAGATGCAGCATTTATGACCAAAGATGCCTACAACTGGATCAAAACTCACCAGCCTCTTATCATCTTTGGCAGCTTTGCCGGATTCACCATTCTGTTTTACATTTTCAATTTTTTATTTAAGTTTAACATACTCAAATTCATCGTTTTAGTCGGAACTTTTGCACTTGCAATGGCTTTTGCCGGCAACGATCTGGTGAACTTTATCGGCGTACCATTGGCTGGATATGAATCGTATAAAACCCTGCTTGCAACGCAAGGTGCTGATCCTGATTTCTTTACAATGGGATCGCTCAAAGATGCCATTCAAACGCCACCAATGTTCCTGTTGGCCGCCGGTGTCGTTATGGTGTTCACACTATACACCTCGAAAAAAGCACGTACCGTTATTAAAACATCTGTTGATTTGAGCAGGCAAAGTGGTGGAGATGAACGTTTTGGTTCATCGCCCTTGTCAAGGGCTATCGTTAGGTTGAGCATCAACATTTCAGACACACTTGGCAGGTTTGTGCCTGAAAAACTAAAGGCTAAAGCAAATAAGTCGTTCGATCCCTATATTCCTGAACAAGATGAAAACGACCCACCAGCATTCGACTTACTTAGGGCGGCTGTGAATCTTGTGGTTTCGAGCGCATTGATAGCAATGGGTACTTCGCTAAAACTACCCCTATCAACCACTTATGTCACATTTATGGTTGCAATGGGAACTAGCCTTTCTGATGGGGCCTGGGACCGTGATAGTGCAGTATATCGCATAACCGGTGTATTTTCGGTGATTGGCGGCTGGTTTTTTACTGCTGTTTCTGCATTTGTTGTGTCATTCGTGCTTGGAATCTTTTTCTATTATGGCGGAATCTACGCCATCTTCACGATGATTCTGCTCTCTGTATTTTTGGTTTACCGCACCCATAAAATGCATGTCAAAAAGGAAAAAAATGCAGAAGAAAGCCATAAGGAAATGGAAAGCCTTGATGCTGAAAACATCCTTGAATCATGCACAAATAGTGTGAATATAATTCTAAGCCAAACACAACTCGAACTTAAACGCACCATCAACGGTCTGGCAGATGAAAACATCAAAACGTTGAAGAAGACCAAAAAGAACATCGAGAAACTCACACAAAAAGCGAAAGAAAGAAAAAATACGGTCACCATCGTCATCAGTAAACTCAAGGACGATGCCATCGAATCGGGTCATTTCTATGTGCAGGCACTCGACTATGCCAGAGAAATCCTTCACAGCCTCAACTTTATTATTGGCCCAACTTTCGACCATGTAAACAACAACCACAAACCACTCAGCGAGCCTCAAATCAACGAATTAAAGCTTCTGAGTCAGCATATTGGTGTTTACCTCACCAAAATTTCGACAGATATCTCAGAGAATAATTTCGGAAACCAGGAAGCTTTGGTAGCCGAACAACAAAAAGTGCTCGGGATGATTGACCTTTTCAGAAAAAATGAAGTGAAAAGAATTAAGAAAGATACCTCACGAACCAAAAACACCTTGTTGTTTTTGAATATTCTGCAGGAAAGCAAAAACCTCTTACTTTTTGCACTAAATCTTTATAAAGCGCAGCGCGACTTTGTTACCTACCATCAGGGAAAGCAAAAGAAAAACTAATCTGAGAAAAGGCCGGTCACAAACCGGTCTTTTTTATTGATGTCTTTGTGAATAGTAATTTGTTTAAAACCAGATAACTGTAGCAATCCGGCAACTGCTTCTCCAAATCTTTCGTTTATCTCAAAGGCCAGCATTCCCTCTCTTGCAAGCAACTGATTTGCCAGGCTGCAAATACGCTTATAAAAAACCAAAGGATCATTATCTGTCACAAAAAGCGCAGTGGAAGGTTCATAGTCCAGTACGTTTTTACGCATAAAACCTTTCTCCGAGATCGTCACATAAGGAGGATTGCTAACGATGAGATTGAAATTTGCTTCTGCAACAAATTGATTATCATTGAGTATATCGGCATGGATAAATTGCAGCACAACATTGTTGGCTATTGCATTTTGTTCGGCAACAAGCAAGGCTTTGGTTGATACATCAACAGCAGTGACCTGCGCCTGAGCGATACGCTTTGCCAGACTAATGGCGATGCAACCCGATCCTGTGCCGAGGTCGAGCACCTTCCTATTTTCTGACATATTAAGAAATTCAGCACATAAACCAACCAACTCTTCGGTTTCAGGCCTCGGAATCAACACGCTTTCATCAACAAAAAAGTTGTTACCATCGAAAGTGCAACTATTGAGAATGTATTGTACAGGCTTGAATTTTTTGAGCTCTTTCACTGCAAAATGAAGCTTGAGCAGCTCAGTTTCATTCAGCCGAAGATCAGGATTCACTACCAAATGTAGCCTCGTAACCGAAAAATAATGTGAAACAAGCAGTTCGATCATGCTTCTGGCTTCCCCGACTGGATACAAGAAGGCCAACTCTTTGGTATAGAACCGAATCAAATCGCCAAGTTTGTTGGAAGGGACATTCATCACAAAAATTGTTACCTATGCGATAAAAAAGAAAAACTGACACTCATAAATATTTGAATGTCAGTTTATTTCGGGTGGATAATGGGATTCGAACCCACGACCCTCAGAACCACAATCTGATGCTCTAACCAGCTGAGCTATAACCACCATTTGAGTTTGCAAATATACAACAAATTTGATTTTTTATACTTTCACGTAAAAAAATCTTCTGAATAATAATTTGCAATCTAATTCAATGATTTACGTTCTTTGTATGCGAAGAAAATTACGACTTTTGCAAAAACATGATCTAATTCAACAAAATCCAAAATCGAACAATATGAAAAAAGCAGTTCTTTTTTTAACTTTCCTTGCATTTGCGCTTGGAACACAGGCACAGATTGATTTGGGGCCAAAAATTGGCTATACCACAACAAAGCTCTCTGTTGATCAAAGCAATATCACCACCGATTTGAAAAACAACTTCCTTTTCGGTGCTTTTGTAAGACTTGGTAAAAAGGTTTACATTCAGCCCGAAATCAATTGGTACACCTCCGGTGGTGTGTTCAAACGTCCTACAATAGGGTCATTAAGCCCGTTTGAGCAGGAAATAAAGATGCGCAATATTCAAATTCCGGTATTTATCGGAGTCAGGTTACTCGATCTGAAACTTATAAGCCTCAGAGCCGCCGCCGGGCCTACTGCCAACATCGTGATGAATAAAACCATCGAGTCGAATCAGGGAAGCGGATACATTGATCCCATAAAGGAAGCCGACATCAACAACCTGAACTGGGGATTCCAATTTGGAGCTGGCGTTGACGTGTTGATGTTTACCCTCGATGCGCAATACATGCTAGGTTTGAACAATGTAATTGGTGATGTAAAAGTTGGTGGCGAATCAATCAAATTCGACTCAAAGAAAAACGGATTTGTTGTCAGTCTTGGTTGGAAGATTTTTTAATTAACACACTAATTTAATGGCATTCAACTCGATATGATGGGGAGAATGCCGTTTTTTTATATATGGCGAAACGACTTTTTTTATTATGGATACTTTTTGGGCTTAGCATGCATTCCTGTACCAACAGTTCGGGTGACTACCCCGTTATTGGCACATCGAAGCCTCCGAAAACCGAAGTCAGGATTAAACGTTATGGAAAAGCGCTTTTTGAGTTGGACAAAACGCGTTTTCAGGAGGAGCTCATAGCGCTAAAAGCTCTTTTTCCGCAGTTTCTCAACGGCGATCTGAATGATAGTGCCAACATCAGCAAACTATACAATTTTGTGAGCGACACACAACTCATTGCGCTGTATCACGAAACAATAAAAGTTTATCCTGAATTGACGAAACAGGAAAAAAGTCTGGCCGAGGCATTTGCTTACCTAAAATACTATTTTCCATCATTCACTGCGCCGCAGGTTTATACGTATATAAGTGGTATTCAGTTTGATGCACCGGTTATGACTGCCGACAACAGTCTGGTAATCGGATTGGATTGTTACCTTGGCGAAAATCAGCCGCGCTACAAAAGCGCAGGTATTCCGGCCTATCAAATGCGCTGCATGACACCTTCTCATATCGAAGCTGATGTGGTGAAAGCCATCTATGCGGTTTATTTTGAACGACAGTTTACTGTGCAGACCATCCTCGACGAAATGGTGCATACCGGAATCAGGTATGCTTTTATCAAAGCAATGCTCCCCGATATGCCCGACCACATCCTTCTTGGCTATTCTGAAGAACAATACCGGTGGATTCGTAAAAACGAGGCTTCGGTGTGGAGAAGTATTGTTGGTGAAGAACTGTTGTATAAGGGAGACCAGAAATTATTCAGGAAATTTTTCGGTGATGGTCCTTTTACACAAGAGTTTTCGACAGAGGCGCCTCCAAGGATTGGTGATTATATCGGCTGGCAAATTGTTCGTCAATACGCAAAACAAAAAGGTTTGTCAGGCCCGCAGGATTTGCTTACATTGAACGATGCACAAGGTGTTTTGGCACAATCACGCTACAAACCGAAGTAAGATAATCGGACTGGGCTATCAAAATTCAAGACTTGTCATTGTAAGCAAATTATTATCTTTGCTACACAAAACACCATCACAATGCTCGTAAAAACCTTTGGCAGCGCCTTGTTCGGGATAGATGCCATCACCATCACCATCGAAGTTAACATTGATAAAGGCATTCAATTTTTTCTTGTTGGATTGCCTGACAGTGCCGTCAAAGAGAGTCAACAGCGCATCGAAGCTGCGCTTACAAACAAAGGTTTTAAATATCCGAGGCAAAAAGTCGTCATCAATATGGCTCCGGCCGACATCCGCAAAGAGGGTTCCTCTTACGACCTTCCGATTGCCATTGGCATCATGGCCGCTTCCGGTCAGATAGAATCAACACGACTTGACCAGTTTATCATCATGGGCGAGTTGTCGCTCGATGGCGGCCTGAAGCCAATCAAAGGTGCGCTTCCCATCGCAATCAAGGCACTTCAGGAAGGCTTCAAAGGAATGATAGTTCCGCTCGAAAACGCCCGCGAAGCCGCCGTTGTGTCAGAAATAGAAGTCTATGGCGCAGAAAACATCAAAGAAGTGGTTGATTTCCTGAACGGGGACGGAAATCTTGAACGCGCAATGATTGATACTGAAAGTGATTTTCTTTCGAGCATCAGCCGCTATGAATTTGATTTTTCTGATGTCAAAGGACAAGAAAACATCAAACGCGCACTTGAGATAGCCGCAGCAGGTGGCCATAACGCTATTTTAATCGGCCCTCCGGGATCAGGAAAGACGATGTTGGCCAAGCGTTTGCCTTCGATACTTCCACCGCTATCCTTGGAAGAGTCACTCGAAACCACGAAGATACACTCTGTTGCCGGAATGCTGGGCAAAAACACCTCATTGGTTTCGGTGCGTCCGTTTCGCAGCCCGCACCACACCATCTCCGATGCAGGTTTGGTAGGCGGTGGAACATATCCGCAACCCGGAGAGATCTCGCTGGCCCATCATGGCGTTCTTTTCTTGGACGAATTGCCTGAGTTTAAACGCTCGGTACTGGAGGTGATGCGGCAGCCTATGGAAGACAGGGTTGTTACCATCTCGCGCGCCAGGCTTTCGGTTGATTTTCCTGCCAGTTTCATGCTCATTGCAGCCATGAATCCCTGTCCGTGTGGCTATTACAACCATCCCGACCAGGAATGTGTGTGCAGCCCCGGCATCGTTCAGAAATATCTCAACAAAATCAGTGGTCCGCTGATGGATCGTATTGATTTGCATGTTGAAGTGGTGCCTGTTCCTTTTAAAGACCTCGCAGAAAGAGGCACGGGCGAACTGAGCCAGGCAATCCGTCAACGGGTGATGAAAGCCAGAAAAATTCAAGAACAGCGTTTCAGCGAAAACCAGGACGTGCACTCAAACGCACAGATGAGCAGCAAGATGCTCCAAAAATATTGCGACATCAGTGATGCCGGCCGAAGTCTGCTCAAAAATGCCATGGAGCGACTGAGTTTATCGGCCAGAGCATATGACCGCATTTTGAAAGTATCGAGAACCATTGCCGACCTCGAAGAAAGTGCCGACATCAAAACCGAACATCTTGCCGAAGCCATCAACTACCGCAGCCTCGACAGAGAAACATGGGGGAGCTGATCATTGTTGGATTCATAAAAATAGATTATAAAAAAAGCCCTTAACGGGCTTTTTTACTTTATTGAATTCAATCTAATTCTATTTCAGCACGAGATAACCCCAAGCCGGTATTGCAACAGCTTGTCCTGCAACGATTTCAAGACTTTCGTCGGTCATCAGATTGGTATAATTGCCGGCCAAATGCTCATCAGCCAATTGAATGTTGATATCTTGCGATGTTACATTGATCAGCACCAGCACCTTGTTCCCATTTTTCTCACGAACGAACGACAGTACCTCGCCTGCCTTATCTGTGGCCACCTGTTTAAATGAGCCGCCATTTGAAGCGTTCCACAGACACTCATTGGCTTTTTTAATGCTGTTAAGTTTGGTGTAGAAGGCTGTAAAATCAGATGGTTTGTCCCAGATGATCGTATCTTTCTCAAAGAATAAAAGACGTTTGTTGAGTGCCACTTCCTGACCGTTGTACATCATCGGGAAACCAGGGATGGTGTATGCCATCACTGCAAATGCTTTGGCACCAGCGCCGAGGCGTTCAAATTCTGTTCCGTTCCAGCTGTTTTCATCGTGGTTGGAAGTCATCATCATTCGGTAAGATGTTGGCGCGAAAAGGGTGTCTTCCTTGGCAAAATAGGTCCAGACATCAGCAGCGTTTTTTTCTCCTTTGGCAATGTGATTCATGATATGATGAAACTCCCAACCATAGTTGGCATCAAAGGCTTTTTTCATGAGATCGCGCTGGCCTTCATCTTCGGCAAGCATAAAAACAGGTTTGATGGCATCGAGCTCCATCCTTGCTTTTTCCCAGAAAGCCACAGGAACCATCCCGGCAACATCGCAGCGATATCCGTCAATGTTGGCTTCGGCAACCCAATACTTAAGCGCATCAATCATGGCGTCCCAAAGGGCAGGATTGTCATCGTATTTCAAATCGGCTACATCGGTCCAGTCGAAAGGCGAAACAATATTTCCCTTCTCATCGCGTGTGTACCACTCCGGGTGATCGGTGGCCCATTGATGGTCAAAGGAGGTGTGATTGGCCACCCAGTCGAGGATCACTTTAAAACCAAGTTCATGTGCTTTATTGACAAGGTTTTTAAAGTCATCAAAAGTGCCAAACTCAGGATTCACCGCTTTGTAGTCTCTCACTGAGTAATAGCTTCCCAGGCTGCCTTTGCGGTTAAGTTCGCCAATCGGGTAAATGGGCATAAACCAAAGGATGTCAACACCAAGCTCTTTGAGGCGTGGCAGGTGTTCGGCAAAAGCATTAAAAGTGCCGGCTTCGGTGAACTGCCTGGTGTTGATTTCATAGATCACGGCGTTTTTTGCCCATTCGGGGCTTACAACCTCTGAAACAGCCTTTGTTTCTTTTTTTGCTTCGGTTTTCTTTGGTTGACATGCGTAGAAACACGTCGTTGTGAACAACATCGCCGCAACAAAAAGCAATAAATACATCATGGATTTCTTCATAGTTTTAATTTTTACCAGGTTAGAATAATTTTATCGGATGTGTTTTGTGTTTCAAGTTGAACACTAGTCTCGCAATCAAATTCCTGACTGAAAGAACCAAGGTATCCCGGAACATTTCGGCTCAGCTCAACAACTTTTCCATTGATTTTAAATGACTTGATCTCCTTTGGAAATCCGTGTAAAACAAACCGGATGGTTTTATAAGCCGATGAAAAACTTCCTTCGGCTTTTTCAGCAACAAGCTGTTTTGCTTGTGGAACAAAAGAAATCTTTCGTGCATAATAATCACCATTTTCGAAGGAATAAGTTGTTCCATCATCTTCATAATGAGCATATTCTTGCGTCTGATTTCCAAAATACACATGCAATTCGAGCAAATCGGATGCTTTTTCCGAGGTTGACTGCACCAGCGATTGAAGTGGGATGATGCTTCCTGCCTTTACAAAAACCGGTAATCTGTTTAGTGGTGAAGGATGGAAAATAGTCTGACTTCCAGCCATCATTTTGTCATTGTACAGATCATACCAATCGCCTTCGGGCAGATAAATTTTGGCTGCCATTTGTGTTGAGCTTACCGGAGCAACGAGTAAAGATGGCCCGAAAAGGTATTGGTTTTCAAACTCAGGTTCAAATATCTTTTCGTCAGTGAAATAGTTAAGCGCAAGACTTCGCTGAACCGGCAGTCCGCCTTGGGCAGCCTGACTGAAAGCACTGTAGATATAAGGCATCAGTTGGTAGCGGAAACCGATGAATTTTTTTGCAATCGCCTCAGGTTCTTCACCATAGGACCAAGGCTCGGAACGTTGTGTGTTTTTGGAAGTATGTCCGCGGTAAAAAGGTGCAAAAGCACCAATACTAATCCAACGGCTGTAAAGGGCGGGAGTGGCATCGCCACCAAAGCCGCCCACGTCATAACCGGCAAAAGCAACGCCGGAAAGACCAAGCGTATTTACCAACCTGACACCCAGCAACATGTGATCATCGTGTGCCTGGTTGTCGCCAGTCCAGATAGCAGTATAGCGTTGCAAACCGGCAAAACCGGCACGTGTAAGACTGAAAGGTCGCTTACCGTCCATAAGTTTCTTTGTTCCTTCAAAGGTGGCGCGGGCCATAAGCATTCCATAAATATTTTTGGCCTGGAGGTAAGTTGTTTTTTTGCCTTCCCAGCCAAATTCAATCAAGGATGGAACTTGCTGTCCCCAGGTTGCAATCTCATTCATATCATTCCAAAACCCTTCTACACCCAGTTTGACATAGCCATCAAAATGCTGTCCCCACCATTCGCGTCCTGCAGCAGTTGTAAAATCGGGAAAATGACACCAGCCCGGCCAAACCTGCGCAGTGAAAGGACTTCCGTCAGGATACATGGCAAAGATGTTTTTTTTCAGGCCGTCTTCGTAGGCATGGTATCCTTTTTCAACTTTTATACCGGGATCAACAATGACCGTGGTGTGAAAGTTCATGGCTTTCAGCTCGCTAAGCAGGTTTTGCGGATTGCTGAAGTTTTCAGGATGCCAGGTAAAAATCTTGTAGGCATCCATGAAGTCAATGTCGAGATACATCACATCGGCAGGTATCTGTTTTTCACGCAGGGTGCGAGCCACATTAAGCACATCAGTATCAGGTGTATAACTCCACCTGCACTGTTGATAGCCAAGACTCCAAACAGGAGGCATGGGCATTTTTCCGGTCAAGTTTCCATAATGTTGCACCACTTCTGCAACGCCCTTGTCGTGAATAAAATAGTAGTCCAACGCGCCATCATCAGCCATGAAATAGGAAAAGCGGTTGTTTGAAGCGCCAAAATTAAACTGGCTGCGATAGGAATTATCGAAAAAGATGCCATAGACCTGCTTGCCTACCAAGCCCATATAAAAAGGGATGCTTGAGTATAGCGGATCACTGTAGTTTTCGTAATGCGGATTGTCGGTATTCCAGTGAACAAAAGCCGATCCTGCCCGGTTTAGTCCGCCGGTTTTGGCGCCCAGTCCAAAAAATTTCTCATTGGGCTGTAAGGTTTTATAGTTGGCCACCTGCGTTCCCTGCCAGGCTATCCCAAAAGCCTGATCATCCTCGTTGAGGAGTGTGCCATTTGCATCAAAAAAGCTGATTCTTACAGGGTTATGCGAAATTACAATTCGTAATGCCTTTGTCTTCAATTCAAAGAAACCCCTGTTTTCGGTGAAACTTACATCAGCTACAGACGGCTCAAGCACAACAGAAAATGAAAAATCGGCGTCAAACTCCTTATGCACGGCAGTAACACGTATTATATTGTCGTTAAATGGCATGATTCGGATTTTGCCGTTGGAGGTCGCAATCTCAAGTTTTTTTCCATCCCATTCGTGCGACACAAGTTTTCCAAGGCTTTGGCTGAGGTTAGATTGCCCTTGAAGCGCTACAGAAAATGTAGATAATAATATCATTGTCAATAATTTAACTCTTTTCATTGTTGCAATTTGATTTTATTCACTTTATGCTAATTTACAGATACTGTGTTATTTTCGCCAAACCAAATAAACCTGACATGCAAGTGTCCGGACTGATCTTGCCAAAAGCCGGGTTTGTTTCCATGCCGGTCTTCACTTTTTAACAAAGGCAGATCGGTTGAGTTATAGTTGGCAGCTTTCATTTTGCGCGGATAGCCATAAATGACCAACTCAACAAGTCGCGATTCAGGCATTCCCGCATAACCATTGCCGGTTTTGCTCAATGCGAGTTCAAGCAATCCATTGTTGAAGCTGCCATCAAACTGTAATAGTTCGTAACTGCCTTTTGTGTAGGAGTCAGCTGTTTCGCCGTCATCTTCATACAGTTGTCCGGAGAAGTTTCCATCCGCCCCGGGCAGATAAACATGGAGAAAAAGCGTGCTTGATGAATAAAATTTAGTTTGGTTGATGGGCTTGATACGTGGAATGATGCTTCCTCCTTTGACAAATACGGGGATGCTTTCCTGAGCCAGTTGCAATTGCAGTTTCTTTCCACCCATGTATCGGTTTCCTGTCCAGAAGTGATACCATGTTCCATTGGGAAGCTCAACATCCATTGTTTTTTGTTCCGGTTCAAAAACCGGTGCCACAAGCAAATCATTGCCAAAGAAATATTGCGAAAACATTTCCTTGAAGCGGAGATCATCAGGATAATGCCAAAGCATGGGCCTGGCGATTGGTGTGCCTGTTTGTTGTGTTTGCCATGCAGTGGTATAGATATACGGAAGAAGTTCATAACGTAACTTCATGAAATGACGCACGATACGTTTCGTAGTGTCATTAAAAAATATTGGTTCGGAAGGAATCCCACTTCCATGAGGTCGGAGAACGGGTGTAAAAACAGCAAATTGAAGCCAGCGGGTGTAAAGTTCATCGTCTTTCACACCGGTGGCAAACCCACCTGCATCGGAGTGCATATATGGAATTCCGGAGAGGCTCATATTGAGCATGGCAGGCAATTGGGCTTTGAACCCGGCCCAGCTGCGGCTGATGTCGCCACTCCAAGGGACAATGCCAAAACGTTGGGTACCCGCATAACCGCTTCGCGCCAGAAAAAAGAGTCGCTTTTCAGGAAAGTCATTGCGGAAGTTGTCGTGGATCGTTTTGGCCCAATAATGACCATAGATATTGTGCACTTCATCAGCTTTTCCTGCTATATGTCGTATCTCGGCGGGATGACTTTCCGGCTCTCCCAAATCGCCCCACAAGCCACTTATGCCGATATCAAACTGCTTGCGGTATTGTTTCCAAAGCCAATCTCCGGCTTCAGGCTTGAAAATATCAATCAGTGAGCCGGGACCAAAATAAAACTGCTTGTCAACGAACGACTTACCAAGACTGTCGGTAACAAGAATTCCGAGTGAATCGGCTGTTTTCCAGTTTTGAAGACTGTCAATGATATATGGTTCAGAAATAGTAATGGTATGAACGCCTTTTTGACTAAAACCGGAGACCATGGCTTTGGGATCGGGCCACGATGGTTTCCACCAGTCAAGGCGACCCAGATGCCCTAAGATACTGTCGCCAAACCAATAAAAATCGAGAATAATGGCATCAATCGGGAAGTCTTCGGCTATCATCCTGCCAACAATTTCTTCTGTTTCGGCCTGTGTGCGGTAAGCCATCCTTGATTGCAGGTTTCCATAAGCCCATCGTGGCAGCATGGATTGTTTTCCCGTTAATGCAGTGTATTGCCTGAGCAATGATGCAGCATTTTTTCCTGTGATAAGAAAATACCTCATTGAGCCACCCCCGGCACCATACTCAAGCACGCCATCGCCCTTGCTGTCAAGATCGAACCAGCCCTTGTGCGGGTTGTCAACAAACAAGAAATAATTGTTCGATGATAAAAGCGTGGGTATTGTGTAGTTCAAGTTGACGGCTCCAAACTCATAATTATAATCAGGACGGTTGTAAAGTCCCATTTTTTGCCCGCGCAGATTCAATCCAGAAGCCCTGCCCCCACTTCCATATAACTTTTCTGTTTCATCGAGCCTAAACCTGAGGCCATGACCATCGCTGCGACTGAAAAATCCTTTTTCTTCGGCAAGGAAGGCTTTTCCGTTACTTAAATAACTGATATTGAAAGGTTTTTTCCGAATGAGCACCTGCATCCCGGCCATATCAAAAACAAGCATTGCCGGTGTTTCCGAAACTGAAGCAACGACTTTTTGCGGTTTTACCACCACAGCATGAGAAGGAAAAAAGTCAATGAATCCATCCTGATGCCAGCTCACTTCAACAATGCTGTCGGTAAAAGGCCGGAAAACGATTTCTCCCTGCGATGTTTCGATTGTAAGATGCGATTCATGCTGTTTGAATCCGCTGTAAATGAGTTCCTTAAACAAATAAACAGCTTCCTTTTTTTCAACTGGCTTGTATCCTTTAAAATTGATGTAGAAATCGGTGTTGGCGCTGGTTTTAGCCACCTTGCTGCCATCGGCGTTTCTAAAAACAAAAGCCATCATTTGCCCTTTCACATCATCGGCCACATTGTAGAATCGTGCCGGAGTGAAGCTGGCTTCGTAGATGTTGTTGCCTACGGATTTCATAACAACGCGCTGATCGTCCTTGCCCCAGTCACCGACAACAAATTTCCAGTCTTTCTCATCGCGGCTGGCGTTGGTTATGAGTCCTGTGTGAAAATATACTGTCCCGTCAAAGTCTTTTAGCGCCGCGTTTCCCTGCGAAGCATCGAAGCGAATCACAACAAGATCGTTCATTGTGGGTTGCTCAGGAACAACAAGCAAAGGTTGAGCCATCAGCCCGCTGCCGGACAGCAAAAACAATCCAATAAGATTGATAAACAATAACTTACCAAAATGATTCAAAACAGCACTATTGCTCATGTTTTTTTATTTTTTCAGTTCGATAATGCGTGCTGACATGGCAGGCACACTGATCATTTTCAGCTGATCGAAATAGGTGCGGTGCAGTATGTCGGTTCCGGTGGTGTAGGTTTGCAGATTCTCAGCAAAGCGGTTGGTTTTGAAGGTTCTGCTTTCTTCGTTGTTGTTGATCACCACCATAACGGCTTCGTCATCGGTATAACGGAAATAAACATAAACGCCCTCTTCGGGGATGTAATGTTTGAGTTTGCCTTCGGTGACAGCTTTGCTCTGTTTGCGCCAGTTCATAAGCAATTTCATGAATGCTTTGGCGTCTTTTTGGTCGGCAGACAGGCCTTCATCAGTGAAAGCGTTTACAACGTCGCCTTCCCAGCCTCCCGGAAAATCCTCGCGGATGAAACCGTGTCCATCGTGTTCCCAGCCGGTCATGAGAATTTCTGTTCCGTAATAGATTTGCGGAGCTCCGCGTGTGGTCATCAGAAAAGTCATAGCCATTTTGAGTTTGCGCAAGTCTTTGCCCAAGGTCGAGAAAATTCTGTCACCATCGTGGTTATCGGCAAAATTGATGATCTTTTGCGGATCGTCATACAAGAAATCGAAGCTCAGGGTTTCATACAGCTTTGATGCGCCTGATGACCATCCGTTGCCTTCGTTGAAAGCGCTGCCAATGGCATATTTCAGCGGAAAGTCAAACACATAATTTAGATTGGAGTTGTATCCATCGAGGTTTCGGTTGTTTTCGTGCCAGTAAGCTACTTGCTGTGAGCTGTTAAGCCAAACCTCGCCTACCACCGAGAAGTTGGGATACTCGCTGCGAAGTTGTTGCATCCAATGTGCCATGAAGTTTTTTTCGGAGTAGGGATAAGTATCCATCCTGATGCCATCAAGTCCGGCAAACTCGACCCACCATATACTGTTCTGTATCAAATATTTGGCTACGAGCGGATTTGTTTGATTCAGGTCGGCCATCATCTTATCAAACCAGCCATTGAGCATTTTTTCACGATCAGCTTCGGCTGCATGAGGATCCATCAGCGTTCCGGAGCGAAAATTTGAGCGGGTATATTCAGGCCATTGGTTGATCCAATCTTTCATGGGCAAGTCGTTCATCCACCAATGGCCGGTGCCGAAATGATTGAAAACCATGTCTTTGATCACCTTCAGGCCTTTTGCATGTGCTTTATCAACGAGCAACTTAAAATCATCGTTGCTGCCAAAACGCGGGTCAATGCGGTAGAAATTGGTGATGGAATAGCCATGATATGAGGGTGTTGGCACATTGCCTTCGAACACCGGATTGAGCCAAAGTGCGGTTACACCGAGGTCGGCAAAATAATCCAAGTGATTGGCAATACCTTTCAGATCGCCGCCATGTCGGCCGTTTGGATTGTTTCTGTTGCTTTGTTCTATCATTCCGGCGACATTGTCGTTCGTTGGGTCGCCATTCGCAAAGCGGTCAGGCATAAGCAGATAGATCACATCTTTGCTGCCAAATGAAGCACGATCAGCCGATCCTTCCTTGCGGTCAAGCAGCTGGTAGCTATATGAAATAGATTTGTTTTTAGGCAGTTGGAATTTTATCTCGAAACTTCCTGCTTTGGCTTCGGGGCTGATCTCCAGATTCAAAAACAGGTAATTAGGACTTTCGACCAGCAAGGTTTCCTTAAGTCTCACTCCGGGATAATTTATCAATGGTCGGCTCAAGCTGATGTCTTTACCATATACAAGCAACTGTAATTCAGTATTTTTCATCCCAACCCACCAAAAAGGTGGCTCTATAAGGCTAAGTTGCTGCGCGCTGAGAGAATTTGAAAAATAACCAATAAGGAGCAACATCAGCCAAATTCTCATGTTGCGAAGTTGATGAAGAAACATACTTTAATTATAATTTGAGTGTTAGTGCTAAATTAGTCCCGAACCAAAATTTTGGCAGAGGGATTTTAATGCGTAAAGATAGGAAAAACCGGGTAAAAAATTCAGAAAAAAAGCTGCTTAGTGATCAAGCTGAACCGCAAACGGTTTCAGCCTTGTTCTTCTGCAATCAAGCTTCGGGCAGCAAGCAGCGATTTGAGCCCGTTACGGTCGGTTTTCCCGCCTGACAACACAGGAATGTTGTCAACATGAACGTTCCGACGCGGCATCTCGGAAGCTGGCAACACTTCCTCCATCGCCTGCCATAGCTTGAAAAGCTCAACAGCTGACAGTTTTTTTGCAAGCACCAACAGCACTATCTCCCCTCCCGTTTGATCAGGCACACTGCTGATTACAAAATCATGATGCACAACAGAAGCAAGTTTTCTCTCAATAACAGCCGGGTGTATTTTTATGCCTGCGCTGATGATCACATCGTCTATTCGTCCGGTGATTTGAAATGAACCATCAGGTGCAATTGTCGCCAAATCGTTTGTAACTATCTTTTGGTCAAACAGAAACGGCACTTCCACAGTGAGGCAGTCTCGCTCATCGCATGCAATTTTAACACCGGAAAGCGGCAAAAAGCTTTGACTTACATCGGGGCCATTCACAGCCCTGAGGGCGATATGGCTCAAGGTTTCGGTCATCCCGTAGGTGTGGAAAACGTGGACTTTCAGTTGTTGCAAGGCAGTTTCCAGCTGGTAGCTGATAGAACTTCCACCAATAATCAGCTTTTTGATAAGCTCCAGTTTTTCAATAGATTGCTCAAGCGATTTTGTGAGCTGCAATGGAACCATGGCTGCAAAATCAATGTCCTTTTCAAGATTTTTAACCGGATGTGCACTCACATCTGTTGTTATGAGGTTCATACCTGCCACTATCGCCCGGACAATCATCATCTTTCCGGCAACATAGTTTGGCGAAAGGCAAAGCAAGGCGTTCATTCCGGCTTTCAGCTGAAAAAAACGCACCGTCATCGCGGCACTTTGAAGCATGGCCGATTTCGTGACAGTAATGGATTTCGGTTGTCCTGTGGAGCCGGATGTAAGCATCGAGATTGTTTCGGACTTATCAAACCAAAGCCGCAGAAATTCAATAACTTCAACTGCCAGAGCATTGCCTTGATCGGAAATGATAACAGCCGCATCTTCAAGGTTTAATCTATTGATAATCTGTCCATTGAGAAGCAATGATCCAGGTAAACCCATCAAATCAAAGGATTCAGCTTCCATGGGATGTTGTTTTTATGAAACAGTTTCGCGTGCTCGACAAGGAGAGGCGATTCAAAGTTTGAAACATAAAGCTGTGCAGTTCCCAACCCTTGCGGCATGGTAACTTCCTTTGATACAGCCCATTGCGCAATGGCGTTCAGTCCAATGTTCGACTCCAGCGCCGAAGTAGCCCACCAGCCAATATTGTTTGCTTCTGCAATCCCTATCCACTCGTCAGCTTGTCTCAAACCTCCAATCAGCGAAGGTTTTAAGATAAGATAGGCCGGTTTCAGCGTTTCGAGAAGCTGTATTTTGTCAAGCTTATTGCTGAGGCCAATTAGTTCTTCATCCAGCGCAACAGGAATCGGGCTTTGCTTGCAAATCACGGACATTCGGTCATGCTGGCCTGGCATGATAGGCTGTTCAATTGAATGGATATTAAATTGCGCGAGTTCAGCTATCTTTTTCAGTGCATCGCCCGGCTTGAAAGCGCCATTGGCGTCAAGCCGAATCTCAAGGTTTTCGTCCGGAAATGTGTTTCTTATAAAACGCAAAAGTTGCAATTCCTGCTCAAAATCAATGGCTCCCACCTTCAATTTTATCACCTTGAAACCATCCTCAATTTTTTTTACAACGCGCTCTTTCATCTCATCAAAGTTGCCCATCCACACCAGACCATTGGTAGAGATTCCAGCTTCTCCCCTGCTGAAAGCTGTATCGAACAATATGCGTTTGCCACCATTATCAAGGTCGGCAAGCGCTGTTTCAAGTGCAAATTGAATGGCTGGAAAGGCTTGACCAAAGGCGTCGCGCCAGGCGGAATGTTGGTTGATGGAGGCACACAACAGCGAAAGCATTGCCGGAATAGCCTCTGATTTGTCAGGACTTAAACCCGGTATGATGCTGATTTCGCCAATTCCTGTTTGCTCAGGTTGATCGGCATCGGAGATTAAAAGAAACCATGATTTCTTGCGGAGCAACGTGCCACGTGAAGTCCCGGCCGGAGACCTGAACTGAAAATCAAGTTCTTTCCAATGCGCTTTCAACATCTCACAACAAATTTGTGATCCCAAACACCAATGTTACCAACATTGTCTTTATGGCCAGTTTTTTCAGGTACGGATCGAGTTCGGCAGGGTTTCTCATCCTGAGTACGGCCCGCAGATCGGCAATGAAAGGCACGATGGCGATTAGAAAACTGTAAGCAACCAACGAACCACCTCTGCCTGCAACAAAAATGCTGAGCAAAACAAAAGGCATCATCACCAAAAAGGCGTGGTAAAGCAGTGCGTTATGATAGCCAAGTTTAACAACAATGGTATGTTTTCCGCTGAAGCGATCGTTGGCATGATCGCGTAAATTATTCAGGTTCAGCACACCGGCACTCCACAAGCCCATGGCAGCTGCCGGAAGCAACACATCGCCCCGGAACAGGCTTGTTGACACAAAAAATGTACCGGCTACTCCGAGCAAGCCAAAAAACAAAAACACAAACAGGTCGCCCAACCCCAGATAGCCGTATGGTTTTTTGCCAATGGTATAAGTGATGGCGGCAGCGATGGCGGCGAGGCCCAAGCCGATGAACAGCAGAATTTGATGCGTATTCAAACCTGACACAGCAAAAAGTAGATACAAGCCACTGGCAAAAGCCAAAGCGGCTGTAGCATACACAGCCTTTGCCATAGATTTGCGGCTGATTTCGCCTGACTGAACCGTGCGTTTTGGTCCAACACGCTGATCGTTGTCAATCCCACTGCTTGAATCGCCGAGGTCGTTGGCAAAATTTGACAAGATCTGAAGCAACAGTGTTGTCAGCGCGGCCATCCATGCCGCCGGGGCATGAAAAGTGGGTTCTTTAGCGGCCACAACAGCACCCATGGCCACACTTGACAAGGCCAGAGGCAAGGTGCGCAACCTTGCTGCTTTTACCCATGATTGAATGTTGGGCATGGGCAGAATCAGGGGAATTTTGGGTATTTATGGAAGTCGGGATCTCTTTTCTCAAGGAAAGCTTTTTTACCTTCCTGCGCTTCCTCCGTGAGGTAATACAACAAGGTGGCATTACCGGCAAACTCCTGAATACCGGCCTGACCGTCCAACTCGGCATTTAAACCTAACTTAATCATTCTCAATGCCATAGGGCTGCGTTTCATCATAATCTCGCACCAATCCATGGTGGCATCTTCGAGCTGCGCAAAAGGAACAACTTTGTTCACAAGACCCATTTCGAGGGCCTCGGCAGCCGAGTAAAACAGGTTGAGAAACCAGATTTCGCGGGCTTTTTTCTGGCCTACGATGCTGGCAAGATAGGAAGAGCCAAAACCGGCATCGAAGCTGCCGACTTTGGGCCCCACCTGACCGAAACGTGCATTGTCGGAGGCCACTGTGAGGTCGCAAACCACATGCAAGACATGGCCGCCACCCACCGACCAGCCATTAACCATGGCCACCACAGGTTTCGGCATTGACCGGATTTTCTTCTGCACATCCAACACATTCAGTCTGGGAATGCCATTTTCGTCAATATATCCACCTTCGCCTTTCACGTTTTGGTCGCCACCGCTGCAAAAAGCTTTGTCACCGCTGCCTGTCAGCACAATCACGTAAATGTCCTGCCTTTCGCGACAGATGTCGAGTGCATCAGCAATTTCGAAGGTTGTTGTCGGGCGGAAAGCATTGTGAACCTCTGGCCGGTTGATGGTAATCTTGCCTACATGGTTCCAGGTTTCGAAAAGAATGTCTTTGTATGCCTTTACGGGTGTCCAGCTTCTGTGTGTTTGCATGGTTTTTTCTATTTCAACAATCGTTACTAATTATTGTTCTAAGGCGGCTATGTTGAATGATGCCGAAATGCAAAAGTAAGCATTGAGGGGCAATGGCACAAATCGGGTTTTGAAAGAAGCGAAAGAAGCGAACTAAGCGATGAGGCGAACGGAGCGAAC
>ERZ1645187.288-NODE-288-length-48561-cov-17.880097_pt1 | contig 48561 bp, 47 predicted proteins | sample MGYA00575352_ERZ1645187 | MGnify/ENA primary metagenome ERZ1645187 (study PRJEB40837, sample SAMN11349314) | freshwater sediment metagenome | isolation source: river sediment | host: Sediment | place: India: Wazaribad , New Delhi | collected 2017-02-21 ... | reverse complement strand
CTGATCCAGACCCTGCTACCGCTCAGGGACGCCGACGGCGAGCCGTTTCCGCGCGCCTACTACGAGCAGGTGGTGCGCAAGCTCACCGACACGTTCGGCGGCATCACCGCCTACACGCGCTCGCCCGCCGAGGGCCGCTGGCAGAGTGGCGGACGCGAGGAGCACGACGACGTGATCGTGCTCGAAACCATGACCAAGCATCTCGACCGCGCCTGGTGGAAGGAACTGCGCATCGCCTTGGAGAAAGAGTTCGGGCAGGACGAGATCGTCATCCGCGCCCACCTGATCGAACGGCTATAGGACCGGGCCGACGCGCGCCTCGCGACCGGCTGCGCATGCCGTTATCACAGGTCCTTCACCTTCTCGCGCAGCATGAACTTCTGGATCTTGCCGGTCGACGTCTTCGGCAGCGGTCCGAACACCACCGTCTTCGGCGTCTTGAACCCGGCCATGTGCGACTTGCAGTAGGCCATGATCTCGGCCTCGGTGGCGGTGGCGCCATCCTTCAGCGTCACGAACGCGCACGGCGTCTCGCCCCACTTTTCGTCAGGTCGCGCCACAACGGCCGCTTCCAGCACGTCCGGGTGCTTGTAGAGCACGTCCTCCACCTCGATCGAGGAAATGTTCTCGCCACCCGAAATGATGATGTCCTTCGAGCGGTCCTTGATCTCGACGTAACCGTCCTCGTGCCAGACGGCGAGATCGCCGGTGTGGAACCAGCCGCCGGCGAACGCCTCTGCCGTCGCCTTCGGGTTCTTCAGGTAGCCGGCCATCAGGTTGTTGCCGCGCATGAAGATCTCACCGATGGTCTTGCCGTCGCGCGCCACCGGCTGCATCGTCTCGGGGTTTGCCACCATGACAGCCTCGAGCATCGGCCCGCGCACACCCTGGCGGGCCTTTATGGTCGCCTTGGCGTCGAGATCGAGCCCATTCCACTTGTCGTGCCAGACATTGAGCATGGTCGGGCCGTAGCACTCGGTGAGGCCGTAGACGTGCGTCACGTCCCAGCCCATGCGCTCCATGCCGGCGATGACGGCGGCGGGCGGCGCGGCCCCCGCGACCATCGCCTTGACCGGATGCGCGATGCCCTCGCGCAGATGCGCCGGCGCGTTGTTGATGGTGTTGAGCACGATCGGTGCGCCGCAGAAGTTCGTCACCTTCTCCTTGCGGATCGCATCCATGATGGCGTCGACGCGGACCGCGCGCAGGCACATGCTGGTGCCGGCGGTGACCGCGAGCGTCCACGGGAAGCACCAGCCGTTGCAGTGGAACATCGGCAGCGTCCACAGGTAGACCGGCGCGTCACCCATCTTCCACGACAGCGCATTCGACACCGCATTGAGATAGGCGCCACGGTGATGATAGACGACGCCCTTCGGGTTGCCGGTGGTCCCGCTGGTGTAGTTGAGCGCGATCGGCTCCCACTCGTCGGCGGGGAACGTCCACGGGTAGGCGGGATCGCCGGTCGCCAGCAGCGCCTCGTAATCGAGATGGCCGATCAGCTCGCCGCCGCTGTACTGGGGATCGTCGATGTCGACCACGGCGATCGGGCGGCCCAGCGCAGCGATCGCCTTCTTCGCCACGGCCGAGAACTCGCGATCGACGATCAGCACGCGCGACTCGCCGTGAGCGAGAATGAAGGCGATCGCCTCGGCGTCCAGGCGCGTGTTGATGGCGTTGAGGACGCCGCCCATCAGCGGCACGCCGAAGTGGGCCTCGAACAGCTCCGGCGTGTTCGCCGCAAGGACCGCGACCGTATCGCCCTTGCCGATACCGAGCTTCAGCAGCGCCGAGGCGAGCCGGCGGCAGCGCGTCGCCGTCTCGGCCCACGTCCGCCGAACGGGACCGTGCACGATGGCCGTGCGGTCCGGCCAGACGGCGGCGGCGCGCTCGAGGAACGTCAGCGGCGTCAACGGCACATAGTTCGCGTCGTTGCGATCGAGATCGCGCGCGTAGGGGCTGGCGGCGGACGCAGCGCTCATGGGTGTTCCTCCTCGAACTCGGCATTATCGTTGGCGCTCAGGCTTTGGCAGGCCGAACCGGCGCGGCGGCTAGCGGGGGCACTGGCGCCTCCCACACCCGACCCCAGTGTCGCGCAACGGCGGGCGGTTTGGAAACGGCTCTCTCCGGCCCCTAGCCGAGAGTCGTAGCTGCCACGCCAACCGCCGTGCTGCGCTGCAATGAAACGGTCGCGCGGACATGCGATGGACGCAAACCCTGCCGACTGCCCCTGCCAATCCGCGCGTCCGATGATCTAAAGCAATGTTGTCTGTCGATCGCAGCGGCAGATTTCCGGCATATGGCTGCGGCGCCTACCCCTTCGATGCGCGGCCACCTGACGCGACCACAGGCCCGAGGAGACCCGATGACGAAGAAGCCCACCAAAAAGACCGATACACCCGCCAAGGCTGCTCCCTCGTCGAAGGCTGCCATGACCTCAGCCAAGGCCCCGCGCAACTGGGTCGACGCGGAGTTCGAGGACAGTCTCGACGAGGAGCTGGAGCTCGAACTCGACGACCGCCGCATTTCGCGCGAGCTCGGCCTGATCGACGAGTTGAAGCACGGCTCCGAGATCGACCGCTCGCTTTATTTCCGCGAGCTGTTCCGGCTGCAAACCGAGCTGATCAAGCTGCAGGACTGGGTGCAGCACAAGAAGCTCAAGGTGGTCGTGCTGTTCGAGGGCCGCGATGCCGCCGGCAAGGGCGGCGTCATCAAGCGCATCACGCAGCGGCTCAATCCGCGCGCCTGTCGCGTGGTGGCGTTGCCGGCACCGACCGAGCGCGAGAAATCGCAGTGGTACTTCCAGCGTTACGTGCCGCATCTGCCGGCCGCCGGCGAGATCGTGCTGTTCGACCGCTCCTGGTACAACCGTGCCGGCGTCGAGCGCGTCATGGGCTTCGCCGACAAGTCGCAGGTCGACGAGTTCTTCCACGACGTGCCGGAGTTCGAGCGCATGCTGGCGCGCTCCGGCATCCTGCTCGTGAAGTACTGGTTCTCGATCACCGACCAGGAGCAGCAACTGCGCTTCCTCATGCGCATCCACGATCCGATGAAGCAGTGGAAGCTGTCGCCGATGGACCTGCAGTCGCGCGTCCGCTGGGAGCAGTACACCAAGGCGAAAGAGGAGATGCTGGAGCGCACCAACATTCCCGAGGCGCCGTGGTACATCGTCGAGGGTAACGACAAGAAGCGCGCGCGCCTCAACTGCATCAGCCACCTGCTGAGCCTGATCCCTTACAAGGACGTGCCGCACGATCCGATCACCTTGCCGGATCGCGTGTTCAATCCGGACTACGAGCGCAAGGTGATCGGCGACCACCTGTACGTGCCGAAGAAGTATTGAGCGGAGGCGCTGCCGGCGGGGCCTTGGCCGACCTACATGCGGCCCTTGCCGGCACCCTTCATCGCCTTGCGGGCTGCGGACTTGGCCTTCGCCAGCTTCGGCTTCTCCGCGCCGGGCTCGAGGTAACCCGACGTGTCGCCGGCACGCGCAGCGGCGATGGCCTCGGTAACAACCGCCTCGGCGTAGGCGGGCAGGGCGAAAGCGCCGGTGTGGACCGCCGGCGTCCAGTACCTGAGCCCGGCGATGGCGCGCTTCTTCTGCCGCTTGGCGAGCAGCTTGGCGTTCGCGGCGAGCGCCGCCTCGGCGTTGGTGGCCAGGTTCAGCGCGAACGGCCCGCCGAAATAGCAGGGCTGGGCGCAGAGATACGGCGCCACGCGCTTGAACAGCGAGGCGAGCACCCGCGTCGTCCCCGCCAGATGATCGGGCGACATGAACGGCAGGCCATTCTGCGTCACCAGCATGCCGCCGCTCTTCAGAGCGCGTTTGCAGGCGGCGAAGAACTCGCGCGTGTGCAGTACCGCCGACGGGCCGACCGGCTCGGAGGAATCGACGATGATGCAGTCGAACCGCTCGCTGGTTGCGGCGAGGTAGGCGAGGCCGTCGGCGATCACCACGTCGGCGCGCGGATCGTCGAACACCTTGCCCGGCACCTCGGGAAAGTAGCGCAGCGCCATGTCCACCACCGTGCGGTCGATCTCGCACATGGTCGCCTTGGCAACGGACGGGTGCTTCAGCACCTCGCGCAGCACTCCGCCGTCACCGCCGCCGATCACCAGCACGCGCTTGGGCTCCTCGAGCAGCATCAGCGGCACGTGCGCCAGCATCTCGTGATAGATAAACTCGTCCGCCGTGGTGAGCTGGCAGATGCCGTCCAGCATCATCACCGTGCCCCAGGTGGGGTTGGCGAAGATGACGAGGCGCTGATGGTCCGTTTCGACCTCGCAGAGCACCTCGCTCGCCTGCAGCGCGACGCGCCAGTGCGGGTGCAGGGTTTCCTCGATCCAACGCTCGCCAGCCATTCGACGTATCCAGCCCCCGCGCGGGAAAAAGACGCGCACTGACCTGTCACAAAACATCGCTGCGTCCATGCGAAACGCGCGCCCCGGGGAGAACCCGGGACGCGCGTTCGCGCTGACGATTTCGAGGCCGGGCGTTAGCAGCCCGGCCAGCCGGACGCCTCAGGCGGCCTGCTTGACGCGGACCTTGCCGGTGCGGACGGGCGCGCGCCGGGACGCGGCCGCCTGCCACTTCGGCTCGTGCAGGGCCTCGCCGCGGCGATGCTCCTTGACGACCACGTCGCGCGCCGAGAACGCTTCACGCAGCACCTCGATGGCGAGGTGAGGCTGCGTATCGCCGCACATGAACAGGTCGAGGGCGGCGTACTCCGCCTCCGGCCAGCTGTGAATGGAGATATGGCTCTCCGAGAGCACGGCGACACCCGCCACTCCGCCGTTCGGCGTGAAGTGGTGGAGGTGCGTGTGCAGCAGCGTCGCACCCGCCGCATCGACACAACGCTTCAGCGTCCGCTCGACATGCTTGATGTCGTCGATGCGCTTGGCGCCGAACAGGTCGATGATGAGATGGGTACCCGCGAACTTCACGCCGTCGCGCTCGATGAAGAAATCCTTGCGGTCATCGGGCGTCGTGACGTGAACCGAATTGTAGTGATCTTCCTTTTGGGCGGTGCTTGAACGAGTCAAGTCCATCCCCAATTGGAAGAGGGCGTCATCGTAGGCCATGTGACCCTCCCCAACCAGCAGACAGATATTTGACCCGCCCGCTCCTTACCTTTGGGGTTTAGGAAAACCTTACCTTCAGGGCAGGTGGACGAACGGAGGACTGTGCATATGAGGCCAATGCCCCCCCCATGCAAGAAAAATTTGGGCAGCGGGTCAAAAATTCTCCCGGCTGCTGCCGAGGTGCTCCGGCGACTGCGGCAACGCGCTGATTTCATAACGCTTTCTTAAGCGCCGGAGACGCTGGCGGCGGACCTGCGACGAACGGCGCAAAGCCTTCCGGAGAGCCGGGTTCCCCCCCACCGCGTCGACACGCCGCGAGGGGACCGGAACGGGCGATCCCGCAGCGTTCGAATCGAAAATTTAGCGTCGTGCGCGTGTCGGTCGCGAGAATGGCCGGACGTCTTTACAGCATCGAGCGGCCGCCACACCCGACGCAGTCGCTCTCAGGCACCGAGAAATTGCAGCAACCGCCAAACTGAGGAGCCGACATGAAGGTGATGGTCATCGTCAAGGCGAGCAAGGCTTCGGAAGCCGGCGAGATGCCGAGCACCGAGTTGTTCGCCGCCATGGGCAAATACAACGAGGAACTGGTGAACGCCGGCATCATGCTCGCCGGCGAGGGCCTGCACCCGACGTCGAAGGGCGTGCGCGTGCATTTCGACGGCGACAAACGCACGGTCATCGACGGGCCATTCGCCGAGACCAAGGAGCTGATCGCCGGGTACTGGATCTGGCAGGTGAAGTCGATGCAGGAAGCGATCGACTGGCTGAAGCGCTGCCCGAACCCGCACAACGATCCCTGCGACGTGGAAATCCGCCAGATCTACGCGATGGAGGATTTCGGCGAGACGTTTACCCCGGAACTGCGCGAGCAGGAGGAGCGCATCATGGCCAAGGCGGCGAAACTCAAGGCAGCCGGCTGACCAGCCCCATCGACGTCCATGCCCGAGAGGAACCCAACCAAGGAGCAAGTCGATGTCGTCAGCCGCAAAAGTCAGTGCAAACGAGGCCACTGCATCGGGGTCCGGCCCGAGCGAACAGGCAGCGCCGGAACGCATGAGCCCGCTCGCTCCGCATATCGTCTGTGCCGGAGCCGCCGCCGCCATCGAATTCTACAAGACGGCATTCGGCGCGACCGAACTGATGCGCATGCCGGCCGAGAACGGCAAAATCATGCACGCCGCGGTCTCCATCAATGGCGCCATGGTCATGCTGGTCGACGAGATGCCGGAATGGGGTGTGAAATCGCCAACGACGCTCGGCGGCAGCCCGGTCACGCTGCACCTCAACGTCGCCGACGTCGACGCGGTGTTCGATCGCGCGGTGAAGGCCGGCGCCAAGGTCAGGATGTCCGTCGCCGACATGTTCTGGGGCGACCGTTACGGCATCGTCGAAGACCCCTTCGGCCACCTTTGGTCGATCGCCACGCACCAGCGCGACATGACCATGGACGAGCTGCGCGAGGCGGCGAAGAGCGCCCGCTGCGGCGAAGCCTGAACATGGCGCAGACATGCGCCATCGGTTTGCGAGGCCGTCTCCCCGAAGCCCCTCCCTCGAAAGGACGGCCTCGCCGGCGCGATTCCGTACCCCTGCTGTAGCCACACGGAATCGCGCCCCTCGCACACCCTGTCGAGCCAGCCCGAACCCGCGCGTGATTGAGGCGGCGCGAGGGAAACCAGGCCGCCGCCCTTTCCCTCGCCGCGCGCAGCCGCTACATAGGGCGCAAATCCTTGTCATCAGGGCTTCCGCCTCTCATGGTCCTCGTACTCGACACGACACCCGCCGCCGTCACGGCGCCGGCCGAAGACGCAAAGCCCGCGAAGCGCTCGCTGGCCGGGCTCGACCGCGCGCGCCTCGGCGAGGCGCTGCTCGCTGCCGGCGTGCCGCACAAGCAGGTGCGCATGCGCGTCAACCAGCTGTGGAGCTGGATCTACGTGCGCGGCGTCACCTCCTTCGACGACATGACGGACGTGTCGAAGGAATTGCGCGGCAAGCTCGCCGCGCTCTACACGCTCGACCGGCTGGAGATCGTCTCCGAGCAGGTGTCCGTCGACGGCACCCGCAAGTGGCTGCTCAGGTTGCCGAAGCGCGGCCACGAGGCGAAGGCACCCGAGATCGAGACCGTCTACATCCCCGAGAGTGATCGCGGCACGCTGTGCATCTCGAGCCAGGTCGGCTGCACGCTGACCTGCTCGTTCTGCCACACCGGCACGCAACGCCTCGTGCGCAACCTCGAAGCGGAAGAGATCGTCGGCCAGATCCTGCTCGCCCGCGATCGCATCGGCGACTGGCCGGGTGCGACACCACCGGGCGACGGCCGCCTGCTGCCCGACACCGATCGCAAGATCACCAACATCGTGCTCATGGGCATGGGCGAGCCGCTCTACAATCTCGACAACGTGCGCGTGGCCATGGAAGTCGCGGCGGACGGTGACGGTTTGTCGGTCTCGAAGCGGCGCATCACGCTGTCGACATCGGGCGTAGTGCCGGAGATCGCGCGCTGGGGCGAGGAAGCCGGCACCATGCTGGCGATCTCGCTGCATGCCGTGCGTGACGAGCTTCGCGACGTGCTGGTGCCGATCAACAAGCGCTACCCGATCGCGGAGCTGATGGACGCTTGCCGCAACTATCCGGGCGTCTCCAACGCACGCCGCATCACCTTCGAATACGTCATGCTCAAGGGTGTGAACGACAGCGTCGCCGACGCCAAGGCGCTGGTGCGGCTGCTCGAGGGCATCCCGGCGAAAATCAATCTGATCCCGTTCAACCCGTGGCCCGGCACCGCCTACGAATGCTCGGATTGGGAAACGATCGAAACCTTCGCCGAGATCGTCAACCGGGCCGGCTATGCGAGCCCGGTGAGAACCCCGCGCGGCCGCGACATCCTCGCCGCCTGCGGCCAGCTCAAGTCGGCGAGCGAGAAGCTGCGGGCCAGCGCGCGCGCCAAGCCTGCCGACGGCTCCGAGACGGGCGGCTCGCCCGCCAACGAAACCTGAGGCACGCGCATGGTCTGGCGCACGCTCGGCCGGCTGATCTGGATTCCGGTCGCATTCCTGCTCGCCGCCCTGCTGACCGCGCTCGTCGTCGTCACCCTCGGCCTTGAGCGCATCACCCAGGCGATCGGCGGGAAATGGCAGGACAGCGACAGCCTCGCCGGCCTCTACGCGCTCGTGCTGCAAGGCGAGATGCTGCTTTCCGGGCTGACGCTGGTTCCGGCGCTCGGCGTCGTCATCGTCGGCGAGGTCGCACGCATCCGCTCCTCGCTCTACTACATCCTCGGCGGCGGCGCGGCGGTGGTCGCGGTGCCGCTGCTGGCGAGCCTCGGCGGCACCGGCGGCACGTTGCAGATGCCGGCGGCTCCCGTCTGGCAGGTGCTCGCCACGGCGGGGTTTGCGGGCGGCTGGCTCTATTGGCTGCTGGCCGGGCGTCGCGCCTGAGCCGATCCCGTCAAGCCTCGGATCGCGGGCGAGAATCACAATTCCTGTTTTGAGTTGCAGCAACACGCTCCTATAACGGCGGGATGGGGGCGCGTGTTGAAGGGGGCTGGTGGGCCATGTCGCAGGTGCGCGGATTTCTGCGGATCGTCCTCGGCTACGTGCTGGCGATGCTGATCGCAGGGCTGGTGCAGGTCTTGTTCGCCCTGCCGCCGATCCAACTCGCCAGCCTGTCGGGCGATGCCCTGATCGCGCGCGTGTCTTTGCTCGGCGTCTATGTCCTTGCCGCCGCGACGCATTCAGCCATTTTCGCGGTCGTGTTCGCCGTCGTTGCCATCGCGTTGGCCGAATGGCAGCGGGTCCGCAACGCGCTCTATTATGTGATGACGGGCATCGCCATCGCGCTGGCCGGGTTCCTCGCCCAGTACGCCAGCGAGAACGCCGCGCAGCCGACCATCGTCAACACCTACGCACTGCTCGCCTACGTGGTGACCGGCGCGATCGCCGGCGCAGTCTACTGGGCCTTTTCCGGAAACCGTGCAGGTGGACGTTCCGACAATATCGACGACACGCCGCCCGGCGATGGCGAGACGATCACCGAAAAGCGCGGGCAGGCCCAAGATAAGACCTCCGCTACCTCGGTGCCGGTGACGCATCGGGGCGGACGCCCCAAGCCGCTGCAGGTCGCCTGATCGCCAGAAGTTTGCACCGGCCGGCCGTAACGGGGGCATGAGCCGTCGCAGGCAAATGGTTAACGCAGCTCCCCTATTTCGCAATCGCAGCGCACAATGATTGCTGCAGCGCAAAATGCGTGATACAAGGAGGTTCTTCGCAGATTTCGCCGGATCGAGTCTGAACGGCCCGTTTTGCGCGCCGCCGCTGCGACGCACCAGCCGCATCCGTGCGCGGCAGCAAGGCCTCGAAACCGAAAGGCCGACCCATGAATGCCGCCGATGCCAGCGTGAAAATCGCACAGAAGTCCGCCGAGGCCGCCGCCGGTTATGCAACGGCCGCGTTTGCCGCCTACGCCGACATGGCCTCGCAGACGATGAATTTCTGGGCGCAGACCTTCGACGCCATGGTGCCGCGCCCCGAGCCGGAGCCGCGTTCCTGGTATCGCCCACCTGCCGATCTGGCTCGATCAGCGCCCCCCGCGCACAGCACCACGACGGCCTCGTTCTTCCCCCTGTGGCAGATGGTCGGCGTACCCGCACCTGCGCGACGGGCTTCGACGCCCGCGCTGTTCGGCTGGACCGCCCCGCGCTCGCCCCTCGACATCTGGCAGTCGTGGCTGTCCATGTGGCCGCTGCAAGGTCCGCCTGCGTGCTGGCCGATGGCCTTCGCCATGATGGGGGCCGGCTGGTCGCGCGATGTCGCCTACCCTGCTGCGCAGGCCAATGCCGCGGCCATGGACGCGATCTCGACGGCGGCGGACGCCATGCGCACGCCGTTCTCGAGCTATCGGTCGGAAAGCGGCTATGCTTCGGCGCAGATCGTCATGGCCGGCAGCAAGGTCGCCGGCGCTGCCGCGTTGCCGCTCGCGATGTTCGCGCCGTGGCTGCAGGCCTTCGCGGCATCGCCGACGCGGCTCTGACCCTGGGCTCCCCGAGCCGCCTCACTGCATCAGAAACACAGACATGAAAAAGGCCGCCTCGATGATCCGAGGCGGCCTTGCCTTTGTCCGTTCGAGCAAATGCCCGCTCAGTTGGTTTTGGCGGCCGGCGCGGTGGGAGCCGGCGGCGGCGTCACCTTCTTGGCAGCCTTCTTGACCTCGGCCGGAGCCGTCGTGGTCGTAGCCGCAGCCGGTGCGGCCGGCTTCACGGCCTTGGCGGCAGGAGCGGCCGGAGCAGCAGCAGCAGCGGCGGGAGCAGCAGCCTTGGCGGCAGCCGGAGCGGTCGTCTTCGCAGCCGGTGCCGTGGTCGCGGCGGCCTTCTTCGCTTCCTTGGCGGCCTGCGCCTTGGCGATGTCGGGCTTCTTGCGGCAGTGAGCCTTCACAGCGACACCGTTCTTGCGCGTCGACGCGGCGCGCCAGATGCACTCGGCAGTCTTGCCGCATGCGGCTTCTTCGAGGCCCTTGCACACCGATGCCGGCTTGGCAGCGGTCGTGGCGGCGGGTGCCGTCGCAGCCGGCTTGGCGGCCTTGTCTGCGGCCGGAGCCTTCTGGGCATACGCAACAGGCGCGATGGCGAGCGACATGCTGGCGAGCGCGACAGCCGCGCTCAGGCGGAGCATCTTCATCATTGGTGGGTCCTCCATGGTGATCCCGCGCGCTCTATAGCACCGAAAAAACAGCCGCATTACGGTCCGCATCGTATTCAACCAAAGTTTTTCTGTTGTCGGACCGCGGAGACAATCGCCGAAGAACCAGGCACCGCGGACCGGTCGAGACACGACTTGCGATGCCATGCGCTCTGCCTATAGTGCAGCCGCTTCGCCGAAACCTCCGCATCCCGAGCGCGAAAGGCCCACGATGTCCGCCAAGAAATCCGCCGTGAAGAAAGTCGTCCTCGCCTACTCCGGCGGCCTCGACACCTCGATCATCCTGAAGTGGCTGCAGGAGACCTACGGCTGCGAGGTCGTCACCTTCACCGCTGATCTCGGTCAGGGTGAGGAACTGGAGCCTGCGCGCAAGAAGGCGGAACTGCTCGGCATCAAGAAGAAGAACATCTTCATCGAGGACCTGCGCGAGGAGTTCGTGCGCGATTACGTGTTTCCGATGATGCGCGCCAACGCGCTCTACGAGGGCGTCTATCTGCTCGGCACGTCGATCGCACGGCCGCTGATCGCCAAGCGCCAGATCGAGATCGCCCGCCAGACGGGCGCCGACGCCGTCTGTCACGGCGCCACCGGCAAGGGTAACGATCAGGTGCGCTTCGAACTCGGCTATTACGCGCTGGAGCCGGGCATCAAGATCATCGCGCCGTGGCGCGAGTGGGCATTCAAGAGCCGCGAGGACCTGATCGAGTTCGCCGAGAAGCACCAGATCCCGGTGGCGAAGGACAAGCGCGGCGAAGCGCCGTTCTCGGTCGACGCCAACCTGCTGCACTCGTCGTCCGAGGGCAAGGTTCTGGAGGACCCCAACAACGAGCCGCCGCCCTACGTGTTCATGCGCACCATTGCGCCGGAGGACGCGCCCGACACGCCGACCGTCATCACGCTCAAGTTCGCCAAGGGTGACGCGGTCGCCCTCAACGGCAAGAAGATGAGCCCGGCGAAGCTGCTCGCAGCGCTCAATGATCTCGGCCGCGACAACGGCATCGGCCGCGTCGATCTGGTCGAGAACCGCTTCGTCGGCATGAAGTCGCGCGGCGTCTACGAGACGCCGGGTGGCACCATCCTGCTCGCGGCGCACCGCGCCATGGAGAGCCTGACGCTCGACCGTGGCGCCGCGCACTTGAAGGACGAACTGATGCCGCGCTACGCCGAGCTGATCTACAACGGCTTCTGGTTCAGCCCCGAACGCGAGATGCTGCAGGCGCTGATCGACAAGAGCCAGGAGAACGTCGAGGGCGAGGTTCGCCTGAAGCTCTACAAGGGCAACGTCATCGTCGTCGGCCGCAAGAGCGCCAAGTCGCTCTACTCGATGAACCTCGTGACCTTCGAGGACGACCGCGGCGCCTACGACCAGAAGGACGCCGAAGGCTTCATCCGCCTCAACGCCCTGCGGCTGCGCACGCTGGGGCAGCGGGACAAGGGGTGACGTTCCACGCCATGACCGAGGGAAGACGCGCGCCCTGAGCAGGGGCGCGCGTTTTTTTTCACCTGCTCGCGCCCGGAATTCTCGCGGGCAACTCGCGAAACGGGCGTACCAGCGACGCCCCACCCCCACTTGAAAGCCTTTTTCCTACGCCCCAGATCGGACTTCGCCGAACATAAAGGGACAGCGAACCACAGAATTGGAGGGCGTATATGCTCGAACTCATCCCGCCGCAAATGACGGCGCTCTGGATGGGCATGCCGATCTGGGCATGGTTGATGTTTCTCGTCATCGTCCTCGTCATTCTCGCCGTCGATCTCGGCCTGTTTCACAAGGAGGCGCATGTCCCGAGCTTCCGCGAGAGCGCGTTTCTCGCTGGCGGCGCAATGACGCTCGGAGCCTCGTTCTCCATCGTCGTCTGGTGGCTCTACTACCACGGCATCGCGACCTCCCTCGATGACGACATCGCCAGCAAGACCGACGCCGCCCAACGCGCCTGGACCGCCTGGGAACTTTACATGACGGGTTGGGTGGTCGAGCAGACGCTCGCCTTCGACAACGTCTTCGTCATGGCGATGATCTTTTCGTACTTCGCCATTCCGCCGCAGTATCAGCACCGCGTGCTGTTCTACGGTATCCTCGGCGTCATTGTGCTGCGCGCCATCATGATCGGCCTCGGCGCAGCGCTGATCCACCAGTTCGACTGGATCCTCTACGTCTTCTCGGCGTTCCTGCTGTTCACCGGCGTGAAGATGTTCATCATGGCCGATCAGAAGCCCGACATAGGCGACAATCCTGTGCTGAAGTGGATGCGCGGCCACATGCGCATAACCAATGAATTGCACGGGCAGAACTTCTTCGTCATGAAGCCGGATGCAAAGACCGGCAAGGTGGTCCGCTGGGCGACGCCGCTGTTCGTGTCGCTGGTGCTGATCGAGTTCGCGGACCTCATCTTCGCCGTCGACTCGGTGCCGGCGATCTTCGCCATCACGCAGGACCCGTTCATCGTCTACACGTCGAACATTTTCGCGATCCTGTGCCTGCGCTCGCTCTACTTCGTGCTCGCCAGCATGGTCGACCGCTTCCACTATCTGAAGTACGCGCTGGCGCTGGTCCTCATCTATGTCGGCGGCAAGATCTTCGTGCAGCAGTTCATCGGCAAGATCGATCCGGCTGTCAGCCTGACCATCACCATCGCGATCCTCGCCGGCGGCATCCTGCTGTCGCTATGGACGACGCGCGGAGGCGCCGAAAAGGTCAAGACCTCGTGAGCCGGCGCAGCTTCACTCCCGAACCGGGTGACGATCACAGCCCGAACAGGCTGCTCAGCAGGCTCGGCGGAGGCGGGGGCGCCTTGAAGGGGGTCATGGCGGAGGCGATCTCGGTGTACAGCTTGCCCGTCCATGCGGGGCCGCTGGCCAGTGCCGGCGCTGCCTTGCTCCTGAGATCGGTCGGCGCGATCACCACGGAGACGTTCTTCAGGCCGACCTCGTTGGCGAGTACGAACAGTTCCTCGGCATTCTGGTCACCGACCGCGAGACACCCCGCCGACAGGTTCTTGCCGTGGATCATGATGTCGCCGCCGAGGTCCTTGCGGCCGTCCTGCTTCGCCATCTCGCGATCGAAGGCGTTCGGATAGCTGACGCGCATCGACACGTGATAGGCGCTGTTCGGGTTCAGGTATGAGATACGATAGACGCCCTCGGGCACCTGCTTGTCACCGCGCACGAGCTTCGGACCCGTCTTGCCGCTGGCGCCGAGCACCTTGTAGCGATGCACGAACTGCCAGGCGCCGGTCATCGACTTGGCGTAGACCTCGAGCGCGCGCTCATCCTTGATGGCGACGTAGGCGAGTTCGACCGGCGGCCACTGCACCTTGGCGTCCTGGAACCGCGATTGCACGCGCTGCAGCGCGACGGGCGCGATCTCGGCGAGGCGCCCTTTCAGCGTGTAGGTCCGCTTCACCGCGCGCGCGACCGTCGCCGGCAGCGAGGCGAAGTTGCGTGCGGTCGCGGCGGCGAGCGCTTTGACTTCGGTGGACCACGACGGCGGCGGTGTTTCGAGAACGGCCGCGGTCTCCCACGGCATTACCAGCGTGCCGACCTCGGGCGAGACGAACGCAAAGCGATCGTGCATCGCGTCGGCGTCGTTCGATGCGGATTGCACCACGGAGGGGAGCAGCAACGGCGAGCGGCGCACATCCGGCGGCTCGGGGAACTCGGCGAGTGACGGCCGCAACTCTTCGGCAACGCGCAGATCGACGGCGCGGCTTTCGGAGAGCGACGCGGCAGCTTCGCCAGCGCGCTCGACGACAAGCGCCAGCACCGCGCCCATGCACGCCGACAATGCAATCGCTGCGATCGTGAAACGCCTGCTCGCGCTCATTCCCTGCCCTTGCCGTCCGGAGCCAATCTGCCCCGGTGAGAGCATGACTGATTCGCGGCAAATCAAGGACCCCGCGCGGACAAATTATGTTGGATAAGCAACAGCTTCTTGCCATACGCGAGGGGCTCGAAATGCTCTCCCCGAGTCTATGCCAGTCGCCACTGAAGCGAAGACGACGTCCGCCGATGCCCGCTGACCAGCCTTGACATACGCCAGCGCCGACCCAACTTCGCCCGAGCTGGCAAATCCGGGAGCATGGCGTGATTGACTCGATGGTGACGATTTTCTCCGATCCGACCGCATGGGTTGCACTCGCCACCCTGATCGCCATGGAGGTGGTCCTCGGCATCGACAACCTCATCTTCATCGCCATCCTCACGAACAAGTTGCCCGAGCATCAGCGCGAAAGAGCCCGGCGCATCGGCATCGGCGCCGCGCTCATCCTGCGGCTTGTCCTGCTCGGCACCATCGCCATCATCGTCAAGCTCACCGACCCGGTGATCTCGATCTTCGGTAAGGGCTTCTCGTGGCGTGACCTGATCCTGATCGGCGGCGGCCTGTTCCTCGTCTGGAAAGCGACCAAGGAAATCCACCACAAGGTCGATCCCAACCCCAATCAAGACGTCTTCGACACGGGTCAGGCGAGCCTCGGCTTCACCGCCGCCATCGGGCAAATCCTGCTGCTCGATCTCGTGTTCTCGGTCGACAGCATCATCACCGCCGTCGGCATGACCCCGCACGTGCCGATCATGGTCATCGCCGTCGTCGTGACGGTCATCGTGATGCTGATCGCGGCGACGCCGCTCGCCAACTTCGTCAACGCCAACCCGACCATCGTCATGCTGGCGCTGGCGTTCCTGCTGATGATCGGCACGGTGCTGATCGCGGAGGGTTTCGGCGCGCATGTTCCGAAGGGCTACGTCTACGCGGCGATGGCTTTCTCCGCCCTCGTCGAGGCCCTCAATATGCTGGCGAGAAAGCGCGCGGCGAATATCGGCGCGCCGCATTGATCCGGTTGTTTTGTCGAGCGAACTGACGAAATGAAAACTGGCCGGTCCCTCGCAGGGCCGGCCAGTTTCAGTTCGGCGACACGCAGGGCGTCAGACCAGTTCGGCGGTCGGCTCGGGCGGGGCTGAGCTGACGTCGGCGCGCGGCAGCTCGCGATGCGGCAGGTCGCAAAGCCCACCGCCGAGGTTCTGGTGATGCCAGAGCTGCGTCGCCAGCACGCTCGTCAGGCCCATGCTGGTGAAGAACTGCCACGGCTTGACGCGGCCGGCCTTCGCCCGGGCATAGAAATCAGACACCTTGCGCGCGTCGAAATAGCCGGTCTTGCGCAACGCCTGCTCGCTGAGGAGCTGCCCGACCCACGGCGGCGCGTTCTCGATGAAACTGTCGGCGAACGGCGCGCGGAACATCGCCTTCGGCCGCATGGCGATCTCTTCGGGCAGCCAGCGCGACGCGGTCTTGCGCAGCAGATACTTGTCCATGCGCACACCGCGCAGCTTCCAGTGCGGTGCGAGACGCGACATCAGCGCGATGACGTTCTCGTCGAGGAACGGGTAGCGCGTCTCGACGCTGTTCGCCATGGCGACGCGGTCGCCCTTGTGGTTGAGCAGCAGGCCGGCGAGCCAGACCTTGTAGCCGAGATAGAGCGACTGGTTGAGCGGATGCCAGCGCTGCATGCGCGCCGTATCGAGTTCGAGATCGTCGTAGGCGCGCGCCCCATCCAGCCGGTCCATCAGCTCGCGGCTGTAGAACGCCTGACGCGACGACGAGACGAGATGATAGACGTCGGTCTGCGCCTGCACGCCACCCATCGTCTCCTCGATACGCTTCAGCTCGTCGAACGAAACATCGGGTGTCACCGCCTTGCGGAAGCCACGGCTGGCGATACGGCCCGGCCGACGGCCGCCGAAGCTCGCCATCAGCGCCATCTTCTGGATCTTGAACCACACGTAGCCGGCAAGACCCTCGTCGGAGCCTTCGCCCGTCAGCGCAACCTTGAAGCCGTTGTCGTGAACCGAACGTGACAGCGCGTGCAGCGCTGCGCACGAGGTGTCGATGACCGGGCAGTCGGCGGCGGAGACGAGATCGGGATAGACGCGCGAAATCAGCGCCGGGTTGGCTTCGACGAAATGCGGGATGGTACCGATATGGCGCGAGGCGACCATCGCCTTGGAGCTTTCGTCGAGTTCCGCCTTCGGCACCTTGACGGTGAAGCTCGGGATCGGGCGGCCGAGCACACTGACCGCCTGCGCCATCACCGCTGCGGAATCGATACCGCCCGAGAGATAGCCGACCACCGGCACGTCCGCGCGCAGGCGGACTTCGACCGCGCGGCGGAATGTCGCCTCGAACTCGTCGACCAGCTTCTTCTCGTCGGCCGGATCGTCCTCGTGGCCTTCGTCGGGAAAATCGAAGTCCCAGTAGCAGCGGTCGACGATCTCGGCGGGCCGGCCATCGGGACGCAGCTCGATGCGCATGAAGTGACCGGGCAGCATCGACTCGACGCCAGCGTACATGGTGCGTCGACGGGCCATGGAGAAGAACGTGAAGACATGGTCGATGCCGAGCGGATCGACCTGCGCATCAACGAGACCGGAGGCGAGCAGCGCCTTGATCTCGGAGGCGAACAGCAGCCGGTCGCCGACCCGCGTCCAGTGCAGCGGGCAGATGCCCGTGCGATCGCGCGCGAGGATCAGACGGCGCCGCGCCATGTCGTAGAGGGCGATCGCGAACTGCCCGCGCAGATGCGTGACGAAGTCGTCGCCATACTGCTCGTAGAGGTGGACGATGATCTCGGTGTCGGTGTGCGTTCGAAAGACGTGGCCGTGCGCTTCGAGCGCCGTCCGCTGCTCGGGATAGTCGAACAGCTCACCGTTGAAGATGACCGCGACGGTGCGGTCTTCGTTGAAGATCGGCTGCTGCCCGTCGGCGAGACCGACGATGCTCAGACGGCGATGCGCGATTGTGATGCCGCGATCGATGAAGGCGCCCGACTCGTCGGGACCGCGGTGCCGGATGGCATCCGCCATGCGTTCGACCATCGACCGGTCGGGCGTCATGCCGCCACCGAGGTCGAGCACACCTGCAAAGCCACACATCGGGCAAGGCCCCTTTCTTGATCCCGGGCTTCGCGCCCCTCGATACGCTACGACAGTCGTAGACGACTATTGCTTGCTGCAAACTGACAGGCCGTGCGCGTGCGCAGCAATTCCGGCCGCAAGGTTAATGCGCAGAGTGACGCTGTCGTCTGTTCCCGGCGATATCGCTGCACATGCCGTCTCGCGCAAGGTGCACGAATTGGCGCATGGCCGGCCTTGGCGCGCCTAGCCTGTCAATGTGTCCCAAAAGCGATCAAAAGCGCTCCGTCGTCGCCTGAATAGCCCGCGTCCGACGGCGCGCTGCAAGACACGTCTCAACGCGACGGCGATGTGAAGATCGGCTCGCTGCGATTGGAGGTGCGCACAGCCTGCTCGATGCGCGGCTTCTCGAGCGCGCGGTAGGCCTGGTTGACGCGGCGGACCATGGCCGAGAGATACTCGCGCACTTCGGCCGGCAGCTGTGCCGTGGCATAGCGGTCGGGATGATAGGTTTTGGCCAGCTCGTGATAGGCGTGGCGAATGTCCTCGACCGAGGCGTCGGCCCTCACGCCGAGCACCTGATGCGGATCGAATTCCCCTGTGCGACCACCCTTGAGCTGCTGCGCGCCCGGCACGTTGAGCAACTTGATGGAGCGCATCGTAGACTTGGCGATCAGGCTCGACTCGCCGCCGTAGGTCTGGAACTCGAGGAACAGGCCGGGCCCGTTGAGAACCTCCTGCACCGGCCGGTTGGCTGGCAGGAGAAAGCGGCCCTTGAGCAGCGCCCCGTCGTCGAGCGCAACTTCGGCCGGAACTCCAACCTGTTGGGTTTGCACCGTATTATCGACGCGGTTACGCTCGAACATGGGCTGATGTCCTCGTTGCGGTGTTTCGCGGCGGCACAGCCGGCGCCGGTTGCCCGACATTGAGCAAGAAGCGTGCAAGCGCTGCAGACGGCCTGCGAGCCGCCGCCCAGCCGGCTCGACGAGGGCAGCCGGGGCGAAAGCGCCGCGCTCGCGCGGACGCGCAGCGTCTGGCGGCGCACCGGCAAGTGTGATACGTCGACGCCAGCTTTTCGCATCGCACAATCGAGCTTGACGCCGCGCTTCTCCGACCGGGGCGCCGACGGCAAGGTTGTCGCGCGCTTGAACAACAGGTCCGGCAAAATCGCGTCCGGACGAGCCCCGAGATCTCCGGAACCACCATGCAGCTTCGCAACATCGCCATCATCGCGCACGTCGACCACGGCAAGACCACCCTCGTTGACCAGCTCCTGAAACAGTCCGGCGCCTTCCGCGACAACCAGAAGGTTGCCGAGCGGGCCATGGACAGCAACGACATCGAGCGCGAGCGCGGCATCACCATTCTCGCCAAGTGCACATCCGTCGTCTGGAACGACGTGCGCATCAATATCGTCGACACGCCCGGCCACGCCGACTTCGGCGGCGAGGTGGAGCGCATCCTCAACATGGTCGACGGCGTCGTGGTGCTGGTGGACGCCTCGGAAGGCCCGCTGCCGCAGACCAAGTTCGTCGTCTCCAAGGCGCTGAAACTAGGCATGCGTCCGATCGTCGCCATCAACAAGATCGACCGCCCTGACGAGCGCCACCTCGACGTGCTGAACGAGATCTTCGACCTCTTCGCAAATCTCGACGCCAGCGACGAGCAACTCGACTTTCCGGTGCTCTACGGCTCCGGCCGCAACGGCTGGATGGCGCTCGATCCGGCCGGCCCGCAGGTCGACCTGGCGCCGATGTTCGAACTCATCATCAACCACGTGCCGCCGCCGAAGGTGGACGACGGCCCGCTGCGCATCCTCGCCACGACGCTGGAGGCCGATCCGTTCCTCGGCCGAATTCTCACCGGCCGCATCCGCTCGGGCACCATCAAGCCGAACCAGCAGCTCAAGGCGCTGTCGCGCGACGGCAAGGTCATCGAGACGTTCCGCGTGCAAAAGGTGCTCGCCTTCCGCGGCCTCGAGCGCACGCACGTCGATCTTGCCGAGGCCGGTGACATCGTCGCCATTGCCGGCATGACGGAAGCGACCGTCGCCGACACGCTGTGCGACCCGAGCGTCACCGAGCCGCTGCCGGCGCAGCCGATCGATCCGCCGACCCTGTCGATGACCTTCCGCATCAACGACGGACCGTTCGCCGGTCAGGAAGGCGACAAGGTACAGAGCCGCGTCATCCGCGACCGGCTGCTGAAGGAAGCCGAGCGCAACATCGCCATCAAGATCGAGGAGAACGCCGACAAGGACTCGTTCAACGTGTCCGGGCGCGGCGAACTGCAGCTCGCGATCCTGATCGAGAACATGCGCCGCGAGGGCTTCGAACTCACCGTGTCGCGACCGCGCGTCGTCTACCAGACCAGCGAGACCGGCGAGCGCCTCGAGCCGATCGAGGAAGTCATCATCGACGTCGACGAGGCGCACTCGGGCGCTGTCGTCTCGAAGCTGTCCGAGCGCCGCGCCGACCTGATGGAAATGCGTCCCTCGGGTGGCGGCCGCCAGCGCCTCGTGTTCTTCGCGCCGACGCGCGGTCTGCTCGGCTACCAGAGCGAGCTGCTGTCGGATACGCGCGGCACCGCCGTCATGAACCGCCTGTTCCACGAGTACGCACCGCACAAGGGCGAGATCCAGGGCCGCCGCACCGGCGTGCTGATCTCCAACGGCGTCGGCGAAGCGACCGCCTATTCGCTGTTCTACCTGCAGGACCGTGGACCGATCATGATCGCGCCGCAGACGCGCGTCTACGAGGGCATGATCGTCGGCCAGCACACACGCGACAACGACCTCGTGGTCAACGTGGTCGAGAACAAGAAGCTGACCAACATCCGCGCCGCAGGCAAGGACGAGGCGCTGACGCTGACGCCGCCGATGCGCCTCAGCCTCGAGCGCGCGCTGTCCTACATCGTCGACGACGAGCTGGTGGAGGTGACGCCGGACTCGATCCGTCTCAGGAAGCGCTGGCTCGACCCGAACGAGCGCAAGAAGCAGGAGAGGAAGCGCGAGGGCGAGGCGGCCTGACGCCCCCGGCGAGCGCATTCGGAACTTTTCCTTCGAAGCCCGGGCAGAACTGCCCGGGCTTTTTCGCATTGTCCTCTGGCGATCTCAGAACCTTGTGACCACTTGAGCGTTGTAGCTGCAGCATCGGCCGCACTGCGGCTGGACCGGCGCAATTACGCTATAACATTCACTGGAGAGAGATCGATGCGAAAACTGGCGATATCCCTCGCAGCTTTGACGCTGGCTGCTGCTCCTGCCTTCGCCAACGACGATGTCCCGCCGTCGGCCGAGGAGCAGAAGTCCATCACCGCAGCCCTCGAAGCGCTCGGCTGCAAGGGCTGGGACGAGATCGAAAAGGAAACCAAGAAGGACGGCGGCTACCACTTCGAGATCGACGACACGCAATGCGCCGATGGCCAGTACGACATCAAGCTCGACAAGGACTTCAAGTTGACCAGCAAGTCCAAGGACTGATCGGCTCCGGTATTTCGTGCGGTGCGAGTGGGGTGCACGCCCCTCCCGCGCCGCACTTTTCATTGTGCAATCCAGAGCCGGATCGGACCCGGTCTTGACCTGTCGCTACTCCCGGACCAGCATGTCGGAATGGCAAACCCGAGCCCCATAGCGCCGTTCGACATCGCCGGCTTCGTCGCCGACCGGGCGAGCTTTCGCCTCAGGCTACAGGCCGGCGAAAAGGTCTTTCTCAAGGGTGACGCGGCCGACGGAAGCATGTTCGTCGTGCTGTCGGGGCTCATCGACGTCATCGTACTCGGCAAGGTTCTGGCGTCGGTCGGCCGCGGTGGCATCCTCGGCGAAATGGCCATGATCGATTGCACCCACCGCAGCGCCGCCGCGCTCGCGCAGGAGGATGCCGAACTGGCGGTGCTGACGCGCAGGATGTTCAGCGAACTCATCGCCGAGGAACCGCAGCTGGCGCTGGCCGTCATGGGGATCATGCGCCGGCGCATCACCGCTTTCGCACACCTCGCCAAACGGCGTTGAGGCGCCGCTGCGCGCGCTTCACGCTGCTCGAGTGCGCAGTAGAGGCCGCACGCTGCGGAACCCCCGGCTCCATTCGACGTTGTTCAGCCGAACAATTCGTATCGATGGAGTAGTCTCATGCGCGGTATCCTGTTGTGGCTCGTCGGCTTGCCGATTCCGATCATCATCCTGTTGTATCTGTTCAACGTCCTTTGACGGTGGGGCGATGGCCACTGGCCCATACCACGGTCGGTCAGCCCCGGCTGCGCGCGTGCAAGGCTTGCACGACCGCCTCGCGCAGTAACGCGGGATCGATGGGCTTCTCGACAAACACCGCGTCCTGCAACGGACTCGGCACGCCACCCATGCGGTCGCGAGACTCCATACCGGAGACGCAGACGACCGGGACGCCGTTGGTCGCCAATTCGTCGGCCACCTCCTCGGTCGTTTCGCCATTTCCGAGAACAAAGTCGAGGACCGCGAGATCGAGCCCCGGCGAACGGCCCAAGGACAAGCGCGCCTCGTCCGCAGTCGATGCGACGATGATGGCGGCGGCACCCAAGGACGACAGCATGTCCTCGATATCCATGGCGATCAGCGGCTGATCCTCGACGACAAGAACGGTCAGACCTGTCAACGGCGCTTCCACAGATTGAGTCATTTGGGTATCCACGCCCCGTTCCTGAAAGTCGTTTCTCGGCCAACGGGCAAGCCACACGTTCGGCTTCGAAGCAGCGCGTTTCTCCGACCCCCGACGCTAGGCCAGTTGGCCACCGGCGTGTATGTCGCCTGACATAAACGCTTCGATAAAATTTCCTCACTTTCACGGCAGATCCCGGGGTATTCCTCTTGCTGCCGCGCACCGGTGCGCCGCGTTCTCTGCCTGTGCCCGCATGACACGAAATCATCCGCCCGCGAGTTCGAACAACAAGCCTGCACGCCCGCGCGGACGCGACCTCCCGCACACGCAGTGCGCGCGTTGTCCGCTGCGAGCCAACCCCAACCTGAGAAAATTCTCGGCGGCCGAACTCGAATTCGTGCAGCGCTTCAAGATCGCGGAGATCGAGGTGCAAGCCGGTCGCGTGATCCTGCGCGACGGCGAACGCGCACCGCACCTCTACACGGTGCTCGACGGCTGGGCGATCCGCTACAAGTTCGCCGGCGAGGGTCGCCGGCAGGTACTGAACTTCGCGTTGAAGGGCGATCTGATCGGCTTGCAGTCGGCGCTGTTCGACAAGATGCACCAGACCGTGGAAGCCCTGACCGACGTGCGCCTTTGCGTGTTCGACCGCAAGCGCATGTTCGAGCTTTACCGCGAGCATCCAGGCCTCGCCTATGACCTGACGTGGCTCGCGGCCCAGGAGAAGACCATTCTCGGCGAGCATCTCGTCAACATCGGCCAGCGGCCCGCCATCGGGCGGCTCGCCTACATCATCCTGTTCCTGTTCGACAGGGCGCGCCGCGCCGGGTTGACCAGCAGCAACACGCTCGAGATGCCCATCACACAGGAAGATCTCGCGGATGCCATGGGCCTTTCCATCGTCCACACCAACAAGACGCTGCGCCGCATGCACGCACTGGGACTGATCGAGTGGCGCCGGAACCGGCTGACCATCCTCGACATCGAGCAGCTCTCGCATCTCGCGGAGATCGAGAGCGTCACCGCGCAGCAGCGCCCATTCATCTGATCCTGCTATTCGGCGCTGCGGTCCTCGACGATCGGACCGGCGTCGTCTTCGACGATGTCGGTGATCGACCCCAGTGGCGTCGCCAATTCATAGATCAGACCGCTCGGATGATAGGTGATCGTCGGCCGGTCGCCGCCATGACCGATGTGCTGCGCCAGGAGAATGCGTCCGAAACCCCGGCGTGTCGGCTCGCTCACGAGCGGCCCGCCGATCTCGCGCCACCTGAAGCGGAACATCGCTGCCGCATCCCTGCGTCGTTCGATACGCCATGTCACCTCGACACGGCCGGCGAGCACCGAGAGTGACCCGTGCTTGGTCGCGTTGGTGGCCAGCTCGTGAAGCACGAGCGCGAACGTCTGAGCGGTGCTGGCGTTGAGCGCGACTTCCGGACCTTCGATCGTCGCGCGTGCCGCGAAAGGCTCGAGTTCCTGGCGCGCCAGCGTGCGCAGCGATGCCCCTTGCCATGACTTGTCGAGCAACAGTGTGTGGGCCCGCGCCAGCGCATGCAGCCGTTTCATGAAGATGTTCCGCGCCTCGCTCACCGAGCGGCCGTCGGAGAGGCTGCGTGAGGCGACCGACTGGACCACCGCCAGCGTATTCTTCACGCGATGGCTCAGTTCGCGCGTCAGCAGCGACATCTGTGCATTGGCCTGCGTCAACTGCGCCTGGCGCAGCGCCATGGCGGCCACGAAGCCCGACAGCATCGCGGTGCCGAGCAGCGTCGCGAGCACGGCCATGTAGGCTTTGGAGTAATCGATGCCGTCTTCGAATGCCGGAGTCGACGAGTACACCATCGTCCAGGCATTGCCGTACCTTTTCAGCCCCGACGTGATCGAATACCTCGGCCGTTCGTCGCCCGCCGCCGGGGTCTCATAGAGAAGGCCGGCCGGGTCGGGCTTGTCTCCGTCATAGATGCGCACGTCGAAGAAATGACCTGCGGCCCCGCCGGCGTCTTTCGAGCGGATGCCGTCGAAAAGCTTGCCGGCACGGAACGGCGCGTAGACAAACCCGCGAAGCTTGCTGCGCCGATCTTCGGCCGTCTCGGGAGGCGGCGAGACCGAGTAGACCGGGAAGTAGAGCAGGAAGCCCGGCTGAACGTCGCCCGACGTCTCCTGCACCAGGGTCACACGATGCGAGAGCACGGCCTGGTTACTGTCCCGCGCCGCGTCCATTGCAGCCCGTCGCACCGGATCGGAATACATGTCGTAGCCGATGGCGCGCAGGTTGCGATTGGTCTCGGGCTGAATGCGCACGATCGCGGTATACAGCGGGCGGTCACCCTCGGGAGTGATCGCGTAATCGGCATATCCACCGTCACGCATAGACCGTTCGTGCGCCGCTTTTGCTTCGGGCGCCACGACCATGCTGAAGCCGACCGCCTGAATGCCCGGATACGCGCTGCCGATGTCGAGCGTGTCGACAAACGTCTTGAACTCGTCGCGCGACAGATCCGGCTTTGTCAGCATCATGGCGCGGGCCCCGCGCAGAACCTGCTCGTAGGCCGTCATGGTCTGCTCGATGCGCGACGAGAACTGGCTCGATACGTCCTCGAAGCGACTACGGGCCTCGCCGCGGACCATTTCGGCTGTCAACTGCCACATCAGGGCGCAGCTGATCAGGCCGATCAGCAGCACGAGCCAAGCCGGGCGCAGTGACGGAGCAAACAACCGCGCTGCGAGCTGCGGCCAATCGAGCGGCGATTTCGTGCGGTGCGGCATATGCTGAAACCGGGCGGCGGAGGACCAGAATCGCAGAAACGCCGCCGCTCCGTACCGGTTCCAGCCGGTTTGCCACCGCCCACGCCAAGGTCTGGCGGACCGGCCGGCGGCGCGCGTGCCCTCTCCGACCCGGCCACGCTACTGAAGCTTTCCGCCAAGCTCAAGCCGATATGCCCCGACGCGGTTTGTCCGCCGCCCGTCAGGCCTTCGGATCATAGGCGCCCGGCGGAATCATGCCGTGGACATAGGCAAGATACAGCGCGTCGAGTTGCGCCCACAGCACGTCGCACTTGAACTTCACCGCATCGACGCAGGCCTGCTGCTGCTCGCGCGTGACGGCGTAGGTCTTGATGAACTCCAGCGCGAAGGTCGCGTCGCGCGGCGCCTGCGACAGGCGGCGCTTGAAGTACGCCATGACGTGATCGTTGACGAAGCTGTAGTTGGCCAGCATGCCGGCGATCCGCTCGCGATGGATGCTCGGCGCGAACAGCTCGGTAAGGGATGATGCGGCCGCTACGACCAGAGGCTGCTCGACGACGAAGCGGACATAGGCCTCGACGGCGAACCGCGTCGCAGGCAGTGCGCCGCGCATGCTCGTCACGTAGTCGCGATCGAGACCGAGGCAGTCGGTGAGGACGAGCCAGCGCTCGATGCCACCATGTTCGTCGGGAAGCTGCCCGTCGTGATCATGAATGCGGTGAATCCATTCGCGCCGCAGCTCGCGATCGTGCACGCGGCTCATGAAAGCAGCGTCCTTGCGCGGGATCGCCTCCTGATAGCAATAGCGGTTGAGGGCCCACGCCGCGACCTGCCCCTTGTCGAGCTTGCCTCCGTGCAGAAGCTTATGGAACGGATGCAGATCGTGATAGCGCTCAGGCCCGACGGCTCGGATCTGCGCCTCGAACTCCTCGCGGCTCCACGGCGGCAGCGACCTGTCGAACGTCCTCACGAACTCGTTCATGCCTTTTATCCTCCCTCGCAGCCGACCCGTCGTTCAGTGCGCATCTGCGGCGCCGGGGCCTGGTCGGCGGCGAGCTTTGGTCGGACGCCAAGGGAGTGAATTGACCGCAATCAAGTGAGCAGATCACACTCGATCAAAGCTTTGTGTTGAGACGTGTGTCGTGGGCGTTTCACCAACGGCGTTCGCGGCGGCACGCCGGCTCAGGGTGTCCGGTCGGTCGCGATCATGACCATGGCGATGGTCGCCGCGATAGCGGCGATGACGACGGCAGTCAGCACCGCGGGGCGCTCCGATCCCCAGACCAGAGCCGTGACGCCGACCGAGCCCCACGCCATCGACAGGGCGAGAGCCTTGATCGCGGGCCGGATGGCGCGGCGCTGTTCGAAGCGATGCGCCTCGGCCAGTCCGTGACGCAGGATCGGGATGCGACCGAGTGCCCCGTGCAGGCGTTCGCTCGAGCGCGCGAATGCCCACAGGGCCACCAACACGAAAGGTGTCGTCGGCAGGCCGGGCAGCACCGCTCCGGCCATCGCCAGCGCTGTCGCCACCAGCCCCACGGCTACCAGGAACAATCTCGGCACGGCGTCTCCTTTCGCTGCGCGCTCGCCGCATATCGCCGAACTTGCACACGACCGCAACCTCGACACTCATCGGTCGCGACTGGCCCTCGTGGCGCGAGGTTCAACCACTCACATGCGACGACGAGGTCAGCACGCCGGACAGGATACGCGCGAGAAGCCCGGCGAGTTCGCGCGGAATGTCGCCGAGTTCGCGCTGGCGCGCCACGAGCGTCAGCGTCCGCGACAGGCGCGGGCCCGGCAGGATCACGGTTTGTAGCCCGCCGCGGACGCGGGCTTCCAGGTTGCAGAGGGGAGTGGTGATGGCGAACGCCTTGCCGCGCGCAACGCTCGCTGCCACGCCGAACGGCGTATCGAACTCGAGTTTGCGTGGCGGCTCGAAACCGAGTCGGCGCAGGTGTCGATCTACGTCCAGTCCGGTCTGCGAGCGCGCGGAAAAGCGCACGAAGGGCAACTCACTGGCAAGGCGCTTCAGCTCTGCAACCGTGTGCGGCGGCGTCACGCCCTTGGACAGCAGCAGCACATAGGGCTCGCGCGCCAGCACGAAGCGCTCGAGCCCGGGTGTATCCTCGAGATCGTCGACCCCGACAAACATGTCGAGTCTGCGCGTCAGCAGCGCACCCGCGTGCGATGCCGTGAGGCCCGACAGCACCGCCACCTGCTCGGCGCGCGACGCGAGCCACTGCGCCAGCTCGACGCTGACCGCGCGCGTCAACGAATCGACGAGACCTACGCTGAGCTGAGGCACGCGCCCGCGAACCGTACCGCGCAGCAGCGACGGTATCTCGCGAGCATCGGCGAGCAGCACCGCCGCCCGCTGCCGCAGCAGGCCGCCGGCTGGCGTCAGCGCCAGCGGTCGCACCGCCCGATCGAACAGAAGCGACCCGGTGCGCCGTTCGAGTTCGGCCACGGCGAGCGATATGGCCGGCTGGGTGAGACGCAGACGGCGCGCGGCCGCCGCCATGCTGCCCGCGGCGCAGACGGCGAGAAAAATCTCGAGTGAACGCAGATCGAACGGCAGATCGCCGGTGGTCTCGGTCATCGCGCTACTATAAGCAGGACTTATATTTTATTCCAGACGCGAATATCGCTTCATCAAGGCGCCTCGCAGACGCCGGGGCGCCTGTCGAACCGCGCCCTGTCCGGGCCGTCGCGGAGACGTCATGACGAGCCGCTCCTATTCCATTCTCGGTGTCCTGCGCGAGGCTTTGCGCGGCCACAGCGGCTGGACGCCGGCGTGGCGCGATGGCGAACCGAAGCCGGCTTATGACATCGTCATCGTGGGTGGTGGCGGCCATGGGCTGGCAACCGCCTACTATCTTGCTAAACGCTACGGCGTGCGCAACGTAGCGGTGCTGGAGAAGAGCTGGATCGGCTCTGGCAACGTGGGCCGAAACACGACCATCGTCCGCTCGAACTACCTGCTGCCCGGCAACATCCCGTTCTACGAAACCAGCATGAAGCTGTGGGAGGGCCTGGAGCAGGACCTCAACTACAACGCCATGGTTTCACAGCGCGGCATCCTCAATCTCTACCATTCGGACGCGCAACGCGATGCCTACGCTCGGCGCGGCAACGCCATGCGGCTGCATGGTGTCGATGCCGAGTTGCTCGATGCCACCGGCGTGCGCCGCATGTACCCCTGGTTGAACTTCGATGACGCGCGCTTTCCCATCAGGGGCGGTCTGCTGCAGCGTCGCGCGGGTACCGTGCGCCACGATGCCGTCGCCTGGGGTTACGCCCGCGCCGCTGACCGCCTCGGCGTCGACATCATCCAGAACTGCGAAGTCACCGGATTTCGCATCGCCGGCGGGCGCTGCACCGGCGTCGAAACTTCACGTGGGACGATCGCAGCGCGCAAGGTCGGTCTCGCCTGCGCCGGCAACTCGTCGCGCGTCGCGGCGATGGCGGGCCTGACGCTGCCGATCGAAAGTCACGTGCTGCAAGCGTTCGTCTCGGAGAGCATCAAGCCGCTGGTCGACGGCGTCATCACCTTCGGCGCCGGGCACTTCTACATCAGCCAGTCCGACAAGGGCGGCCTCGTCTTCGGCGGCGACATCGACGGCTACACCTCGTACGCGCAGCGCGGCAACCTGCCCGTGGTCGAGGATGTGCTCGAAGGCGGCATGGCGCTGATGCCGCGCATCGGCCGCGTGCGATTGCTGCGCTCGTGGGGCGGCATCATGGACATGTCCATGGACGGCTCACCCATCATCGATCGCACGCCCGTCGACGGCCTCTATCTCAATGCCGGCTGGTGCTACGGCGGCTTCAAGGCGACGCCGGCTTCCGGCCTCGCGTTTGCACATCTCCTGGCGCTCGACGCACCGCACGAGGATGCCCGCGCCTATCGCCTCGATCGCTTCCGCACCGGACATATGATCGACGAGAAGGGCATGGGCAACCAGCCCAACCTGCACTGAACCGGTCAACCGCACGCTTAGAGGATTATCTCGATGCGCATCGCCTGCCCGCACTGCGGAGACCGCGGCCTCGACGAGTTCGTCTTTCTCGGCGATGCGCGCGTGACGCGACCGATGGCGGATGCTACCGAGCCGGCGGACGCCTTCCACGCCTACGGCTATCTGCGAACGAATCCTGCCGGACCAACTGACGAGCTTTGGTTCCACGCCGCGGGCTGTCACGCCTGGCTCGTGGTGACGCGCGACACCCGCACGCATGTGATTGCGTCAGTGCGGCTCGCTCGGGATGTCGCGCTGGAGCGCCGCGCGGTCGCATCGACGACAGAGGACGCAAGCGCATGAGCGGCCCGCAATCAAACCGCCTGGCCAGCGGCGGCGGGATCGACCGCAGTCGCGCACTACGCTTCACGTTCGACGGCCGCAGCTATTCGGGCTTCTCCGGCGACACCCTCGCATCCGCGCTGCTCGCCAACGGCGTGCGTCTCGTCGGCCGCTCGTTCAAATATCATCGTCCGCGCGGAATCCTGTCGGCCGGTTCCGAGGAGCCCAACGCGCTCGTCGAGTTGCGCAACGGCGCACGCCGCGAACCGAACACACGCGCAACAACCGCCGAGCTTTTCGACGGCCTCGTCGCGGAAAGCCAGAATCGATGGCCGTCGCTCGCGCTCGACGTCATGTCGGTCAACAGCCTTCTCGCGCCCGTATTCGTCGCCGGCTTCTACTACAAGACGTTCATGTGGCCGGCCGCCTTCTGGGAAAAGCTCTACGAGCCGATGATCCGTCGCGCCGCCGGTCTCGGTCGTGCAGCCGCCGAACCCGACCCTGACAGCTACGAGAAGGTCACCGCATTCTGCGATGTCCTCGTGATCGGTGGTGGTCCCGCGGGACTTATGGCGGCGCTCGCGGCGGCGCGATCCGGCGCGAGCGTCATCCTCACGGACGAGAGCTTCGCCCTCGGCGGCCGGCTTCTCTCCGAGCGCGCAGAAATCGACGGAGGTGATGCCAACGCATGGATCGCGCGCGTCCGCGACGAACTCGATGCCCTCGCGAATGTACGCATTCTCACCCGCACGACGCTGTTCGCTGCTTACGACTCCGGCACCTGTGCGGCCATCGAGCGCGTCGCCGATCACCTTGCAGCGCCGCCACCGCATATGCCGCGTCAGCGAATCTGGCGCATCATTGCGAAGCAGGTGATTGTAACCGCCGGAGCGACCGAGCGGCCGATCGTGTTCGGCAATAATGACCGCCCGGGCGTGATGCTGGCCGGGGCCGTGCGCAGCTACATCAACCGCTTTGGCGTAGCGCCCGGCCGCCGCGCTGTGGTTTTCGCCAACAATGACGACGGTTGCGCAACCGTGCGTGATCTCGCCAGCGCCGGCATCGAGATCGCCGCGCTCGTCGACACGCGCGCATCATCGCCACAATACATCAGCGAACTGGCGGCGCACCACGGCGTCCGTCTGGTCAACGGTGTCGTCACCGACGTCGAAGGCCGCCTCGGTGTTCGCAGTGTGCGCATTCGCCCTCACGCCGGCGCGCCGTTCACGCTCGATTGCGACCTCGTCGCTGTCTCCAGCGGCTGGAACCCGAACGTGCAGATCACCACACATCTCGGCGGCAAGCCGCGTTGGAGCGATACGCTCGCCACGTTCGTGCCGGGCGAGCTGCCACGCGGCATGAGCGTCGCCGGCGCAGCGGCGGGCGACTACGCCCTCCACTCCAGCCTGGCCAGTGGCGCGCGCGCCGGCCACACCGCCGCAGAGGCAACAGGATTCTCGTCGCCCCCCATCGACACGCCACGCGCGGACGACGAACCCACGTCCATCGCCGCCTTCTGGCACGTGCAGGGCACGCGTCACAAAGCCTTCGTCGATTTCCAGAACGATGTCGCCACCACCGACATCGCCCTCGCCGAACGCGAGGGCTATCGCTCCATCGAGCACGTCAAGCGCTACACCACGCTCGGCATGGCGACCGATCAGGGCCGTACCGGCAGCGTCAACGCCATCGCGATCCTCGCCGCGCTCACCGACAAGTCGATTCCGGAGACGGGCGTGACGGCCGCGCGCCCGCCCTTCACCCCCGTCGCACTCGGTGCCTTCGCCGGACATCATCGCGGCCGTACCTTCAAGCCCGAGCGCCGGCCCGCTTCTTACGACTGGACGAAAGCCAATGCCGGCGTGCTCGTCGAAACCGGGCTCTGGCTGCGTCCTGCCTATTTTCCCCGTGCGGGCGAGCGCGACTGGCTCGAAAGCGTCAGCCGCGAGGTGGCCACGGTGCGTAGCGCCGTCGGCATTTGCGACGTCTCCACGCTCGGCAAGATCAACGTGCAGGGGCCAGACGCGCTGGCCCTGCTCGAGCGCCTCTACGCCAACGATCTCGCGAGCCTCAGGGTCGGCCGCGCGCGCTATGGCGTGATGCTGCGCGAGGACGGCTTCCTGATGGACGACGGCACCATCGCGCGATTGGACGAGCAGCACTACTTCGTCACCACGACCACCGCGAATGCTGCGAAGGTGTATCAGCACATGCAGTTCGCGCTGCAATGGCTTTGGCCCGAGCTCGACGTGCAGATCGCCTCGGCCACCGAGCAGTGGGCGCAGTTCGCCATCGCGGGACCGCGCGCCCGCGAGTTGCTGCGAGAGATCATCGATGCAGCGCACGATATCTCCAACGCAGCGTTCCCTTATCTCGCCGTCGGCGACGTCACGTGCTGTGGTGGCATCAAGACGCGCCTTTATCGCCTCTCGTTCTCAGGCGAACTTGCCTACGAGATCGGCGTTCCCGCGCGCTTCGGCCCGGCTCTCTGGCAACGCCTGCTGCTAGCCGGCGAACCCCTCGGCGCGTGCGCCTACGGCAGCGAAGCGCTCGGCGTGATGCGCATCGAGAAGGGCCACATCAGCGGACCGGAACTGAACGGCACGACCACGGCGGCGGACGTCGGCCTCGGCGCCATGCGCTCGAGGAAGAAGGATTACATCGGCCGCGTGCTCGGCGAACGGCCTGGTCTCGTCGATCCTGCACGCCCGGCGCTCGTCGGCTTGCGCCCCGTTGAGCGCGCGCAGAGGCTGCGTGCAGGCGCACACTTCATCGCGCGAACGGCCGAAGCCACGGCCGCCAACGACGATGGCTACATGACCTCCACCGCCTTCTCGCCGTCACTCGGTCACTGGATCGGCCTCGGCCTGTTGCGGCACGGTCCGCAACGTCAAGGCGAGATCATCCGCGCGGTCGATCCGGTTCGCGGGGAGGACGTCCTCGTCGAGGTCGTCGCGCCGGTGTTCATCGATGCCAGGGGAGAGCGGTTGCGTGCCTGATCCAATCCTCCAACCCGCGTCAGCCGTTGCTGCATGGACGCCCGTCGCCACGGCCGGCCTCTCGATCGACGTGCGTGACGACCTCACGATCGCCGGCATCGCGCCGTTTCGCGGCAAGGCTCAAGCCGTGTCCGAGGCACTCGCGGAACGCTACGGGCTTGCGCTGCCGGCAGCGTGCAGACGCATCAGCGGAGACGACATCACGCTGCAGTGGTCCGGCCCCGATCAATGGATCGCCATCGCCGGACGCGGCGCGGCACGCGATCTCGAAGTCGAGCTGAAGCCGCTGCTCGCGGGCCTGGCCGCGGTCGTCGATCATTCGGACGCACGCGCCGTCGTCGTGTTCAGCGGCAAGCATGCCCGCGATGTGCTGGCCAAGGGCCTCCCGATCGATCTCCACGAGCGGGCGTTTCGCGTCGGAGACGTCGCCATCACACACGCCAACCACATCGGCGTGACGATCACGCAAACCGGAAACGAGCCCGCGTACGAAATCATGCTCTATCGCAGCTACGCCGACAGCTTCGCAGACTGGCTGCGTCACGCCACCGCGGAACTCACAGCCTGAACCGGCCGAGACGCCTCAGCGATCGCGCCGATAGACGATGATCGAAAGATAGGTGATAGGCCGCTTGATCAGTTCGCCGGGACCGTGAAGTTCTGCGGAATCGAACAGCAGACTGTCGCCCGGCTTGAGATGATAGCTCTGATCGCCGTGCACATAGGACACCTCGCCGGTCAACATGTAGATGAACTCGACGCCTTCGTGGCGAAACTCGGTGTAGACCTCGGCATCGTCGGCAAGCGTGATCAGATAAGGTTCGAAGGCGACGTCGCCGCCGACCGACTGGCCGAGCAGATGATAATGGTGACCGACCTTGGTGCCGCGCCGTCGGATGGCGAGACCATTGCCGGCCTTGACGAACGAGCAGCCGCGGCTCTTCTCATGCCCGCGCAGCAAGTCGGTGAGCTGGATGTTGAGTGCGGAAGCGACGTCCTGCAGCGTGCCGAGCGAGGCCGAGATCTGGCCGTTCTCGATTTTCGACAGCATGCCGGCGGAGATATTCGACTGGTGCGCCAGCTCCGTCACGGTCAGATTCGCCGTCTTGCGATAATCGCGCACCTGGTTGCCGATCGCCTGCTCGAGACTGCGCACGACCGGGGCGCCCGATACCGTCGCCAGCGCTTCGCGCTCGCGATCCGCGCGCGATCTTGACTTCGCCGCGTGCGCGGCGGCCGCCTTTGCCGTGGCCTTTCCGGCGGGCTCTTTCGCAGTCTTCTTCAACGTCGCTCTCCAACCCTGTCGCTGCGCGATCCTAAAGGTGGTGCAGAGGTTAGGGAAGCGACCTCGAAGCGGGCTCAGATGTCGAGCGTGTTGTCGCGCTCCCACTGCGTCAGGTGCGAGGCGTAGGCGTTCCACTCGGAGCGCTTGAGCTTGGTGTAGGACTGGACGAACGACGGCCCCAGCAGTTCGCCGAGCTCGGTATCCTTCTCCAGGTTGCGGATCGCATCGAGCAGATTGAGCGGCAGCTTCGGCGCATCCTTCACCGTATGCCCTTCGGTGTACATGTCGATGTCGAGCCGCTTGCCCGGGTCCGCCCTGTGGTGCACGCCGCTGAGGCCCGCCGCGATGATGACCGCCTGCATCAGATACGGATTCGCCGCGCCATCGGGAAGCCGCAGCTCGAAGCGGCCCTTGCCCGGCACGCGCACCATGTGCGTGCGATTGTTGCCGGTCCACGTCACCGAGTTCGGCGCCCACGTCGCGCCCGAAAGCGTGCGTGGCGCATTGATGCGCTTGTAGGAGTTGACGGTCGGGTTGGTGATGGCCGCCAGCGCCTCGGCATGACGCATGATGCCGCCGAGGAAATGATAGCCCTGTCGCGACAGACCAATCTCGTCGGCCGGATCGAAGAAGCGATTGTCGCGGCCGGCCTTGTCCCACACGGAAATGTGCGCGTGGCAGCCGTTACCGGTGAGCCCGAGGAACGGCTTCGGCATGAAGGTCGCGCGAAGCCCGTGTTTTTCGGCGATCGACTTGGCCATGAACTTGAAGAACGCATGCCGGTCCGCCGTGACCAGCGCGTCGTCGAACATCCAGTTCATTTCCCACTGGCCGTTGGCGTCCTCGTGATCGTTCTGGTACGGCCCCCAGCCGAGTTCCAGCATGCAGTCGCAGATCTCGGAAATGACGTCGTAGCGGCGCATCAGCGCCTGCTGGTCGTAGCAGGACTTGGTGGCGGTGTCGGCGTCGTCCGAGATCATCGTGCCGCACGGCTTGGTCAGGAAGAACTCGCACTCGACGCCGGTCTTGACGTAGAGCCCTTCCGCCGCAGCCCTCGCAATCACGTTCTTCAGAACCACGCGCGGCGCCTGCGCCACCTCGCGCTCCTCCATTACGCAGTCGGCCGGCACCCACGCGACATCGCGCCGCCAGGGCAACTGCACAACAGAGTTCGCATCCGGCATGGCGAAGAGATCGGGGTCGGCGGGCGTCAGGTCGAGCCACGTCGCGAAACCTGCGAAGCCCGCGCCATCCTTCTGCATCTCCGCGATGGCCGCCGCCGGCACCAGTTTGGCACGCTGCGCACCGAACAGGTCGGTGTATGAGATCATGAAGTAGCGGATGCCGTGCTGCTTCGCGTAGGCCGCGAGATCGAGTCCGCCCGAAGCGTTGACGGGCGATGCGTGCATGCCCCCGTGCGTATCGACGTGCTCGTTCATCACAACGCCCTCTCCCGGCAATCATTCGCAACACGACGGACGATGCACATCCGCCAACAGTCGTCTCAGAGGCTGCCCTGAACGCCCGGTATCCAGCTCGTCCCCGCGAGCGGGACACGCGCCATCGCCGCTGCTTCGAGCGTCAGCGCACAAAGGTCCTCGGGCTCGAGGTTGTGGACGTTGTTGTGGCCCGCGGCGCGCGCGACGGTCTGGATCTCGAGCGTCATGACCTTGAGATAGTTGGCGAGACGGCGGCCCGCGAGCACCGGATCGAGCCGCTGCGACAGCTCCGGGTCCTGCGTCGAGATGCCGGCCGGGTCGCGGCCCTCGTGCCAGTCGTCGTAGCTGCCGGCGGTGGTGCCGAGCGCGTTGTACTCGGCCTCGTGGCGCGGATCGTTGTCACCGAGTGCGACCAGCGCGGCAATGCCGATCGACACCGCGTCGGCACCGAGCGCCAGCGCTTTCGCGGCATCGGCTCCCGTGCGAATGCCGCCCGATACGATCAGCTGCACCTTGCGATGCATGCCGAGGTCCTGCAGCGCCTGCACGGCCGGGCGGATGCACGCGAGCGTCGGGATGCCGACGTGCTCGATGAACACTTCCTGCGTCGCCGCGGTGCCGCCCTGCATGCCGTCGATGACGACGACATCGGCGCCGGCCTTCACCGCGAGCGCCACGTCGTAGTAGGGCCGTGTCGCTCCGATCTTCACGTAGATCGGCTTCTCCCAGTCGGTGATCTCGCGCAGCTCGAGGATCTTGATTTCGAGATCGTCAGGCCCGGTCCAGTCGGGATGCCGGCACGCCGAGCGCTGATCGATGCCCTTCGGCAGGTTGCGCATCTCGGCGACGCGATCGGAAATCTTCTGGCCGAGCAGCATGCCGCCGCCACCGGGCTTCGCGCCCTGACCGATGACGACCTCGATGGCATCGGCCTTGCGCAGGTCGTCGGGGTTCATGCCGTAGCGCGACGGCAGGTACTGATAAACCAGCGTCTTCGACTGCCCGCGCTCTTCCGGCGTCATGCCGCCGTCACCGGTCGTCGTCGACGTGCCGGCGATGGAGGCGCCGCGTCCGAGCGCTTCCTTCGCCTGCGCGGAGAGCGCGCCGAAGCTCATGCCGGCGATGGTGATCGGAATCTTGAGCTCGATCGGCTTCTTCGCGAAGCGCGTGCCGAGCGTGACGCTGGTCGAGCACTTCTCGCGATACCCTTCGAGCGGATAGCGAGACACCGACGCGCCGAGAAACAGCAGATCGTCGAAGTGCGGCACGCGCCGCTTGGCGCCACCACCGCGAATGTCGTAGATGCCGGTGGCCGCGGCGCGTCGGATTTCCGACAGCGTGTAGTCGTCGAAGGTCCACGACTTGCGCGGCGTGGTCGGCGGATTGTGATACGTCATCAGTAGGCATCCGCGTTGTCGATGTTGAAGGTGTAGAGCTTGCGCGCCGAGCCGTAGCGCGTGAACTCGGTCGTCGCGACGCCGCTCACGCCGGCTTTGTCGAGCAGGCCCGCGAGCAGCGCGTGGTGCTCATCGCGCATTTCCTTTTCGATGCAGTCGGCACCGAGACTCTTGACCTTGCCGCGCACGAACAGACGCGCCTCGTAGATCGAATCGCCGAGCGCATCGCCGGCGTCACCCAGCACGACCAGCGTGCCCGACTGCGCCATGAACGCCGACATGTGGCCGATGCTGCCCTTTACGACGATGTCGATGCCCTTCATCGAGATGCCGCAACGCGACGAGGCATTGCCCTCGACGACCAGCAGCCCGCCGCGCCCGGTCGCGCCCGCGTACTGACTCGCATCGCCTTTGACGACGACCGTGCCGGACATCATGTTCTCGGCGACGCCGGGGCCGGCCGAGCCATGCACCGTGATGGCCGCCTTCTTGTTCATGCCGGCGCAGTAGTAGCCGACGCTGCCGCGCACATCGATGGCGAGCGGCGCGTCGACGCCGACGGCGACCGCATGCGCACCGCGCGGATTGAGGACTTCCCAGCGCGTCTCGTTGCTGCCGTCGCCCTGCCGGTGCAGATCGGCGTTGAGGTCGCGCAGCGGTGTCGCCGCGAGATCGACCGTGCGCATTTTGAAGTGCTCGACCATGGCGCTCAGCGCTCCCAGAAGTAGACGGTGGCGGGCTCCGGCTCCCACACGCGCGCCTGTTCGATGCCGGGCAGGCCGACGAGCGCGCGATATTCCGAGCCGAATGCCACCCACTGACCGGTTTCCGCCATCACCGCCGGCTTGCAGGCGATCGGATCGCGAATGACGCCGAACCCATCCCTGGTGCCGACGACGAAATTGAAGAAACCGTCGAGATCGCCGAGGCTCTTTTCCAGCGCGGCGCCGAGGTTCATGCCTTGCTGCATGCGCCACGTGAGATAGGCGGCCGCCACCTCACTGTCGTTGTCAGTCTCGAACGTCATGCCGCTGCGCACGAGCTCGCGGCGCAGGTTGTTGTGGTTCGACAGCGAGCCGTTGTGCACGAGGCACTGGTCCGGCCCGGTCGAGAACGGATGCGCGCCGAGCGTCGTCACGGCCGATTCCGTCGCCATGCGCGTATGGCCGATGGCGTGCGTTCCCTGCATGGAGGCAAGATCGAAACGCGCCGCGACCCCGGTCGGATAGCCGACCTCCTTGTAGATCTCGATCGTCTCGCCGACGCTCATGACGCGAATGCCGGGATGCGCGGCGCGCAGTTCAGCTCGCACAACATCGGCCATGCCGGACGGCACCGTCAGCACCGCGTGCGTGGATTTCACCTGCAGCGAAGAGTCGACACCGGTGATGCGGCGCAGATCATCGCGCAGGCCGGCGAAGTCCGTCTCCGGTGAGGCCGACTGCAGCGTCATCTTGGTGCGGCCGGCGGCCGGCGCGCCATAGACCGCGAAGCCGGCCGAGTCCGGTCCGCGCTCGCACATCGTTGCCAGCATGGTTTCGACGAGCGACCCGAGCTTCGGCTCCAGCGCCGCGTCCTTCAGGAACAGCCCGACTATCCCGCACATTGCAGATGCCCTCGCGTCGTGATCGACGGCCGGAAGCTAGCAGCGGCGCTCTGGCTTCGTCAACCCCCGAGAAAACATCTTTCGTCACTGGAAATTTACGAGCTTGGTCTATGATGCGGCGTCGCGCGCACCCGCAAGCCGTCGATACAGCGCGCAGGCCGCACCGTGACGCAGGAGCAGGAGCGATGATCGAGGTTCGCGCGATGGAGGCCGCCGATGCGCCGCGCTGGCGCGTGTTGTGGGCCGCCTACAATCGCTTCTATGAGGCCACCGTGGCAGAACACGTGACGGAGCAGACGCTCGCCCGGCTGCTCGATCCCGGCTCCTCACTCATCGGGCGCGTGGCTGTGCATGGCGGGAATGTCGTCGGCTTCAGCGCGTCTGTCATCCACGACGCGACCTGGGACACGCGCGCGGTCTGCTATCTCGAGGATCTCTACGTCGACGAGGCCGCACGCGGGTCAGGCGCCGGCCGCGCGCTGATCGAAGACCTGATCGCGCTGGCTCATCAGAACAACTGGGGCCGGCTCTACTGGCATACACGCGCCGGCAACGACACCGCGCGCCGCCTCTATGATCGCTTCACGCAGGCCGACGATTTCGTGCGCTACCGCCTGTTCTTTTGAAGAAGATGCACCGCCGCCGGTTTTCGACGCCCTTCAACCGCACTCGCTCATGGACCGCACCGGACTTGGCGCCGTCACGGCCTGCGCGATCGGGGCGCCATCGTGGAACAGCCACAGCGTCCCCGGCGGCATCACCTCCCAGCGCTCGTTGTCGGTCAGCGGCTGCGTGGCAATGACCGCGACGCGATCGTTCGGCGTCGTCACCTGCGCGAAATCGATCGTCATGTCTTCATCCTTGAGGTGCGCTTCGCAGAAGGGCGCGCGCCGCACGATGTAGGCGAGATCGGTGGAGCAGTGCGCGACGAGGCAATCACCGTTCGAAAGCAGATAGTTGAAAATGCCCGTGGGCGCGAGTTCGAGCGTCAGTTCAGCCAGCACCTCGAACAGCACTTCGCGTCGTGGTGCCGTCATGCCGAAGCGCTGCCGCAGGCTCTGCATGAGCCAGCAGAATATCAACTCGCTGTCGGTGTCGCCGACGGGCTCGAAGCTGCCGTCGAGTGCGGGCCGGAACTCGGGTAGGTGGCCATTGTGCGCGAAGATCCAGTAGCGCCCCCACATCTCGCGCATGAAGGGATGCGTGTTCTCGAGGCTGGTGATGCCGCGCGTCGCCTTGCGGATGTGCGCGATCACGTTGAGCGAATGAATCGGATAGCTTCGCACGAGCTCGGCGATGTGCGACTGCGCCGACGGCGCGGGATCGAGGAACATGCGCACGCCGCGACCCTCGAAGAAGGCGATGCCCCAACCGTCGGAATGGTGATCCGTCGCCCCGCCACGCCGGCGGAATCCCGAGAACGAGAAGCAGATGTCGGTCGGTACGTTGCAGTTCATGCCGAGCAGCTGGCACATGACGAGCCCGAATCTCCGCGCGAGTTTCCGGCCATGGTAGCAAACCGCGCCGCAATTGCAGCGGGTCCGATCGTGATCCGTAGACCGGGCCAAGGTCAGCGCATTTCGCCCCGACCGGTTCCGCAGGTGACAGCGCCGCCCCGGCCGCCCCGCTAGCTTCCAACCATGGAGACACAAGCCACGCCGGAGCGAGCCACCATGCAGGACCCGACCGCCAAGCTGATCGACATCCTCGCCCGCTACGCCAGCGGCAGCCCCGCCGACATTTCCGCCACCACGGATCTCGCCGCGCTCGACATCGACGTGCTCGACATCCCGATGATCTTCCTCGACCTCGAGGATGCCTTCGACGTCGGCATCGTGCCCGGTACCGGCTTCGAGGGCCTGACCAGCGTCGGTGACCTGCTGGCCGTGGTGCAGGCGGCGCTCGACGCCAGGCACCGGCCGCGCCAGCCCGCTGCCCCGCGCAAGAAGAGCAACTGGATGTCGACCAGCGCCCGCGCCTGAGCGCCACGATGAAGCCGGCTCGAAAACAGAGACGGGGAGGGTCGCCCCTCCCCGTCCGCGCTCGATCGGGTCGTCGTTAATTGCTGATCGTGATGCCGCTCACCACGGCGCCGGTCTTCGGCATGATGTCCGGCATGTTGCTGCCACTGTCGTGCGGCTTGTAGCGGAAAATGCCGTTGCCGCGGAACTCGAAACTCTTGGCGACGATAGCGAAGAATTGCGACGAGGCATTCGAATCGCCGTTGCCGGTGATGAGCATGTTCTGGGTCGGCATGTAGACCATGCCTTCCATGTGGAACGAGCCACCGCCCTGGATGTTGGACGTACCGTTCCGCCATGCGTCCGGGTGGGCGATCATCAGGAAGCCCTCGTAGCTGCTGCCGGATTGACGGCCCTTGAGATCGACCGTGCCGCCGCCGATGATGGTCATGCGGGCGTTGGCGCCGCGGAAATAGAACAGCACGTTGCTGCCGCGCACGCTCGAGCCGGACTGCGTGTTGAAGATGCCGTTGTCGACGATGTAGACGCCAGGCTCGAACGTCACGTTCGCCTGCGCTTGCAGATTGATACCACCGCAATAGCGGCCCGGCTGCAGCGTGAAGGTGCCCTTCTTCAGGTTGAGGTTACTCGCCTTGCACGTCGACGGGACAGTCGGCGGGGTGAATTTCGGCTGATAGCCGGCGGACCCGGCATAGGCACCGACGATCGCGAACGGGTCGGCGACGGCCGCCGCGCCATCCGAAGGCGCCGGCGTATAGACGGCGTTGGCGGCAGCCGTGACACCACCCACGGCGCTGGTGCCGTCACCGGTGACGACTGCCGAACCGCCGCCATCGACCGCGGTTGCGGTCGTGGAGTTCGTATGCGCCCAGCAGCCGGTGTAATCGACCTGAGGCGTGCCCTGCGACTTGAAGCCGTTGACAGCGTTGGGATCGAGAGCCAGCAGGCAGACGCGGTCGTTGGCCGTTCTGGTCGCCGAACCCGTCGATTCCCCGTAAATCGCCAGCGTTTCGATCTGCGCGACCTGCAGGAAGCTCGTACGCATGCTGTACGTCGCCTTCAGCGACACGCTCGTATCCGTCGCGGTCACGTCCGGCGTCGCCGCACCCGCGTTGAAGTTCGATGCGAAGGTGCTCTCCGCACGCGCCTTGCGCTCGGCAGCGGTGGCATCGGCGGGCATGGACAGCGCCGCGAGCACGCTGGCGTCCGCAGCGCGCTGAATCTGCTCCTTGGCAGCGGTTGCGCGGCTGATGTCCACGGCGCTGCCGATCAGCAATGCCAACGGTGTCACCGCAAGGCCGAAGATGATGGCCGCCTGTCCGCGCTCGTCCTGGCGGAAACCTGCGTGGAACTTCTTGACGGTCTTCAACTGCGACATTTTTGGCGTCCCGACTCTTTGGTGGTGATCTGCAGGCCACAATGCCTCCAACTCACTCCAAAATTGCCAAGCCGACCGATAAACATTGAAGCATTTTTTTGCCAACCTCGTCGCTTGTGATAACTGCCTAATATCCGGTAACCGCCGACGCGCGCGTTTTATGCAAGATTGCGCCGAAAGTGATTTCTCCTCTTAAGTCAGCTTTTTGAATTAACCGGTAGAACGACAGCACGTACCACGTCCAACATCGGAGCCCCCTGGACATGAACACTGTCAAAAGTCGCGCCGCGCTGTTGGCGGCGCTTGCAAGCCTCGCGATGGTGGCTCCCGCCGGGGCCCAGCATCTGAACCCCGGCATTTCCTGCATCACCGGCAACGTCGCTGGTCATGATTACGCGGAGCTGACGTCATCCTACAGAGAGTCGATCTGGGACACGAAGGCGGCCATGCGCCTGACGTCGGACACCACCCATCTCGTGCTGACGGTGACCGACGAATACGGCCTTCCGGTCTGCGAGGATACGGCCGACATGAAGGTGCGCTGCAAATTCTCCTTCTCGACCAGCTATAGCGGCACGTTCAACATCAAGATCGACAACACCGAGTACAGCGCCGACAGCGGCTACACCCTGTGCGCGGAGTGAGTTTGGTGTGCGATCCGAGCGCCAGTTACGACTGAATTGACGCTTGACCCTCCTCCCCGGCCTCGGGCACTCACAGCCTGACGACGGGGAGGCTCCATTCCATGATCATCGCTATCGACGGGCCGGCGGCCTCCGGCAAGGGGACGCTGGCCAAGCGCATTGCCGATCATCTCGGTCTGCCGTGCCTCGACACCGGCCTCATCTATCGCGCCGTTGCCCGCGACGTGGAACGCGCCGGCTTCAGGCTGGACGACCGCTGGGCCGCTCTCTGCTACGCGCGGAGCCTCGATTCCGCCTCGTTCGACGATCCCGCGTTGCGGGGCACCGCAGCGGGCGACAAGGCGTCCGTGGTCGCCCGCATTGCCGAGGTTCGCGCCGCCCTGGTCGATTTCCAGCGCGCTTTCGCCCGCCAGCCGGGCGGCGCCGTGCTCGATGGCCGTGACATCGGCACGGTCATCTGTCCGGACGCGGACGTGAAGATTTTCGTCACCGCAGCCCCGGAGGTCCGCGCCCGGCGCCGGTTCCTCGAACACGAGAAGCGCGGCGACACCATCAGCTACGAAACCGTCCTCGCCGACATCCGCGCCCGCGACGACCGCGACATGAGCCGCGCCGCCGCGCCCCTCAAGGCCGCCGCCGACGCGCTCTTGCTCGATACGACGGAGTTGGATATAGAGGCCGCATTCGACGCCGCTGTCGGATTGATCAAGAGGAAGATCGGCCAGTAGGTCCGCGAGACGCGGGCCAAATTTGAACTGGCGGGCGAAACCCCATCCAGCGGCATCCGAGCACATCTCAACCCCTGATGCCGGCGGAGTCCGTCCGGCCGCACCCGGAAACGGGCGCGGCGGGCCGCAACGCATTCCGGCCATTCCGACTTGAACCCGCCGCAGCGGCTTCGTGCCGCCGACGGCCCCTCAACCATTCCCGCCGGCTCGCCGGCCCGGGACAACCCCCGTCAGGAGCACGAATGAGCGCCGAAGTTGCCAAAGAGATGAACCCGACCCGCGACGAATTCGCGGCCATGCTGGCCGAAAGCCTCGCCAAGGACGACCTCGCCGAGGGCGAAGTCGTCAAGGGTCGTATCGTCGGCATCGAGAAGGACCTCGCCATCATCGACGTCGGCCTCAAGATGGAAGGCCGTGTGCCGCTGAAGGAGTTCGCGGTCGCCGGCAAGGATCCGGGGCTCAAGGTCGGCGACACGGTCGAGGTCTACCTGGAGCGCATCGAGAACGCGCTCGGTGAGGCCGTCCTGTCGCGTGACAAGGCCCGCCGCGAGGAGAGCTGGAACCGCCTCGAGAAGCAGTTCGAGAAGAACGAGAAGGTCTCGGGCGTCATCTTCAACAAGGTCAAGGGCGGCTTCACGGTCGATCTCGACGGCGCCGTGGCGTTCCTGCCGGGCTCGCAGGTCGACATCCGCCCGGTGCGCGACATCGGCCCGCTGATGCATCAGCCGCAGCCCTTCCAGATCCTCAAGATGGACCGCCGCCGCGGCAACATCGTCGTCTCGCGCCGCTCGGTGCTCGAGGAAACGCGTGCCGAGCAGCGCGCCGACATCGTCGCCCGCCTCGAAGAGGGCCAGGTCATCGACGGCCTCGTCAAGAACATCACCGACTACGGTGCGTTCATCGACCTCGGCGGCATCGACGGCCTGCTGCACGTGACCGACATGGCCTGGCGCCGCGTCAACCACCCGTCCGAGATCCTGAACGTCGGCGACACGGTGAAGGTGCAGATCATCCGCATCAACCCCGAGACGCAGCGCATCAGCCTCGGCATGAAGCAGCTGCAGAACGATCCGTGGGCCGGCATCGAGGCCAAGTACCCGGTCGGCATGCGCATCACCGGCACGGTCACGAACATTGCCGACTACGGCGCGTTCGTGGAGCTGGAGCCGGGCGTCGAGGGCCTGATCCACGTCTCCGAAATGAGCTGGACCAAGAAGAACATCCACCCCGGCAAGATCGTCGCGACCAGCCAGAAGGTCGACGTGCAGATCCTCGAGGTCGATCCCAACAAGCGCCGCATCTCGCTCGGCCTGAAGCAGACGCAGGACAACCCGTGGGATGCGTTCCTGTCGGCCCACCCGCGCGGCTCGACCGTCGAGGGCCCGATCCGCAACATCACCGAGTTCGGCCTGTTCATCGGCCTCGACGGTGGCGTCGACGGCATGGTCCACCTCTCCGACCTCGACTGGAACCGTCAGGGCGACGAGGCCATCAAGGACTACAAGAAGGGCGACAACGTCAAAGCCGTCGTTCTCGACGTCGACAGCACCAAGGAGCGCATCTCGCTCGGCATCAAGCAGCTGGCGGGCGATCCGATCGACGCCATCTCCAAGTACAAGAAGGGCGACACCGTCACCTGCACGGTCATCCAGGTGCAGGAGAACGGCATCGAGGTGAAGATCGGCGACAGCGACCTGACGAGCTTCATCAAGCGCTCCGATCTGTCGCGTGAGCGGTCCGAGCAGCGCCCCGAGCGCTTCAACGTGGGCGACAAGATCGACGCGGCGGTGCTGTCCGCCGACAAGGCCGCGCGCCGCATCTCGGTCTCGATCAAGAGCCTCGAGATCGCCGAGGAGAAGCAGGCCGTCGAGCAGTACGGCTCGTCCGCCTCGGGCGCTTCGCTCGGCGACATCTTCAAGGCCGCGATCAAGAAGCGCGAGTCGACCGACGACGCCGAGTGAGGTTCGTCAGGGCCTTGGCGGCCCGGGCTGAACCGAGCTGAGAAGACATGAAGCGCGCGGGGCTCGACGAGCCTCGCGCGTTTCTCTTTGGCGTCAGCGCGATCCGCGCGGGGATGCGTTGAAACGCGGCGCGAACCTTGCTTAGGATCGTCTTAACGGCCCGTTCTGAAGCGTCGAGCGGGCTTTACCTTGCGCAGGCCACGTGGGTCCGACCCCGCCGTGAGCGGCGAAGAATGCGTATAGTCAGGAGTTGCATGTGCCGATGATGCTCGAAACCGAAACGGTGCTCGATCGCCGCCGTCTACGCCGGCACGTGTCGTTCTGGCGCATGGCCGCGGTCACCGCCCTGGTGGTGGCCATCGGCGCGCTCGCTTTCAGCAACGAGCAGATCACGGGGCTGGTAGGCTCCAAGCACATCGCGCGGGTGTCGTTCACCGGCACCATCACCGAGAACCGGGATCAGCTCAAACTGCTGAAGAAGCTCGCCGAAGACGATAGCGCCGCGGCCGTGCTGGTGTTCGTCAACAGCCCGGGCGGGACCTCGACCGGCGGCGAGGCGATCTACGAGGAACTGCGCAGGATCGCCAAGAAGAAGCCGGTCGTCGCCCAGTTCGGCACGCTGGCCGCATCCGCCGGCTATATCATCGGACTGGCTGGTGACCACATCGTCACGCGCGGCAACACCATCACCGGTTCGATCGGCGTTCTGGTGCAGTGGCCCGAGGTGACGGACCTGATGGAGAAGGTCGGCGTCAAGGTGCACGAGGTGAAGAGCGGCGCGCTCAAGGCCTCGCCGTCCCCCTTCACCAGGCTGGACGATGCGAGCCGCGCCGCCACCAAGGAGATGGTCGACGACAGCTTCAAGTGGTTCCTCGACCTCGTCAAAGAACGTCGCGGCATCGATCCTTCGGCGGTCGAAGGGCTCCTCAAGGGGCGCATCTTCACCGGCCGCCAGGCGATCGAGGCCAAGCTTGCCGACGAGATCGGCGGCGAGGCCGAGGCGATCCAATGGCTCGAGGAAAAGCGTAACATTGACAAGGACTTGAAGGTCGTCGAGCGGAAGGTCGAAAAGAGCGGTCTGGCCGGGTTCAGCCTGCTGCACGCATTTGCCCGCGACGTCGCTACCGAGGCGGTCGACGGCGCCACCGAAGCCTTCGCGCGCAACACCGGCCTCTCCGCGATGCGTCTTGACGGCCTCGTCTCGGTTTGGCAACCTGGAGAAAATTGAAGAATTACAAACATTTCCAGGGAGGCTCCCGGCCGTGATCAAGTCCGAGCTGATCCAGCGGATCGCCGCGTCGAATCCGCATCTCTACCACCGGGACGTGGAACGCATCGTCAACGTCATATTCGACGAGATCGTCGATGCGCTGGCGCGGGGTGACCGGGTGGAACTGCGCGGCTTCGGCGCGTTCACGGTCAAGCACCGCCCGTCGCGAGAGGGCCGCAACCCGCGCACGGGCGAGCCGGTGCCGGTGGATGAAAAGTTCGTGCCGTTCTTCAAGACCGGCAAGGATCTGCGCGACCGCCTCAACAAGAACGGCAAGCTCTGACAGAGGCTGCCGCGGTGTGCGGCGGAGCTCAAGGGCAAGAGCCTTGTCGTCTCGAGCGAACGAGTTCGCTAATCTGGGCTTCACGATCGGGCGGTCATAAGGTCGCCCTCCGTACCAACTGAACCATTGCGAGTACCGTCGTGCTGAAGCGTATCTCGATGATCCTCCTCGCGCTGCCCGTCGCCGTGTTCCTGGTGACGCTGGCGGTCGCCAATCGCCACGCCGTGCGTCTGGTGCTGGACCCGTTCCGGCCCGAGGCCCCGGTAATCTCGGTCGAGCTGCCGTTCTTCGCCTACCTGTTCGGCGCGCTGCTGATCGGCGTGCTGGCCGGCGGTGCGGCGGTCTGGTTCAGCCAGGGCCACTGGCGGCAGACGGCACGCGTGCGCACCCAGGAGGCGCGCCGCTGGCACGCGGAAGCCGACCGCCTCGCGCGCGAGCGCGACGCCGAGGTCGGCCGCTCCAAGCAGCTCGCGCTGGCCGGGCGCTGAGCGTCAGGCCGCCGCGCGATCCGATGTCCGTACGCGCTCGGAAGTGCCCGAGCGACGGGCCGCAACACGATAGCGTCGCTGATTTCTGCCCCTCACCCCGCCCCTCTCCCCGCGAGCGGGGAGAGGGAGACAAAACCCCATGCCCATCGAGCAGTTCTTCTCCTCGTTCCTCGGCTTCCTCGACGCCGCCGCGGTCGGCGTATTCGCCATCACCGGCGCGCTCGTCGCCAGCCGCAAGCAGATGGACATCTTCGGCTTCGCCCTGCTCGGCACCGTGACGGGTATCGGCGGCGGCACCGTGCGCGACGTGTTGCTCGGCCGGCTGCCGGTGTTCTGGGTGAAGGAGCCGAGCTACGTCGGCATCGCCCTTGTCATCTCGGCCATCGTCTTCTTCCTCGCCCATATCCCGGAATCGCGCTACCGGCTGTTGCTCTGGCTCGACGCCATCGGCCTGTCGCTGGTCTGCGTCATCGGCGCCCGCATCGGCCTCGACGCCGGCACCGGCGGCTTCATCGCGGTAGTCATGGGCGTCATCACGTCGGTCTTCGGCGGCATCATCCGCGACGTGCTCGGCGGCGAGAGCCCGGTGATCCTGCGCCGCGAAATCTACGTCATTCCGGCACTGATCGGCGCGCTGCTGTTCGTCGTCGCGAGCGGCCAGGGCCTCGCCTTCCCGATCGCCGCCATCGCCGGATTCCTTGCCTGCTTCACGGTTCGCGGCCTCGCACTCTATTATGCGTGGTCGCTTCCGGCGTATAAGCCTCGCCCAGCGCGGACACCTCCCGAGCCACCGTCCGGCGCGCCCTGAGACGCGAGGCCACCATGACCGACGCCAAGATCTGCGGAGTGAAGACGCCCGAGGCGCTGGAAGCCGCGATCACCGGCGGCGCGCGCTGGATCGGCCTCGTGCTGCATCCGAAAAGCCCGCGTAACATGCCGCTGGAAACAGCCGTCGCGCTGGCCGACATGGCGCGCGGGCGCGTCTCGGTGGTCGTGCTGATGGTCGATCCCGCCGACGACCGGCTCGCCGAGGTGCTTCACGCGGTCGGCCCCGACCTTCTGCAACTGCACGGCGACGAGACGCCCGAGCGCGTCGCCGCCATCCGCGCCACGTTCGACGTGCGCATCATCAAGGCGGTCGGTGTGCGCACCGAAGCCGACGTGAAGGCTGCGCTTCGCTACCTGAAGCCCGGCGAGATCGCCGACATCCTGCTGCTCGACGCCAAGGCGCCTCCCGGTGCCGACATCCCCGGCGGGCATGGCGTGCCGTTCGACTGGACCATCCTGTCGGCGGTGCCGGTCGATACGCCCTACATGCTGGCCGGCGGGCTCACTCCGGGCAACGTCCGCGAGGCGATCCTGAAAACCGGCGCGCCCTACGTCGACGTTTCCTCCGGCGTCGAGACCGGCCCGGGCGAAAAGTCCCCCGAGCTGATCGAGCGCTTTCTTCTCGCCGTAAAGACCGCTAAGCAATCGCTTTAGCAGAACGTCATTCCCGCGAAGGCGGGAACCCAGACATGCCAATGCGATCACTGCGAGGTATCTGGGTCCCGGCCCGAGGCCGGGATGACGAGAGTTTTCAGTGATCGCCCGAGCTATCAAAGGCACCACCATGGCGACCCCGACCGACAAAAGCAGCGAGCCGAAGCTGAACAGCCTGCGCAACGGACCCGACGAGCGCGGCCACTTCGGCCTCTACGGCGGGCGCTTCGTCGCCGAGACGCTGATGCCGCTGATCCTCGA
>ERZ1645187.287-NODE-287-length-48885-cov-10.537559_pt1 | contig 48885 bp, 41 predicted proteins | sample MGYA00575352_ERZ1645187 | MGnify/ENA primary metagenome ERZ1645187 (study PRJEB40837, sample SAMN11349314) | freshwater sediment metagenome | isolation source: river sediment | host: Sediment | place: India: Wazaribad , New Delhi | collected 2017-02-21 ... | reverse complement strand
TTTTCGACGCGGTTGAAGATGACCACGCCGATGAAGAGCACCACGGCCATAAAGCCGGCGCTGTAGCCCAGGCGCCCCCACGAAGCCGCCCCCTGCCCGAGGAAGCCCATCCGAAAGGTTTCGATCAGCGGGGTGACCGGGTTCCAGTCCGCCACCCAGCGCCATTGCTCGGGGATGCTGGAGACGGGGTAAATGACCGGCGTAGCGTACATCCAAAGCCCTACACCAAAGCTGACCAGGTATTGCAGGTCGCGGTACTTGGTGGTGAGCGACGAAATGATGATGCCAAAGCCCAAGCCCATGCCGGCCATCAGCAGCAGCAGAACCGGCAGCGCCAGCGCCCAGCTCGTCAGATGCACGGCCGAGCCGCGCAGGTAAAAGTAAAGGATAAAGCCCAGCAAAAAGACAAACTGCATGGCGAAGGTGATCAGGTCCGAAATCACAATCGAGATCGGCATCACCAGCCGGGGGAAGTACACCTTGCCAAAAAGATGCGCGTTGGAGGTGAAGGTGGACGAGGTGCTCGTCAGGCAGCTGGCAAAGTAGCTCCACAGCACGGTGCCTGACATGTAAAAGAGCAGCTGGGGCAGGCCATCGGTGGGCAGCTGGGCGATGTTGCCGAAGATGACGGTGAAGACGACCGAAGTGAGCAGGGGTTGGATCAGAAACCACAGCGGCCCGAGGATGGTCTGCTTGTAGCGCGAGACGAAATCGCGGCGCACAAACAGGGAGATCAAATCGCGGTAGCGCCAAACGTCCGCCAGCTGCAGGTCATACCACTTTTTGCGGGGTGTGATGATCAGATCCCAGCTTTCGGCGGGGGCCGGGTCAATCTCAACGATTGGCGGTGTGCTTTGCATGTTACTGTTCCATCAGGTGGCTGTGAATCCACTGGACGACGGCTTCATCCCAGCGGTAAACGTAAGACGACCCATCAAGCGAGGGGATGTAGACCTGGTCCGCTTTAAGTAGCTCCGCGGGGATTTGAGCGGCATGCAGGTTGGCGCTGTCAAAATGGCTCAAAAAACAGACACCAAGTTCGGTGATCTGCCCGAGCGAGAGGTCAGTTAAAAAGGCATCCTTAAAGCGGGAGATCAGGCTGGGCACTTTGACGAGCACGGCGGGGGTCATCAGCTTATCGAGGATGGCGCGCATGACCAGCGTCTGATTGCCCACACGGAACGCGTCGGAGTAATTGGTGCGGATGCGCATCAGCGCCAGGGCGCGGGTGCCGTTCAGGGTCTGGCGGCCGGCGGGGAAGCTCCCCAGCTCAGGGTTGGGGTCCACCACTGCCTGAGGCAGGTCCACCTCCACCCCTCCAATAGCATCGATAAAGTCGCGCACCACGGCGAAATTCACCACGACATAATGATCGGCGCTCACACCGAAGTTAAATCGGATGACTTCCGCCAGCGCATTGGCGCCGCCTCCTTCTCCCAGGTACCCTTTCCAGCCTGGGGTGCCAAACAAATAAGCCTGGTTGATTTTCATCGGATTCTCTTCGGTGAAACGCCCGGCGGGGGCTTCCACCAACAGGTCGCGCGGCAGGGCCACCATGTTGGCGTGCATATTCACGAAATCCACATTCACCAGGCGAATGACGTCAGCCAGCCCGTAGAGGTAGTCCTGGCCGCGGTAATCGCTGCCGACCAGCAGAACCATCCAGGCCGGGTCATCGCCACAAACCGGCTCAGCTGGCACTGCCGGCTCGGGCTGGACGAAAGCTGGCGGGGGCGCGCTCAGGTTGGAAGGCGCGCTGGCCCCGGCCGGCGGTGTGCCGGCAATGGGCGTCTCGGCCGTTCCGCCTGCCACGGGGGTTGCCGGCGCTTCTTCCAGCGTAGGGAGGGCCAGCGGCGCAGAGACCGGCCGCTGCAGGGTCGGACCCAGCCAGAACAGGTAGAGCAGCCCGCCGGTCAGCAGGATGGCCGCCAGGATGATGCCCAAAACCCGCCAGACGCTTTTTTTGCGGCGGCGCACTGGCGGCGCGTTCAAGTCAATGGATTGTGTCGGTTCTCTCATCACTAAGTTCCATTTTCCCGCCCGGTCGAGGGCGGCCTGATTTTACTTTGTAGTCGGCGCCGGCTGCCGGGTTGATCGCGCCGCAAAAGTTAGCTTGATGGCTGCGCCTGAGCCGGGTTGGTTAACGCCTCCGCCCCTCCGACATGCGCTGCATGCGGCTGGCGGTGGGGCTAAGTTACCGCTGCAGGCTGGCGTTCAGGCCGGCTGCCGGCCGGTTTTCAGCGGGTAGACGTCCCGTGCGGGCACTTCAAGCCGCACTGGCCGTCCGGAAAGTACTTCCATCAACACCAAAACGCGTTCGTCACCGTTCAGGCAGCGCTCAAAAACAGCACTGAGCTCGCCAAAAGGCGTATTCTCCACCCGGACGCGCTCCCCGGGCTGCAAAGCTCCGGCCGGGTGAGCGGCTTGCTGGTTGGCCTGCGCCACTTGCGCCTGGATGACTTCGATCAGCGGCTGGGAAATCGGGGCCGGCTGGCCGTCGAACGCCACCAAGCCCACAGCACCAGCCAGCAGCCCCACCCGCTCTGCGTAAAGCTCGGCAAGCGAGCCGCACACAAACAGGTACCCAGGGAAGTATGGCCGCTCGCTGCGACTGCGCGGGTTCACCGGCCGCACGTTCAGTCGCGGGTAATAGCATTGAATCCGCCGTTCGCGCAGCTGGTTCCAGACGCCGCCCTCACTGTTGGGCTTACAATGCAGCGCCCACCACTGCTTGTTGGGCGGGGTTGAAATTTTGGTTTGGAATTCCTGATCCATGCTGACCCTCTGATACATGCTGGCCCTTTGGCTCTGACCAATTATAAACGAAAGTGCCCACAGATCATTTCTGTCCCAAAAAGCGCATGGCCGCCTGCAGCGGCACCCCAGGGGCAGCCATAGACAGGCAATGCAATCCTGCTCAGCGATTAAACTCATGTTATGCTTAAAGCTGATCGGTGTAAAGGCAAGGAGCAATATGGCAAAAGAAATCGTTTTGGCGTTAGGTGGCGGTGGTGTACGCGGCGTGGCCCACCTGGGGGTGCTGCGCTGCCTTGAAGAAAACGGCTACCAGGTAAAGGGGATTGCAGGCACAAGCGCCGGCGGTCTATTCGGGTCTCTTTATGCTGCCGGTCTTCCGCTGGATGAGATTGAACCGGTAGTGCGCGACTTTTTGGCAAACCCACAGTATCGGCGCTTGCCGGGCGATCGCCCATCCCTGGTCGGGCTGAGCGGGATCCGCTCGCGCCTGGAACAGGTGCTGGGGGACCGTAATGTTGAAGATTTCCCGATCGCTTTCGCCGCAACAGCCGTCAGCCTCAAGAGCGGTGAAGAAATTGTGATCACCAGGGGCAGTGCCGTTGATGCGGTATTGGCGACCGTCGCCATTCCAGGGATCTTCCCCAGCCGGGGAAGCGATGATGAATACCTGGTGGATGGCGGCGTGTTAGACCCGGTGCCGATTCAAGCTGCGCGGCACCTCAACCCCAGTTTGCCGGTGGTTGCAGTCGTGCTGCACCGTAAACCGCCAGAGTTTTCGCCACGCCAGAGCGCGCTGCCGCTGGTAGACTCTCTGCCTCAACCGCTGGTCAAGCAGCTCTCCAAAACGCGCCTTGCAGAAGTTTTTCAGTCGTTTTATGCCGCAGTGGAAGTGATTACGGATCGCATCAGCGAACAGGACCTGATTATTTCCAAGCCGGATGTGGTCGTTGCACCCCTGGTGGGGCATTACAGCACGCTCGGGTCGGTGGATGCAGACGCCCTGATGGCCGAAGGCCAGCGCGCCATGCAGGCTCAGCTAAACGCGCTTGCCGATTCACTCTCGCTGATTAACTCGGTCAAGCGCATCGCGCGTTACACCGAAGCCAGAGATGACTGACCCGGTCGGTTGACTAACCGCGCCGCAAAATTGCGATAAGCGTCAGAAAGAGGCCCAGCCCAGCCAGCACCACAATGACCAGGCCCAACGGGATGCCGCCCGGTGCGGTGGCACCGGTTTCCGCCTGAAATGTGGGGATCATCAGCGGCTGAGGCTCGGTGAAGGTTGGCAGGCGCGTAGGCTGCAGCGTGATGATAAACTGGGCTGCCAGGGTTGGGTCAATCGTACGGGTAACCGATGGGGTGGAGGTTGGCGGCGGCTCGATCATGGGCAAAGTCCCGCCGATGACTTCAACGCGGGCTAACAGAACCCAGCCTTTGCCATCTGGGCCCTGGGGGTACTCAATCTGCACGTAACCTTCGTAGTAGCCATAGGCTTTGGCTTCCTGCCCAATCGTAAAGATTCCGATGCGTTCATAGGTCGAACTGGGCCCGCTGCGGATGTTAAGCGGGTCGTACTCGTCGCCAATGGCTCGCACATAAATGCCACGCGGTGAGCTGGTGACGGTCGGGATGGACACGGTCGGGAACTGACCGAGCACTGCGCTGCTGAGCCCGGGTAGCAAACCGAGCATCAGGCTGCACAGCACGGCCGCCAGCGCGGCCAGAAACCGCAGCGTCGGCTGCCGTTTAATCTTGCCAAGAAGAAGCTTGATCGTCTTTTTCATGCCACACCCGATTATAATCTAAACGCTTAATGGAGAAATCGCAGCACATGGACACAAAAATTTTGCACGGGGAATTGACGCCGGATGACATCGCCCGCGCTTTGGGTGCGGCCTTCAACCGCGGCAACTACCAGGTACAGCGCTTCGGCAGCGGAGATAACCTGACCGTGCAAATTGCCACCCGCCAGGCGCGTGAGTCCGGCGGTGCCACAGCGCTGACCATCCAGCTTAGCCGGGTGACCGACGGGGTGAGCGTTTCGATGGGCAGCCAGTCGTGGTTCGGGCTGGCGGCGAGCCTGGGAATGACAGCGCTCTCGGCGCTGCGCGACCCCCGCTTGCTGCTCGGTCGCATTGACGACCTGGCGCAAGATGTAGAATCGGCCCAGTTGATCGAGAGCGTTTGGCAGGTCATCGACCAGACGGCGCGCAGCCGGGGTGCCGGCACAGCTCTCTCGGACCGGCTGAGCCGAACCGTCTGCCCTTACTGTCAAACGGCCAATCCAGTGGCCTCCGGGCGCTGTCTGGCCTGCGGCGCGCCGCTGGGCGGGGTTCAGCCGCACACTTGCCCGCAGTGTGGCTTCGCCCTGCTGAGCGAAGAGAATACCTGCCCAAATTGTGGCGCTGTATTACAAAATTAGCCAGAAATGATTCAACCAGCCGGCCCAAAGGCGCAAACCTCCTAGGTCGCTGTTCCAGAACGATCAAAGAAAGGTAAACCTGATGATACATATTATTGCGGATACCACTTGCGGCGTACCTTTGGAAGTGCTGGAGGCGGCAGGCATCTCTTACGTGCCTCAGATCATTACCTTTAACCACAGCGCTTACCGCGATGATTATGAAATCACCACCGAAAGCTTCCTGCAGAAATTAAGCGAATCCAAAGAGCTCCCAGGGACGGCTGCCCCGCCGCCGGCACTCTACCATCCCATTTTCGAGGAGCATCTTTCCAAAGGGGAAACGCTGCTGGTCATTGCGCCCTCGCAGAAAATGAGCGGCACTTACCGTAGCGCCCTGGTCGCAGCTGCGGAATTCAATTCAGACCAGATTCACGTGGTGGATACCGAAACGATTGCTGGCGGACTGGGTTCCATCGTGCTGCAAGCCAAAGCTTTGGCTGATGACGGCATGGAAATCGAAGCGCTCAAGGCTTACATACGCAATATGGCGCAGCGGGAACGGGCTTACTTTTTGGTGCCCACGCTCGAATATCTCTTCAAAGGCGGCCGTATCGGGCGGGCATCACGGCTGATTGGCACGCTGCTGCAAATCAAACCAATCCTCACCATCCGCGACGGAGAGGTGGATACCTTTGATAAAGTGCGCACTTACAAGCAAGCGATTGCCAACATTGAGGAATTGATCATTGCCATCTGTCAAAATAACCCGCAAGCCCACCTGAGCATCAGCCAGTGCGGCGCTGAAGCGGAAGCCCAGCGCCTGGCCGAGCGCTTTCAGTCTATCTTGAATGGGGTTGCAATTCCGATCTTTACCGTTCCACCAGCCATCGTCGTCCATACCGGGCCCGGGCTGATCACCGCCAGCGCCTTCATTGCAGAAGATGGCCCGGCGGCCCCCAGCGCCTGATCTTCAAAGGCAGGCTGTCTGAAGCTGCGTTTTAGAAAGCCTCTTCCAGTATGCGGACGAGGACGGCAGTGCTGAGCCTGACCGGGTTCTTCTTCATGCTCGAAGCTTCCTGCGCTTTGGCGGCAATTTCAGGGAATTCTTCCCTGCGGGCGCCCATCTCGCGCAGCTTCGGCAGCGCTAATTCCTGAAGCAGCTCTTCTGCCCAGGCAACACCATCTTGCGGGTCGGCCTGCTGCTCGCCGCTGAGGATCCGGGCGATTTCTCGGTAGCGCTCAAGATAAAAACTACCTTCGCCCTCCCTGGCCAGGGCTTGCAGGTTGGCACGCATTACTGCCGGCAGCAGCCGGCCGCACAGAGCCCCATGTGGCGCACCCTCATAGAAGCCGCCAAGCACGCCGGCCAGGCCGTGCACCGCTCCCAGGCCGGCATTGGCCAGGCTGATCCCGCCAAAAAGGCTGGCTTGTGCCATCCCCTCGCGGGCAGCCACATCCCCGCCATTCAAGAAAGCCGGCAGCAGGCAGGCCGCTGCTTGCACCAAACCCGCGCAGGAGATGCCATCAGTTAGCGGGTTGTGGGCTGCGCTGACGTAAGCCTCCAAATTTTGTACCAGGGCGTCCATTCCGCTGGCGGCAGTGACCGCCGGCGGGGCCGAGACCGTCAAAAGTGGGTCCACGATAGCCAGGGTTGGCAGTAAAAACCGGCCACGCATGCTCACTTTTACCCGCCGTTCGGGCACAGCAAGCACTGCGTTGCGGGTGACTTCCGCGCCAGTGCCAGCCGTGGTGGGCAGGCAAATGACTGGGCAGCCAGGCTGGGTGAGTGGCCTTCCCGGTCCAACAACTTCCAGATAATCCAACAGACTGCCCGGGTTAGCCAGAAGCACTCCAATGGCTTTGGCGCTATCCATGACGCTGCCGCCGCCAAACCCGATCACCAGATCGCGTTGGGTGTTTCGGGCAAAATCCACACCGCGGGTGATCACATCCAACGTTGGTTCATGGGAGACGCGAAATACCTGCACATCCAGCCGGTGGTCGGACAGGTCTTGCAGCAGCCCTTCGAGAGGCACGCTGCCGGAACCCACCACCAGCAGCGCCCGGTTACCTAGGCCGGCTGCGTGGCTGCCCAATTCAGCAGCTGTCCCTGCCCCAAAAATAATCTGCTGAGCTGAGGCAAACTCAAAGCGATGCATTAGCCCCATTCCTCATCAGCGGGGTACAAATTCGTCAGAAATTCACGCGTGCGCTCTCCGACCATCCAAGGAGCGACCGTCTTTTTCCACAATAGAAAATGAGGCGTCAGGTAATGTTCCTGGCGGTCTTCTTCTTGGCGGTAAATTTCAAGCAGTTTGAAAGTATCAGGATGGTCGCGATCCTGAAAAAAGTCGAACCGGACGACGCCTGGTTCCGCGCGGCTGGCGCGAGCGTTATAGCGGGTGATGTCAATAAAGGCATCCAGAAAAGCAGGGTTGACCCTGATCGAAACCAACATCACGAACATATGCTCCTCCATTCAGTCTCACTCAGTTTCAGTATACCCCGCGAAGCTGCCGGATGTTATGATTGATGTTGATGGCTGCCGACCCCGAAGTTACCAACCCCACTCAGTGGGTGCTCTACCAGGACGAAGATTTGCTGGTCATCAACAAACCTTCCGGCTTACGCTCGCTGATTGATGGGTACCAAACCGATCTGCCTTATGTCAGCTCCGTTTTGGAGCCCTGGTTTGGCCGGCTGTGGATTGTTCATCGCCTGGATAAAGAGACCAGCGGCGTTTTGGTGCTGGCGCGCAGCAGCAGCGCCCACCGGCAGCTGAATGCTCAGTTTCGGCAGCGAGAAACCGTCAAGCACTATTTGGCCTTAGCTGCACCCCCTCCGGAGTGGCAGGCTTTGCGTATGGCAGAGCCGCTGCGGGTGAATGCGGACCGAGAGCACCGAACCCGGGTGGACGAAAATGACGGCAAGCCCGCACTGACAGTCGCCGAGGTTACCGGCCGGGCTGCGAATTATGCCCTGATGCGCTGCCGGATCGAAACCGGCTACCGCCATCAGATTCGGGCTCACTTCTACCAGCATGGCCTTTGGATCTTGGGTGATGAACTTTATCACCCGGCTGGTGTTTCCGCCGGAGCCATTCCTGCACCGCATTTAATGCTGCATGCCTTCTCGCTGCGCCTTAAGCACCCGCGCAGCGGAGCAGAAATCAGCTTTGAGGCTGCACTTCCGCCGGAATATCAGCCTTTTTTGTCGGGCTTAAGCCCAGAGTGAGGGGTGATTGCGCTTGAGCGATGTAAAGGACTGCTGGCCGATGATGATATGGTCCAAGACACGGATGTCGAGGAGCTGCCCGGCCTGTATCACCGCGCGCGTCAAGTTGACATCCTCAGGGCTCTCATCCGGGTCGCCAGAGGGATGGTTGTGAACGAGCATGATGCCGTAATAACCCAATGCCACAGCGTTTTTAAATATTTCGCTGACCCGCGCCGTTGAAGAATCTTGAGAGCCTTTGTACAAGCGTTGACGGTTGAGCAGTTGATTGCGTACATCCAGACCGAGCACCCACAGCTCTTCCTGACTCTTGCCGCGCATTTCGTAAGCTACCAGCTCAACAGCATCTTCCGGTGAGCGGATCACATTTTTCTTGTTGAAAGCCTCGCGCGATAAGCGGTTGCCTAATTCCACCGCTGCTTTGATACGGGCCGCTTTTGCCAGCCCCACGCCCGGGAATTTCTTCAGGACTTCAAGATCGGTGCGGTGAATTCCGTTGAACCCGCCCAAATCGCGCAGGATGCGATTCCCCAATTCGATCGCATTCACACCTTTGGATCCGCTGCCGAGCAGCACCGCCAAGAGCTCACCGTCTGAAAGCGCTGCTGAGCCTTCAGCAAGCATGCGTTCGCGCGGGCGATTATCTTCCGGCATTTCGGCTATGCGCAGGGTTCCACGTGGTTCACTCATTAAACATATTTTACCGCAGCCGGCTGAAATGCCCGCATGTTATAATCACCGCGAAAGTATCCGGAGGAACCTATCCCATGCCCACCGCCGATTTTCCGGCGATATATGCCAGCCTGGCCAGCATATCGCTATTTGTTGAAACAGAAGCCCAAAAACTGGCTTTTACCTCCAAGGAACGCTACCAAATCTCGCTTTCCGTTGATGAAGCCTGCGCCAACATCATTGATCACGCCTATTCTGGCGAAACCTCCGCGACCATCCACCTGACCGCCCTGGCAGAAGAAAGCCGCTTGCTGATTTTGATTGAAGACCGCGGCAGCCCGTGTGATCTGGACTCCATCCCCGAACCCGACCTGACCAGCCCGCTTGAAGAACGCAGAGAGCGCGGTCTGGGTGTTTACACGATGCGTCAGTTGATGGATGAAGTTCGCTTTGAACGCCTCCCTGATGGTCGGAACCGCCTGACCATGATCAAGTACACGCGAGCCGGCTGATGCCTCCACATTCTGAAGCTGTTGCGGGCAGCCCCATTTCTAAGAGGTTAGCTGACTTTCAACCTCTGGTTGATGCCCATAGCTTGCCTGTGTTTGCGCAAGCGCTTCAAAACCTGATTTTCGGCAATTACCAGGCGGATTATCAGCTGCACTTTACAGTGGGCTACAGCGGTTCAGCCTCTGGCTTCTCTGCGGTGGACCAGGTCGGCTTGCCCTTCTGCCTGAAATGTGAGGCTCAAAAAACGCACCTGCTGGCGCAACTTCCTTCAGATGATATTTTTATTGCAGTTTTCCCGCTGATATCACACGCGGAGGTTATCGGTTCGGTGCTGCTCCGCCGGCAAGGTGGCCCCTTTACCGAGTCAGAAACGACCGGCTTGGATAGCACTTTTCAATTTATCGCTCCACTGCTGCAGCTCCTCTTGCTGCAGGAGCGGCTAAATTTTCAACAGAAAGCCCTGGGGCTGATAGCCAGTGTTACCTCTCAATTGGCGCACATTTCACAGCTGGACGAATTAACCCAAGAAGTCTGCGCATCGATCCGGGCCGCATTTGGCTATTACTATGTCGCCGTTTTCACCGTGGAACCACACAGCGACCAGCTGCGTTTTCGCGCCAGCTCCAGCGCCTCCCAGCATGGGCAGCCACTGTTTGAAACCCTCGCATCCAGTCAGCTGCGTGTGGGTGAACATTTGGTCGGCCACGTCGCACAGACAGGCCAAACACTTCTGGCGAACGACGTTTCTCGCGAACCTCGCTACTTCGCCGTTGATGCGCTGTTCGAAACAAGGTCTGAGCTGGCCATCCCGCTGCAGATCGGAGAGCTCACCGAGGGCGTGCTTGACTTTCAGTCTGACCAGTTGAACGCTTTTAGCGAAGATGATTTGCTGGTATTGAGCGCCCTGGCCGCTAGCGTTGCAATTGCCATTCACCGTGTGCGGCTGTACGCTGAGATTAAGGGGCGCAACGAAGAATTGGACCTGATTGCTCAAGTGAGTGAGTCGATTGCCAGCATTTTGGATGTCGAGCAATTGCTCAAGCGAGTTACTGAGCTGATCCATCAAGAGTTCCATTACCCGTATGTACATATCTTCCTCTATCACTATCTGAATGACAGCCTCGAATTCGCAACCGGCAGTGGAGACCGCGCCGAGTACTACCAAACGCACCGGGTCTCTTTTCGCCTTAAATCCAGCCGTGGGCTGATTGCCAAAGCCGGCCGGACGCGCAGCATCCAATGCGCCAATGATGTCACCTCGGCACCTGCTTTTTTGCCAAACCCCAAAACCAGCACACAATTCGGCTCCGAACTCAGCCTGCCGCTAATTTTTGGAGACAATCTTCTCGGTGTGCTCGACATCCAGAGTGATCGCACTGGAGATTTTGACCACAATGACATTGAGGTGCTCAGCACCTTGTCCTCCTCGGTTTCCATTGCCCTGCGAAATGCCAATTTGTATAAATCCGAGATTTGGCGCCGCCAGGTAGCCGAAAGTCTGCGGGATGTGGCGGTACTGCTTTCGCGCAACATCTCCATGGCGGATCTCTTTCAGGCGCTGCTCCAAAAAATCCAGCTAATTCTTCCTACAGACTGCGCTTCAATTTGGCTGCTGGATTCATCGCCGGAGGATGAAGCCCCAGCCCACCCGCCTCAGTTGAGGTTGAAATCTTACCGCGGGAACCAGCCCAAATTTGAGCTGGAAAACCCGGCAATGGCTTGTGAGCCCGATTGCTGGCTGATGCAGGCTTTGTTGCAGGATGAACCACTGGTTCACCAAGATGCAATGATGCGCGACCCGATCATGAACCATTTTCAGTGGTCCAATTCGTGCTCCGGGATCGCCGCACCACTCCTGGCGGGTGGGCAAAAATTGGGTTTGCTGGTATTGCACGAACATTCTCCCAGGCGCTACGGTGAGGATTCACGCAGCATTTGTGCCTCCTTCGCCGGGTATCTCTCGATCGCCCTCGAGAATGAAGCCTTAAGCGCTGAATCTGCAGACCAGGCTTGGGTCTCAACCCTGCTCCTGCAGGTCGCACTGGCCACCCAGTCGCTAACAACGCTTGCCGAGTTAGCCGAAACCATCGGCCAGCTGGTCATGCTGCTCATCGGCGGCAAATCGGGAGGCCTGGCAGTGCTTAACCCCGAAAACCAGGCGTTTTACCTTGAGAACCTGTTTGGCAGCGGGACCGAAAAACTTCACCGGAAGCTGCCGCTCGAGCTGCCAGCCTGCCCAGAGTTGCGTTTTGTGACTGAAAACCGTCAGGTATTTGCCCTTCCGGCGGGCGATTTCAATCCATTGGTAACAGCGCTGCTTCAGTGTGCAGATCAAGACGCCGTACTCCTCTTCCCACTCGTGGCTCACAACGAACCCGTCGGCGTCCTGATTCACATCAGTGATGAGCCCTACCAACCGGCGGAACCTGAAGCCGTGCTGGGTAGGCAGCGTTTTGCCATATTGCGCGGCATTGCCCAGCAAGCCGCAACCAGCATGCAGAACATTAAATTGCTTGAGGCGCGCCAGGAGGAAGCGTATGTTTCCAGCGCCCTTTTGCAGCTTTCCAAAATTTCGTTTTCCAGTTCAGATTTGTCAACCACCCTTGACTTGCTCAGCGGCGCTCTGCCAGTGTTAAGCGGCGCAGAAGGGTTGGCGATTTTGGAATTTCGTGAGGAGACACAGGACTATATCGTGTTAAACCTGATCAGCCCCCGGCTGTCGCGCTGGCAGGCAGAGAGGTTAAAGGGCAGCAAGTTCCCCGCAGCTTACCTTCCGACACCGGCTGAGTTTTCACCTGCCCGCCCATTGGTCATTTACCCGGCCGAGCGCTACAATGACTTGAATCAAATCTTTGACAATTTAGACGGCGTCTTCGATGCGGAATCGGATCGCCCTTCCGACCCAGACTCCGAGATCATTTTTATTCCTCTGGCCGTTCAAGGAAAAACTTATGGCTGGCTGGTGGCGCGCGACCCGGTGAAGCCAAAACGGGAGCACCGGCAGGAACTACTCATTGGTGCTGCCCAGCAGATCACTGCAGCTATGCAAAATGCGCACCTGCGCAGCATTCAGGACCAGCAGCAACAGATCGATCGTGAGTTTCAACTGGCGCGCTACATCCAGCGCACCTTTCTGCCGGAAAATCTGCCTGAAATCCAGGGGTATTCGCTTAGCGTCCAGTGGGATACCGCTCGGCAGGTGGGTGGTGACTTTTATGATGTGTTTGAGCTGAAGCCCGGTTTCACCGGCCTGGTCATCGCTGACGTGTCCGATAAGGGCCTGCCCGCTGCACTTTATATGACTGTCAGCCAGACCTTGATCCGAGCAGCTGCCGCGGGCAGCTTCAGCCCTGCTGCTGTGTTGGAGCAGGTGAACCACCAATTGCAGATCGACTCGAGCAAAGGCTTTTTTGTCACCGCCTTTTACGGCATCCTTGAGCAACAAACGGGACTCTTGCGCTATAGCATTGCCGGCCATAATCCGCCTTTCCTCCTGCGTTCCGCCGGGCGGACGGTCAGCCCCCTCCCTCGCGGTGGCATTGCGCTGGGGATCGCTGACGGGGTCAGCCTGCCCGAAGCGTCCCTGCAGATTGAGCGAGAGGATGCCCTGCTGCTCTACACCGATGGCATCTCAGAGGCGGTAGATGCGAAAGGCCGTTTCTATGGCACGGCTCGCCTGCAGCGCTGCCTCAGGCGCTGCTTCGGCCTTTCAGCGCCAGAAATACTGGAAAAAGTCAAGGCCGACTTGAATCGGTTTAGGGGGGAAGCGCCGCTCAGCGATGATATCACCCAGGTTGTGCTCCGCCGGGAAGGCTCACTGACAAATTAGGGCCGGAATTCGAACGCGATCCATCAACTGATCAACCGAACTGCTGAAAACTCGGTTCATCAACGAAGTGCCCTTATAACCCCCAGCAACCAGCGTAGAAAAATCGCCGGTGTCAATCTTTGCCATGACGGCTTCGGTCAGATTGGTGCCTTGTTCCAGAATGTAATCAAAGGGGAGGTTGAGCTTTTGCAGGTAAGTTTTCGCATAAGTAACTGCCTCATCCATCAGCCCGGGCTCCGCCTCCAATGTAAAAACGGTCAGGCGGATATTCCACAGCGCGCTATAGTACGCTGCCAGATACAAGGCCTCCTTGCTTTTGGAGGTGCCGTCAAAAAGCAGGAGCAAAGAAGTAAAGGGCTGCGCCTTGTCGCGAACGATTAATACCGGCCGGCGTACTTTCCGCAACAGCTCTGCCATGCCGCTCCCGAGGCGCTCAAACAGACTGCCCGTGGGAGGGTAAGTTAATTTGAGGATCAAAACGTCACTCAACAGGCTTTGCATGGTGAGCAATCGCGCCACTTCGCCGCGGTAAAAAAGCAGCTTCCCCGGCATGCCAGCCTGGCGCAAGCGGGCATCAAAGCGCTCGCGCATTGCCGTCATCTTTTCATCATCCTCCTGCTGATCTTCCCTGAGGATGTGAAGCCCGCGAATATTGCCCACTTTGGGCTGGTTGATCATTATGGCTTGTTCCAGGGCTTCCCAAGTGGTGTCTTTGTCACTGATGGCAACTAACAAGTCTCGCAGCAAGTGATCTTCTAGCCCAGCGATGAAATCAGCCTGGGGTTCAGCTTCAGATTTTTGCAGCACTTCATCAATGCGTTTCTCTCCGCGCGGTACGGCCTGCTTTGGCGCTGTGCCTTCCACCTGGGCGGCAAAGTCAGCCACGTTTTCGGTCTTGATGGGGCCGCCAAGTTCCTCTTGCAGACGGGTTTGTTGGTCAAGCACCCACAGATAGAGATCCGTCAGCGTAAGGGAATGAAATACTTCCTGTAAGCCGGAGGCCTGGATGGCATAGACAACCGGAAGGTAAACCTGGTCATACCAGTGCACGACGGCTTCTTCATATGGTACTTCCCGCCCCTGTTCAATCCCCATATAGTAACGATGCACGGAAATATGTTCCTGCAACAGTTCATAATTTCGAATGTCAGAGAGGCTGAAGTCTATCCCCGGAAGGATTGCATCCAGGCGGGTTTTTTCCAGAAATTCTACGTAAGCGGATTTGAGCACGAGTTCTTCCGGGGTAATGCTGCTGGGCACCGCGACACGTGTGCGGAACTCTGTCACGTAGGCTTCAATGTCTTTCATGCCCATTTCTTTCGCAATTGACACCCGGTGGTTTCCATCCAGTACAAAGTAGGCATCTCCAATCTTGTACAGATGGACTGGCGGCAGTCCGGGCGTCAGCGGGCTGGTCATCAGGGTCTTGACCAAGGCCCAGCGCTCCAAATCGGAATCTTTCAGGGGCAAAAAATTTTTATTAAAATCGTCAGCACGGTCGACACTCCCGATAATCTTTTCCAGAGGGACCAGCTGCAATCCACGGTCGGTCTGACTGACCGCCTTCAGTTTGGTCGAAATTTCGTTGTACGGCAGCAAATCCAGTGACTTTCCCTGAATCCCTGCCCAAAAGCGCTGCATCGCCGCCTTTGATCTGGCTCTGTGAAAATCATCCAAGGCGCGGCGGTAAGTCGTAATATCTTTTTCCATAACTCTTCTTTTCTGCTGGTTACAGGTTAAGAATACCTTACCAGAGCGCTTCTATCAACTCTCTGAGCTGTTTAGCCCCTGCTTTTCTGTCAAATTCAGGTTATCGCAGGTAAATATTTCATGAAATTTTGGGATATCCACGCTTTTACGGCGGCAGAAGTGGCTGCTACGGGCGGTTTTTCGGATACCGCGCAGGTTGGTGTTTCACCGTCAACAGCAGTGGCAGCTCTGCCGCTGAAGCCCGCAGAAGCGGGATGTTCCATGCTATAATTTTTAATTCAAAACACATGGAGCGACAGTAAGCGATGACCCTGCCGAGCACGGCTTCCCCAATTGATTACCTTTTGATCGGCCATCTCACCGAAGATCTGTTGCCTGATGACCAAAAAAAGCTGGGGGGTACCGCCAGCTTTGCCAGCCTGACGGCCCGCGCGCTCGGTCACCATGTTGGACTGGTTACCAGCTGCCGTCCGGACCTCGACCTGACCCCTTTGGCGGGCATTCAAGTGACCAACCTACCCGCCCCGAACAATACCACCTTTCGAAACGTCCCTTCTGAAAGTGGCCGGCAGCAGTTCGCGTACCATCCAGCTGGCCGGCTTGAACTAAGCAGCATTCCAGCCGCCTGGCAAAAAAGCCCAATCGTGCACCTTGGACCAGTGGCCGGCGAAATTGACCCAGCCTTGTGTGCTGCTTTTCCGAACAGCCTGGTGGGTGTGACCCTTCAAGGCTGGCTTCGGCGCATCGGCAGCGACCACCGGGTGCACAAGACACGCTGGCCCTTCCAGATGGACCTTTTGCAGGCCGCTGATGCTGTCGTGCTCTCGATGGAAGACCTGGATGGCGATGAGAATGAAGTTGAAATATTGGCGGGTGTATGCCAGTTGTTGGTCATCACCGAAAGCTATTTGGGCGCTCGCGTCTATTGGAAGGGCGACATCCGCCGCTTTCCGGCTCCGCAGGTGAGGCTCGTAGAAGATACCGGTGCTGGCGATATTTTCGCCGCTTGCTTTTTCCACCGCTTTTCTTCAACCCGCGACCCATGGGAAGCCGCCCGATTTGCGGTTGCGCTTTCAAGCGCATCGGTCACACGGTCTTATTTTGAGAGCATTCCGACCGCGGAAGAAATTTCATCAGCAAAACTACAAATTCTTTGATCGGGCACAGCTATGGGCAGAGTTTATACGATAGTGAATCAAAAAGGCGGGGTCGGAAAGACGACCACCAGCATCAATCTGGGGGCATACTTGGGCATGAATCAGCAGAAAACTCTGGTGATTGACCTGGACCCACAGGCAAACGCCACATCTTGCGTCGGCGTCGACCGCCACACCGTGAAAAGCGGCACCTATGAGGTCTTGATTGGTGCGATCCCCCCGCAGGAAGCCATCCTGCACAATTCTCGCTTTAAGCTCTCGTTGATGCCCTCTTCCCCTAACCTTTCCGGCGCTGAAATCGAGCTGATTGAGTTTGCTGACCGCGAAAAGAAGCTTAAAAAAATCATCCTTCCGCTGCGCGAGCGCTACGATTACATCCTGATTGACTGCCCGCCTTCCTTGGGTCTGTTGACATTGAATGGCTTAATTGCCGCGATGGACGGGGTGATCATCCCCGTCCAGTGCGAATTCCTCGCTCTGGAAGGTTTGGGCCAGCTCACGCAAACCCTGTCACGGGTTCGTCAAAACCTTTTCCCTGAACTCACCATCCGGGGGGTGCTGCTAACCATGTTTGACGGCCGCACCAATCTTTCCACCGACGTCATGCAAGAAGTTCAGAAATTTTTCCCGGATAAAGTATTCAACACCTTCATCCCGCGCAGCATTCGCCTGGCTGAGGCGCCTTCATTCGGGATGCCAATTTCAATTTATGCGCCAGAGTCGAGCGGCGCCATGGCTTATTACGCCCTGGCCAGAGAGCTGCTCTCAGCAGATGGGGTCAAAACAACCCCAATCGAGGAGTAAGGTATGGCAAAAAGAACCGGATTAGGCAAAGGCTTGGATGCGCTCATTCCTACCTGGGAAGATGATTCCACGGCTGCACCTGCCGGCAAGGTGCTGCAAATTCCGGTTGAACAGATTTTGCCCAACCCGCATCAACCGCGCATTGACTTCAATGGCGAGGCTCTGGAAGATCTGGCTGGTTCCATTCGGGAACATGGCATCATCCAGCCTCTGATCGTCGTCGCCACAGAAGCTCAGAATCAGTACACGCTCATTGCCGGCGAACGCCGCCTGCGCGCCGCCAAATTGGCCGGGCTTCAATCCGTACCAGCGATCGTTCGCAGCGCCACTGAGCAGGAACAGCTTGAGTTCGCAATCATCGAGAATGTTCAGCGCGAAAACCTGAACGCCATTGAGCGGGCAAAGGCTTATGCGAGCCTGATCGATGAATTTGCATTGACCCATGATGAAATTGCCCGCAAAGTGGGAAAGAACCGTGCCACCATCACTAACACGCTGAGGCTGCTCAGCCTCCCCGCTCGCGTGCAGCAGGCTGTGGAAAGCGAAGAAATTTCCGAAGGCCATGCCCGTGCCCTGCTGGCGCTCCCGAGCACAGCCGGAATGGAAGCAGCACTCGATACTGTGCTCAGCCTGGGCCTGAATGTGCGTCAGACGGAACTGCTGGTGAGCAAGCTCAGCGGCAAAGAGCCGCGTAAAACGCCGGCCGCGCCAAAATCACCTGAGACGGCTCACCTGGAAAGCCTGCTGCGCCAACATTTGCAGACCAAGGTCAGCCTGCAGCACAACACAAAAGGCGGCAGTATTACCATCTACTTTTACTCAGATGAGGAGCTGAACAGCCTGCTGGACAACCTGGGAATTCATGACTGAAACCAGACTTTTTCTCAACGGCCGTTTTTATTTGGGGGAACCTGGCCGTTACGCTGAGGCTCTGGCCTGCGTGGACGGCCGGATTGCGGCGCTGGGGAATTGCGCCGAAATTGAAGCCGCTTTTCCATCTGCTTCCACAAAGATCGACCTGGCCGGCAAGACCATCTGGCCGGGGCTGACCGATTCTCATTTGCATCTTTTACTCCTCGGGCAGCGTCTCTCCGCGATCGACTGCGATGCCCCTTCGAAAGCAGAAATGCTGCGCAGGGTGGCAGCTCGAGCGGAGGCCCTAAAGGATGATTCCTGGCTGGTCGGTTTTGGCTGGAACCAGAACTCATGGACGCCCCCGCAATACGGAACAGCCGCAGAGCTTGACGCGTTCAGCGGCTCGCATCCGGTCATCCTCTACGCCCGGTCGCTGCATGCCGCCTGGGTCAATTCGGCAGCCTTAGCCCAGGCAGGCATCACCCCAGCAACACCCGACCCAGCCGGAGGCACAATCCAGCGGGATGCGGCTGGCCGTCCTTCTGGCATTCTGCTTGAAAATGCCATCAGTATGGTCGAAGGTGCTATTCCGCCGGCCGTTCCCGACCAAATTGAGGATTACCTGCTGCGGGCGCAACTTCATCTTTTATCTCTGGGCATTACCTGCGTGCACGACTTTGACCGTTGGGAACATCTTGATACCCTTTTCCGGCTGGAAGCCAGCGGTCAGTTAAAACTCAAGGTTTTCAAAAGCCTGCCCGCCGAAAGCCTCGACCGCATCCTCCGCGAGAATCTGCGCCAGGTGCTCGAGGCGCGAACCCTCGTCAGGCCCGGCTGGGTTAAGGCCTTCGCTGACGGTGCGCTTGGCCCTCAAACCGCAGCCATGCTGCAGCCATATGAAGGAACGCAGGAGCGTGGCCTTCTGCAGCTGCGAGCTCGCGATGTTTTCGATCTGGGCATCCATGCCGCGCAGGGAGGCTGGCCGCTGGCAGTACATGCCATTGGAGATGCCGCCAATCGTGAGGTTTTGAAGGGGTTTGCCCTGCTGCGCCAATACGAGGCAGAAAATCGGCTGCCGCACCTGCCCCACCGCGTGGAACATGCCCAAATTGTCGCACCGGAGGACTTGGATGAGTTCGCCCGCCTGGATGTGACGGCATCTGTCCAACCTATTCACGCCACTTCAGATATGGAAACAGCTGACCGGCATTGGGGTAGCCGCTGCGCCTATGCATATCCCTATGGCGCCCTCGGCAACCATTCCGCCCGCCTTATCTTCGGTTCCGACGCGCCGGTTGAATCTGCCAACCCATTTTGCGGGATTCATGCCGCTGTGTCCCGCCGCCGGCAAGACGGCGCGCCAGGCGCTGCGGGCTGGCAGCCGGCGCAAAAGGTCTCCCTGGCACAGGCATTTCAGGCTTACACCCGGCAACCCTCCGGCGCTTTAGACCCAGCCTTTTTAGAAGGTTCATTCCGGCTTGGCCGCGCCGCAGATATGATCCTCTTGCCGGAGGATCCTTACCGGATGGATTCCAACGACATTTGGACGCTGAAGCCCAGCGCCACCATCATTGCCGGTGAAATGGTTTATTCCGATGAACATGCCTGAGTCTATTCAACCCGCTTCTGATTTTTATTTCAGCGACCTGCAGGATTTCATCCATGGACCTCAACTCATCTTTCAGCACCTGGATTGGCTGAAACCCAGTGAGCGCCTGCGCGAGCCCGGGTGTTTCGTCTTAAATGAAAATGGCGAGTTCAAAGCGATCCTCTCCTGCACTCCGGAAAGGCTGCCCGCAGCCTGGATCCGTTTTTTTATCACCCGCCGTGATGGCAGCCACGCTGACGCTTTCGCCCAGCTGCTGGCAGTCTGCATCCAAGACCTGCGCAGCCGCGGCGTGAGCCAACTTTATGCGCTGCCAATGCCGGAATGGTTTTTTAGATTGGTTTCTGAAGCTGGCTTCAGCAAGCTGGATGAACTCGTCAGCCTCAGCCTTGACCGGATTTCTGCCCCGCCCCTGACCGCGGTAAACGGCCTGCGAATCCGTCCGATGTTCGAGTCGGACCTCCCCGCCGTGGAAGCGCTCGATTCAGCCGCGTTTGAGCCAGCCTGGCAGATTAATCTGCAGAGCATTACCCACACATTTTCCAACAGTTCCATCAATCTGACCGCCTGGAAGGATGGCCATCTGTCAGGTTACCTGATGGCTGGCACATCGGGCGACCATGCCCATCTGGTGCGTCTCGCCGTCGTGCCTGCCTCCCAGCATATGGGCATCGGACGGGCCCTGCTGAACCAATTGCTTCAGGAATTGGCAGATCGGAAGGTTCAATCGCTTTCGGTCAATACCCACGCTTCCAATGAGGCATCTCTCGGTCTTTATACTTCCTCCGGTTTCAAAGAGGTTGGCAGCCGCTATCCGGTCTGCGCACTCATGCTTGAGGCGGGTGCCGAAAACTGACCAGCCTTCGAAATATCAAATCCAGCAGGCCAGGCCTTTCCGCCTGCCATGCCAGCAACCCCGCCCCCTTGTTCGTGTTGGATATGGCAGCCGTCTTGACGTTTTTCAGCAGGCCGGCAATTTTCAGAGCAAGCTTGCAGCGGTATTGTGGCAAAGCCTGACCAACCCTGTGCCAATAATATGGAGAATGCAACGTGAATGACCCAGAAAAAGAGAACCAGCGCAACGCCCAACCAGCCCCGCCGCTGGATGCGCAAAGCCCAACACTAACCTTCCAGGCCGCAGGCTTGCAGATGCTGCCGGAAGCTCACCTGCTCCCCCCAACCCACGTTCAGCTGGCTGGCCAGCGCCTGTGGATCGTTGCCGATGGTGTGCCTGCCGCCAAAGCCCTGGCCGAGCAGCTGGCAACGCGCCAGGCTCAGGTTGAAGTGCTGAGCCCAGCACAAGTTGGCGCACGCCTCCAGGCTGCCAAAGCGGATGAAATCCCTTCCGGAGCGTACCTGCTGACAGCGCTCCAGCCTGAGATGCGTGGCCTGCCTTCAAGTTTTGACCTGTGGCTGCACCTGCGCCGCCAATTGATCGAGCCAGGTTTTGACCTGGCACTGGCACTGCCCGAAAGCGCCTTTCTGATCTTTGCCAGCGCCATGGGAACCCCGCTGGGCATGCTGGGCTGCGACACACCACTGGCAGGGCTGGTCAGCGGGTTTGCCAAAGCGCTTCGCCGTGAAAGGCCTTCCCAACTGATTAAATTGGTCGATTTGGAGCCTGGCTGCCAGCCTGAGGCTGCCGCCAGCCTGCTGATGGCCGAAACCCTGGCAGACCCGGTCCACAGTGAGGTTGCCTGCGCCCAGGGTCACCGCTTTGCCGTCACCCTCTCTGATTTTCCAGACCAGCCCAACCCACCAAGCTCCTTTGGCCACCAGCCGGTTTTTGTGGTCAGTGGCGCCAGTGGAGGGATTGTCGCCCCGATCTTGCGCGACCTGGCCCAAACCACCCAAGGCGAATTTTTCCTGCTCAGCCGCACGCCCCCGCCCGGGCTGGAAGCTGCGCCACCGTCTGATCCGCGAGCACAGGCTTTGGCTGAAACTTTACAGGCAATGCGCAGCGCTGGGGCGCGCGTTCATTACATGGTCTGTGACCTGACCGACCCGCTCTCAGTGCAAGGCGCCCTAAAGCGCATCGCCAGCAGTACGGACCGGGTGGACTTTTTGATCCATGCCGCTGGCATTGACCACAGCCGCAAAATTAGCCGCAAGACGCCCGAGGAGGTCGATCAGGTCATTTCTGTCAAAGCGGATGGATTTTATCTGCTGTTCAAAGGGCTGCAGGCTGCCAGCAGGCTGCCAAAATCGGTGCTCTTCTTTTCTTCGCTGGCCGCCCGGTTTGGCAACGCTGCCCAGGTTGACTACGCTGCTGGCAACGACCTGCTCTGCAAGTTGGCAATGTGGCTGCCCGGAGAGTTCGCGGGAATGAACGCCGCCGCACTGGATTGGAGCGCCTGGGCTGAAGTCGGCATGGCCAGCCGCGGGATCATCCCCCGCCTGATGGAAATGAATGGGGTCGGGATGCTGACCCCCGCTCTGGCAGCCCCCATGGTCCGCCAGGCTTTGCAGCGCAAGCTCAATGGAGAATTCGTGGTCGCCACCCGCCTGGACGAATGGGCAGCTGCCCGCCAGGTCGAGCAACCGCTCGATGGTACCCTGCCAGCCCCAGCAGACTCAAGTTTGGCTAAGCTGTGGCAGCAGGGCACTGCCTTGAAAAGCTACAGCCTGGCCAAAGGGTTCACGTTCGAAACAGTCCTCGACCCACTGCAGGAGTCCTTTTTAAATGATCATCGCCTGAACGGGATCGCCATCCTGACCGGAGCAATCGGCCTGGATGGCATTTCTGCTCTGGCCCGCCGCTGAACCGCATCCGCCGGCTCACACTCCACACAACCCGAAGTCGTCCGTTTGGAGAAAATCCGCTTTTTGGCGCCCCTCAAGTTTTATGCGGATAAACCGCAGACCGCCCGCTGGGAGATTAAATTAATGCTGACCCATGAAGGCTATTTGGTTCAGGCTGCCCTCGGGTCAGACTTCCTGCAGCGCGGGGGTGGGAAGCGCCATTTTGAACACTTCACAGGGGAGCTTTACCTTAGTGAAGGCGCGTCAGCGTCACCCGCCCAAGGCGAGCCGCCAACCTGGCGGGAGCAAAACACTTTGACTTCCACAGACATTTATCGCCTGTTTTTCCACGGGCCAACTTTTCAGGTGCTTGAGGCGGCCCAGCTTGATGCCGACCGACTTTTGGGGCGTTTTAACGCCCAGCTGGCTTTCCAATTCCCGCCCGGGTCCGATTCGCGCTTGAGGTCACTCCTGCTGGAACTGTGTTTTCAGACGGCCGGCCTCTACCAAACCGGAGTAAATGGGGTATTGGCGTTGCCGGCCTTTGTGGGCAAAGTCAGCTTCCACCAGCTGGAGGCCCCGCAGTTCCCGCTTTATGCGGAGGTTCGACCAGATAGACGGGACAAAGGGACATCCTTTGCTGCCAGGGTCATTGACCAAAGCGGTCAAATCTTGTTGGAGATGGAAAATTATCAGACTGCCGCTCTGCCATACCAGGCGGAAGAAGACAAGCTAACACCATTCCGGCGCCTCTTTGCTTCTAACGCGGGGCCAGAAGGTACGAACCCACGCGGCTGAGTCACTGCCAACAGGTTGGCTGGTTTAAACGAGCGCAGCAGCGGGAATGTATTGCCGAACGGCTTCTGGCAGGGTGATCCCTTGCGCCTCAAGCATGCGCTCCCGTAGCAGGTAAGCCGTACCGGTCATCAATTGCGCGGAGACATCCGCCACGCGCCGATTTCCCGGATCTTCCAGGTAGCTTCCCCTGACCCAATCATTGAACGCCCCCATCGCCGGGCCGGTCCAGATTTGATAATCCATCTCGCGCCCTTTTTCAGCGACGACTGCCCAGCGTGATGAAAGCCCCAGGTACCAGCGGAAGATTAGCGCCATCTTAAATTTTGGCTTCTGCAGCGCTCTTTCAATTTGCTTCGGGTCACGCTGGCCAAAGAACTTCAGACATTCCTCCCAAATTTCTTCCAGGCTTTGCTGGAAGATAGTGCTTTCCAGTTTTTCACGTTCTTCGATGGGTATCTCTTCAATGGAACCGTACCTGATATAAGTCTCATAAAGCTGTTTGGCACGGTTGACAAACATGGTCCCGCGCTTGAGGACTTGCACATTAACACCCATCTCGAACATGTCGCTGGCAGGGGCCATGGCACTATCGGTAAATTCCATCTGGGCCAGCAAGTTTTTGCTATAGGCGCTGGTCCCGGCTTCCAGCGTGGCCTGATTAATCGACCCGGTCACCACATAAGCCGCCCCCATCATCAGCGCTGCCAAGGCTGCTTCAGGGGTGGCAATCCCGCCCGCGGCACCAATTCGTACCGGCTGGGAATAGTGGAACTTTTCTTGAATCTGGTCGCGCAATTGGATGATGGCCGGCAGGATGGTGACCAAAGGACGGTTGTCGGTATGCCCGCCCGAATCCGCCTCGACCGTAATGTCATCTGCCAGGGGCACAAATTGAGCAAGACGGGCTTGTTCTTCACTGATTTTACCTTCCAGCAGCAGGCGGCTGACCAGCTTTTCTTCAGCAGGCTGCATGAACTTTTGGGCAATTTCCTTGCGCGAAACTTTCGCAATCATCCGGTTCGCAATCGAGATGGACCCGTCCGGAAGCGTTGAGAGGCCGGCCAAGCGGTACCAAACCAGTTGGGGCGTGATGTTAATAAAAGCGGAGGCTTCAATGGCGTGAATGCCGCGCCGGATGTAAAGATCCATCGTGCCGGCTTCAACAGCGGGTTCAAATGGACTGCTAATCAAATTGAAGAGGTAAGGTTTGTCGCCAAGCTCGGCTTGAATGCGGTCGATGGCTTTTTCAATCCGTGCCGGCAGCAGCCCACCCGCCCCAAATGAGCCCATAAACCCGGCTTTGCCCAACGCGATGACCAGGTCTTCTGAGGCAATCGCGCTGGCCATCGAACCCGCGTAAAGTGGGTATCGGGTCCCATAAGTTTCTTTAAAGGAGGCATCCCCCAAGTCGGACGGCAGAATGGCTGGGCTGGTCGCCAGTATACGGTAAGCGCCGCCAATTCGCGTGCCGATGGTCCCCTGATTGCTGCAATAAAATTCGTTGCCTTTCTGTAAGAGGAATAGCGGCGCCTCGAGCTCCATCAATCCACGGGTCAGCGATTCTGCAGTGGCCAGAGATGGGGTCTGATCCCCTTCCCAAAAAAGACCTGAATAGATGGAACGCTCCGAGCTGTGTTGTGTCATTGCTTGACCTTTCAATTAACCGTCTTCACTTGATGCCATTCATAACCCGCTCAACGTGCTGGCGTTGCTTTTTCACACAAAGCGGCCAGTGCATTGCCACGATTGGCAGTGCTTTGCAATGTGCGCCCGCGATCCGTGGAATGATTTTGATTGTCCTGCTGGGCTATAGCCCTCCAGGCAAATCAATTGACCAGACAGGCTTTGCTTTACCGTTATCGTTTTACTGGAAAAACGAAACGATTTCAAGCACAAGGTGTTATAGCTACTGGCAGTATGCTGTTTGTAAAATACCGCTTGGTTTTGACCTTGACGGATGTTCACAAAGGTTTGAGTTAAATTAATTCAGCATACAGGCTGCGGCTAAATGCAGCCGATAAATTAAATAGATATACGTTATTGGAGGATTTCATGGGAAAACAAAAAGTTGCGATCGTCGCTGATGGAGCTTGCTCTCTTACGCCTGCCAAAGGGGAAGAATTGGGCATTCATATTGCTCCGGTCTACATCACCTTTGGAAATCAAACTTACCAGGCCGGTGTAAACCTACAGGAGCAGGATTTTTATCGCCTGCTGAGCGAAAACAAAAAACTCCCGACCACCGCCCAGCCAACGGCGCAAGATTTTGTCAAGATTTATGAGAGCCTGCCAGAAGACATCGAAGAAATCATCACCATCGTCATTTCCCACCATATGAGTGCCACGCTTCAATCGGCAGAAATTTCCAAAGAGCAATATACCAAACGCCCAGTGCATGTGTTTGATTCGGAATCAGTTTCGCTTGGGTTTGGAATGATGGCGATGGCTGCCGCTCAAGCTGCCGCCGAAGGAAAATCCGCTCAGCAGATCCTTGAGATGCTGGACGGCATCAAAAAGAATATCAACATCATCTTCACTGTCAAAACGCTGGAATACCTGCACAAAGGCGGACGTATTGGCGGGGCAACCGCTTTTTTGGGCTCCGCATTGGATATTAAACCGATTTTGAACGTTCAAGACGGACGGATCGAACCTTTAGAAAAGCAGCGCACCCGCAGCCGATCCGTTGCCCGCCTGGTTGAATTGATGGAAGAAAAAGTCGGCAAAGAGCCGGTCCATATTGCGATTTTGCATGGAAACTCACCAGAGGAGGCGGTTCAGCTGGAGCAAGCTGTCAAAGAACGCTTTAACAGCGTGGAAATGTTTACCACCGACATGGGTCCAGTCATTGGCGTGCACGCTGGCCCAGGCACATTGGGGCTGGTGTTTTACCCAGACAATCTGCAATAGACTGGCACTGGCCTACCTGGCAGCAGCTTGCAATCTGATACCATCATCAAACTTTCCGCCCCGCCCTCAGCGGGGCGTTTTTTTTAAACCTCCCGGGCAGAGCATTACCTGCGCCTGACGAGTAGCCAAGCGAACAGCAAGGGCACCAGAAAGCGAGCCTATTTCAAAACTACCCAGAAGGCTTGACAATGTTTTTACAAAACCGCTTTATTGCTGGACAGCGTCGGGCGTGTGTGGCAAAATCATTTCAATTTCCTATTGAGGAGTGAACCATGACTGGACCCCAATTTCAACGCGAGCACATCAAGGAAAAACGTGCGGCGCAAAAAAAGAAAAACACCCTGACCTGGGCTATCGGCATCGCCGTAGTACTGTTGGTATTGGCTGCTGTCTACTTCTTGCCCAGCCTGGGAGGAAGTAAAGCTGACCTGTATTTGCAGGATGGCTTTGCCATCGGAGACCCCAATGCGCCGGTCAAAGTTGAGCAATTTTCCGATTTTCGCTGCCATTATTGCCGTCAATTTTCAGATGAAATGGAGCAGGATTTCATTAAAAATTATGTCGACACCGGTAAAGTGTATTTCACCTTCCGCAACTATCCGTTCCTGGCTGAAGATTCAACCGCCGCAGCTGAGGCCGCCTATTGCGCCGCAGACCAAAACAAATTTTGGCAGTACAAGGAGCTCCTTTTCAACTATAACGCCCTGGCAGGAGCCTACGCGGAAAGCAATCTGGTGGATTATGCCCGCCAGGTCGGTCTGGATACCAACACCTTTGAAGCCTGCCTGGCAGGCGATGCCCACCTGGCTGATCTGGCTGCAGATAAGGCCTACACCGAAGGTCTGGGCATCACTTCCACACCACAGTTCAACGTGAATGGCACCATTGTCTATATGAACACGCTGATTGAGACGGTGGACGCCGCGCTGGGGACCGCTGGCAATTAACCGCTAAGGTAAGTGATCAAGCGCGTGCCGCACTGGCACGCGCTTTTTTTATCGCGCAATCAGAACGCAATACCGAAGGTTTGAAGCACTAAAACCAGGATCACGACCACCAGCAGCGCTGGTAAGAAGCTGCCTGTTCGGATTTTCTTGATCTCCAGCAAATTGCTGAGCCCAATACCCATCAAAATTAGACCCCCCACAGCCGTCATTTCCGTAATCAGAGCCTCGCTCATGCCGCTGCCCGCCAGCTTAGCTAGCAGAGTAATGGCGCCCTGGTAGATGAGCACCATCGCTGCCGAAAACAGCACCCCCACACCGAGCGTTGAGGCGAAAGCAACCGCCGCCAGACCGTCCAGGAGGGCTTTGATCGCCAGCATCTCAAAATTACCGGTCAGGCCGTCTTGAATGGACCCCAGGATGGCCATTGGGCCGATGCAAAACAGTAAAGAAGTGGAAACGAATCCGGTGATGAACCGCTGGCTGCTCTCGGAATCAGCTGCCGAGGAACGGTTAAAGCGTTCGCTCAGCTTGAGGCCCAGCCCATCCAAACTTTCTTCGATTTTCAGCGCCTCTCCGATAAGCGTGCCCACTATCAGGCTGCCCAGTGGAATTAAGATATTTTGTGTTTCAGAGAATACCTTCACGCCATATCCCAGCGTGAAAAGCCCCAAGCCTGAAATCAATGTGTTGCGCAATCGATCCGGGATTTTATTGCCTGCAAGCAAGCCTACAAGCCCTCCAATCAGGATGGTTGCAAAATTCAGCAGGGTACCAATCATGGCTTAATCACCAGATTTATCAGCGCTTTGGCTGAGGTTTGCCAATTCCAACAGGTAACATAAGCTGGAAAGGCGGTTCAAGTATTCCAAAACCGGCGCCGGCAAGCGCAGGACCGTCTGCGAGAAGCCAACCAGCTCCCGCTCGGCGCGCCGGGTCGTTGCCCTGGCAAAATCAAGCGCTGCGGATGATGGATTTTCGCCCGGAAAAATAAATCCGTGCGGTTTCTCAACGGTTAATTCCAACCGCGAGATTTCCTCTTCCAGGTTATTAAGCGCCGTTTCAAAGCGATCGATGGCCGCGGCCGCCTCGGACTGCTGGCTGACACCGGCTAGAAAGGCCATGACCAGCGATAAGCCCTGCTGAGCCTGTTCCAAAATTGCCTTTTGGGCTGGTTTGCTGGTAAAGGCCTTGGCCAGGCCTAAGGCCGCGCTGGCTTCATCCAGCGCACCGATCACCCGCAGTGTTTCATCGCTCTTGGAAACGTTTTTTTGCCCGATCAGATCGGTAAAACCATCCGGATTGGAACGCACCCGCTTTTTAGCCATTGCCAGCCGTGAGGTTAGGGATTGCTTCCCGGGGTCGGGGTTTGGCCGTCACTGCGCGAGGCTAAAATGTACCATTCACGCACGCCAACAAACCGATCAGCGGGGCTATAAATGGCACCCATGGAGACATTTTTGACAGTGTCTTTGACCGCATAATTGTAAACGTGATAGAAGAGGGGCAAAGACGGCAGGTCTTCCTGAAAAAGGACCTGAAAATTACGGTAAAGTTTGCTCCTCAACTCGCTATCTACCTGGACCCGCGCTTGTTCCAGGTACTCGCTGGCCGTCAGGTTGACCCAGTGGGAATAATTTTGCCCACTTTCCACCTGCGACGCGCCCCAAAATGGGTAAGGGTCCGGGTCAGGCGAATCTGACAGGTCGACGTCGACCAGGCAGGCGTCAAAGTTGCGCGCTTGCAGGTCAGCCGTGACTTGCTCGTAAGGCTTGGCGAGGATATCCACCGCCACGCCCACTGCTTCCCAGCCTTTCTTGATGAGCTCAGCCATCGCCAGATGGTCGGGGTCGTCCGGGGTTAAGAGCACAAGCCGCACTTCGGTTCCGTCTTGGGATGTCAGTCTGCCGGTTTCACCTGAAGTGAAGCCACTGGCTGCCAGCAACTGGCGGGCTGCGTCGGCGTCGTATTCAAAATCTTCCAGCCCGGAATAAAAGGCCCAGTTCCCGGGAGGGATGGGCCCGCGAGCCAAAATGCCCTGACCCATCAACACCTGGTCAATCAGTGCCTGACGGTTGGTAGCCAGCAGCAATGCTTTACGGAAGTCAGATTGCTGAAGGAAGGCTTTGCCGGAATTGTTAAGGTTCAGGAAGATCATCGCCAGGCGCGATTCCTGGGCAGAGTAGAGGTTCAAACCAGGCTGCGCCAGAACCTGCGGAAGGATTGCGGTTGAAACCTGACTGATCCCATCCGCCTCACCTTGCTGATAGGCATTCCAGGCCGCTTCTTCGGAGGGATAATAGCGAAAAACGATCTCGTCGATATATGGCCGGCCGTCATAGTAATTTTCGTTGGCGGTCAGATCCACGCCGCTGATGGCGCCATCTGTCACGATGAGTTGTTTGAATTGATAGGGACCGCTGCCAACCGGCGCCAGGTTAAAAGGATGGTCGACAAGCTCATCCACCGTCAGATTGCCAAGCAGGTGAGCCGGAAGGATGCGGAAATCCAAATAGTCCAGGAAAGGCGCAAAGGCTTCCGGCAGGACGAATTGAACCACCAGATCCGAAATCGCGTTGACTTGAATTTCAGACCAAAGCGCGCTGATGTCAGCCGGGATGAGGCTGCTGGGGGAGCGCAGCAGAGAGGTAGTGAAAAGGATGTCTTGCGCGCTCACCGGAGTGCCATCGTGCCAGAAAGCGTTAGGCTTGATGCTAAAGGTGAAAACCGAGCCGTCTGCGGCATAGCTCCAACTTTCGGCCAGGTCGCCTTTGGGCATACCATTTGAGTCAAAGGTGATCAGACTGCTGAAAATTAACCGGTCAACATCCTGATCGGCCGAATTGTAGCGATCCAACAGCGGATTGAGGCGCGAAAACTTGCCAATCAAGGCTTCAGTATAAATGCCGCCACTAATCGGGTTGGGTGTGTTTGCCGGAGATGACGCCGGGCTGCTCTGATGAAAATAAAGTATCAGGCCGACGGCCAAACCGGTAACCAAAACGATAATTAATTGCCAGCGAAAGTTTTTCATGCTTTAAAAAAAGACAACTCCCACTGTGGGTGAGTCGTCTGAATTTTCATCATTGCCAGGGTTCAGGTACAGCAGACCGCTTCAAAGATCAGTTGGTCAACAGCACACTGAGCAGGGCCAGCAGAATAAAAATCACACTCAGCCCGATCGTGACGTAGAACAGCACTTTTTCGATGCCGCGGCGTTGGGTGTAGACACCGCCTGTGTCTACGCCAGCCAGCCCGCCTAGCCCGATACCTTTGCTCTGCAGCAAAATACTGGCGACCAGCGCCACTGAAATGATTATGATTGCAATGTTGACGTATGTATTCAATTCATCCTCCAAAAAGAAAACAGGATGATTATACCCGAGGTCTGGTATTCGTCAACTCGAAAAGGTTGGAAACATAGAAATGCCGGCGAGCTGAAGCTCGCCGGCATTTTCTTTTTCTAAACCGAACGACTCAGGCCACTGTTATTTTGACTTTTCTGCGGCTTCAGCCTCAGCCTTGGTCTTGTGAATCGTACCGTCCGGGTGGTGCGCCGGGGAGTAGATGGTGTAAAGTTTCAATGGTTCAGTGTCTGATGTGTTGATGATGTTATGCCGGGTTCCGGCCGGAATGATCACAGCATCACCGTCCTTCAAGCTAAACTCTTCTTCGCCGATAATGGCTTTCCCTTTACCGCTCTCGAAACGAAGAAACTGATCATTCTCTTTATGAGTTTCCAGCCCGATCTCTTCGCCTGGCTTCAGGCTCATTAAGACCAGTTGACTGTGGGGTGCGGTAAACAGCACCTTACGAAAATATGTGTTTTCCAGAGTTAATTTTTCGATGTTTGCATGGTAACCTTTCATTTTTGCACCTCTTTCTTTCACATTTGTCGTCATTATAGTGCAAAAACGAACAGAGAATTTTTGTGGGTGTTACAACGGCTTGGCAAGCCGGTCTGAGGAAGATGCCTTTACAGGGATATTGTTCTGCGGTCGCGAAAGCAAAGCCCAGCTGAAGGTATAATCCAGCCCATCCGCAACAATTATTCGGGAAGAAGGCGATGGAAGAATTAGTAACAGCACTGCACATGCACACGGTTTATTCAGATGGACACGGCACGCATGCCCAATTGGCCCAAGCCGGGCTGAGGGCCGGCCTGGATGCCCTGCTCATAACGGATCATAACGTCTTGGTGCAGGAAATGGATGGTTACGTCCAACAGGGCCGCCACAAGCTCCTGATGATGGTCGGTGAAGAAATCCACGATCAATCCCTCAGGGAAGGCCGCAACCATCTGCTGGTCTTTGGCCACACGCGCGAGCTGGCGAAATACGCGCCCAATCCGCAGCAGCTGATCGATCAGGCCCGCTCCGCTGGCGCTCTGACCTTCATCGCTCATCCCTTTGACGACCCGCTGCCGCAATTTGGCGAGGAGAGCTTCGACTGGAAAGCCTGGGAGGTTTCTGGTTTTACTGGCATTGAACTTTGGAACCAGATGAGCGAGTTTAAGACACGCTCTGCCAGCCTACCCAAAGCAGCCCTGCACGCCCTCATTCCAAGGTTTATGGTCTTAGGGCCGCTCAACCGCACCTTAAAGCTGTGGGACGACCTGCTCCAATCCCGCAAAACGCCAATCGTGGCGTTTGCCGGCGTTGATGCGCATGCGCTGGAAAAAAAGTTTGGCCCGCTAAAGCTGACCCTTTACCCTTATGAGTTTCATTTTCGTTCGCTGACCACCCATTTGCTCACCCCAGCTGGGCTCAGTGGCGAAATCAGCCAGGATAGGCGCATGATTTTGGAAGCCCTGGCGACCGGTCATTGCTTCTCGGCGTATGACCTGCCCCATTCTGCCCGCGGGTTCCGATTTACCGTCAACAATAACGACGGTACCTTCATGATGGGTGATCAGGTCTCAGCAGAATCGGGGTTGACTTTTCAGGTACGCCTGCCGCTGCGCACTCACGTCCGCCTGCTCAAAGACGGTATTGTGGTCAAAGAACATTCGGACCGCGAAGTGCTTACTTACCTGACCAAAGAACCGGGAATCTACCGTGTGGAAGTTTACATCGATTACCTGGGGCGCCACCGTGGCTGGATCTTTAGCAATCCGATTTACGCGCGCTGAACCTCAAATAGCCAGGCATTCCCTTCGCCAAAAGGCCGGCGCAGCCATCGTTGGTATAATTGGAAAGGGTAATCATGAGCACATTCCTTGAAACTCTCGAAGGCAGGCTGCAGACCTTGCTCGAAGGCACACTTGACCGGATCTTTTATCCCGGTTTATCCCAAAACCTGAGCGGTCAGCTGGCTGCGCTCATTGAACATGAGATGAGTAGCCCGGCAGATGCCAGCAAACTGGCCCCAGATCTGATCATTTTACGGGTTTCACCCGACAAACTGGACACCTGGCAAGAGCATCAAGCAGTGTTGGACGAAGCAGCCCTGGCTGTTGAAAAAAGCTGGCGGCAGCACGGCTATCACTTCCGTCGTAAGCCCCGGATTTTGATCCAGGCAGTGCCCGAGCTCAGGCTTAATCAGGTCGAGGTCCAAACCGAGTATTCCGCGATCCGGTCAGTGACAGAAAAAACCGAATTGCAAAAAATTAACCGGGTTTCAGAGGCCGATCAGCAGCCCAAAGGCGCATTTTTAATCATTGATGCCAAAGAGCATATCAGCTTGACCAAACCGGTACTCAACATCGGCCGGAGATCAAGCAACGATATCGTCCTGAATGATCCGATGGTATCGCGTGAACACCTTCAGCTAAGAGCGGACCACGGGAAATATATCCTGTTTGATCTGAGCACAACTGGCGGCACGTACGTCAACAATCACCCGGTGCAATCCACCGCATTAAAACCAGGAGATGTAATTCGAGTGGGGAAGACAATCATGGTTTACAACCAGGAACTGCCCGGACAGACGCCGGGTACAACGGTGCTGCCGATTCAAGGTGGACGATGACTGCTGTCCTTGGTTTCGTGCTGCGCATCCTCATTTTTATCGCCCTCTACATCTTTCTGGGCATGGCCATCTGGGCCATCTGGAAGAGCGTTTCAGCCAGAGAACCCAAGCCAGGCAATCTCGCCATCCCCATGCTCACTCTGACCAGTGAGGTCGCGGGAGCTGTAAAAAGCGCCTCTTTTTCAAGCGCGGAAGTGCTCATTGGCCGGGACCCCGAATGCGATTTTGTGTTGGAGAATCTCACCGTCTCCGCCAAACACGCCCGGCTGAGCTTCCACCAAAACCAATGGTGGTATGAAGATCTGCGCTCCACCAACGGCTCCTTCCTGGAGGATTTGCGCATCGAAGAGCCTGTCGTCGTCAAGAATGACGATGATGTCTCCTGCGGCGATGTCGCTGTTCGCATCAACATCAGACCAAACGCTTAGTTTTCTATTGGAGGAATCAATGTCGAACGAAATACTTTTTGGCGTGATCGGCGGGTCAGGTCTCTATTCCCTCAAGGACTTAACCCATGTTGAAAGCATAGAAGTGGATACGCCCTTCGGAAAGCCCTCTTCGCCGGTCGTTACCGGCGAAATTCACGGCAAAAAGCTGGCTTTTTTGGCGCGCCATGGCATTGGCCATGTTTATCCTCCATCAGAAGTCAATTACCGCGCCAATATCTATGCCATGAAACAACTCGGCGTCAAGCGCCTGATCAGCATCAGTGCCTGCGGATCGCTGCGCGCCGATTATGCCCCGGGTGAAGTGGTCATCCCCGATCAGATTTTTGATTTTACGCACAAGCGCGAACGCTCCTTCTTTGGCACCGGTTTGGTGGTCCACGTGGGCACTGCAGACCCCTTCTGTCATCATTTGAGCAAATCGCTCGCTGGGGCACTGCGAGAGGAACAAGCGACTGTACACGAGGGTGGAACCTACATCACAATTGAAGGCCCACGTTTTTCCACCAAGGGCGAATCACAAACTTTCCGCCACTGGGGCATGTCGCTGGTGGGCATGACCGCTTCGCCGGAAGTTTTCTTGGCACGTGAGGCAGAGATGTGCTATGCCACCATGGCGCACGTCACCGACTATGACGTCTGGCATGTCAGCGAAGAGGCGGTGTCGGTCGACATTGTGATTCGCACTCTGGAACACAACACCGACCTGGCGCAGCGGGCTCTCGTCCGCCTGGCAGACACTTTGGACCCGACAGAAGATCAGGATTGTTCCTGCCAGCATGCGCTGGAAAATGCATTCATCACCAACAGACAAAAAATGGACCCGGCTGAGATCAAGAGGCTTGGCCTGTTGGTTTCAAAATATCTGGATTAACCCCGTGAAATCTGCGCTGTCGCAAAAAAAAGAAAAAACACAGCCAAATTACCTTGTGCCGGTTGGCTTTTTCATGTTTTTTTATGCCGCAGCGCTTTCCTTGGCGGAAGGTATCCGAACGCATACCAGTGTCATCTCATTCCAGCTGGAGTATTTCATTCCGTTCCTGGGCTGGCTGGTAGGCGTTTTGCTGACACAAAGGACAATGCGGGCTCATCTGCCCAATCGCGACCCATGGATTTTCCCGTTGGTCGCTGCACTTTCCGGCTGGGGAATTTTGATGATTTGGCGGCTCTCACCACTCTTGGGCCTGAAACAACTGCTTTGGTTCCTGTTTGGACTGCTGCTGGTCATCGTTGGGTTTCACCTCAAAAACCTCATCCCGACTCTGCGGAATTACAAATATTTGTGGCTTTTCGGCGGTCTGCTGCTGATCGGGCTCACCTTCGTGGCAGGGGTCAACCCGACTGGTAGCGGGCCTAAGCTATGGCTTGAAGTTTTCGGTTTCTATATTCAACCATCTGAACCCCTAAAACTGTTGATGGTGATTTTTCTTTCAGCCTTCTTTGCCGACCAGCTCCGGCCAAATGTCCCACTCATGGCTTCGATTCTGCCTACTTTGCTGGTGACCGGCTTGGCCGGTCTGTTGCTCATCGGCCAGCGCGACCTGGGCACAGCGGCACTGTTTGTCTGCATCTATGCGCTGATGTTGACCATCACCACCCGCCGCCGGCGGTTCCTCTGGCTGATCCCGCTGCTGGCGCTGGTAGCCGGCCTTGTCGGCTATTTTGCTTTTGATGTGGTCCGCTCCCGGGTGGACATTTGGCTGAACCCCTGGCTGAATGCTGACGGCGCGGGCTATCAGCTGATTCAGGCTCGAATTGCTGTCGCAGCCGGTGGCCTCACCGGCACCGGCCCAGGTTTGGGCAGCCCCCAAACCGTGCCGGTGGCGGTTTCAGACTTCATCTTCACGGCAATCGCAGAAGAGACCGGGCTGCTCGGCATGTCGGCCTGCATGCTCATGATCGTGCTTTTGGCGATGCGCGGGATGACCATTGCGCAGTATGCCAAGACCTCCTTTGGGCGCTACCTGGCTTTTGGCATCTCAGCCTACCTTTCTCTGCAGGCATTGTTCATTGCCGGAGGCAACCTGGGCCTCTTTCCGCTTACCGGCATCACCCTGCCTTTCCTTTCTTACGGCGGTTCTTCGCTGGTGACCAACTTGCTGGCAGTGATGATCCTGCTGCGCATCAGCACCGAACCCGCCCTGGAGCCGCTGCCTCTGCCTTCACGCAAACCGTATCAATGGGTTGCCGCCGGAATTTTGGCGGTTTTCGCAATAATCCTGACGGCTGGCGCTGTATTTGCTTTTTTCCAGCAGGAAGAGCTGTTGGCCCGCCCCGACAACCCGCGCTGGGCCGTGTACGACCGCTTCTCCCCGCGGGGAGACATCCTTACCCAGTCTGGCCAAGCGCTGGTAACTACCAGTGGCAGCTCCGGGAATTACGAGCGGGTGACGCACTACGTGCCCCTCAGCAACACGTTGGGCTACGCCATTGGCTTGTATGGCCAAACTGGAATCGAGCAAAGCATGTACCCGGTTTTACGCGGTGAACAGGGCATCCCCTACCAATCGTATTGGTGGCATAAAATCGCTTATAACCAACCTCCGCCAGGCCTGGATGTCAGGCTAAACCTGAACCTTAATCTCCAAAAACAGGCCGATGCCCTCCTGGGGGACCAGGTGGGTGCGGTCGTTCTGCTCAACGCCCGTACGGGTGAAATTTATGCCCTGGCCAGCCATCCTTATTTCGATGCCAACACCCTGACTGAAGATTGGGAGCAGCTCATCGAAGCGGAAGACGCCCCGTTGCTCAACCGAACCGTCCAGGCCTCGTATCCATTGGGAACATTGCTCAACACTCTATCCCTGGGTGCCTACGTCAGTGAATCAACCGCTGCCACCCAGCTGCCCACCCTCCCCAGCCGATTGGATGCTGCCTGTTACCAGGCGATGACTGCCGAAAGCGCCCGATTGGAACCATTGAAGTACGGCTGTGAAGCGAGCGCGCAACCACTGGCCGACCTGACCGAGCCGGAAAAGCTGGTCAGTGTGATGACCGGCCTGGGCATCTTCAGCGCCCCCGAAGTCGTACTGCAAGTTGCTCCGCCTGCTGAGAAACCCGATCCTGCAGATTATGACCAGTTTGTTCAGACTGCAGCGGAGATCAAAGTCAGCCCGCTGCAGATGGCACTGGTGGCCGCCGCCATCACCAATGACGGTTTGCAGCCAGCAGCCCGCTTGGCTAACAGCTATCAAAACCTGGCAGGTGAATGGGTCGCATTCCAAAATTACAACCCAGGCACGCAAGCGTTAACTGTTGAGGCAAGCCGCATAATTCGCGAGATTCTAACTCAGGAAGGCAGCGCGCTTTGGCATCAGACTGGCCACGCTGCCAGCGACCAGGGCCGCATGCTTACCTGGTATATTGGCGGTACCAGCGGCGACTGGCAAGGCACCCCATTGGCCGTGGCTATCGCAATTGAAGACAATCAGCCAGCCCTCGCCCAGCAAATTGGCAGCCAGCTGCTGAATATGGTCACCGAACCTTAGTTTTACCCGATTTTAATCCGCAGATATTTTCGCTTCCCCACCTGCAAGACGGCTTCTTCCGTGACCGGATGGCTCGGGTCACTGATCAGCGTTCCGTTCAGGCGCACGCCTTGTTGATCGATCAGGCGGCGGGCTTCGCTGCGGCTGCCAGCCATTCCCTGGCTGACCATAATGTCCACAATGGCCTCCCCGGCTGCAGCGGTATAGAGCGGCATCTCGTCGGGAATGTCGCCTTTTTGAAAGAGGGCCACAAACTGGGCCTGGGCCTGATCAGCACGTTCCACACCGTAAAAAGAGCTGGTAATGGCATGGGCCAGCTGCATTTTAGCATCGCGCGGATGCAGGCTGCCACTTTCTAAACCAGTATCGAAGCGCTTGATCACTGGCGGTGTCCATCCCGCCACCAGGCGGGCATATATTGGCATGATCTTGTCGGGGATGCTCATCACCTTCCCGTACATATCCTCAGCTGTGGTATTGATCGGGATGTAGTTTCCCAGAGACTTGCTCATCTTTTGTTCCCCATCCGTCCCGGGTAAGAGTGGCATGAGGATTCCAATATTTGGCTTCTGCCCATACGAGAGCATCACCTTTCGCGACGCGGTCACAATATTGAAGAGCTGGTCGGTCCCACCCACCTGGACGTCTGCCTCCAGATGGTGTGCGTCGAACCCTTGGGTTAGCGGATAGAAGAATTCATGCAAGTAAATTGGTTCATTCGCTTCCCAGCGTTTGTGGAAGCTGTCGCGCGCCAGGAATTGTTGGGCTGTAAAATTAGCCGCCAACCTGAAAATTTCATCCAGCTGCAGCTGTGAAAGCCAGTCGGCGTTGTAGCGGATTTGCGTTTTTTCCGGGTCCAAAACGCTGAAGGCTTGTTCTGCATAGGTTCTGGCATTTTCCATCACTTTTTCAGGGCTGAGCAGCGGGCGCGATTTGTCCTTGTCAGAAGGGTCACCGATCAATGAGGTAAAAGTACCGATCACAAAGAAAACATCATGCCCCAGATCCTGAAATTGGCGCAGCTTACGCATGGTGACGGTATGGCCGAGGTGCAGGTCGGTGGAAGTGGGATCATAACCGGCATAAACTTTGAGCGGACGCCCACTTTGTTGGGATTGGATCAATCGTTCGCGCAGCTCCACCGCCATCGCCTCTGCGATGGCCGGGTCACCGTAATCGGTTCCCTGCATCAACAGCTCTACCTGCTCTTCAATATTCATAACATGCTCCTCAAAATTTCAGTGCGGCGCCGAAAATTTGCGCTGGATGATTAACTTTATAATTTTACCACCCAGCCAGCCCTTAACCCGGCCGCAGCAGGGTGCAAAGGCTGATCTTGCGCTTAGCGCTAGCTCTACTGGGTTTTACTGGAGTCTGCAGCCAAGCCGCTTTTCCCGTAGCCGGCGGGTAAGCAAAAAGAGCTCCCGCCGTGGCAGGAGCCCTTTTCCATTGCAATGAATCCCATCAAGCCTGTGGTTCCTCTGAGCCGGCCTCTTCGCCGGCTGGAGGGGTGGGTGCCTCTTCCTGGACTGGGGCTTCGGCTTCCTGCGGGGCGGCTTCCGGTTGGGCAGCTTCGCCATCTGGCGCTTCGGCTGCCGGCTCCACGGCGTTAGTTTCAGCAGCATCCTCAGCTTCTGGGGCGCTTTCGGCCGTCAGCTCCGTGCTCTCTGCGGCTGCCGGGGCTATGGATTGCTTTGGCGGATGGATAAAGTGGCGGTAAACCAGCATCAGGCTAGCAACAATAGCCACCACACCCATCACGGATTGATTGATATTGAAACCGAGCACCGGTGAAGGGTCCAGTCGCAAAAATTCCAGACCAAAGCGGATGACGGGATAAAGCACCAGGTAAGAGAGAATGATGTCGCCTTTGTAAAGCTTATCTTTCCACTTCAGGTGCATCAGCAGCAAGATGCCAGCCGCCAGCAGGTTAAGCAGACTTTCGTAAAGAAAAAGCGGATGGTAGCGGGCCACATTTTCAAACCCAGGCAGCCTGTAGGGTGGATCGATCGTGATTGCCCAGGGCAGCTCTGAAGGAGCGCCGTAAACTTCCTGATTGATAAAATTGCCCCACCGGCCGACTGCCTGTCCAATCAGCAGCCCAGGAGCGATAATGTCTGCCCACTCTGCGAAACTTTCTTTCTTGGCGCTGCAATAGATCAGCAAAGCCAGCGCGCCGCCAATGACGCCGCCCGGAATTCCCAGCCCACCCTTCCAAATCATCAAGATTTCAAGCGGATGCGTGAGGTAATAGTGCGTGGTCAGGCCCATGGCAGCGTTTGAAGCGGAAGGCGTGAAGACATGCCAAAGCCGCGCGCCAAGAATTCCGCCAATCAGCAGCCACGGCAGCATATCCCACACCATTTCAGGGTCTTTGCCGGAACGCTTCGCCAAATAAGAAGACAACCAGGCTGCCAGCAATGCGCCAGCAATGATAATCAACGCGTAATAGCGTATTGTTAAAGGGCCGATCTGAAAACCTTGAGGCATAATTTCTTCCTTCTTCTCTATGAGTTAATCATCCGCGACTGCTTGTAGACGAACAAAATTCGTTGAACGGCAGTCACATTGGCTAGGACTGCAATTATACCAACGGAAACAAGGGGGTACCCCAACAGTAAACCCCCGATCATCACCACCGCCCGCTCAATTCGCGTCAGGATGCCTGCTTTTCCATTGAAGCCCAGCGCCTCCGCCCGGGCTCGGGTATACGAAACCAGCACAGAGCCAGCTGCGGCCAGATAGGTAAGGGCAATCCCGCGGGGGGCTTGCGCAGTAGTGAAGTAAACAAGCAAGCCGCCCAATAGAATGAGTTCGTCATAACGGTCGGTCACCGAATCTAGAAACGCACCAAAAGAACCCGGCAGGTTCAGCTGCCTGGCCATGGCGCCATCGATGGCGTCTAATGGCGCGGTAAGCAGGGCAGCCACTCCGCCCCATGTCAGACTTCCACGGGCAGCCAGAACTGCAGCCACTAAGTTCCCGAGCACTCCCAAAAGGGTAATGGTATTGGGTTTTAAGCCCAGTCGGATCAGAAACCCAGCGATGGAATCCAGAACTCCCTTAAAAGTCCGCCTGAGAAAGCTTTCAACACTGTCTTTTTCTGCTTTTTTTTCTGTCATCCGCTGATTTTCTCCGGGCTGGTTAATCCAATGATGGATTTTGAGAGTCGTTTTCCAAAATCTGACGTTCTTTCCCCCCATTGGCTGGCCCCAAGACTCCTCGGCCTTCCAGCTGGTCAATCAGCCAGGCTGCCTTGGGGTAACCGACATGCAGCTGACGCTGCAGGAAGGAGGCGTTGGCTCGTTTTTCCTTTCGGATTAGAGCGGTCGCCTCGCGGATCAGGTTTTCATCCTCATTCTCCGGGGACTCATTGCGAATTGTTTCTTCCCAAGGTGCACTGCCCCCGGCTAGCGAGGTTTTTTCTGGAAGTTGATTTTCAGCGCTTAAATGAATTTCTTCAGCGCTGGCTTGCGAATGCTGCTGCCACCAACTCACGACGCGTTTGATCTCTTGGTCTGTCACCAATGCGCCTTGGGCCCGAATCAGATTACCCATTTCGGGCTGCAAGAAGAGCATGTCGCCTTTTCCGAGCAGAGTCTCAGCCCCATTTTCGTCCAAAATAATCCGCGAATCAATAGACGAAGCCACCATGAAGGCAATTCGAGTAGGGAAATTGGCTTTGATCAATCCGGTGACGACTTCGACGCTGGGGTGTTGGGTGGCCACAATGAGATGGATGCCAACAGCACGCGCTTCCTGAGCCAGCCGAATCAGCGCAAATTCAGTTTCTGCCGGGCCGTTCATCATCAAGTCGGCCAGCTCGTCAATGAAGATAACCATATGCGGCAGTTTGGTACCGCCTTGCCGCGTCACACGGTCATTATACGATCTCAGGTCCCGGGCATGTGCTGCTTCCAGGATCTTATAGCGAATGTCCATCTGCTGGGTCGCCCATTGCAGCACCTTAAGGGTCCGTTCGACATCCGTCTCCACCTTCCCCAACATGTGCGGCAGGCCGTTAAAGCGGGTCAACTCAACCATCTTCGGGTCAATCATCACCATTCGCAAATCTTCCGGTGTATTGTTCATTGCCAGCGTGGTGGCAATGGCAGTAACGCAGACTGACTTTCCGGAATTGGTGGTACCTCCAATCAGGAGGTGCGGCATCCCCGAAAGGTCAGAAGCCACCGGCTTGCCGGATGAATCCCGGCCCAGCGCAATCGCCAACGGGGAATTGATCTGCCTGAAAGCTGGTGATTCCAACAGCGGCCGTAGCCGAACAATGCTAAGATCGCGGTTGGGAATTTCAATCCCTACGTAAGACGTCCCAGGCACCGGGGCTTCAATGCGCACACGATCGGCTTTGAGTGCTAGTGCCAGATCAGAAGTCAAAACGCTGATCTGGGCGATGCGCACTTTCAATTTCTCGTCATTCCTGCCTGTGTCTTTGTACCCCGGTTCTATCGCATATTGAGTCACCGTTGGTCCAACCTGGTAACTGACCACCCTGGCCGGGATGCCAAATTCTTCCAGTGTCTTTTCGATCAGGGCGCCATTCATCTTGATGGTGGCCTGGTTTGGGACGAATGGTTCTTCATCCTCCAGCAAATCGAGTGGAGGGAGTTGGCTTGAACGTTCTGCAGAGACGGCGGCCTCTATCGGCTCACTCTCCTGAAGCTGGCCGCGCCTATAAGCCAGCGGCAGATCTGCCGCCTTAAGTGGTTTCTTATTCGCCGGCCTCACAGCCGCTGCCCTTTCCGTTACCACAGCAGGAGTCGTGGCCGTGACAGCAGGCGCTGACGCCGTTTGCTCCTGCAGATGACCGGCATCAGTTTTCATCTTCGCATTGGCCCAGCGCTCAAGCTGGCTGGTCAAGTTCAACCCTACCACCAACAAAGCCACGGCCAACAACGCAAAAAATACTCCGGCTACAAGCCAACCCGCCAGGTCGATCAGCGGATCAGAAAGCCCCCACCCAACGACGCCACCGGCACTGCTGCCATCTTCGACCATCGCAACTGTATCGCCGTAGAAAGCGGAAGCAGCTGCCAGTCCGCTGAAGAGGGCAATTTCTGTTAAAAGCACGCGCCACACGCTGACAGGCCGGGTAGAAGTGAGCAAAAGCCAGCCTGGGTACATAAATATTAGCGGTACTGCCAGACGGCCAATTCCCAATAATCTTTTGAAAAAGAACAGCAGCCCATCAACAAATTGACCATGGGTTACCCCTAAAACGCTCAAGAGCAGAATAAAACCGGCCGCCAGAAGCGCTACACCCGAAATTTCACGGCCAAGCGGTGAAGGTTTGCCAGCCTGCGGAGCATTCTCCCACGGCATTGGGCGGCCTAAACCCGCGTCGCGCATCTCTGCCGAGCTGGGTTTGGCCAGGTCTTTGCCGGAGGGAAGGCGATCTGGTTTTTCAGTTTTCACCAGCAAGATCTCCCTTCAGATTCGTTTCGCACTGCTATAGAGCTTGCACCAATTGTGCCAATCAGACTGTGGCCGTAAAAGCGCTTTGTGCTGAAGCATCTTCAATGGGCTCCTGAGATTCTGCTTCTTTTTCCTGCTCCATCTTCATGATAATTTGAGCCACATTCTCGAGGGCTATGCGCTGCTTGCGGTATAAATCGGCTTCCGAGACAGCCAGCCGGTTGGCTACATCGCGCACTTTTTTCCCTTGTAAAAATTTGAGGTCAAGAATGTTATAAAGCAGCCAGTCGCCAGTATATTTGCGCTCACCTTCGGGCTTGGTCTTGTCGATGGCCTCTTTCAAGATGGCACGCAGGGCGTTAGCCCGGTTCCCGTCAAGACGGGCTGAAGCTTCATTCACAATCTTCAGATCCAGCAGCGGATTTTTCGTGAGTTTTGGCCCACCCCAATAGTGCGTGAGTGCGTCCTTAACCCAATCGGTGACTTCCCCTGGGGCTTCTGGTTCACCGTTCTGATAAATTCCGCGATGGTCATAGCTGGAGCGTGCCCGCAGGCGCTGAATGTAATCTACCTCATTTTGTAGCAGGGTTAATGACTGGATGACATGGTTTTGCAAGGCGCGATCTTTGAGTGCCAGGGTGGCCCGCTCGGTCAGAAAAATAATTGCGTTCAAATCCTCCTGGTCAAATGCCTGCGATTTTCCAGCCGGAAAGCCGCATATCCCTAGAAGAACAGGGGATTCATTTTCGATTGTCTGGCGCAGAGGGATTAAGAATAAGTCAGCCCAGCGGATGATAAACTCGGATGTGAAGTCGCTTTCCTGTACTTTTTCAATGGTATCGTGCGTGAGCGGCAGGTAATGAAGCAGCTCTTCCCCTCCGACTTGGATGACATCCGTAACTTGCCCGTCCTCAAAGATCGCAATGAAGCAGGAAGAAACGTGCAGACGGTCGCAAATGGAGGCGGCAATCACTTCCAGAAACTGATTCAGGTCCTTCTTGGTCAGCATGCGCTCTTCCAATGAGCGGATGACGGTCAAGTTTTCGCGGTCATCTCCAAAGAAAATCGCCTTCTCCAGATAAGGTGCCAACAGGGTAATACAATATTCCAGGATGAGAATCGTCGCCACCATCGCTACCGGAACATAAGCGATATAGGGGTCACCGAGAGTCTCACCATAACGCCGCACAATGGCCGTCAGGCCCAATACGACGGCAGCCACGAATGGCCCACGCATCAGCCAACGAAAAAGCCGGCTTTTAATGGCACGATCTGTCCAGGGAACCCCAAAAAAGGAAACGGCATAGGTCATCAGCACCAGGAAAACGCCGGTGAGCAGCGCGCCGATAATTGCCAACGTCCAAAACAGATTGGGGTAAGCGTTAAAAACCGGGCTGCCATGGAACAAAAACAGGATACTGCTGAAGGCTGGGGCGGTAGCGCCAGCAAAAAGATACATCAGACGCCGCCGGCTGGTGGGGGTAATGCTGCGCGAGATTGTGCGCAACAGGTTGTAACCCGACATAGCCATCACCAGAATGTAGAAGATGCCAAAGAAGAATGTAATGATGGTTGGCTGTAGATAAGCAGTTGGGGCAGTGGTCGGGGAAAGGCTGCCAACGGTCAGCCCGAAAGGAATGGCTGCCACGCCGATGATGGTGATGAAATACACAATCTTCACCACCAGCCGGCGTCGGCCACGGCTCGGCTTGCCGGTAATCGTGAGCAGGGCATCCGAAAAATGCAGGTAGACTGCTGGCAAGAGCACCAGGCCGGCCCATTTTACGCGCAGCCAGAAAGCCACCATGGCATCAGTACGCGAAATGCTGGCAATCGTTTCACTGGTGTAGATCAGCACGACACAGCCCAGAATCAAAAGAAAAGTCTGGACCAGGCGGTCACGGAAGTTGAAACCCAAAGCGTACATCAGGAGCGCGATGGCGGTAATCGCCACGCCTGCGCTTAAGATCTGGCTAATTGTGGCAAGGACGGTCGAAACAATATTCATTCAACGACCTGTAGCTTTTACCCGATCCTTTTTCCAAAGAACAATGCCGGGTCGGAATTTGGGAAGTACTGATCCATATACCCGCACATCTCATATCCTGCTTTGCATGCCAGATTGATGGCTGGGTCATTACGCATCGGAATTTCGATCAGCACCCGTTCCAAATGGTTATTTGCCGCCCAAATTTCCCCAGCCGTCAGCATATTGGTGCCAATGCCCTTCCGGCGGACGTCGGATGCCACCACCAGGTTGGTGACCCGTGCCGTACGGGGCAAGGTCTTGCTCTCAAAGGTGGCATAAGCCGTGATCTGATCCGCAATCCAGCCGACGTATACCACGCTGGCTTGGCTCCAGCTTGAGAAGAGCGCTTCGTCAGCGCGCGGATAGGTGATGGTTACCGTACGTGGCAGGCGGATGCGCTGGATAACATAATTCCACGATAAAGAATCGCGCGTGAACTCCAGTTTATATGCATAGCTGCTGCTGGTGTGGTGATCCAAAGCAGCCATTTGCTCCAAATCGGCCTGAGATGCATTGAGGATTTGAATTTTAGCCATTTTCTTTACTCCGCAGGTTCAACGCTCACCTGAATAATACACGATGATTGCTCCCGGCCATCATTGTCGAGGGCTACCAGTCGCAGCAGGTAGTCGCCTGGGTCTAACTCAGAAGTGTACCAGTAACCAAGCGGCATTTCCGTTTTCACCTCGCTGCCAGCGGCGATGGTTTGCCACTCCACTTTTTGCGGAGTTGCGTACGCATAGTAGTAAGACCCAAAATTCGGGGTGTTAACGGTTCCGATCAGCTCCACCACTCCGCTGACGCTGTCCAAATGCCGCGGTGATGTGATTTCCAAAACACCTTCCGCGCAGGCGCTGGTAAAGCCTTCAACAATGGCCTGGGGGTAAGGCGTCGGGGTAAGAGTGGCATCCGTGTGGATGGGTCCGGTTGGGCTGGGGGAAACAACGGAGAGAGTCGGCGTCGCGGAGGCGTAGGTCGGCTGACGGTTGATTTCGCCTACCAAAAAAGTGGCGACCACAAACTCTGCAATCGTCAAGATTCCGATCAAAACCATCACCGAGACCGATTCATTTACCCGCCGCTGGGCAGCTTGCCGCTCCAGGCTGAAAACTGCAGTGCGGCGTTCTTCCAGAGCCGTGGCCAACCGGCGCAGGTAGACAACCCCCACCACACCCAACAAAACGTAGACGGGGATCTCGAGCCCCGCGAGAAACTTGATAATCGAATCCATATGGTATAAAGGCCGGCTTTCCGGAATGGCTGACGCGCGGCTGCGGTCAGAGCCGTCTCAACACTCCGCGCAACACCAAGGTCAGCCTGGGGACAATTTGATCGCCAACGGCAAGTACCTCTTCATGGGTGGCTTTGTTGGTACCATCGGGGTCAATTTTGTTTGTAATGGAAGCAATCCCGAGGATGGACATGCCACCATGGCGGGCGACGATCACCTCCGGGACGGTAGACATCCCGACCGCATCAGCCCCGGCCATCTTGAGGAAGCGGCAGTCTGCCGGCGTTTCGAAGGATGGGCCAGAAATGCACACGTAGACACCCTTGCGGAGAACCAGGCCCTCTTCAGCAGCTGCTTCTTCCGCCAGAGCGATCAGGCGAGGATCATAAGTCTGGCTCATATCCGGAAAGCGCGGTCCAAATTCATCCAAATTTGGTCCCCGCAGCGGATTTTCACCTGCCATGGGAAGAAAAGAAAGATGATCCTTGATCAACATCAAATCGCCAGCTAAAAATTGATCGTTCAGTCCTCCGGAAGCATTGGTAACAACTAAGGTTTTCACGCCCAGCCGCTGCATTACCCGAATCGGTAGGCCGATTTGGGATACATCGTACCCTTCATAATAATGCGTCCTGCCCTGCAGCACCAATACGTTTTGGCCTTCCAATTGGCCGATGATGATCTTCCCCTGGTGCCCTGGTGCGGTCGATACCGGCCAGTAGGGAATTTGACGCGTGGGAATAACCACGGCATTCTCAATCATCGCTGCCAGATCACCCAACCCTGAGCCCAAGATTAAGCCAACCTCAGGCTTAATTGAAATGCGCGCCCGCAGCGCGTCGGCAGCCGAATCAATTTCATGCATGGTGATGAATGCGCTCATAAATTCCTCAAATGTGTTTGTTGTGTTGCTGGATTATATCATCGCGGCGGCACACACCTCAGTATGGGGTGTGGCTTTGGATCAAGAACAAATGGCACGGGGCTTTCACTGCCATTGCAGTGAAAGCCCCGCGATCAATCGCTTCTACCCTACCATTGCAAAATCATAGGAAGGAAGTTTTCGCTAGGGACGTAAACATCCGAAAGGGCAGAGGGAGTAAAGCCGTTAGTGGAAGATCCACCCACATGATAGATGCGGCCGTTCAGTGCGGTCACACCACTTCGATAATAGGCGCCGCTGCGAAGCGGGCCACCGCTCAACCATTCGCCGTCGGGCACGGAATAGAACCACGTCTGGTCAGTTATACTACCTAATTCGCCCATTCCAGCCACAATCCACAAAGCCAGGCTGTTCTCAGCAGGATATTGTGTGTATCCTATCCCGTAAATGGGTTCAGGTAATTCCCCAAGGTTCGCATTTTCAGGTTGCCACTCAGCCTCGGCAAAATCATAACATTGCGTTGAACCCAACACATGCCCGTCAGAATCCGCGCCTCCCGCGATACAAAGCATTTTGTGGGAGTCGGACGGTCTCAGATAGATGAAAGCGGCATGGAAGTTGCGTGCAGTGTCAAAGTCAGGCAATGGCGCTTCCCAGACGTTCAAAATGCTGTTGTAAACATACACGCTGTCCGCGTCTGCCTTACCAGGCGCGCTGGAACCTCCGGTGAGGTAGCAACGGCCGTCTTCATCGTCCAACACCCAAGCCGGAGCCCAAAGCCCATCTGCCTGTGGTGCGACACCGCCCGGTTCTGGTTGGCTCCACTCATTGAGTGCCAGGTCATACATCCATAAGCCGCTGAAGTCCATCGTAGATGTATCCCCAAAGATATAAACCTTATTGCCCGACTGGCACCCGCTGCGGGCATAATTCTTGCCAAACGGTGGAGCCGACTTGGGCACGATACTCCAGGCTTTACTGGATGGGTCAAACATTATGACCCGCGCTTCGGTGCTGTAGCCGGTGACATTCCAGATTTTACCGTCATAGGCTGCCAGCACACTGTCAACGCGAATAGCCGGGCTGGAAGAAATTTGAGTCCATCGTGTGTTCCGCATCCCGGTAAGCCGGAAAGCGAAATCGTGCTCGCCATGGTTAATTACATCCCAGTCCTGCCAATCCTCACCCAGATTCCAGGCCCCAGAAGGATTAATAAACTTGGCACTCCCCCAATTCATCGTATCGGATGGCAACAAACCAAACATACCATCAGTTGAGTAATCCGTTGTGGGGAAAAATACCAGCCAATAGTGCCCAACTGGCAATTCCAATGGGCTGGGCAGGGTCAGCATCACGCTGGAGATGGTATTGTTTTTGCCCATGGTCAAAGTTACTCCTGGGTCATCAGGTTTGAGATTCAATGTCCACAAGGCATCCTGGCTGTCCGAATTGGGATTACCCGCCGGAAAGCCATTTACATCTTCATAAATCTGCCAGGTTAATCCCCTGGCTTGGGCAAGACTGGTAAATCCATCAAAGCCAGCACCGGGGATAAAAATGGTATCCAGCAACCAGGATTGATCGACGACAAAATCATCAGCGAGGTAGGCTGAAAGCGCAGGAAAATCCCCAAAGGCCTCTGAAACGTAAGCGTAATCTGAGGTTTCGCTGACTGGTTGCTCCCATATAACCACATCATGATCTGCGGAAAGCGTAAAGTCGTCAACCTGAGGTTTATTGTTGTGACCGCCAAACCCAATACCTTTGCCCGTGGATTCTGGTGCGCCGGAACATTCGTAGCGTTGATTTGGCTGACTTCCAGCGTCCACATTCGAAAACTCGATGGAGACGGTGTTTCCAAGCCGGATAGCTTTCATGTGTGCGCTGGCAAAAGGACTGATCAGGGCACGGAAACCTGCCCCGAATTCACTTCCATTATTGCCGGTATTGCAGCCCAAGTATTCAAACTGGCCAGATCCCTCTTGTTGCTGAACCTTGAGGAAAAGGTTTTGCCCTCCCGTTCCAAAGTTTAAGACAAGCGCGACGTACTGATCAGTGGTACCGTTGACTTCGATATCCATTTCCGCCGAGCTGCCATCACCCGGCGCACCATTAATGGTTGCCAAACCATAATCGCCACACGTCGCACGGCTACCAGTAATAGAACATTCTCCTGCTCTGACAGTCCAACCCGGCCCCAACTCGCCATCTGCACGCTCAAAATCATCTAAAAGATAATCTTCTGAGTTAATGGCGGACTGGTCTCTGGGATCAGTACCCAGTGAGAGCAGCATATTAGCTTGTTCGATCGCCTTATCGATTTTGTGATTCAGTTTACTGGTTCCCCGAATCTGATCCTTTGCAAGGTGCTGATCTTCTGCCTCGAAGCTGAGGTCGGAAGGATCATCAGATTGGGCCTGAACTTTACTTTCAACGGATCCGGCAGCAATTGCCGAACCCACCAAGATCATTA
>ERZ1645187.286-NODE-286-length-48912-cov-6.522873_pt1 | contig 48912 bp, 43 predicted proteins | sample MGYA00575352_ERZ1645187 | MGnify/ENA primary metagenome ERZ1645187 (study PRJEB40837, sample SAMN11349314) | freshwater sediment metagenome | isolation source: river sediment | host: Sediment | place: India: Wazaribad , New Delhi | collected 2017-02-21 ... | reverse complement strand
GGCAGGATGAGAAGGCCTTTCTGGACAATATCTACAGGATGGAGCCTGACATCGTCTTCTTCCACGACCTGAAGAGTCCCGAGGTCGCCGCGGAGATCTTTCGGCTCAGCAAGAACATCCTCTTCGTCGTCGAGATGTACGCCAAGTCCTCCACGAAGACGGTCCTCCAGCTCAGCGAGCACCTCAGAATCTCCCCCGAGACCATGGCCGACTCCCTCCGCCTGGTGATCAACCAGAGGCTTGTACGGATCCTCTGCGACCGGTGCAAGAGCCGGGTTAAGCCGACCCTCGACCTGATCTACAAGCTGAAGCTCTCGGAGGAAGATTCGGCCATGTACGAATTTTATCGGGAGAAGGGGTGCCCCCTATGCAACCAGATCGGCTTCAAGGGGAGAACCCCGCTCTACGAAGTCCTCAAGGTGACAGGCGAGATCAAGGCGGCGCTCAGGCAGGACGCCGGGGAGCTGGAAATCTCGAACCTCGCCTTGGCGGAGGGGATGATCCCCCTGGCCAAAAACGCCCTGACCCTCCTCTCCCGGGGTGTCACTTCGGTGAACGAGGTGATCAAGCAGGGCTTCTTCTCATGAGACGGGGCCTTCTCCTCCTCCTTCTGATCGCGCTCTCCTTTTGCTGTTCTCCCAAGAAATCCGAGAAGGCGGAAAATTCAGGATTCTCTTCTTTCACCTTCTTCACCATGGACACGGTCGTGGAGGTTCAATACCGGGGGGAAGAGCCTGAGGTTGAAGGGATGGTGAAGCGTGAGTTTGAACGGCTCTACGCCAAATATTCCCCCTCTCTCTCCACGAGCGCGACCTCTCGGATCAACCGGGGGGCCGGGGCGGCCATGGAGCTGGACGGGGAGAGCGCCTATCTTCTCTCCCAAGCCCTTCTCTACTCGCGCCTCTCGGAGGGGCGTTTCGATGTGACCGTCAAGCCCCTCGTGGACCTCTGGGGCTTTCAGGGCAAGAACGGGGACCGTCCTCCCCCCGGGAGGGAGAGGGTTCTGGAGACCTTGAAGAGAGTCTCCTACAAGAGGGTTGTTCTGGAGGGTAGGAGGCTCTTCCTTCCCGAAGGGATGGGAATCGATCTGGGGGGAATCGCCAAGGGATACGCCGTAGACAGGGCCAGGGATCTCTTCCGCCGGGCAGGGGTGAAGGATTTCCTGATCAACGCCGGAGGAGACCTTTGGGCGGAGGGGAAAAACCCCGGAGGGGAGCCTTGGAGGGTGGGGGTTCAGAACCCCCGGGGTGAAGGGATTCTCCGAGTCCTCTCCCTCTCCGGGAAGGCCGTGGCCACCTCTGGAGACTACCAGCGCTTCTTCCTCTGGGAAGGCCGTAGGTACCACCACCTCCTCTCCCCCTTCACTGGGTATCCTTTCCCTTTCTGGACCAGCATGACCGTGGAGGCCGAGAGCTGTATCAAGGCCGACGCCTTGGCCACGGCCTTTTCGGGTGTCGAGCCCGGGAGGGTGAAGGCCTTGCTGGACAAGCTCCCTGGGGTCCGCCTCTACGCCCTCCGACCGGACCTCTACTTCGAGGATGACCTTTAGGCCCAAGCCCGTCGGCCTTGCTTTTCCACCCCCTTTTTGTCATAATCTACCATGGTTTTCCATGGTGAACTCCTCCTCTTCGGTATCGCCTTTCTGTGTCTGGTCGAAGGGATCGTTTACATGCTCTTTCCCCGCAAGATCCGCGAGTATGCCCTCCGGGTCGCCGAGGTGAAGAGCGAAACCCTCCGTCTTCTCGGATGCGGCGCGGTTCTGCTGGGGGTCGTTCTCTTGGTCTTGTTCAAGACTCTCTCACAGGGGTGACCGCGAGGAAGCGAACCCATGGAAATGGCCTAGAAACTTAGTGGAAGAGAGGAGGAATAGGATGGAACCCATCACCGTCAAAGCCCCGCGAGGGAAGGAACTCAGTTGCCGTAGCTGGCTCACCGAGGCGCCCCTGCGGATGCTCATGAACAACCTTGATCCCGAGGTCGCGGAAAAGCCTCAGGAGCTGATTGTCTACGGAGGAACAGGAAAGGCCGCCCGAAACTGGGAGTCTTACCATAAGATCGTCGAATCTTTGAGGAAGCTGGAGAACGACGAGACCCTCCTTGTCCAGTCCGGCAAACCTGTGGGAGTCTTTAAGACCCATCCCGACGCCCCGAGGGTCTTGATCGCCAACTCCCTCCTCGTTCCCAAGTGGGCCCAGTGGGATGAGTTCCGTCGTCTGGAAGCCCTCGGCCTGACCATGTACGGTCAGATGACCGCCGGTTCCTGGATCTACATCGGTTCTCAAGGGATTCTTCAGGGGACCTACGAAACCCTCTCCGCCGTGGGTAAGAAGCACTACGGGGGGACCCTCAAGGGAACTCTCACGCTGACGGCGGGGCTCGGGGGAATGGGAGGGGCCCAACCCTTGGCGGTTACCATGAACGAAGGGGTCGCCATCGTTGTGGAAGTCGATCCGGAAAGGATCAAGAAACGTCTTGACACCGCCTACCTGGACACCTCCACGGAGAGTCTGGACGAGGCCCTCCGCATGGCCGAAGAGGCCAAGAGGGAGGGACGGGCTCTCTCCATCGGTCTGTTGGGGAACGCTTCGGAGATCTTTCCCGAGTTTCTGCGCCGAGGGATCATCCCCGAAATCGTTACCGATCAGACCTCGGCCCATGATGAGCTCAACGGCTATGTCCCGGGCGGGATGAGCTACGCCGAGGCCCTGCGACTCCGGAAAGAGAACCCCGAGGAGTACATCCGCCGTTCCTACGACTCCATGGGACGGCACATGAAGGCTATGGTGGAGCTTCAGAAGGCCGGGGCCGTCACCTTCGACTACGGCAACAACATCCGCGGCCAAGCCTTGAAGAACGGGGTCACCGACGCCTTCGAAGTGAAAGGCTTCGTCCCCCTCTACATCCGCCCCCTCTTCTGCGAAGGGAAGGGGCCCTTCCGCTGGGCCGCCCTGTCCGGGGATCCTCAGGACATCTACAGGACCGATGAGGCGGTTCTCGAACTCTTCCCCCACGATGAACCTCTCCACAGGTGGATCCGAATGGCCCAGAAGAAGGTCCACTTCCAGGGTCTCCCCTCAAGGATCTGCTGGCTTGGGTACGGGGAGCGGAACCTCTTTGGAGAGAAGATCAACGAGTTGGTGGCCAAAGGGGAGATCTCCGCGCCCATCGTCATCGGAAGGGACCATCTCGACACAGGCTCCGTCGCCTCCCCCAACCGGGAGACCGAAGGGATGAGGGACGGATCCGACGCCATCGGCGATTGGCCCATTCTGAACGCTCTCTTGAACACCGCTTCCGGTGCGACCTGGGTCTCGGTTCACCACGGCGGCGGTGTGGGGATCGGATACTCCCTCCATGCCGGTCAGGTGACCGTGGCGGACGGGACTCCCGAGGCCCAGAGGAGACTCCACCGGGTCCTCACCAACGATCCCGGAATCGGCGTCGCCCGCCATGTGGACGCCGGCTACGACGAGGCGATCAAGACCGCTAAGGAGAAGGGGATGAAGATTCCCTTTCTTGGGTGAGTTTCCGTTTGCCTTGACCCTTGAAAAAGGCTATATTATCGGTGAAAAGAACAGAGGAGGAAGAATGAATAAAAGAATCTTGGCCCTAGTGATGGCCATGGCCTTCATATTTGTCTCCTGTGGCAAGAAAAAGGTTTCCAACCCGGGGATAGACATGAACGTCTCTTTCAGTGCCCCCTTCTACAACCACACTCTCACGGATGTTACCTACCAGTGGGACCTGAAGGATAAGGTCATTCCTTACAGCCCGGACTATAAGGTCTATGTCCACTTCTGGTGGGGGGCCAAGAAGATCATGCTGGCCCAGGATGACCACGATCTCCCGGGGGATATCGAGAGCTGGAAAAAGGGCGGCAAGTTTACTTACACCCACAAGAACATCTTTATCCCCGACTTTATCGACGAGTTTGACCCCGACTTCTCCGGAAAGGAGGAGGTGACCTTTACGGTGGGTCTCTATAAGCCGGGGTCCAAAGAGTCTAAGATCCCCCTCTTTCAGAAGAAACTCGAGTTCACCCCTCTCCCCCCCGATTATCCGGAGATCACCTTCGGAGAGGGTTGGTATCCGGAAGAGAAGACCGGCTTGGGCATCCGCGATTCCTGGCGATGGACGAGCCAAGAGGCTTCCGCGATCATCGAAAACGTTCAGAAGAATCTGCGGCTCTACCTTTTCGCCGGAGTGGACAAGAGCGTCTACCAGGATCAGAAGGTTATCGTCAAGCTGGGGGACAAAGTTCTGGAAGAGTTTGTTCCCGAGTTCGGCCACTTTGAACGGATCTACGATCTGAAGAAAGAGGATATGGGTGACGCCGAGGAGATCAAACTCACCGTCGGAACCGATAAGACCTGGATTCCCTCCAAGGCCCGGGGCGGCAACGACAACCGGGAAGTGGGAGTTCAAGTCTTCATGCTCTACCTGAAACCGGTGGAGTGAACGAACCCTTAAGGATCGTCTCCGCCTCCAGGCGGACCGATCTGACGGCCTGGTTTCCGGAGCAGCTCTCCGGGATGCTGGGCGCAGAAAGAGCGGAAGTGAGGGGGCCTTTCGGCCGCCTCACTTCCGTTGACCTCAACCCCCGGAGGGTTCATACGCTGGCCCTCTGGTCGAAAAACTTCGAGCCCCTCCTGGCGGACAGGTTCTCCCTTCGCCGACGTGTGGAAGGGTATCAGAACCTCTTCTTCCTCTTCACCATCACCGGTCTGGGGGGAGGGGAGGTAGAACCCTCGGTTCCTTCCCCATCTCAAGCCCTGGAACAACTCCGTGCCTTGGTCTCCCTCTACGGTCCCGAGAGGGTCCGCCTCCGCTTCGACCCGGTTCTCTTCTACAGGAAAGGGCCGGGAGCGCCGCTCCGTTCGAACCTGGAGTTCTTCCCGACCCTCCTCGACCAGGCTTGTTCTCTGGGGATCCGGGCCATCGTCTTCAGCTTCGCCCAGCCTTACAGCCGAGGGAAGAGGCGTTTTTCCAAGGCGGGGATGGAGTGGGTCTTTCCCAGCCCGGAAGAGGAGCTCTCGACGCTGAAGACCCTGGCGACCATGGCCGGTGGTCGGGGTGTGACCCTCCTCTCCTGCGCCCAGCCCCGGGAGGGGGTGGAAAATGTCTCCTCTTCCCGTTGCCTTGACGGGGATCTCTTCAACACCCTTCATCCCCAGGGCCTTCGGGGACCGACCTCCAAAGATCCTGGGCAGAGGCGGGAGTGCCTATGCTCCCAAGCCGTAGAGATCGGCTCCTATGCCCCCGGATGCCCGCGACCCTGTCTCTACTGTTACGGCTCTCTCAAGACTTGATCCGATGGCGCGGGAGCGGGGGACCGGCCTTCCCCAAGGGAGGGGTTGAAAAAGAGGAGGCCCCGGTCTACTATGGGGAGGGGAACAGAGAAACCAGGAGAGAGATCATGGAAGAGAACCGACCCGCGGAGACGACTGTTTATGAGGACTCCCACTTCCTTCTCCAGGGGAGTGAAGAGTGTGGAATCCCTGGATACCTGGTCCTTCGGATGAAGGGCAAGAGGGAGGGGGCCGGAGGGCTGACCCCTCAGGAGTCCTCCGCTCTGGGCGCGATGATCTCCCGGGCGGTCCGGGCGATCGACCTGATCGTCGCCCCCGAGAGGGTCTACATCCTCTCCTTCTGCGAAGTGGATTCCCAGCTACACTTTCACCTCTTCCCCCGGACCGGGTGGCTCCTTCGCGAATATTGGAGGGCCCATGGGGGAGAAGGGGAGGCCGTAGACGGCCCGGCTCTCTTCCAATGGGCCAAGAGAACCTTTCTCCCTGGGGCCGTCCTGCCGACGGAAGAACCAACGGCGGAAGCCCTTCTTCCTGCTCTTCGCGGGGCCATGGAGGGGAGACTTTAGGCGGTGGTTCAGGAGAGGTCCCTCTCCCTTGCCTTCCCTCTATCGGTCCGGTCCTTTCCTGGAACGGCTCTTCCGGTCAGACCAGGGGCTCTCCGGTTTGGGGGCAAGGGGCCGAGGTGGCTAAGAGGCAGAACTCCTCGCGGTTCTTCTCGTTTCCAATGAAGGCGATCAGGTCGTTGGGGAGGAAGAGAAAATCGGCGTCCGGGTTGGGGAGAAGTTTCTCGTTGCGCACGACACCGACGACGGAGACTCCCATCTTCTTGCGGATTCCCAAGTCGCCGATGGATTGGAAGACCAGGGGGCTATTCTCCGTCAGGAAGAGCCATTGAAGGTCGAACTGCTGCTCCGCCTCGCTCATGTGGGAGAGGATACGGTACTCTTTCTCCTCCCGTCGGCCCTGGGCGTAGAGCTCATGTCTTATCCGCTCGGTATGCTTGCGGATCTCCGTCGGGGGGACCCGTAACCGGAGGAGAGCCTGCCGCGCCAACTCCAGGCTGGCCTCGAACTCCGGAAGAACCGCCTCAACGATACCCAGCTCCCGCATGAACTCGAAGGATTCCGGTCCGGAACAGCGGGCGACGATCTCAATCTTGGGGTTCATTCTTCGGGCCTGGAGGCTGACCGCTCTGGCGTTGACCAGGCCCGGAGCGGTTAAGACCAGGAGCGAGGACCGATGAACCTTGGCAACGCTCAAGACCACCTCCTGAGCGGCGTCGCCAAAGATGATGGGCATCTCCGCCCTCTTGATCTGTTCAACCCTGTGGTAGTCCAGCTCGATGATGACGAAGGGAATCCCGAGGCGGTGAAAAATCTTGGCGATCTGGAAGCCGACCCTTCCCCCTCCGGCGATGATGACATGGTCATGGAGCCCCGAACGGGGGATGTGGGAGGCCTCCAGGGGCTCGTGGTGGAACCATCTCTTCCTGAGGGAGTAGAGTCTCCCCGCCAGCCCGGAAACCGAGGGGGTGATCACCATGGAGAGAACGGCGGTGGAGAGGATGAGAGAGTAGAGGCGGAGGTCGATGGCCTTCGTCGTAAGGCCGACCCTGCCGAGGACGAAGGAGAACTCCCCGACCTGAAAGAGCCCTAGGCCGAGGGCGAGGGGAATGATGTTCCGGTAGTGGAAGAGCTTGGCTAAACCGGCGAAGATCAACCCTTTGCCAATACCGACCAGGAGAAGGAGGAGGGAGATTTGTCCAAGGTGCTCCCAGAGAAAGCGGGGATCCAAGAGCATTCCTACAGAGGAGAAGAAGAGGAGCCCGAAGAGGTCTCGGAGGGGGAGGATGTCGCTTAAAGCCTTGTGGCCGTAGTCGGATTCGCTCAAGATCATGCCGGCGGCGAAGGCGCCGAAAGCGAAGGAGAGTCCGATGAGGTAGGTGGCGTAGCCGATTCCCAAACCGATCGCCGTGATGGCCAAGAGGAAGAGCTCCCGGGAACCCAGGCGGGCGATGTGCCCCATGAGCCTTGGGAGAGCCTTCGTTCCCAGGAAGAAGAGGGCCGTCAGAAAGGCGGCCGCCTTCAGGGCGGCCAGGCCCATGTCCGGGAGCCCGACCAGAGGGTTACTCAGTTTGGGGAGAAGGATCATCATCGGAACAACCGCCAGGTCCTGGACGATCAAGATTCCCAGCATCACTTTGCTCGAAAGAGTGCCCATCCATCCCCTGCTTTCCAGGGTCTTGAGGGTGACCATGGTGCTGGAGAGGGAGACCGCCGATCCGAGCCAAAGAGAAGAGCGGAGGTCCAATCCGGTCCAGCGACCGATGAGAAGGCCCAGGAGAACCGTGAGAAGGATCTGGAGAGGGGTTCCCAGGAGGGCGATCTTCTTGACGGGTTTCAGATCCTTGAAAGAGAATTCCAGGCCCAAGGCGAAGAGCAGAAGGGCGACCCCGATCTCCGCCAAAAGGTCTATCTGGTGGGCGTTGGAAACGGTCACGCCTCCGGTGTGAGGGCCGAGGAGGAAGCCCGCCAGGATGTAGCCCAGAATCAACGGTTGTCCGAACCTCTGGAAGAGAAGCCCCATGAAGAAGGCCCCGAGCACGAGAAGGATGATGTCAGCGGCTATGCCCATAGGCGTCCTCTCCTGGAGGGTCGTACCCGACTGAACCGGGAGTGCGGGGGGTTAAGAAAGGGGGCTCCATCTTCCATGATAGCACACTCCTTCTCCGACGAAAGGGAGTGTGTCGAAAGAGAGGGCGCGGCTCCCGCGGTGCCTGATCATGGTCCTGGGAAGGGGAATTTTACCGAACCGGGGAGGTCGGGATGGGCGGGAGCCTTGGGAGCCTCCCGCCCGAGAATGGTTATAGTAGGCTTGTTTCGGATCAAAACTCCCAATAGTGAATCTCTTTCACCGATTTAACCGCTCTGTCGGAGAAAAAGTCCGGAGAGGGGTAGATCGTGAAGCGTCCGCCGTCCTCGGACTGTTTGTCCAGGAGGAGAAACTCACCGTTGTCGGTCCGGTTGAAGAGCTCGCTGTAGGAGAAGACGACTCGGTAACCATCGTCGCTGGCAACGATGAAGCATCCATGGCGCAACCGCTCGGCCGTGGGGGGAAGGTACTTCTCCAGGGCGGAACGGAGGGGGCGCCCTGAAAAGCGGGTGACCCCGTGGAACCCTTTCCCCCGACCGTAGAAAACGGAAGGCATTGTCAGAAAAGGGCCCTCCGTGGGGGGCTCCTTGAAGAGGGCGACGGTCTTCCCCGCAGAGACCAGGGAGAAGGTGGGAGCGTTCATAGGACTCTTTCCCTTTTCGACCTTGAAGCTCATCGGCGCGCTCAGGACAGTAATCTTCGTGGGGTTGTCCACGGTTCTCTCGCTGAAGAGGTCGTCGGCGGCAACGACCCGGGGGGAGTCGGGGAGAGGCCATACCTCTTTGGTCAGCGAAGGGATGATGGGGGCGGCCTTCACGGCCACGAGGATTCTGTGCGGTGTGATGGGGTAGAAGATCTCCCCCCAGCTGAAGAGCGCCTTTTCGCCCTTCCCGTTCTCCACGACGACGAAGAGGTCGATCACCGAGGGAAACTCGGCCGCGTTCTTCTTGGCTACAACGCGCTCCTTCAAGATGTCGAAGAGGGAGTATCCCTGGAAGACGTAGGAGCCAACGAAGGTCTCTTTTCCCTCTTTGAGGATGGCCTCTCTCACCAGAACCTGCCTGAGAGGGAGGGGCGAGAGGTCCACGGGACCGGGGGAGACGACTTCACCGGCGATTTCGATCTTCGGGCAAGGGTACTCTTTCAGAGGGACGTTGTCGTAGAAGTCGTTGTTCTCCTGTGCCGACAGAGAAGCCGGGACGATGAGGGCGATCAGAAGCAGACAAGGCAGTAGTTTGCGTAGGGTCAAGGTCTTTCCTCCTATCGGGTTCCGCCGAGGTCGATCCGGATTCCCCCCTCGATGCGGCGTGAGGCCATAGGGTACCCAGGCTCGGTAAAGTACTCTTTATCGAAGAGGTTTTCCCCCTTGACGTAAAGGGAGAGGGGACCGAAGGACTTTTCAATGGAGAGGTTGGCGATGGTGTAGCCTGGAACGGAGATCAGTTTGTCGCTGATCATGATCTCCGACGGGGAGGCCGCCACCCCCCAGGTGAAGATTCGAACCTCTGAGGGGAGAGACAAACCGACCGTCCAGTTCAGCTGGGATTCCGGAACCAACTCCAAACGGCGGTCCTCATCTTTGTTGCGGGTATCCAGGAAGGTGTACCTCAGGGAGAGGTCCAGCAGGGACCACCACCTCTTCCCCGCTGCCAGCTCAAACCCTTTGGTTCGGGACTCTCCGATGTTCTTGTAACTCTTATAACCGGTAGGGAGGCGGACCGTGTAGATCAGGTCATCCACTTCGGTGATGAAGAGCGCCCCGGAGAGCGTGAAGTCCTTGTTGTAGAGAAAACCCACCTCCATGGTCTGCCCCCTCTCATCCTTGAGATCGGGGTTTCCTCCGGAGGTGCTGTAGAGGGACTTCATCGAGGGAAAGCGGGACTTGCGCGAGTAGGTCAGATGGATATCCGTGAAGGGTGTCGGGTTGAACTTGATCCCTCCGATGGGGTTGACGGTGCTCTTCGTTTTGCCCTCTTTCTTGTCAAGGGTGTCGATGTTGATTCCGCCGATGAGGCTCCATTTTTCGGTGATGCGGAAGCGGTCTTCCAGACCAGCCGAGAAGGTGGTCTGTTCGTAGTACTCCCAAGGGGAAGTGGCGCTTCCCTGCTGCTCGACCTTGTCTTTCTTGGCGTTAAAGCTGAAGTTGATCTCCTGGCGGTTCCCCAGGGGGTGAGACCCGAGAAGGAAGGCTCCCCAAGTGCTGTTCCGGTAGAGGGAGGTCCATGTCAACTTCGTCAAGGCCGGGTCTTTGTAGTTTTCTAAGGTGTTGTCGTACTTCAGGTAGTAAGTGCGGACCTTCAGGGTTCCCTTGGAGAGGAGGGGGGTCGTGATCCCTCCGCCCAGAGAGAGGCGCTTCCATTCGGGGAACTTCCAGTACCTGGGGGAGTAGTAGGCGGTGGCGGCGGGGACATTGTACTCCGAGTCGAGGTAAGAGGCTTGGAGAAGAACCTCCGTCTCTCTTCCTGGGTAGATGTAGAGCTTTCCCGTAAGGTTCGTCTTCTCCCACTGGGAGTTGGGAAGCAGACCGGTCTCTCCGTTGAGTTTCACGCGGCTTCCGTCGCTCTTGTCGCGCAGGACGGAGCCGAGGAAGATGAAGCGATCGTTCCCGTAGGCGCCGGTTGCAGAGAGAAAGGAGGTGCTGTCCCGGGAGAGGGAGGCCTTCAGGGAGAGCGAGGGAGGGTTGGGCCGACGGGTCAGGACGTCGACGATTCCCCCGAGGGTGTTGGCCCCGTAGAGAACCGAAGAGGAGCCCTTCACGATTTTGACCGACTCGATCTCTTCGCTGGTGATGCTCTTCAAGTCGTAGGTGTTGAAGTAGGGGTCGTAGATGGGGATCCCGTCCACCATGAGGGTGGATTTATCGGTGTCGAAGCCTCGGATCTTGATGTGGGCCTCCCCCTTGGTTCCCGTAGAGACGTAGGTACCGGAGGCGAAGGAGAGGATCTCCGAGAGGTTCTTCGTGTTCATGGCCTTGAGACTGCTCTGGGGGATGACCGTCGTCGAGGCAAGGGGCCGGTCTTGGGGTTCTGGAGCCGTGACGGTGATCTCTTCGGTGATAACGGGTTTCTTGTCTCGGTCTTTCTTCTCCTCCTCTTGGGAAGAGAGAAGGAGTGTCAGGGCGATCAGGGTGAAGAGAACGGCAGAGAGTTTTCTCATTGTTCCTCCTTTCCAAACGGGGAGGCCGAAGGGTTTCCCCTTAGACCCTATCGGTCCGAAGGCGTAGCCTGAGGCTTTAGCCGAACGGACTCGGAGTAACGGTTCTTTTATACCATATTTCTGGAGGGAAAGGCAAAGGGAGGGGGGAGAGGGTTCGCCTCTCCCCCCCTGGGGGTTTTGTCTATTTTTGTGGGTAGAGCTCTTGCCAGGCTTCGGGTTGATCCTTGAGGAAGCGGTCGAACCAGGCCATGATCGTCTTCATCCACTGAACCCGTTTGTCGTACTCCAAGATCCAATGCTGCTGACCGTCAAAGGTGACCAAGGCGACCTCTTTCCCCAGGAGTTTGAGGGCGGTGAACATCTGATAACTCTCCCCGGGAGGGACGTTGTTGTCTTTGTCCCCGTGGAGGAGAAGGAGGGGGGTAGTGATCTTCTGGGCGTTGAAGAGGGGACTCTTCTGAACGTAAATATCCGGTCTGTTCCAGGGGAAACTGTCGGCCGTCGCGACGGCGCTGTAGGTGTAGCCCCAGTCGCCGACTCCCCAGTAGCTGGAGAGGGTGCTGATTCCTGCGTGGGAGATCAGGGCGGCGAAACGGTCGCTCCGGGTTCCCAGGGAGAGGGTCATGAAGCCCCCGTAGGAGGCCCCGATGGCTCCAATCCTCTTGGGGTCGATGTAGGGTTTGGACTTGAGGAGCTTTTCCACACCTTCGAGGATCTCGGCTCCCGTCACTTCTCCCCAATCGTTTACGTGGGTCGAGGAGAACTCCTTGCCATACCCTACGGTTCCGCTAGGCTGGACCACGTAAACAACGTACCCGTTGGCGGCGTACCACTCCTTGGGGTAGCGTCCGCCGTAGACCTTGGAGACCGGAGTGGTCCCCCCGTAGTAGTTGACGATCAGGGGGTACTTCTTGGAGGCGTCGAAGTGCGGTGGAAAGACCAGGTAGCCGTCTACGGTTCTCCCGCTCTCCGCTTGGAAAACGAAATCTTCGGAGCTTCCGAAGAGAGTGTTCTGGAAGAACTCCTGGTTGTAATCCTTGAGAAGACGGCTCACGCCCCTCTTCAGGTCGAGAACGAAAACCCTCTCGGGGCGGTTGATTCCCGAGGATGTGTAGACGGCACGGTCGTTTCGGGACGGGGAGAAAGCCTCCAGGGAATCGTCGATAGTGTTGAGCTTCTGAAAGAGGGCTTTCTGAAAGCTGTAACGGTAAAGCTTGCTTTGATCCTGGTCGGTGACGGAGAGGAAAAGGTCGCCTAACCGAGGACTCCAGAAAGCTGAGCCTACGGAAGGGTTGAAATCTTTCGTCAGGGCTTTGGCCTTTTTCTCGGAGAGTGAGTAGAGAAAAAGCTGTTGGTCATAGTCGTTGGGGATGCGTTCTTTGGGAAGAGGGTTGCCGATGTTATCGAAAGAAGAGGGCCCGGCAATGACCAGAAGGCTCTTCCCGTCGGGAGACCAGGAGAGGCTGCTGAGAAAGGGCTGGGAGAAGAGGTGCTCCCGCTTCATGTCGGCCAAGTTGAGAAGGAAGACCTCTTTGTTGGTGTAGGGCCTGCGGTCGTAGACGTAGGGGGTCTTGAGGAGCAGGATCTTATCCCCTTTGGGGGAGGGAAGGGCCATGTCAAACTCCTCCTGCGAAGAGGTGAGAGGGGTTCGAAGTCCTGTGGAGATGTTCAGGGCGATGAAGGAGCTGCGAAACCGCGGAAATTGGGCGCGGTCTTCTACGTCTTGGATCTGTTTGTACCCCTTGCCCTTGGGTTCCTTCTTCTCCATGACCGAGTAGACCAGGAGGGAACCGTCTTCGCTGAGCTGGAAAGACCCGAAATCGGCGACGTCGGTGAGAATCTCCCTCCGGCTGTTGTCGCCGAGGTCGTGGACGATCAAGGAGGTGAGGTCCTTCTCCGTGCTGGTGTAAAGAAAGCGGCGGGAATCGGGGAACCAGGTGATATCATGGATTTCCGAGGTGTTGAAGAGGATTCGGCCGTCGTCGGTGGAAAGGATCTCCATCCAATGTCGCGAGTTCTTTCCGTCGAGGCTCTGGGAGAGGAAGAGAACCGCCATCCGCCCGTCCGGGGAGAGCTCCAAACCGTTCACCCTGACCAGGTTGAGAACCTGGGCGAAGCCCACGGGCCCCTTCGGGTCCAGGGAGAAACGAAGACCCTCCGCCGGTTTCGTCGAGAAGAGGGGTTTGAGAGGGTACTCTTTTCCCTTCCCTGCGGGGATGAACGCTTCGATGATCAAGGAGTGCTTCCCTGTGGGGAGGGAGAACTTGTAGGGAGAAGAGAGCCTCTGGCCGTCCAGATACACCGTGGTGGAGAGCTCTCCCTCCAGCTTCATCTCCGTGCAAACCCAACGGTCCGCCTCCAGGTAGAGGGCCAAATAAGCAGCCTGAGGCTCCTCGGCTCCGGTGAAACGGGGAGGGCTTTTGTGCCAGAGGGGTGAGCCGATGCCGCTCACCGGTTTCTCTTCGGCGGGAACGGATCCCCGGAGGGAGAAGAAAGAAAACTCAGCCCCTTGGGTGGGTGTCTTCAGGGTCTGTTCACTTCCTTTCAGGGAAAAAGGGCCCAGGCGCAACCACTCTTCCGGAGTGAGAGGCTCCGCGGAGCTGAGCGAGAAGGTGATAAGAAGAAAGATCAAGGGAAAAAGGAGTTGTCTCATCGAATCCTCCCAGTGAGTAGATAGAGAACATACGTTCTACGGAGGGAACGGTTGCCTTTGGCGGTGAAAGGTTCTTTGTTCTCCCTTCGACGGAATTGTGCTATAAAAAAGGGTCAACTCCTTTTCTCTTTGAGGCGTGAGAGGCGTCGAATGAGAAGATCCCTTTCTTGTATTCTCTTTTTCTTTCTGTTCTTACCACTTCAGGCGAAAGAGTACAAAGTCCTCCGCTCCACGGTTCGGGTTGAGCCCCTTCGGGACGGAGGGCTGGCGGTGGAGGAGGAAAACCTCTACCTCTTTACAAAGGGACGTTTCTCCTATGTCTTTCGGACGGTTCCCCTTCAGCGGAGAGGAGGGGGGAGAATCGAGGAGATCCTCATGGACGGCCTCCCCCTTCCGGCGGAGGGTCTTCCCAGAGGAGAGCGGAAAAGCGTGAACCGTGAACTCCGGGTCAAATGGGTCTTCTCTCCTACCGAGAACCTCTCCCGGCGCTTCACATTGCGTTATACTCTCGATGATATCGTCAAGATCGGTAATGAAAGTGGAACCTACCGCTTCAAACCTTTTCCCGATGACCGCGGTTACCTGATCGAAAGCGCTCAGACCCTTCTTCTCCTCCCCTCCTCAGACCCTCAGACCGTTGCCGCCTTGCAGAGAGGGGGATGGCGCGAAGAGGGGCGTGGGCTCTGGAAGAAGGAGTGGGGAGCGATCCCTTCCCAAGGAGACTCTCCGGTCCTGGAGCTCTCTCTCCCCCGAGAGTTCTTCTCGGACCTTTCCCCACAAAGGCGGAACGCAGGGTCCTTCCCGGAGGGGGAATCCTCCCTCTTTCTCAGAGGCGGCGAGGCCTTCCTCGTGGTTCTCCTGGTGGGAGGGTTCTTTCTCTTCCGCCTCCGGGCAAAGTTGAAGAGGGAGACTCCTCCCTCCACCCCCTCCTTGGGCTTTCCCGACGATACTCCCCCAGGCTTGGCGGGCGTCTTGGCAACCCTCCGGGGGGATGTCGAACCCTCCTCCCTCTGGGCGACCCTGGTGGATTTGGCCATACGGGGTGTGGCCAGCGTTCACTGTTGCAAGGGCGCGCTCCTTTCCGGGGGGAAGGAGTACCTGCTCCGTTGGAACGAGAGTTCCTCCCTCGCTCCCTGGGAGCAGGAGGCCATCGCCCTCTTGGAGGGAAAAAGAAAGGGCACCGAGCGGGAGGTCTCCCTCCTTTCACTCTTTCAGACGCTCGCCTTCGGGAGCAAAGGGTACCGCAAGGCCTTGGAGGGATCCTTGGAGGGGGCCGGGCTCTGGAGCCGAGAGAGGGAGAGACAAAGGAAGAGGGTCCTTCTCCTCTCCTTGCTCTTGCTCTTTTTAGGCCTTGCCGCCTTTGTGGTCGGCCTCATCGGCGCCGACGCCTGGCTGGGCCTTCCCGGGGCGAGGGCGGCAGTCGCGGCTCTTCTGGCGGGAGCGGGGGTGGGAGCCATGGTTCTCTTTCTGCCCTACCTTCTCGTGGGAGCGCTCTCTTCCTCCCTGACCGATCAGGGGTACCGGCGGGGACTCCAATGGCGGGCGACGGCGAAGACGCTCAAGGAGGAACTGAAGGGGGAAGGGTTCAACGTGGAACGGTGGGGAGGCGACCGTTTCCCCGCTTACTCCATAGCCTTGAACCTGACGGACGCTTTTCAAGAGGCCGTTAAGAAAGGGAAGATCACAGCCGCTCCCCCTTGGTTTTCAACCGCTCTGGCCGACAAGGCGGAGGTGGTCCAGTTCGGAGCCTTGATAGCCCTGATGACGGCTTCTTCCACAGGGGCCGCCGCCGGAGTGGGAGGAGGCGGTTGCTCTGCGGCGGGAGGAGGCTCCGGCGGTGCGGGTTGAGAGGCGTTGGCCTCAGGAGGAACGGCCATGAAGAGGCACACCCTTCTCCCGGTGGTGGTGCTCCTCTGTTCTGTCGCGCTCTGGGCCGACAGCCACAGCTATTCCAGCGGAGGCCTGAAGGTTTGGCTTCCCGAGGGGTGGAGGGTGGAGGTTGACGAAACGGCTCTCTTCGGGGAATCTCCGGACGGCGACAGCTTCGTTCTCCTGGAAGTCATGGAAGGGGCGGAGGGGATGGACGAAGCCAGAGGCTCCTATTTGAAGGCCCTCCAGGAGAGCTTTCCCGATTTTGAACTCGAGGAGGGCGAAGGAGAGGAGGGGGAGATCAACGGGATACGGGCCTCCTACTTTCGGGGAAACGCCACGAAAGAGGGGAAGGGGTGGTCTCTGGAAGTGGTCGTCCTGGTTACAGAAAGGACCGCGCTTCTCTTTATCGACGGAGTCGCCGAGCAGAAAGTCTCTCAGTACGCCCCTATAACCGAGAAGATCATCAAGAGTCTGGAAAAGATTTGAAGAGTCTTCCCCGGGGAGAGGTGATCCCGCTCCCCGGGGAAGAGAGAATCAGAGTCCCGCCTCCGAAGCCTTGATAAAGGGCTCCCAAGAGGGGGGATTGTGACGTTGTCCCCAGAGGAAGAGAAGCCCACCGAAGGGTGAACCGCCGTAGTTCTTGAACCACGCCGTGGCCTTCCCCTTCCCGTCTTTGGCGAGAACCACCGTGACCTTTGAAGGGTCAACGCCCCAGGAACCAAGGGTCCAGGCGGGAAGCCCCCAGCGGGTTCCCTCTTCGGTCACCTCCGCCCGGTAGGCGTCGTAATAACCGGAGTAGGGGATCTGGAGAAGCGCAGGCACCTTCTCCTCCGGTTTTCCCTGCTTGATGGTCCCGTCGGGAGCCCTCTCGCTCAGGTAAACGAGGGGGTAGAGCCCTAACCAGACTCCCCTTCCTCCTCGGCGGAAGAAGGAGATCAGCGGTGCTTCCCCTCCTCCCTCAGGGAAGAGGAGAGTCCGGGGGGCGGTGCTCTGCGTAAAGACGACGACCGAGGGGACGCCGTCGAGGATTCTCTCATGGATGAACTTCTCCAGGCCTGGGGTGTCGAGAACTGTGTAACCGGCATCTCTGTACGCCTCTCTGGCGGCGGTGTCGCCGGAAAACCAGAGGGGCTTCTGCGCGGCGTCCCAGTAGACAACCCTGTAGAGGGTGCGCTTCACGCTCTCCAGGGAGTAGATCGAGCCGTCGTCGGTGCCGAAGAAGACACGGCCCAGGGAGTCGCTGACAGGGGAAGAGAGGACCGGGGAGCGTGTGTCGAAGAGGGCCTTGAGTTTGCCGGAGGAACGCTCCACTGCGTAGAACCTTCCGTCGTGGGAACCGAAAAGGATCTCTTGGGCGGTGATTTCCGGTGTGGTGAAGACAAGATCTTTCGTGGAAAGCTTCCAAAGCTCCTTACCCGTAGCGGGGTCGAGACGTTCAACGAAGCGGCCGTCGGAAGAGCATGAGTAGAGCTCCCCCGGCGCCGTGGAGAGCGCGGTCGCCCAACTCCCTTTGTGGAGACTCTTCCAGAGGAGGCGTCCCGTGTTGGCGTCCAGGGCGTATACATGGAAATCCCGGGAAGAGACAAAGAGCCGACCGTCCAGAAGCGAGGGGGAGAAGAAGATCTCCCCTTTGGGGAAGTAGGTTTCACCTTTGGTTTTAAAGGTCCAGAGAACCTTCCCGTTGTCCAGAGACATGGCCGTGAGCCGACCCTCAAGGTTGCCCACGTAGAGGGTCTTCGAGTCGAAGGCGGGGGCTGATCGGACCGGGGCGCCGGTTGCGCTTTTCCAGAGGAGCTTTCCGCTCTGGGGGTCCAAGGCCGTCACCTCTCCGGCGGGGGTGAGGAGGAGGAGCCTTCCGCCGGCCAAGACGGGGGAAGGAAGGAAGTAATCCCACCCGTTCTCGTAGATAGGAAAGGGACCAACCTCATGGGTCCACAAAATCTTACCGTCGGAAGTGTCCAAAGCATAGAGGTTCCCGGAGCGGGTGAGGAAGAAGGCCTGCTTGTCCATGGCCGCTGGGCGGCAGGGAAGAGCCCCCTGGAGATCTCTCTTCCAGAGCAGGGACCCCTTCTCGGAATCCAGGGCGTAGACGACCCCGTCATCGCTTCCGACAAGAAGCATCCCTTCTGTTAGCAGAGGGGTCGAGCGGACCGGTCCGGAAGTGGAGAAGCGCCAACGAACCCGGAACTCGCCGGACGGCACCGTTTCTTGGGCCATCAGAGGCAGAAGAAAAACAAAAAGAGGGAGAAGCAAAGTAAATTTTTTCACGATTAAACCTCCTATGGAGTTTCCTTATCATAGCATGGGCGAGATCCTTTATATACCCTGTCGGTGTCGACCGGTGTATAATCGGTTGGGGGAAAACAATGGAGAAGACGATCCGAATCGGTGTCAGCGGTTGTCTCCTTGGGCAGAGGGTTCGCTATGACGGAGGCCACAAGTACAACCCTTTTCTTGTCGAAACCCTGGGAACCTACGTCGAGTATTTGCCAATCTGCCCCGAAGCGGAGAGCGGACTCACCGTTCCCCGGGACCCTATCCGCTTGACCGGGGACCCTCTCGCGCCACGCCTGACTTTTCACCAAACCGGTGAAGATGTCACCGAAAGGGTTGAAACCTGGGTCAGAGGGCGAATGGAGAGTCTCGCCCGGGAGGACCTGTGCGGCTTTGTTTTCAAATCCCGGTCCCCCTCCTGTGCACTGGAGGGGTTGAAGGTCTACGGCCCCACGGGCCTGCCCAAGAAGGGGGCGAGCGGTCTCTTCGCCCGCCTCTTTCGGGAGAGGTTCCCCCGAATCCCCGTGGTGGACGAAGAGAGGCTGGGGGATTCATCCCAACGGGAGGGGTTCATCGAAGGTCTCTTTGCCTACCGCCGGTGGAAAGATCTCCTCTCCACCGGTCCTTCTTCGGCGGACCTCATCGCCTTCCACGGCCGTCATAAACTCCAGCTCATGGCCCACTCCGTCGAAGAGCTTCGAACCCTGGGCCGCTTGGTCGCCGGGAGGAAAGAGCGTCCCTGGGCCGAGGTGTTGGAGCTCTACGAGGGCCTCTTCCTCGACATTTTGAAGAAGCGGTCTACGGTGAAGAGGAACACCAACGTGCTCCAGCATATGGCCGGGTACTTCAAGAAGAAGCTCTCCTCTGAGGCGAGGCAAGACCTCTCTACCACCATTGACCGGTACCGTCTCGGTACGGTTCCTCTCATCGTTCCGGCGACTCTGATCTGCCACTACGTCAGGCTGTTTAAGGAGCCCTACCTGATAGGCCAGACCTACCTTGAGCCGACACCGGAGGAGCTGAAGCTGAGAAACCACGGGTGAACCCTCCCGCCTGTTCAGGGACCCTCTCCTGAAAACGCCCCGAGAGCTTCCCCCTTCCCTTCGGGAGTCAAGAGGTTCTGGCTTCCCCACGGTAGAGCTTCTTCCCGAGGCGAAGGGCGACGTTGACCAAGCCGATCATCACGGGAACCTCCACCAAGGGGCCGATCACCGCGGCCAAGGCCCCTCCGTGGTCGATGCCGAAGGTGGCGACCGCTACGGCGATGGCCAGCTCGAAGTTGTTCGATGCGGCTGTGAAGGAGAGTGTCGTTGCCTGGCCGTAAGTGGCGCCTACCCTCTTGCTCATGAAGAAAGAGATCAAGAACATAAGAACGAAGTAGAAGAGCAGGGGGATGGCGATTCGGACAACATCCCAAGGGAGTTGGACGATCTTCTCCCCTTTCAGGGAGAACATGACCAGAATCGTGAAGAGGAGGGCTACGAGGGTAAGGGGGCTGATCTTTGGGATGAAGCGCTTCTCGTACCACTCTCGGTCCTTGATCTTGATCAGGGTATAGCGGGTGATCAGCCCCGCTAGGAAGGGGATCCCCAGGTAGACGAAAACGCTCTTGGCGATCTCTGAGACGGTCACGTTCACGGAGACTCCCTTTAGGCCGAACCAAGTGGGAAAAACGGTTATAAAGAAGTAGGCGTAGAGAGAGTAGAGAAACACTTGAAAGAGAGAGTTCAGGGCCACCAGTCCCGCGCAGTACTCCCGGTCCCCTTTGGCCAGGTCGTTCCAGACAATGACCATGGCGATACACCGCGCCAGCCCGATCATGATGAGACCCACCATGTACTCGGGCTTATCGTGGAGGAAGAGAAGAGCCAGAAAAAACATCAGTACGGGGCCGATGACCCAGTTTTGAACTAAGGAGAGGGCCAAAACCTTCTTGTTGCGGAAGACCGGCCCGATCTTTTCGTAGCGGACTTTCGCCAGGGGGGGGTACATCATGAGGATGAGACCGATGGCGATGGGAACCGAGGTCGTTCCCATGTTGAACCCGTTGATGAAGGGAACGATCTGGGGAAAGAGGTACCCGCCCAGAACGCCGACAGCCATGGCGAGAAAGATCCAGAGGGTGAGATAGCGGTCCAGAAAGCTCAGCCCTTTCGTTGCAGATGTGCCGTTCTTCATGAAGAAGCCTCCTTGTTCACTCTTTGGGGCAGGGCCCCTCTTTGAGGCGGCTCAGGTCCCTCATGGTCGATTCCTGTGTGGCCAAGGGACCGCGTATAAACTCCATCAAGGCGTTCTCGACGGCGTCTCTCGGCTCGGCCAACCGGTAGTGGATCCAGGTTCCCTCCCTTCTTGCCTCAACAAAGCCCAAGGAGCGGAGAACCCCGAGGTGTCGGGAGATTTTGAAGGCTGGTTCGCCAACCGCCTGGGCAAGGTGGCATACACAGGTCTCCCCATGAAGAGAGAGAAGGACGACGAGTCTGAGCCGGATCGGATCGCTGAAAGCCTTGAAGAGGAGGGTAATGTTTTCCAATGCGGGCCTCACTGTATGCTTATATGCGCAGAAACGCAGATAGTATAAGATTACCGATTCCAGATGTCAAGGAGCTCTCTCTAAAGGGCTTGGGCTGTTTCTCGGAAGATCGGGCACTTGGTCCTGGAGGCCGACGAAAGGCTCAGGAGCGGTCTTGAGAGGGTTTGTCTTCGGGGACGCAGAACTCCCGAGGCCTCGGTTCCAGGGTCTTGATCCTCCTCACAGGCGTCGAGAAGACCAGAGAGAGGTTCGTCTCGCTCAAGACGGACTCGCTTTCACCGAAGCCGAGAACCCTCTCCCGGTTGAGAAGGAGGGAGAGGCTCCGGTAACGGAGGGGAATGTCCGGAGAGTGGCTGACGACGACGAGCGTGATTCCGGCCTTCGTCATCCCGGCGATCAGCTCCAGGATTCTCTCTTTGTAGGCCATGTCCAAATGGGCCGTCGGTTCGTCCAGGAGAAGAACCGAAGGGTTTTGGGTGAGCGCTCTGGCTATGTTCACCAACTGCCACTCTCCGCCGCTCAGCTCTGTACAGAGTCTGTTCCTGAGGTGGAGAATCCCGACCCGGGAGAGACTCTCCTCGGCCAGTCGGTAACACTCCTCCCCGGGGATACGGAAACGGCTCAGATAGGGAGCTCTTCCCATGACTACGGTCTCCAAGACCGTGAAGGGAAAGGTTGGGGATCGGAACTGGGGGACGAAGGCGAGAAACCTGGCCAGAGCAGGGGAGGACCACTCACGGATCTCTCGCCCATCCAGGAGGATCTGACCGGATCTCTTGACGAGCAGGCCCGCCAGGAGCCTTAGGAGAGTCGATTTCCCCCCGCCGTTGGGTCCGACCACGAAGAGCCGCTCTCCCCGGGAGAGCCGAAAGGAGAGGTCTCTGAGAATCTCACTCCCTTTGGGGTAAGCGAAGGAGAGGCTCCCGACCTCCAGGATCGGTTCGCTCAAGGTTCCCCCTCTCCGGGGAAGGCTCTTCGCAGAAGAAGGGCGAAGGTCGGTGCGCCGATAACGGCGGTGAGAATCCCTATGGGAATCTCCATACCGCTCAGGGAACGGGCGAGGGTGTCCACGAGGCAGAGGTAGAGAGCGCCCAGCGTCATGGAGACGCCGAGGGCGTAGCGGTTGTCGGATCCCACCAGCAGCCTGGCCATGTGGGGGATGACGAGACCGATCCAGCCGATGACTCCGCTGATGGCGACGGCGGAGGCGGTGATCGATGTGGCGCAACAGATCACCAGGGCCTTGAGCAGTTCCGTGTTCTCACCCAGAGACTTGGCATCCTCCTCTCCCAGGGAAAAGAGGTTCAATCGCCACCGGTAGAGCCAGAGGAGGAACAGGGGGAGAACCATGGAGGGGGCCGAGTAGGCGAGATCTTGCCATCCGATGTTGTTGAGGGAGCCCAGGAGCCAGAAGACGATGGTCGGCATCCTCTCCATGGGGTCGGCGATGTATTTGAGAAAGGAGGTGAGCGCAGAGAAGAGGGAACCGATGATTACTCCCGAGAGGACGAGCATCAAGAGCGGAGAACGACGGTGAAACCGCCCCAGGCCGTAGGCCATGACGACGGAGAGAAGCCCGAAGAGGAAGGCTCCGATTCTGATGAGGGGTACCGACGCTCCGAGAAGGATAAACGTAGCCGCCCCGAAGGCGCTTCCCGACGCGACACCCAGGATATGGGGTGAGACGAGGGGGTTTTGGAAGAGGCCCTGAAAAACCGTGCCCGAGGCGGAGAGCCCGGCGCCGATCAGGAGAGCGGCGAGAATGCGGGGCAGGCGGATCTGGACGAGGGCCACCCACTGGGGAGCACTTGTGTCCATCCGTCCCAGGAGTATCTCCTTCCAGTGTTCGGGAGAGACGGGGATCTTTCCGATGCTCAAGGCGATAAGGACGACCGCCAAGGAGAGCAACAACAGGAGGGGTTGAACCCTTCCTCTCCTGTTCATGGGACGTTTCGCATCATCTTCTCCCGGTAGGCTCCCGAAAGGATCATGCCGATCTGTTCATCCCTCAGGGAGACGGAGAAGACAGTTCTGTAAAATTCTTTCAAAATGGCCGGGAGGCTGAGATCCTTGAACTTCTCCGGGTAGGCCGTCATGGCCAACCAGAGGGGGTAGAGGGCGGCCGCTTCCGCGGTGGGCCTGTTCCAGACGAAGAAGCCGCTGGGAATGGTGTAAACTCTTCCCGCCTGGACAGCCTTGAGGGAGGACCAGCGGGGATCGGCCTTCAAGGCCTCGGGGTTCCCAGTGTCGACGACGATGATGTCGGGGTTCCAGGCGAGAACCTGTTCCATGGAGATTTCGCCCAGCCCCGAGTGGAGTCCCTCCCTTTTGCCGAGAGTCTTGATCGAAGAGGCGGAGTTTATGCACCCGGCGCGCTCGATGTTTTTGCTGAAGAAGGTGTCCCCCCCCAGGGTGACGAGATGGCTTGGGGAGAAACCGTTGTACACTCTCAACCTTTGACTCTCCTCCAGGCTCTTCAGCCTTGAGGAGATCAAGGTCTCAACCGTCTTCATGCAACGGATATAGGCTTCCGCCCGGGGTTCGGCCCTGAAAATGCGGGCGTAGAAGCGGATTTCTTGGATGATCGCCTCCGGGCCCTCGTCGAGCGAGTCTTCGAAGAAGGCCACGGGTATTGAGGTCTTCCTCTGGACAAGTTCTCCATCGACCTTGCCCGCGATAAGCAGCTGGGCCCTGCTGGCCACGAGCTCCTCGATGTTGATCATGCCGTTGACAGTCCTGGGAGACGGGAGCGCCGTGATGTGGGGAAAATACTCCCTGACCAGCGGGGAGAGTTTGAAAGTCTTGGTGACCGCGCAGAGGTGCTTGTCCGCCCTGAGGATCAGGGCGATTTGACCGGTGGGGCCGCTGAAAAGGGCAACACGCTCGAGGGGTTTGGGAACGGTAACCCTATTCCCCAGCATGTCGACGATCTCACGGGCCGTGTTGGGATCCTTCCTCTTGGAGAGAGTGCATGCGGGAAGGGTCAAAAAGAGCAGGAAGAGAAGCAGAGACTTATTCACCATGGTCTACCCCCAAGTGCACCTTGTCCATGAACTCCGAGAGGTGGACGATACCGGCGCCTTGGGCGGTTCTGCTAAAAATCTCCCTATGGCGCCATTTGTGCCAACGACATCCTTCCAGGGCCGTAACGGGGGTTGCCGAGAAGGCTTTCGGGTAGTTCGGTGTGCTCGGCCCCACCAGGGTGAAGGCAACGGCGTTGGGACAGAGTTTAAAGATCGAGTCGGCGGTGTTGTTCACCACCGTGGAGCCGGTCGCCCAGATCCTTCGGCAGTTTGGTAGGAGCTCCTCTTGCCTCTCCCTGGGGAGGATTCCCTCCTCTCCGGTCCGGGCGTTGTCGAAGACGTAAACCTCTCCCGCCTCTCTACGCAGGGTTTCGGTCAGAGAGGGGATGTACCCGATCATGGCGACTCGGTCGCCGGGGTCGCAAAAGGCCGTCTTGGAGGCGTCGAGGTGTTCGCCTCCCTTGAGCCCTTCCGTAGGAGAGGCCGCGTTGAGAGCGGCGACGGCCAGACTTCTTTGAAGGAAAGGGATCTCCTCCACAAGGGTCGCGACCAGCTCCTCCGCGGGTGCCCCTATCCATTGCCTGTATTCGTTCCGGCAGATGAACCCCTTGAGCTCTTCCACCATCATCAGGGCGCATCCGATTCCTCCGTCGCTGAGGCGGACGGCGGTCAGCCCGAGGCCGAAGACGAAGTCGAGAATCCGCTTCCCCTCCAGAAAAGGCTTCGAAGCCTCTAGGAGCCTCTGGTTTAGTGAGGTCCGGAGAGAATCGTTCTGGGGCATCGGATCCCCTCAGTGGGCCTCCGGCGCATGCTGGAGCAGGTTGAAGCGGTTTCCTTCGCTGTCTTCACACTGGGCGGTGAAACCCACCATAGGGACGCTCTTCTTGGGGAGGATGATCTTCCCTCCCTCCTGAACGACCCTCTCCAGGAAGGGATCGATTTCGCCCACGGCGATGGTATAGACGATAGGTTGGCTGTCGGCGGTTTGTTTGATGAAGGCGCCGTTGATCCCCGGCTCCTGACGCTCACCCGTAGAGGCCAGCCAGTAGTCCATCTTCCCCATACGGTTTATCTCCCAACCGAAGACCTTCCGGTAAAATTCCAGGCTCTTTTCAGGCTCCTTGACTCCCAGCTCAAAGTAGATGACTCGGGGCATTTTCCCTCCTCGGCGACCCTCTCGGGGATCGGCTCCCTCTTAGGATACCATATCTGGAGGGAGTGAGGCTTCCGGTCTTGTGGGGGAAAGGGGGGAGAAGGGTCAGACCCTAATGGGGAGGACGACCACCGGGATGCCCTGCCTGTAGAATTGGCGCTGAATCTCCATGATGACGTTGTTATGAAGGAACCTTGAGGTGAAGGTGTCTTCGGCGAAGACAAGCTTGCCGCCGAAGAAGACCGCCTGGGAGAAGCGTTCGAGGATCTCCGGGGCGATCTTGACAACCTCTTCCACCGGATCGATTCCGAAGGAACAGAAGCTCTCGGCATAGTAACCGTGCCCTCTCATGTAGACCAGGTACTTCTCCAGCTCCTTCTCTACGTGCGCCTTTTGAGCCTCCATCTCCTCGACTCCCTTGAAGACTCCGGCGTCGATGATCCCGATCTCGACAAAGACATAGTTTTTAAAAGACTTCCCGAAGAGGCGGAGAACGTTGAAGAGGGTGTGGAGACCGAGGCCGTTGAACCCGTTCACGAGGATCACCGCCGTCTGGGCCGAGAGATCCGGGTAGATCGTTTTGCTCTCCTCTCTCTTGGGGAGGTGGGTGAGGGAGCGTTCCACCTCTTCCGTTAAGCCCTCCAGGCGGCGTAGGAGGTAACCTGTCTTGCGGTAGTGACGCTTCACCAGAAAGGCTACAGAGGCAAGGCTGCCGGTGACGACGATGGTCAGCCAACCCCCCTCGTGGAACTTGATCACCGAGACGGAGACCAAGATAAAGGTGGTGAGGATGAGGCCGATCCCGTTGATCGTCAGCTTCTTGAGCCAGCGGGGTTCCCGGCGGCGGAACTTCCACCAGTGCCGGACCATTCCCAGCTGGGAGAGGGAGAAGGTGATGAAGACGTTGATGCTGTAGAGGACGATCAGGAAAGCTACAGAGCCCTTGGAGAAGATCATGAGAACAAGGGCGCCGATACCCATCATCAGGATGCCGTTCTGGGTGACCAGACGGTTGCTCAGGTTCGCGAAACGCGAAGGCATCCACCGGTCCAAAGCCATGTTGGAGAGAACCCTAGGACCGTCGAGGAAGCCAGTCTGAGCCGCCACGACCAGGATCGTCGCTTCCGAAAGGAGGGTGACCAGGAGGAAGGTTTTTCCCCAAGGGGAGGGCCATCTGTGGGTAATCCCCTCGAAGAGAACCGCGTTGAGGGTCTTCCCATCCTGAAAGGAGACTCGGAAGAGGAGGTAGGCGAGCATCAGCCCGACCACCATCAGGGAGAGGGAGAAGGCCATGTAGAGCATCGTATGCTTGGCCGTCTTTACCTTGGGCTCTCTCAGAATCGGTATGCCGTTGCTGACGGCTTCGATCCCCGTGAAGGTCCCTGCGCCCATGCTGTAGGCCTTCAGGATAAGGAAGATCGTGGCGCCAAGCCCCAGGGTGGAGGTGGTCCGCCGAACCTCCTCGGCCACCCCGGTAACCACAGGCGTGAAGTTGGAAAGATGGGAAACCAGGGCGTAGACGATGGCGATAGCGTGAGTGGCTATGAAGGTGAGGAAGACGGGGACCAGGGGTACCACCGATTCTTTCGTCCCCCGGAGGTTGAGGAGAATGAGCACGGCCAAGACGAAGAGCGCGAAATCGAGCCTGTAGCCGTAGAGACGGGAGGGGAGGAAGCTGAAGATGGCGTCGGTTCCGCTGGCGATGGAGAGGGTGATGGTGAGGACGTAATCGATGACCAACGCGCATCCCGAGACCATGCCGACAGACGGGGAAAGGAGCTTGGAAGCGACAAGGTATCCCCCTCCGCCGGTGGGGAAGAGCTCGATGATGTGGGAGTAGGAGGTGCTGACGATGAAGATGGTGATCACCGTAGCCAAGGCCACAAAGATCGCCAGGTGCGGGTGCTCTTTCAGCGCCAGAAAGGCCTCCGGAGGGCCGTAGCAAGAAGAGGAGACTCCGTCGGCCCCCAGGCCCACCCAGGCAAAGAAGGCGATCAGGGAGAGCTTGTGAAAAATGGATTTGTCTTCGGGGTTGCGGGAGCCGCCGATCAGGAAACGTTTAACAGTTTTTAAAAGGGATGACCAAAGGGTTTCGCTCATTGTGGGACCCCTTCCCCGTTACTGGGAAAAGAGACCGGAGAAGTATACAGGAAAAAGGGGGCCGGTGAAAGGGCGTTTATCGAAAATCGAACATCCCGGAGGGGCTCTCTTTTCTCATATGTTTACGGGGAGGTCGAGGCTGAATCTGTGAAGAGAAGCCCCTGTTCCAGGGGCGAGGCGAACGGAGAGACCTGCCTCGGGCTCAAATTTTTCGCGGTGAGAACTTTTTGTTTACAACGTACTCTAATTGTAGTACGATTAGAACCACATACAAAAAGGAGGCCCTATGAACATCCAGGAGATCACTCTGATCGGAGGGCGGGACAAGAACGGTGAGCTCGAAACCATCCGGGAAGTTAATTTCCGTATGGGCAACATTGTCAGTATCGTCGGCCCAACGGGTTGCGGCAAGACAACCCTGATCAACGACATCGAACTCTACGCCGACGGGAACACCCCAAGCGGCCGGGTCGTCAAGATCGACGGGCGCATCCGCTCCCAGGATGCCGATGGTGACCCCTCCCACAACCCCATCTCCTTGATCTCCCAACACACCAACTTCCTTTCGGATCTGCCGGTTCAGGAGTTCATCGAGATCCACGCCTCGATCCGTAAGCTTGCCGACGGTACGACGGCCGTTCGGGAGACCTTCGACTTCGCCAACCAACTCACCGGGGAGCCGCTACTCCCCTCCGCTCCGATGACCGAGCTCTCGGGCGGGCAGACCAGGGCCCTGTTGATCGCCGACGCCGTCGTTATCGGTAACGCGCCGATCATCCTGCTCGATGAGATAGAGAACGCGGGGATCCATCGAACCAAGGCACTGGAGCTATTGCGGCGTTACGAGAAGATCTTCATCTTCGTCACCCATGATCCGCGGATCGCCCTTCTCTCGGACTTTCGAATCGTCATGCGGAACGGCGCGATGATCCGGACCATCGAACGGGACGACGACGAGCAGATCGTGGCCGCCGAAATCCGCAAGCTCGACGACCTGTTGCTCCACTTCCGCGGCCAGATCCGCGCCGGTCAACGTTTGACCTCCCAAGAACTCACCGAGAGGCTGCGCGCCCTCGGTTACATCTCGTGAAGGAGAGAGACCCATGAAAACCGTTATCTGCGCCGGGCCTGCCACAACCGGTAAGACCAGTGTGCTGAGGCACACGATTCGCGCCATGTTGAAGGCGGGAAAGAAACCCGCCTATCTGAAGATTGACGTACAATACGCCGACGAAGAGAAGATCATCGGCAAGGAGTTCGGCATTCCGGTGAAGACCGTCTACTCAGGCGAGTTGTGTCCCGATCACTGTAACGTGATGGTGCTGGGAGACGCCTTGGTGTGGGCGGAAGAGGCCGGTTCCGATTGCCTGTTGGTGGAAACCGCCGGGCTCTGTCTCCGCTGTTCCCCCTACATCGAGGGTTCGCTGGGGGTGGTTGTTCTGGAGGCCACAAGCGGTATGAACCTACCCCGCAAGATCGGTCCCATGCTCTCCCTGGCAGACGTGGCGGTGGTGACCAAGGTCGACCTGATCTCCCAGGCCGAACGGGAGGTGTTCCGCGCGCGCATTCTGGAAAACGCCAGAGAGATCCGTATCCTGGAGGCCGACGCCCTCTACGGCATCGGTCTCGACCCGCTTCCAAGGATGATCGAAGAGTCCAAACCCTTACAGCACCCCCTCTACCTGCGGGGCAACCCTCCAGTGGGGACGTGTACGGTCTGCGTCGGTAAGAAGGAGATCGGGTGGAAACAGCACTTCGGTATCGTCCGCTCCCTGGAGAGTGAGGCCTTCTACCGGGGTGAGTGAAGAGAGACCGCTCCGTGCTCCCTTCACCCCGTCGGAACTGGGGCATTGAACGACACAATCTTGTTATGAACATAAGGAGAGAGAGTATGATCCAACAGAGTCCGAAGGAAGTCCAAGAACAACTCCCAGGCCTCGACTGTGGGGCGTGCGGCTCCCGCACCTGCGAGAAATTCGCCGCCCTGGTAGCCGAAAAGCCTGAACTGCTGGAACGTTGCATTCACCTGTCTCAGAACAAGGCGGGAATACTACAAGATACAAAGTGCCAACCGCTCTTTTGCAAGGGATGTCAGAACTCCGCAACGGATGCGGAGGTGACTTGGCACGACTCTCTGGGCCGGGAGTTCGACTTCATCCTCGACGCCTTGCCCGGCGATCCGGGCCCGCGGGAGGTCATATTGCCCCACAACCCCTCCCGAACGGCTCAGCTGAACGTTCAGAAGGGGGACATACTGATCGGGCGTCCCCTGGGCATGTCTTGCGGCTGTCCGATCACCCATTGCGGCATCGCCATGGAGGTCGACCAGGTGAACGGCGTCATCTCCTGGTGTGTCACCGGGCCTCTGGGACCCCGCTCGGCGGGTTTCAAGGACCTGGGTTACTACTCCGCCGAGGCTTACGAGGGGGTGGTCTCCGCCAGCCGGGCCGACTTAAAGATCGGTATGCGCTACTGGTTCATGCCCCACCGCTGTATGTTGCAGTGGCGTCATAGCGCCTTGGTCAACTTCATCAACCGGGGGTCTCAGGGTTTACAGGTTCGCCTGGAAGGCCTTTTCATCGGTTGAGCGAGATCTTTCTAGGGCTGCGAAGGGATGAAGGAGAGGGGGCTCTGGATTGAAAGGATGAGAAGGGGACGGCGGTGAGGCCGTCCCCTTCTTGATTTTATCTGATGACCATGAGTTCCTTGAGAACGTTTTCCGCCTTGTCGACCTTGTCCGCCACGAAGAGGATGTAGCGGGCGTCCACAGAGATGGTGCGCGTGATCTCGGGAAGGAAGTAGTAGTCCGAGACAACGCTCTCGTAGTTCCCGTCGAAGAGGAGGCCCATGAGGTTCCCCTCTTTGTCGATGATCGGGCTTCCGGAGTTTCCACCGGTGCTGTCGTTGGTGGTCAGGAAGTTGACCGGGACGTCCTTGAGCTCGGGGTCTGTGTACCCCTCGGTGTTATGGTTCCGGTAAACGAGTTTGATCTTTTCGGGGACTTCGAAAGGCTCTTTCCCCGTGTCCTTCTCCAAGACCCCTTTCAGAGTCGTTTGGCTGGAGTAGAGAACCGCGTCCTTGGGGGAGTAACCTTCGAGGACGCCGAAGTTAAGCCGGAGAGTCGAGTTGGCGTCGGGAAAAATCGGACCCTTGCGGGTTTTCAGCAAAGCCTCCATATAGAGAGGTTTCAGGAGCATCATCTTCCCGGCGAGAACCTCCCCCTCCGCTTCGGCCGCATCGAACTCTCTCTGTAACTCTCCCGCCAAATCGATGAAGGGGTCCTTTTCCGCGAGAAGCGCACTCCTGTTCAGAGAGAAGAGCCTAAGACGGTACTCGACGTTCCCGAGCTGGGAGTGGTCGTAGAGGTTGTTAACGAAACGGGCGACCCCTTCGGGGCTCTTATCCTGAACCACCCTCTCCAAGGCGGCGATCTTCTGCCCCTCCGGCAAGGCCAAGGCCTCCCCGAGGAAGTAGGCAAAAGACTTCTTGTCCGTAGCGACGTGAAGCCCCCTCTGGGCCAGCTCCAGGCCGGCCTTCATGTTGGGAATGTCCCTCTCCATGTAGCCGGGCTTACGGGCCATATCCTTCTTCGTCTTTTCGACGCTCCACTGGTTGAGTTGAAGGGCCAGGCTCAGGAATCGGGAAGAACGTTGGAGCAGACCCATCACCATGGCCTTCTGGCCAGCCCTCTGGTTCTCTTCGATGAGCTTCAGGAGCCCTTCGATGGCAGGCTTGTACTTCTTCTTTCCCAGAGGATCCCCCTCAAGGGCCGTGAGGAATTCCTTCTGTTCGGCTTCTCGGCGGGCGAGGACTCCGGCACGGAGGAACCCTTCGTACTGACCCTGACTGTTCTTGTACCCGTTGTAGATTCCCTTCAGGATGCTGGCGTTCTTGATGGCCGCTTCAGGATCGGCCTGGGATTCGGCCTCCAGGATGTCGATCCAATTCTTCATCATTCGGATCCGCTCGGGGTAACTCTTCTCGACCATGAAACGGATCTCTTCGGCGGTCAGGTAGCGGCTCGTACGGCCGGGAAAGCCCATGACCAGGGCGAAGTCACCGGAATCGATGTCTTTCGCCGAGAAGGGGAGAAACTTTTCCGGTTTGTAGGGAAGGTTCTCTTTGGAGTAATCCGCCGGGTGGCCGTCGGGTCCCACGTAGGCTCTCAGGAAGGAGAAGTCTCCGGTGTGACGGGGCCATATCCAGTTGTCGGTTTCGCCACCGAACTCCCCGATGTTTCTCGAGGGGATGTAGACGATTCGCAGGTCTCTCAGGACCAGGGACTTGAAGAGGTAGTAGGAGAGCCCTCCGTAGAAAGAGGTGACACGAACTTCGTACTCTTGCCCCTTCCCCTCGTACTCTTTGACCAGGGCCTTGATGTTCTTCTCGATTTTCAGGGAACAGAGCCGTGGGGGAGTCTTGGGGGTGACGCCTTTGAGAACCCGCGCCGTGACGTCTAGGACGTCTTTGAGAATCCAAGCCTTGTAACCTGGAGCGGGGATCTCTTCCGCCATGGTGGAGGCGATGAACCCGTCATGGATGATGTTGAGCTTCAAGGAGCTCTGCCGCTGGGCGGCGCCGAAGGCGACGTGGTGGTTTGTGAGAATCAGGCCTTGGTGTGAGACGAAGGAGCCTGTTCCGCCTCCGAGGCTGACGACGGCCTGGGAGAGGGATCCGCTTGGGGAGAAGAGGTCTTTCTCCGAAAGGGTGAAGCCCAGAGCCTTCATCTTGGCGAAGACCTCCGGAGGAAGCTTGTAGGGTTGGAACATCCCCTCTTCGGCCCGAAGCAGAAGGGCGGGAAGAAGAAGGATCAAGAGAGAGAGCGCGACTCTTCTACACTTCATGGAAACCTCCTATTTTTTCTGTTTTACGCCCGACTCCGGGGAAAGTTTCCCCTCCCCTTGGTGGGGTTGTGCCCTTCAAGAGAGGGCGGGGAGGATCTTCTCGCGGAAGATCCTCTCCCAGGAGATTCTCTCCTGAAGGAGCTGACCCTTCTCGAAGAAGGGTGAGGGGTTGCTGATTCTCGCGGCAAGATCTTCGGCCAAGAGGGGTGCCGTTTCCAGGGCCGCTCTGTTTTCCCTCTCCTCCCTCTCCTTGAGGCCGATTCGGGCGAGGAGGTCTCCCTTTCCGAGAGGCGATTCCCCCAAGGGCGAGGGGAGAGCGGCGAAGTCGACGATGCGGTGGGTCTCGGTGAGCCCTGTCTGTTCAAGGAGAAAGGCGGATCCGCAGGCACGGGAGAGGAGGGCGACGCCTCCGAAGGGGGAAGCTTCCAGTTGGGCGATTCCGAAGGGTTCGTAAATGGAGAGGCCGAACTCCAGATCGCTGGCCGCCCGCAGATCCAGGAAAGAAGCCTCCTGGGGGACCCGTAAGCCGCTCCGTCCAGGGGCGAAGCCGAACTGGTTGAGGAAGACCCCCTTGATCGCCTGGGAGCGGGCGTTGAAGAGGGAGAGCGATTCCGAGAGGCTCTCCTCCGCGCCTACCAGGTCGGGCCACCCCTTCCGGTGGAGAAGAGGCCAGCCGTACTCCTCTTCCATCCGGCAGACCTCCTCTTGGTTTCTCCCTGTTCCGATCAGGGTGGAGAGGATAATGAAGATCCCCTTCAGGCCTCTTTCGGCAAGTTCTCTGTCCAGCGGGTAGAGGAAGCGGAGGTCTCTCCAGAACCCTTTGCTGACAACGAGCCTCGCCACGTGGGTGAGGATGATGTCCGGCGTGAAGAGGAAGAGGCGTCTTCCATACTCTTTGATCAAGGCCCTTCGGAGCTCTTTCTCCTTGAAGTCGATCATCCTCGAAGGGGCCCCGTTGTAGACGGTGTGAACCCTCTTGGGATCCGCTCCCGGACAGAGGTAGAGAAACTCCTCCTGGACCCAATCCCCAACGCAGAGAACCCCGTTCATGTGGACGGCCCTTTTGACCAACTGGCTCCTGTAGCTGTTCTCCTGCGAACCAAACCGTTCCTCCAGGGAACGGCCCTCCCGACGGTCATGGAGAAGAAGGTTGTAGAAGAGGGTGTCGTGGCCGGGGTGACTCTCGACACAGGCTCTGGCGGGGCTGATCTCATGGGCGTAGAAGAAGGTTTTATCCGCGAGCCTTCTTTGGAGACTCTTCTCCCGCTCGACGGCCAAGGCGCAGGGGACCCCCATATACTCGTGGGCGAAGTGAACACAAGGCTCTGAGCCGAAGAGGGCCTCCATCACCTCGACGTAGGGAACCGACAGGCGGAGGTACTGCTCGAAGTCCCAATCACCGAAGCGGTCGCAGGGGAGGGCGAAGCTCTCCCAGAGTGTGAACTTGAGGGTGTCTACGGCGGAACGCTTCGCGCCCCTCACATCACAGAGGAGAATCTCCGTCTCCACCGACTCCTCCGGGGAAAACTCGTTCCCCATCATCCTGATCCCGTAGACGAAGCGAAGGCCGAATTTCTCCTCCAGAGGGGCGAAACGCTCTCTCCAGGGGGCGGGGGTGACTCCATCGAGGGAGGAGTAGAGGAGGCGGCTGTTCTCTCCCAACCGGTTCTTGCTAGGACCCTCCAGAGAGAAGAGGGGGCCGTAGATGAGGGTCCGTGAGAAGCGGGCACGGTAGGAGGGCGAGGAGACGAGGCCGTTGAGGACCGATCCGATCCCTCCGATCTTCGCCGCCGCTTCGTGGGAGACGTGTATGGCTACGCTCATCCTTCGTCACCGGGGGAGGAAAGAGAGAGACAGAGGCAAGAGACCATAGGCGTCCTCCTTGATTCCTATTTATACCATAGTTGACTTTCCCTGGGAAAGGGGAGGAGGCTTCCGATGGGGGGCTTTCTGGTATACTCTGGAGGATGACCTTTTGGAACTTTCAGAGAGCCAACCGGCGGAGGTGTTTGGCGGCCCTCTCCCTCCTCTTCGGCTTCTTCTTCCTCGTCTGGTGGGGGCTCTTCGAGATCGTCCGCCTCTTCTTCCCTTTCCCCTTCTCTCTTCCCTACCTCTTCTTCGTGGTGGGAGCCTTCTTCCCGATTCTCTTCCTCTTGAGACGCTCCGAAGGGGCGATAAGGGAGTTCATCGACGCCATCGGCGCCCTTCCCTTGGACAAGGAGGATCTGCGGCACCGACGGGTGGAGAACATCGTCCGGGAGATCTCCCTCTCCGCGGGAGTGACCCCTCCCCAGGTCTACATCTTCCCCTCTCCCTTGAAGAACGCCTTCAGCATCAAGACCGAAGAGGGAGGAACCCTTGTCCTTTCCGAGGGGCTCGCGGGGAACCTTCGCAGAGACGAGATCCAAGGGGTCGTCGCCCACGAGATCGGACACCTTGTGGAGGGGGACACGGAGTACAAAACCTTTCTCGCGACGCTCTCGGCGGGGTTTCTCTCCACCCGGCGCCTTCTGGGCTTCTCCTCTTCTTCGCAAGAGGGAACGGAGAAGGGAATCGGGCTTCCCCTCCAGGGTGGAAGGTTCGGACTCTTCGCCATCACGGTCGTCCTCTACCTCCTGGTCGCTTCCCTGGTCGCCCGGCTTCTTTCACTCCTGGTCTCGCGGCAGAGAGAGTACCTGGCCGACCTGAAGGCCCTGGAGCTTACCCGGAACCCCGAGGCTTTGGCCAGGGCGCTGTGCGTTGTTGGGAGAGACCGACTGAGGGCCCTGGTTCCCCTGACTCACCCCTCCTTCGCCATGCTCTTTTTCGTTAACCCCGCCTGGAGGGTCTGGGAGGAGGGAAGCGGACTCCTAGCGGAGCTCTTCTCTACCCATCCCCCCCTCTCCGAACGGATCCGCAGGCTTCTGGGAATCGCGGGAGTTCCGGTGGGACTCTTCTACACGCAGACCATGAGGCACCGGGCCGAGATTCCCCAGGAGGATGAACTCTACACCAAGGGACGGGAGGGGTGGGCCGGTCCCTTCCCCCTCTCTCAGGCCATGGCCCAAGCCCTGGGCGAGCCTGGGTCGACTCTCTTCTCCCCGGAGGCCGGAGAAATCGCGCCCCTCTCCCTCGGGGAAGCAACCCCCCACGGTTGCCCCCGTTGTGGGGTTTCCTTGACCAGAGCCTACTTCGAGGATGTTCCCCTCCTCCTCTGTTCCGGTTGCGGTGGCGCCGTCATGGAGGGCGTCCGTTTCAAGAGGACCTTGATCCGCGAGAGCCCCGTGGCCGAAAGCGTCCGGAAGACCGCGGGAGAGGTGAAAGAGGGCTTCTTGAAGAGGAAGAAGGAGACCGGCAAGACCAGGGTCGGGGAGTTTGACCCCTCTCCTCTTCTCTCCTGTCCCCTCTGCGGAAAGCCCATGGGGCGCTTTTTTTACAGCTATAATCTCCCCGTGGTCTTGGATTGTTGCGGTTCTTGTGGTATTTATTTCTTTGATCGAAACGAATGGCTTCTCCTACAATAGGGAGGTTTTATGGAAAAGATCGAAGCGACAGGGATATCTAAAAGTTTTGGGGAGGTGCAGGCTGTAAGGGACCTCTCCTTTCGGGTCGAGGAGGGGACGATCTACGGGATCCTCGGCGTCAACGGTTCCGGCAAGACCACGACGATCCGCATGCTCCTGAACATTCTCACCCCCGACCAGGGGGAGATTCTGATAAACGGACGCCCCTTCGACGAGGAGCTGAAGAACCGTATCGGTTACCTCCCGGAAGAGCGCGGCCTTTACAGGAAGATGAAGGTCCGGGACCTTCTCTGCTACATGGGGGAGCTCAAGGGGCTCACTTCGGCGCAAGCCAACAAGAAGGCCTCCTACTGGGTCGAACGGGTAGGCCTCTCGGAGTGGATGGACAAAAAGGCGGAGGAGCTTTCCAAGGGGATGCAACAGAAGATTCAATTCGTCTCCGCCCTGATCCACGATCCGGAGATTGTGATCCTCGACGAGCCCTTCTCAGGCCTCGACCCGATCAACACGGTCACCCTCCTGGAGGTGATGGAAGAGGTTAAGAAGCGCGGCGCCGCGGTTCTCTTCTCGACCCACATTCTGGAACACGCCGAAAAGCTGGTGGATAAACTTACCTTCATCCGGCAGGGTCAAAACGTTCTGACCGGAACCATGGGGGAGGTCAAGGGGCGCTTTGCCGCGACCCTCTTCAGAATCCGGATCGACGGAGAGGGCTCTCTTCTCTCCTCGCTTCCCAAGGTTTTGAAGGTTCAGGCCTTCGGGCACGAATATGAGGTGGAGACGGAAGGGGACACGGAACCCACGGAATTTCTGAAAAACCTTCTAACCGCGGGGCTCCGGGTGGAGAAGTTTGAAAAAGTCGAGCCCTCGCTCACCAATATCTATATGAAGGTCATGAGAGGCGAAGATGGGAAAAATTAAGACGATCCTGAAGAAAGAGTTTAAAGATATCGTCAAGAAGAAAGCCTTTATCATAGGAACGATTCTCAGCCCGATCTTCTTCATCGGCATGATCTTCCTCCCCTCCCTCATCATGATGAAAGTCAGCAAGACCGATGCCAAGATCGCCGTGGTAGACCTCTCCGGGCAGATCTTTACACCCCTGAAGGCCTCTCTGGAGAAGGGGAAAGAACCGGCCAAGAAAGATCCCCAAAAGGCCGTAGAGGGGGACATGGAGGGCGACGGCCAGGTCACTTTCGCCTTGGAAGAGATTCGGAGCACCTCCTCTGACCTCCCCGCCCTGGAGGAGAGGCTGAAGCAGAGGATAGAGGCCAAGGAGCTCTACGGTTACCTGATCGTTCCCTCCGATTTCTTCTCCTCCCGGAAGGCTCAGCTCAAGGCGAAGAACGTGGCTAACCTGGGGGTCGTCAGGAGTATCGAGGGTTCCCTGAGAGACATCGCCGAGAGGAAACTCCTCAAGGAGGAGAACTTCCCGGAGGACCGGATCGCGGAGTTGACCAAAGAGGTCTCACTTTCGACGATGAAGGTAGAGAAGGGGAAGGAGAAGAAGGGAGGGTTCATCGGTGAATACCTCCTCTCGGTTCTCCTGGTCTCTCTCCTCTTCGGTGTGATCATGGGGTATGGGCAGATCCTCATGAGGGGTGTCGTGGAAGAGAAGAACGCCAGGATCATCGAGGTCCTCCTCTCCTCGGTCGACTCCTTCCGCCTCCTCCTGGGAAAGGTCTTCGGAGTCGGGTTGGCAGGCCTCCTTCAAGTGGGAATCTGGTGCTTCATGCTCTTCGGGTCCTACTTCTACTTCACCTCCTACCTCCCCATGGAGTTTCAGGGCTTCACGCTCTCCCCTTCGATTTTCCTCTCCTTTGCGCTCTTCTTCGTCCTGGGCTACTTCCTCTATTCGACCCTCTTCGCCATCGCCGGGGCGGTCTCGAACACCGACCAGGAGGCCCAGCAGTTTCTCCAGCCCATCATGTTCCTGATCCTGATCCCCTTCATCATCGCCTTCTCGACGATTCAGAATCCCGACAACACCGCGGTGGTCCTCCTCTCGTTCTTTCCCTTCTTCACGCCGATTTTGATGTTCGTGAGAACCGCCTTCTCGACCCCCCCTCTCTGGCAGATCGCCCTCTCTCTTGGCCTCCTCGTTCTGACAACTCTGGGGATCACCTACCTCTCCGCCAAGATCTTCCGGATCGGGATTCTCTCTTACGGGAAGAAACCCAACCTGAAGGAGATTCTTCTCTGGCTCAAGGTGAAATAAGGTTCTGGGGGGGAAGCGGGGCCATGGTCGGCTTTCTTTCCCCCGCCTTCCGGGGAGCTCTTTTGATCGATCTCCGCCGGTGTCGCGGAGGGTCTTCCGGGAAGGGACCTCTTCGGAGCCGGTGCCAAAGGGGGGCTTTGGGCTTCGGAATCTTGAGTCCTGGGGGAGGTTGCCAGGGTTCGAGATCGCGAGAGTGGTGGGAAGAGAGCCTCCTGGGACTCTTCAACGTTCCCGGGGGAGGAGTGTGAGATGAGGGTGGCCTTGGTTCACGATTGGCTCGTAGGGGTTCGGGGCGGCGAAAAGGTTCTGGAGGAGATCGTCCTGGCCATGAAAGAGCGGGAAGATGTGGAGGAGATCGTCCTCTTCACCCTGGTTCACCGGAAGGGGAGCCAGAGAGAGACGATAGAGAACCTCCCCATCAGGACCTCCTTCATTCAACGTCTTCCCTGGGGAAAGAGCCGTTACCGGAGTTACCTACCCCTCTTTCCTGCGGCGGCGGAGAGCTTCGATCTTTCAGGCTTCGACCTTGTCATCAGCTCCTCCCACGCCGTGGCCAAAGGGGTTGTCCCCCCTCCGGAGGCTCTTCACATCTGCTACTGTCACACCCCGATGCGGTATGTTTGGAACCAGTTCGGCGCCTACTTCGGGAAGAGCCGAGGGATCAAGAGGCTGATCGTCTCGGGGGCGGCCCACTACCTACGCACTTGGGACGCGGCCTCCTCGGCTCGGGTCGACCTCTTCGTTGCCAACAGCCGGAACGTGGGCAGGAGAATCGAGCTCTACTACCGGAGGGAATCCCAGCTCCTCTACCCCCCTGTGGACACCGAGTTTTTCACTCCCGGGGAGGAGGGCGACCAGAGAGAGCCCTTCTTCCTTCTGGTCTCCGCGCTGGTCCCTTACAAGAGAGTCGACTTGGCCGTGGAGGCCTTCAACCGTTCCGGCATCCCCCTGCGCATTCTGGGAGAGGGGCCCGAGGGAAAGAGGCTCAGGAAGATGGCCCGCTCTAACATCACCTTCCTGGGGGGGAACGACGATACCGTCATCAGGGAGCACTACCGAAAGGCCAAAGCCCTCATCTTTCCGGGGGAGGAGGATTTCGGAATCGTTCCCCTGGAGGCTCAGAGCTGTGGTACCCCCGTGATCGCCTTCGGAAGGGGCGGGGCTCTGGAGACGGTCGTCGAGAACGAGACGGGGCTCTTCTTCCATGAAGGGACACCCGAGTCCCTGGGGGAGGTTGTTGACAATTTTGGGAAAGGGGTTTTTAATAGAGACCGGATGCGGGAGAACGCCCTCAGGTTTTCCAGAGAACGGTTCCGGCGCCAATGGAGAGAGATTGTGAGCCGACTTCAGGAGAGTAGAAAACCGTGATAGAAGTCCGCCATAAGACCTTTGGGAGGGCCCTCTTCTGGGGAACCTCCTTTGCCTTGCCTCTCGCCCTCTTCCTCGCTTTCCTGGTCCGCTTCCGTCTCCTCGACGCTCCGAAGGGGATTCCCCCGATCGTCCTCTACCTTCCCTTCTTCTCCCTGATCCTGGGGTTGCACCTCTTCGTTTTCTCCCTCCAAGGCTATTTTCAGTTCAAACTGAAGAGAGGCCTTTTGGACAGTCTCTTCGCGATTCTTTTCAACTTCGTCGTGACACTGGTGATCTCTCTCGGTTTCTTCAGCTACTTGAGAGGCTACCGGATCATCCGGTACGAGATCTCCCACCTCTTCCTTCTGGTCTACTTCTTCCTGGGGGTTCTCTTCGCCCTGGCGGCCAAGGCGGCGGTTGGCCATCTCCTGATGATGTCTTTCCAGGCTCCCCACAACCGGCGCCGGGGGATCATCGTCGGAGCCACCTCCACGGGGGTACAACTCGCGGAAAAGCTGGCCCGCTACAGGGATTGGGGAGTGGACCTCTGCGGCTTCATCGACGAGGAGAGGGAGGTCGGAGAGGAAATCCTGCCGGGGCTTCCGGTACTGGGGAGGATCGGGGACCTTGAGGAGCTCTTCCTCAACGAGAAGGTTCACGACCTCTTTATCACCCTTCCCCTGAAGGAGTACGATCGGCTCCTGGAGATCATCAAGGTGGCCAACCGCCATCTCGCCTCGATCCGAATCGTTCCCGACCTGCTCCACTTTCTCTCTCTCCGGGCCGAGCTGGAGCATATCGAAGAGATTCCCATCATCAACCTCAACGACATTCCCCTGAAGGGGTGGAAGGCGGTTACTAAGAGACTCCTGGACATAGGAATCTCCGCGGCCGCCCTCCTGCTCCTCTCGCCGATTCTCTTTGCCGCCGCCCTCCTGGTGAAGTTGACCTCCAGGGGCCCCCTCCTCTACCTGCAGGAGCGGGTGGGGATCGATGGGAAGGCCTTTCGGATCTACAAGTTTCGGACCATGGTCCCCGACGCCGAGGCGGCTACGGGGCCGGTTTGGGCCTCTGCGAAGAACGACCCTCGGACAACGCCTATCGGTAGGGTTCTTCGTAAGTACAGCATCGACGAGCTCCCTCAACTGGCGAACGTTCTCAGAGGGGAGATGAGCCTCGTCGGTCCCCGACCGGAGAGACCTTACTTCGTGGAGAAGTTCCGGGATGATCTCCCCCAGTATATGCTCCGCCACAAGGTCAAGGCGGGGATGACCGGCTGGGCCCAGGTGAACGGCCTTAGAGGGAACACCTCCTTGAAGGAGCGTCTCCGTTACGACCTTTACTACATTGAGAACTGGTCTTTAGCCTTGGACGCGAAGATCCTTTGGATGACGGTCTGGCGTTTCGGCTTTATCGATCCCAACCTGTGAGGTAGACACCATGAGTTCCAAAGTTCAAAAAAGCATAGAGAAGCTTGACTACTGGCCGGCCATCGAGATCCTCGAACGGGAGGAGGGCGAGAGAGGGGAGAGCCTCATGACCCTGGGCCACCTCTACAGGGGCGTGGGCGATATGGCCAAGGCCCGGGAGTGTTACCGGAAGGCCCAGGAGAAGGGAAGTGACGCTTCCGTCTACCTCTCCCTGATGGACCTCATCTCCCCCCAGGGGTGATCTTTTTTAAGATTCTCCTGAGAGCAAACCCTAGGGGTTCCTTTAGCTCAAGCTTGGGAGACGTCCCTTCCTGGGAGGGCGTGAACCCGCGGGGAAGAGAAAGCAAGGGGTAGGGCGGCGGGAAGCCCTGTGAACAACCAGCTCCGCCTTGGAGACCCGCCCTGCTCCCCTTCTGTGTGGAGAGCCCGACGGCTCTTGCAGACTCTCTCCTTGTCCCCTTCCTTGGGGAGTGTTACAATTCCCCTATGAACGTAAACGAAGGGGAACTCTTTATTCTCGCTGATCTCGACGAAAACACCTATCTGCTGCCGTACCGCAAGGGAGGAAGCTTCAGCTCCCACCGGGGCATGGTCCCCTTTGGGGATGAGATGCGGTGGGGTGACAAGCTTCTCTCCGCCCGAGGGGATCCTTACTTTGTCCTGAGACCCTCCACCGACGATCGGATGAGGAAGGTCCAACGGAAGACCTCGATCCTCTACAGCAAAGACATCGGTTACATGATGATGCATACCGACATCGGCGCCGGCGCCTTCGTGGCCGAGGTCGGGTCGGGCTCAGGCTCCTTGACGACGGCCCTGGCTACGGTTGTGGGCGAGAGCGGGCGGGTCTACTCCTATGAACGCCGGCCCGAACACCAAGAGGTTGCCAAGAAGAACATCGAGAAGTACGGTTTGTCGAGCCGGGTGGAGTGGATCCTCCGGGATGTCGAAACCGAAGGCTTTGGGGATTACCCCTTTACGACGCTCTTCGTGGACGTTCCGGAACCCTGGAGTCTCGTCCCCCATGCCCGTCAGGCCCTTCAAAGCGGGGGGTTCTGGGTCTCTCTCTCGCCGAACTTCGAGCAGGTGAAGCAGACGGTTATGGCCCTCCAAGGGGACGGTTTCTTCGTCGAAAAGACCGTGGAGCTTCTGGAGAGGGAGATTCTTGTTCGGGAGTTCGGAGTTCGTCCCTCCGAAAGGATGATCTCCCATACGGGGTTTCTCACCTTGGCCCGTAGAGTGGAGAGAGGGTGATACGTAAAGCCTCTCCCTACGTTCTCTCGCTCCTTCTTCTTCTGCTGGCCTTTCCTCCCTTCTCCCTCTGGCCGCTGGCCTTCTTCGCCTTGGTTCCTCTTCTCCTCCAACCCCGGCTGAAGGCCTTTCCACTCCTCCTTTGGGGAGGGCTTCTCCACTGTGGACTCCTCTACTGGATCGTAGGGGTCCTCATCCGTCACGGAGGGATGCCCTGGTCTCTCTCAGTTCTGGCGGGGCTCCTCCTCTACCTCTACCTCTCCCTCTTCCTCCTCCCCCCCCTGTTGCTCTGGAATCCCCGCCGCCCTTGGCTTCTTCCCTTTCTCTTTCTTTTCTTCGAACTCCTGCAAGAGTATCTTCTCACAGGCTTTCCCTGGGCCATTCTGGCGGATTCCCAAGCGAGCAACCCCTTTGTCCGCGGCTTATGGCCTCTGGTGGGAGTCCGAGGGGTCTCCTTCCTAATCGTGGCCGTCAACGTCGGCCTCGCCTTGGCGGTTCAGAAGAGGAGGCTTAGGCCGGCGGCGGTTCCCCTGGGCCTTTTCTTCCTCTGTTCCTTGCTCGTGTTTCTCCCCCTTCCCCGGCAGGGGAAGAGGGTAAGGGTCGGCGCGGTTCAAGGAAACGCCGCCATGGAGAAGGATTGGACCGGTGAGGACCTGATCCGGGAGTTCTCCTTCTATCGGGACGAGACCCGAAGGCTCTTCCGGGAGGGGGCAGATCTGGTCGTCTGGCCGGAGTTCTCCTTCCCCTTCTACCCCAGGTACCAATACTCTCTGACCGAGGCGGTCCAGAGCCTGGTCCCCGAAGGGGGAAGAGTCCTCGTCGCCGGGGGCAACGACCGTTGGGAAGGGCGAGACTACAACACCGCCTTCGTCTTCCACAGAGACCGTTGGGAGGGCTACTACAAGGTCCACCTGACCCCCTTCGGAGAGTACATCCCCTTTCGTTTCCTCTTCCCCTTCGCCAAGCGGATTGCCCATGTGGAGGGGGAGTTTACCCCCGGAAAGGTGGTCCGTCTCTTCTCGGCCGGAGGATTTTCCTTCGCAACGCCGATCTGTTACGAGGTGGTTTTCCCCTCTCTGGTGAGCCGCTTTTCGAGGCAAGGTCCGGGGATGATCGTCACCATCACCAACGACGGGTGGTTCGGAGCCACCTCCGGTCCCTACCAGCACTTGGGGATAGCGAGGATCCGTGCCATGGAGGCCTCTCTTCCGCTGATCAGGGCGGCGACCACCGGAGTGAGCGTCCTCTACTCTGCCCGGGGGAAGGAGATCGCCCGTGTCGGCTACAACCAGCGGGGAACCCTTCGGGGCGAGGTGGCTCTCTCCGGGGGAATCTCCCCCTACCACCGGTATTTCTCTCTCTGGGAGGGCTTTTGGGCCCTGGCGGGGATCCTCTCCCTCCTTCTCTCTCTGAGAGCTTCTCGAAGGAGCGATAAAGGATGAGGTACGGAGCGGAACTCTTTCTGGACAAGGTAGAGAAGGGCGAGATCCTGCGGCCGGCGGCCCTGTTAACCCACCAGGCCGCCTTGGTAGAGGATCGAATGACGACCCTCGAGGGTTTTCTCCGGAAAGGAGTCTCCCTGAAGCGGGTCTTTTTCCCCCAACACGGCTTCTTTCAGGAGAAACAGGACAACATGAAGGAGTCTTCCAGCTTTTTTTGGAAGGGGATTCCCTTTACCTCCCTCTACGGGGAACGGTTTGCTCCCGCTCCAGAGGAGTTGGAAGGAGTCGAGGTACTCTACTACGATCTTCAGGATGTGGGCACTCGGATCTATACCTTCATCAGCACCCTCTTCCTCCTCATGGAGAGCCTCTCGGGCCGGGGAATCGAACTGGTCATCCTGGATAGGCCCGACCCCCTCGGCGGGGTCGAAGTAGAGGGGAATCTGGTTGGGAAGGAGTTTCTCTCCTTCGTCGGAATCGATTCGCTCCCCATGCGCTATGCCCTGACACCAGGGGAGCTGGCCCGGCTCTTCCTCAAACGTCACCGGTGGGACCTGGAGCTTCGGGTGGAGAGGGTTCAAGGGTGGAGCCGAGGGGTTCTCTTCGGTGAGACAGGGCGGTTCTGGATCCCTCCCTCTCCGAACATGCCCTCTCCGGAAGCGGCCTTGGTCTACCCAGGGGCAGTCCTGCTGGAAGGGACTAACCTCTCGGAAGGAAGGGGAACGACAAGACCTTTCGAAATCTGCGGGGCGCCCTATCTGGACGCAGATCTATGCGCGATGGAGATGAACGGTCTGGCCCTTCCGGGAGTCCATTTCCTTCCCTACCGCTTCACCCCCACCTTCAACAAGGGGTGTGGAGAGAGCGTCCAGGGAGTCTTCTGGAGGGTGACGGATCCGAAGCTCTTCCGTCCCTATAGGACAGGCCTGGCCCTGATTCGAACCCTGCGCGGCCTGGCCCCCGAAAGTTTCCGTTGGGCCCTTCCACCCTACGAGTACGAGAAAGAGAGGCTTCCCATCGATATCTTAACTGGAGGTGTGGAAGGCCGACTCTTCATGGAGGGGGGGGAAGGGATGGAAGAGCTCATGGAGGCGGACGAGAGACTCTTTCGCGAAGAGAGGGCGGAGTGCCTCCTCTACCCCGAGGCGTGAAGGGTGACCCTCTAAACCCTTTGGCCGAGGATACGGGCGGGGAGGAAGAGGATCGCCTTGAGGAGGGCGAAGAGGGCGTCCAGGGTGATACCGAGCAGGCGGAAGGGGATGGAGAGGATCAGGAAGAAGGGGTAGAGGATCAAGGCCATCAGTGCCAAGGGCCAGGAGAAGATGAAGAGGAGTATCCACAGGATCAATGTCATCATGGTTTCACCTGAAGAGAGATACGAGAGATGAGGGAAAAAGTTCCTTCCTTTGATTTTTTCGCATCCCCTTTCCAGAGGGTGGCAACTTGCAGGTAAAGGAGTGGCGCTTCCTCGACTACGGGACTCTGGTGGAGCCGGCTCAGGGAGTCTTGGTCTTGGATGTGGGGCGTCTGCTTGTCCCGGGGGTTCTCGACCACCATCAGGAGGACGGAGAGGCGGAGTGCGCGGCCTCGCTGGTGGTCTCGCACCCCACCCTTGTTCTCGACCACCTTCGGGGCAGGGAGGAGGTGACGCTGGTGACCCATAAGAGCCCGGACTTTGACGCCGTGGCGGCCTCCTACTTGAGTCTCCGGCTTCTCGAAGAGGGGAAGGTCACCTTGGGGATGAGGAAGTTGGGAGGGTACGCGAAGATCGTCGATTCCGCCTCTCTCCCCCGGACTGTCTCCCTCGTGGACACCCCCTATACACACCTCTACGCCGCGTTTCAGACAATTCCTCCCCCATCTCTTCCGGGAGAGAGCCGGGAGGCTCGGGCCCAAAGGGTAGGGGAGAGGCGGATGAAGGTTGGTTTTGAGATGATGTCCAAGTGGGAGAAGGCGGCGGAGACGGGGGAGGAGCTTCTGGAAAACCCCAACCTCTTTCGGGGGGACCGGGATTTTGAAAAGAGCGGAAAGATCGTTCAGGAGGATTATCTTTCCTACAGTGAAGATTGCCGTCGGGCGAGGAAGGGGCGAACCCTACTCTCCACCATCGACGGCAATGGACTCCTGCCTGTGGATTGGTTGATGGTCCTGCGTCCGCGGTCATTTCTCTTGAAAGAGTGGGCCCGAAGGGATTTCACCGGGTCTCCCTCGGGAAACGGGTTCTCCCTGATCATCAGCTCTCTCTACGAAGGAAACTTCATGATCGCCACCTCCCCGGATTCGGGAACCCACCTTCGGGGCCTGGGAACTCTGCTCAACAGGAGGGAGGAGGAGAGGCGCCGAAGGGAGGGAGCGCCTCTGCTGGAGTGGTACGATGGGAACTCCCCCTTCTTCCGTTACAGGATCGTCGCCAACCCTAAGGGGGGGACTCTTCTCTCTCCTGAGGAGGTTTTTCAAACGTTTCAGGAGTACATTTCTTCGTTAGGACCGATACACACTTGAAAAGAATCTTCTTTTCGGATAAGATAGGACACGCTAAGATAGACAACAGAAGGTTGGCCTCCCTTGACAGGAGTTCGATTTTTGAGTATGCTATAGTTCACTTTTTTTTAGGAGTTCAGGAATGAAGACGTATATACCCAAGCAGAACGAGATTGACAGGAAGTGGTGGGTCGTTGACGCCGATGGACAGAACCTTGGGCGCATGGCTACCCGCATCGCTATGATCCTTCGCGGTAAGCATAAGCCCCAGTATGTCCCCTACCTGGACACCGGGGACTTCGTTGTCGTCGTTAACGCCGACAAGGTTGCCGCTACCGGCTCTAAGGAAGAGAAGAAGGTGTATTACCGCCACTCCGGCTACCCCGGTGGAATCTATCAACGGACTCTCGGGGAGTTGAGACAAGAGAAACCCGAAAAGATCTTGATGCTGGCCGTCAGGGGAATGTTGCCTAAGAACACCATGGGCAGAAAACTTCTGACCAAGCTCAAAATCTACAAGGGAAGCACTCATCCCCATGAGGCTCAGAATCCCGAGACTCTGACCATCGAGGAGGAATAAGGTGATTCAATACTACGGCACAGGAAGAAGAAAAACTTCCATAGCTCGGGTCTATCTGCGTCCCGGCAACGGTAAAATCGATGTGGTCGTCAACCATAAGCGTCGCGAGCTGGACGCCTACTTTACACTGGAGTACTGGAAGAGCGTCATCAAGAAGCCCCTCCTTACAACCGAGACAGTGGACAAATTCGATGCCATCGTCTTTCTGACCGGAGGCGGTATCTCCGCTCAGGCCGACGCCGTCCGTCTCGGCCTCGCCCGGGCTTTGCAGAGCTACAACCCCGAACTTCGGGAGGCTCTCAAGAAAGAAGGGATGCTGAGCCGGGACTCCCGAGAGAAAGAGAGAAGGAAGTACGGTCTGCATAAGGCCCGTAAGGCGCCGCAGTACCACAAGCGTTAAGGAGAGGAGGAGAGCGTGGTAGAAGTCGTTATGAAGGATCTTCTGGAGGCTGGAGTCCATTTCGGACATCAGACAAACCGTTGGAATCCCAAGATGAAGAAGTACATCTACGGGAAACGCAACGGCATCTATATCATAGATCTCATCAAGACTCAGGAGAAGCTTTCCGGGGCACTGACCTTCATCGAAGAGCAGGTGACCAACGGGGCCATCCCCTTGATGGTGAGCACCAAGCGACAGGCCCAGGACATTATCGAAGAGGAGTGCCGCAAGGCCGGAACCTTCTACGTGAACGTCCGCTGGCTCGGTGGTCTTTTGACCAACTTCAAGACCATCAAGACCAGCATCGCCAAGCTGAAACTCTTTGAAACCATGAAGGCCGACGGTCGATGGGAGCAACTGAACAAGAAAGACCAGAGCCGTTACGAGAAGGTCTACAGGAAGCTCTATAAAAACCTGAACGGCGTCAAGGAGATGGAGAACCCTCCCACCCTCCTGATCGTTATCGACTCCGAGAGGGAGAACATCGCCGTTCTCGAGGCCCAGAAGAAGAACATTCCCATCGTGGCCGTGGTGGATACCAACGGAGACCCTGAACAGGTTGGACACCCCGTTCCCGGGAACGATGACGCCATCCGCTCCATCAAGCTTTTCGCCTCCAAATTTACCGAGGCGATCGCCGAGGGGATGAAGAAACGTGCCCAGAAAGAGACCCAGGTCATGGCTGCGGCTCAGGCCGAGGCCGAGGCTCCCGTCGTCGAGGCCCAGGCAGTGGTAGCCGAAAACGAGGTGAAATGAGATGAGCGTATCGATCGAAAAGATAAGAGAACTCCGGGAGAAGACCGGAATCGGAATCACCGAGTGTAAATCCGCCCTGGAAGAGGTGGGCGGGGATATGGAGAAGGCTCTGGACCTTCTGAAAAAGAAGGGTTTGGCCAAGGCCGCAAAGAAATCTGGCCGTGAGACTTCCCAGGGCAGAGTCGGTGGGTATATCCACTTCAACGGCTCCGTCGGCGTCATGCTTGAGCTCTCCTGCGAAACCGACTTCGTCGCGAAAAACGAGAAGTTCTGCGAGCTCCTTGAGAACATTGCGATGCACATCGCCATTGCCGCGCCCCAGTACGTCACCCCTGAAGAGGTTCCCCCTGAGGTCGTCGAGAGGGAGAAGAACATTTACAGGGAGCAGCTTCTCGAACAGGGAAAGCCTGCCGATAAGATTGATAGAATCCTGGAAGGAAAACTCAACAGTTTCTACGAAGAGATCTGCCTCAACGAGCAACTCTTCAGAGACACAAAGGTCAAGATCAAGGAAATGATCGCCGAGCACATCCATGAGCTGGGTGAGAACATCCGGGTGAAGCGTTTCGTCCGCTATCAGCTCGGAGAATAAATGGCTTCCGAACCGGTCTACAGGAGGATACTCCTCAAGCTTAGCGGGGAGATCCTCCTGGGAGACCAAACCTACGGTATCGAACCCAAACTCGTTCAAAGGATCGCCACAGAGATCCGTGAGGTGAAGGAGCTTGGCGTTCAAATCGCCATCGTTGTCGGCGGGGGAAACTTCTTCCGCGGCGTCAAGGGTCAGGCCATGGGGTTGGGGCGTGCGAGCGCCGACTACATGGGAATGCTGGCCACTCTTATGAACGGTCTTGCCCTTCAAGATGTCTTTGAGACTCAAGGACTCTACACGCGGCTGATCTCCGCCCTTGAGGTGAGACAGGTCGCAGAGCCTTTCATCCGCCGCCGTGCGGTTCGACATCTCGAGAAGGGGAGAGTCGTGATCTTCTCTGCAGGCACAGGGAACCCCTTCTTTACCACCGACACGGCCGCCTCCCTCAGGGCCGTGGAGATCGGCGCCGATGTTCTCCTGAAGGCGACCAAGGTCGATGGCGTCTACGACAAGGATCCTGCTCTCTTTCCAGACGCCGTCAAGTATCAGGAGCTGACCTATATGGATGTCCTCGAGCGTCAGCTGAGGGTCATGGACGCAACGGCCGTCTCCCTCTGTATGGACAACAAACTCCCTGTCAAGGTCTTCTCCATCAAAGAGTACGGGAACCTGAAACGGGTTGTTCTTGGCGAATCCATCGGAACCCAGGTCCGGGACTGACCGTTTCGAAGAGAACTCCGTACCTTCTCCTCTTCTCTAACACGATGTTCTGAGCGGCCGAACCCTCTTGGAAATCTCCCTTTGGGGGAGTACTTTCCACTGAAGGCGGCTCAGGAAACTTTTCGGAACAGCAATTAACCGATGGTGCTCTCTCCAGAAGAGGAGTAACCCTTTCCTCTCAAGGAGCATCCAACCCGCAAGAGAACCGGGAACTACAAAATTCCGTACCGAGAATTCAATAATTTGAACACCAGAGGGTCTCCTCCTCTCGCCATGCCTTTCACAAGGGGCTCGCGGGTTTGGTGCAGTTCTTGCTATGAGGTTATTAACCTCTAATCCTCCTTATAATCAAACTACCGTATAGGAGGTATTTCGGATGAAAAATATCCGAAAGCTCGTAATTTTCCTCGTGGCCTTCGCCGCCATCGGCGGCTTGATCATGGCCCAGGGCGTTAACGCGAAGTTGGAAGGTGTCGTCACCGACACCGAGGGCGGCCCGCTGCCCGGCGTTACCGTCATCGCTTCAAGCCCCACCATGGTGGGCACCGCTTCCACCGTTACCGATGAGAACGGGAAATACC
>ERZ1645187.285-NODE-285-length-48965-cov-39.425312_pt1 | contig 48965 bp, 44 predicted proteins | sample MGYA00575352_ERZ1645187 | MGnify/ENA primary metagenome ERZ1645187 (study PRJEB40837, sample SAMN11349314) | freshwater sediment metagenome | isolation source: river sediment | host: Sediment | place: India: Wazaribad , New Delhi | collected 2017-02-21 ... | reverse complement strand
CTGATCCCGTTCCTGGAGCACGACGACGCCAACCGCGCGCTGATGGGCGCCAACATGCAGCGCCAGGCGGTGCCGCTGATCACCAGCGACAGCCCGCTGGTCGGCACCGGCATGGAGCTGCGGGCCGCGGTCGACGCCGGCGACGTGCTGGTCGCCGAGAAGCCCGGTGTGGTCAAGCAGGTCTCCGCCGACGCCATCGACACGATGAACGACGACGGCACCTACCAGACCTACCGGCTGGCCAAGTTCAAGCGCTCCAACCAGGGCACCTGCATCAACCAGCGCCCGCTGGTCGTCGAGGGTGACCGGGTCGAGCGCGGTACGCCGATCGCCGACGGTCCGTGCACCGACAACGCCGAGATGGCGCTGGGCACCAACTTGCTGGTGGCGTTCATGCCGTGGCAGGGCCACAACTACGAGGACGCGATCATCCTCTCCCAGCGCCTGGTGCAGGAGGACGTCCTCACCTCGATCCACATCGAGGAGCACGAGGTCGACGCCCGCGACACCAAGCTCGGCCCCGAGGAGATCACCCGGGACATCCCGAACATCTCCGAGGAGGGCCTGGCCGACCTCGACGAGCGCGGCATCATCCGGATCGGCGCGGAGGTCACCACCGGCGACATCCTGGTCGGCAAGGTCACGCCCAAGGGCGAGACCGAGCTGACCCCGGAGGAGCGGCTGCTGCGCGCGATCTTCGGTGAGAAGGCGCGCGAGGTTCGCGACACCTCGATGAAGGTGCCGCACGGCGAGTCCGGCACGGTCATCGGCGTCCGGGTCTTCGACCGCGAGGATGGCGACGAGCTGCCCCCGGGCGTCAACCAGCTGGTCCGGGTCTACGTGGCGCAGAAGCGCAAGATCTCGGTGGGCGACAAGCTCGCCGGCCGGCACGGCAACAAGGGCGTGATCGCCAAGATCCTGCCGATCGAGGACATGCCGTTCATGGAGGACGGCACCCCGGTCGACGTGGTGCTCAACCCGCTGGGTGTGCCGCGACGGATGAACATCGGTCAGATCCTTGAGCTGCACCTGGGCTGGCTGGCCAAGCAGGGCTGGGACCTGGACCTGCACGCGGACGAGGCCGACGACCACTGGAAGGACCGCCTGATCGCGATCCACGCCGACAAGGCCGAGGCGAACACCAAGGTCGCCACCCCGGTCTTCGACGGTGCCCGGGAGGACGAGATCACCGGCCTGCTCGGTGCCACGCTGCCCAACCGGGACGGCGTACGGATGATCGACGAGACCGGCAAGGCCAACCTGTTCGACGGCCGCTCCGGCGAGCCGTTCCCCGAGCCGGTCTCGGTCGGCTACATGTACATCCTCAAGCTGCACCACCTCGTGGACGACAAGATCCACGCGCGCAGCACCGGCCCCTACTCGATGATCACCCAGCAGCCGCTGGGCGGTAAGGCGCAGTTCGGCGGCCAGCGCTTCGGCGAGATGGAGGTCTGGGCGATGGAGGCGTACGGCGCCGCCTACGCCCTGCAGGAGCTGCTGACGATCAAGTCCGACGATGTGCCGGGCCGGGTCAAGGTGTACGAGGCGATCGTCAAGGGCGAGAACATCCCCGACTCGGGTATCCCGGAGTCGTTCAAGGTGCTCGTCAAGGAGATGCAGTCGCTGTGCCTGAACGTGGAGGTTCTCTCCCAGGACGGCAAGCCGATCGAGATGAAGGACGCCGAGGAAGACGTCTTCCGGGCGGCCGAGGAGCTCGGCATCGACCTGTCTCGTCGCGAGCCCAGCTCGGTCGAAGAAGTCTGAGTCACCGTGGTGGGCCGGCTCCCGGCCCACCACGCCCTCAGTCCCGTCTTGACTCACAGAACTAACGAAGGATTGAAGCAGACGTGCTAGACGTGAACTTCTTCGACCAGCTGAAGATCGGCCTGGCCACCGCGGAGGAAATCCGCACCTGGAGCCACGGCGAGGTCAAGAAGCCGGAGACCATCAACTACCGCACCCTCAAGCCCGAGCGCGACGGACTCTTCTGCGAGAAGATCTTCGGTCCGACCCGGGACTGGGAGTGCTACTGCGGCAAGTACAAGCGGGTCCGGTTCAAGGGCATCATCTGTGAGCGGTGTGGGGTCGAGGTCACCCGCTCCAAGGTGCGCCGCGAGCGGATGGGCCACATCGAGCTCGCCGCCCCCGTGACCCACATCTGGTACTTCAAGGGCGTCCCCTCGCGCCTGGGCTACCTGCTCGACCTGGCGCCGAAGGACCTGGAGAAGGTCATCTACTTCGCCGCCTACATGATCACCTCGGTCGACGAGGACGCCCGGCACCAGGACCTCTCCAGCCTGGAGAACAAGGTCGGTCTGGAGCGCGAGCGGCTGGAGAAGCGCCGCGACTCGATGATCGACGACCGGGCCAAGAAGCTCGAGGAGGACCTGGCCGCCCTCGAGGCCGAGGGTGCCAAGGCCGACCAGCGGCGCAAGGTCAAGGACGGCGCCGAGCGCGAGATGGCCGCCATCCGCAAGCGCTCCGAGCTCGAGCTGGCCCGCCTGGAGGAGGTCTGGAGCACCTTCAAGGCGCTCAAGGTCCAGGACCTGCTCGGCGACGAGATCCTGTACCGGGAGATGAAGTCCTGGTTCGGCAAGTACTTCGAGGGCCACATGGGCGCCACGGCGATCCAGAAGCGGCTCCAGGACTTCGACATCGAGGCCGAGGTCGAGTCGCTGCGCGAGACCATCGCCACCGGCAAGGGTCAGCGCAAGGTCCGCGCCCTGAAGCGGCTCAAGGTGGTCGACGCCTTCCGCAAGACCGGCAACCAGCCGATCGGCATGGTGCTGGACGCCGTACCGGTGATCCCGCCGGACCTGCGCCCGATGGTGCAGCTGGACGGTGGTCGGTTCGCGACCTCCGACCTCAACGACCTGTACCGCCGCGTGATCAACCGGAACAACCGGCTCAAGCGGCTCCTGGACCTCGGTGCCCCCGAGATCATCGTCAACAACGAGAAGCGGATGCTGCAGGAGGCCGTCGACTCGCTGTTCGACAACGGCCGTCGCGGCCGTCCGGTCACCGGCCCGGGCAACCGCCCGCTGAAGTCGCTCTCGGACATGCTCAAGGGGAAGCAGGGTCGGTTCCGGCAGAACCTGCTGGGCAAGCGCGTGGACTACTCGGGCCGTTCGGTCATCGTGTCCGGTCCGCAGCTGAAGCTGCACCAGTGCGGCCTGCCCAAGCAGATGGCGCTGGAGCTGTTCAAGCCGTTCGTGATGAAGCGCCTGGTCGACCTGTCGCACGCGCAGAACATCAAGTCCGCCAAGCGGATGGTCGAGCGCGCCCGCCCCGTGGTCTGGGACGTCCTGGAAGAGGTCATCACCGAGCACCCGGTGCTGCTCAACCGGGCACCCACGCTGCACCGCCTCGGCATCCAGGCCTTCGAGCCGCAGCTGATTGAGGGCAAGGCCATCCAGATCCACCCGTTGGTCTGCACCGCGTTCAACGCGGACTTCGACGGTGACCAGATGGCGGTGCACCTGCCGCTGTCGGCCGAGGCCCAGGCCGAGGCCCGGATCCTGATGCTGTCGACCAACAACATCCTCAAGCCCTCGGACGGCCGCCCGGTCACCATGCCCACCCAGGACATGATCATCGGTCTGTTCTTCCTCACCACCGACCGCGACGGCGAGCCCGGCGAGGGTCGGGTCTTCTCCTCGCAGGCCGAGGCGATCATGGCCTACGACCGCCACGAGATCAGCCTGCAGAGCAAGGTCAGGATCCGGCTCACCGACGCGGTGGCGCCGCTGGAGACCGAGGAGTCGGGCGAGTCGGCTGACTCTTCAGGGCCGCTGCTGCTGGAGACCACCCTGGGCCGCACCCTGTTCAACGACGCGCTGCCGGCCGACTACCCCTTCGTGAACTACGAGGTGGGCAAGCGGGCGCTCGGCGCGATCGTGAACGACCTGGCCGAGCGCTACACCAAGGTCGAGGTCGCGGCGTCGCTGGACGCGTTGAAGGACGCCGGCTTCCACTGGGCCACCCGCTCGGGCGTCACCGTCTCGATCGACGACGTGACCACCCCGCCGGAGAAGACCCAGATCCTCTCGGGCTACGAGGTCCAGGCCGACAAGGTGCAGAAGCAGTTCGAGCTGGGCCTGGTCACCGACGAGGAGCGCCGCCAGGAGCTCATCGAGATCTGGACCCAGGCCTCCAACGAGGTCGCCAAGGCCATGGAGGCCACCTTCGACCGCACCAACCCGATCTACATGATGGTCGACTCGGGTGCGTCCGGAAACATGATGCAGATCCGTCAGGTCGCCGCAATGCGTGGCCTGGTGGCCAACCCGAAGGGCGAGATCATCCCGCGCCCGATCAAGGCCAACTTCCGCGAGGGCCTGTCGGTGCTGGAGTACTTCATCGCCACCCACGGTGCCCGCAAGGGCCTGGCCGACACCGCGCTGCGGACCGCCGACTCGGGCTACCTGACCCGTCGTCTGGTCGACGTCTCCCAGGACGTGATCATCCGCGAGGAGGACTGCGGCACCGAGCGTGGCCTGCCCAAGCAGATCGGCGAGCGCCGTGAAGATGGGACGCTGGTCAAGCACGAGAACGCCGAGACCGCGGCGTACGCCCGGTCCTCGGCGACCGACGTGCTGCACCCCGAGACCGGGGAGGTGCTCGCCGTCGCCGGTGAGGACCTGGGCGACGTCAAGATCGGCGAGCTGGTCGCGGCCGGCATCGAGTCGGTCAAGGTCCGCTCCGTGCTGACCTGCGACGCCAAGACCGGCACCTGCGCCAAGTGCTACGGCCGCTCTCTGGCCACCGGCAAGCTGGTCGACATCGGTGAGGCGGTCGGCATCATCGCGGCCCAGTCCATCGGTGAGCCCGGCACGCAGCTGACGATGCGGACCTTCCACACCGGTGGTGTGGCCGCCGCGGACGACATCACGCAGGGCCTGCCCCGCGTGGTGGAGCTCTTCGAGGCCCGCCAGCCCAAGGGCCTCTCGCCGATCTCCGAGGCCGCCGGCCGGGTCGAGATCGAGGAGACCGACAAGGCGCGCAAGGTCATCATCACCCCCGACGACGGCTCGGAACCGGTCGAGTACCCGGTCTCCAAGCGCTCGCGTCTGTCGGTGGCCGACGGCCAGCACATCGAGGTGGGCCAGCAGCTCACGGTCGGTACCCCGGACCCGAAGGAGGTGCTGCGCATCCTGGGCATCCGGCGCGCGCAGCAGCACCTGGTGGACGAGGTGCAGGCGGTGTACCGCAGCCAGGGTGTGTCGATCCACGACAAGCACATCGAGATCATCGTCCGGCAGATGCTGCGCCGGGTGACCGTGATCGAGTCCGGTGACACCAACCTGCTGCCGTCGGACCTGGTCGACCGGGCCCGGTTCGAGGAGGAGAACCGTCGCGTCGTCTCCGAGGGCGGCACGCCGGCCTCGGGTCGCGCCGAGCTGATGGGCATCACCAAGGCGTCGCTGGCCACCGAGTCGTGGCTCTCGGCGGCCTCCTTCCAGGAGACCACCCGGGTGCTCACCGACGCGGCGATCCACGGCCGTTCGGACTCGCTGCTGGGTCTGAAGGAGAACGTGATCATCGGCAAGCTGATCCCGGCCGGTACCGGTCTGGAGCGGTACCGCAACATCCGGGTCGAGCCGACCGAGGAGGCTCGGGCTGCGGCGTACTCGGTCACCGGGTACGACAGCTACGACTACGACTTCGGTGGCACGGGTCAGGCCGTGGCGCTGGACGACTTCGACTTCGGGTCGTACCAGAACTGAGCAGGCGGGTGCCCGAGCCGATCCCTGCCCACGCCGACGTACTCGTCGTGGGCGCGGGACCGGCCGGGTCCGCCGCTGCGGCCTGGTCGGCCCGGGCCGGCCTGGAGACCGTGCTGGTGGACGCGGCCGTCTTCCCGCGGGACAAGACCTGTGGCGACGGGCTGACCCCGCGCGCCATCGGGGAGCTGCAGCGCCTCGGACTCGAGGACTGGCTGCGCGCGCACACGGTCAACCAGGGGCTGCGGGCGCACGGATTCGGCCAGACCCTGCACCTGCCGTGGACCGCGGGCGGCTCCAGCCTGCCCGACTGGGGCTCGGCCGTGCCGCGCACCGAGCTGGACGACCACCTGCGCACCGTGGCCCGGAAGTCCGGTGCGATCGCCGTGGACGGAACCCGGGCGCTGGACGTGGTGATGGACCGCGACCGGGTCACCGGGGTGGTGGTGCAGCGCGGGGCCGAGCGGGTCGAGATCGGCTGTCGCTGGCTGGTCGTCGCCGACGGCGTGCGGTCCCCGCTGGGCAAGGTCCTGGGCCGGGAGTGGCACCGCGACACCGTGTACGGCGTGGCCGGGCGCTCCTACATCGCCTCGGCGAGGTCGGAGGACCCGTGGATCTCCTCTCACCTGGAGCTGCGGGACGAGGCGGGCAAGGTGCTCTCGGGCTACGGCTGGATCTTCCCGCTGGGCACCGGCGAGGTGAACCTGGGCGTCGGGGCGCTGGCCACCGCGAAGCGGCCGGGGAACATCGCCGTCAAGCCGCTGATGCGGTTCTACGCCGAGCAGCGGCGCGAGGAGTTCGAGCTGTCGGGGTCGCTGCGCGCCGAGGCGTCGGCCCTGCTGCCGATGGGTGGCGCGGTGAGCAATGTCGCCGGGCGCAACTGGGCGCTGATCGGTGACGCGGCCGCGTGCGTCAACCCGCTCAACGGGGAGGGCATCGACTACGGCCTGGAGACCGGCCGGCTGCTCGCCGAGATGCTGGCCTCGGGAATCGGCAGCGGCGCCGGCAGCGAGGTCGACCTGGCCCAGGCGTGGCCGGCGCTGCTGCAGGAGCACTACGGGGAGGCGTTCTCGATCGCGCGCCGGCTGGCCGGCATCGCCTGCGCGCCCAAGGTGGTCGCCACCCTGGGGCCGCCCGGGATGCGCTCGGACTGGCTGATGACGCTGGCGCTGCGCTGGATGGGCAACCTGGTCACCGACGAGGACCGGGACCGGGCCGCCCGGGTGTGGCGGTGGGCGGGTCGGCGTTCGGTCGCCCGGGACGCCCGGCCGCCGTTCTGCTGATGTTGTGCCCCTCCCGTCCCGCCCGCCGGCGTTAGGCTCCGGGGGTGGAGGAGGGCTGGTACCGCACGGCGCTCACGCTGGGTCGGGTCGCGATGCGGCTGCTCGACGTCCAGGTGCAGGTGAGCGGCGAGGAGAACATCCCCGCTCACGGGCCGGTGATCCTGGCCGCGACCCACGTCTCGTACGCCGACTCGCTGCCGATCGCCCTGGCGGCCCGCCGCCGGGGGCGCTACGCGAGGTTCCTGACCCGGCACGACGTGTGGCAGACCCGGGGCCTGCACGGCCCGATGACCCGGATGCGGCACGTGCCGGTGGATCGGCAGGCGCCGGCGGCGGCGTACCTGCGGGCGCGGCGGCTGCTGCACGAGGGCGAGGCGGTGGCCACCTTCCCCGAGGCGGGCATCTCCTACTCCTTCACGGTGCGGGCGCTGATGCGGGGCACCGCGGCTATGGCCCAGGAGACCGGCGCGGTGGTGGTGCCGACCGCGCTGTGGGGGATCCAGCGGATCTACACGGTGGGCCGACCGGTCGACGGCGTCGAGCCGCCGCCGGACTGGACCCGCGGCCGCCGGGTCGACGTCGCGTTCGGGGAGCCCACCACGGTGGGCCCGGGGGAGGATCTCACCGCCTGGACCACCAAGCTGGGCGTGACGCTGACCCAGATGCTCGAGGGGTTGCAGACCCTGGAGCACCATCGGCCGCGGCCGGGCGAGTACGCCCCGTGGTACCCGGCCCACCTGGGCGGGCACGCCCCGGACCGGCTGGAGGCGCTCGGGCTCGACGAGACCCCGGCCGCCGCCGTCGGCCCTACCTGGGGGCCGGCAACCGCGGTGCCGCCCGACGCCTCCGCCTGAACTCCAGGGCCGTGGTGATCGGGTCCACCACCCACAGCAGCCGACCGGCCAGCGGCGGCCAGGCCAGTCCGAGCGCCAGCGCCACCGCCAGGGTGACGGTGATCGCGACGGAAGCCCAGCCGTCCCCGGGCATCCAGTCGTCGTACCCCTGGACCATGGCCCAGCGCAGCACGAAGCCGTGCAGCAGGTAGACCCCCATCGTGTAGTAGCCGGCCTTGGTGAAGCGGCCGCGGCGCCGGGGCACCAGGCTGAGCAGGGCCAGGGTGCCGGCGAGTCCGATGCCGAGCAAGCGCAGCCGGATCCAGACCCCGTCGCCGAAGGTGGCGCCCAGCTCGTCGTACGGCGCGCGGTAGTAGAGCCACTGGGTGCCCCAGTGGTCGTCGGTGTGGCCGGCCAGCCACCAGATCCAGGCCAGCACCGCCAGCCCGAGCAGCCCGGTCCCGCGCGCCTGCGCCGCGGCCAGCGCCGCCCGGGGCAGGTGCAGCCCGATGACGAAGAACGGCAGCAGGCCCAGGGCCCGGTTCAGGTCGAAGAGCTCCAGGTTCACGCTGCCGGCCAGCAGGCTGACCACCACTGAGGCCGGGACCATCGCCCAGTGGAGCTTGAGCACCGGGGTGGCCAGCCGCCAGATCACCAGCACGATCAGGTACCACATCGGCCAGTGCGGGTTGAGCCACAGCGGCTGGAGCACCTCGATGCTGCTGACCTCGCCGATCAGCACCCGGAAGTTGGCCATCAGCCACTCGAAGAGCACGTACGGCACCACCAGCGTGTAGACCAGCGCGGTGAGGTGGCGGCGGTTCCACGCGAAGCTGCGCGACAGGTACCCGGTCAGCACCACGAAGGCCGGGATGTGGAAGTAGTAGATGAAGTCGTAGAGCTGCGAGCGCAGGTCCCCGGCCGGCAGCAGGATCACCGCATGCCCCACCACCACGACGACGATCAGGACCGTCTTGGCGTTGTCCAGCCACGGATCGCGGCGCTTGGGCATCGCTCCAGATTAGTGGCCCGGCAAGTGCCCGGCGAGTGACCCTGGTGTGACCTGATCCGGGCGGCGGGTGGGCACTAGGTTGGGTCCATGAGCGACCCCAGCAGCCTGCCGCGGTACCAGCGGGTCGCCGCGTACGCCGTGATCCGGCGCCTGGTCGGCTCCGGTCCGGGCGAGGCCGGCGTCGAGGAGATCCTGCTCAGCCGACTCTCGGAGCGGATCTCCATGCACGAGCTGTGGACCCTGCCGGGCGGGGGGCTGGACCACGGGGAGGATCCGGGCGACGCCGTGGTCCGGGAGGTCTACGAGGAGACCGGCCTGGAGGCCGTGGTCAGCGAGAGCGCCCGGGTGTACTCCGCGCACCTGCCCGGGGTGCGCCGCGAGGGCCGGGTGGTCAACGCCCACGCGATCCGGATCGTCTACGAGGGCTGGGTGCCGCTGGACTCCCCGGCGCCGCGGGTGCTGGAGGTCGACGGCTCCACCGTGGAGGCCGCGTGGCAGCCGGTGGCCGACGTACTCTCCGGGGCGTTGCCGGTGGTGCCCATGGTGACCGAGGCGCTGGCCGACCACCAGCCGCTGCGGCGGCAGCGCCTGGCGGCGTACGCCCTGGTACGCCGCGTGGGCCCGGCCGGCCCGGAGGTGCTGCTGACCCGGATCTCCACCCACGGCTTCCACTCCGGCGCCTGGACCCTGCCCGGGGGCGGGGTCGACCACGGTGAGTCGCCCGCGGTGGCGCTGGCCCGTGAGGTCGCCGAGGAGTGCGGGGTGCCGTGCGAGGTCGGGGCCCTGCTCGACGTGCACGACCTGCACTTCTCCGGCACCGGGCCCAGCGGCCGGTTCGAGGACTTCCACGGCGTCCACCTGATCTACGCCGCCACGGTGCCCGATGGCGCCGAGCCGCGGGTGGTGGAGGTCGGCGGCACCACCGACGCGGTGGCGTTCGTGCCGCTGACCCAGATCGAGCACGGTGAGGTGCAGGTGCTCGACCTGGTGCACCACGCCGTGGCCGTGGGGGGAGAGTCATGAGCGAGCAGCGCGAGACCATCTTCACCTACGCCGCGCCGGCGTTGAAGTTCGGCCGCGGGGCCTCCGCGGAGCTGGCGCACGCCCTGAAGCAGTACGGCGCCCGAAGGGTGCTGCTGGTCACCGATCCCGGGGTCGCGGCCACCGGGCACCCGGCCCGGATCGCGGAGGAGCTCACCGCGGCCGGGCTGACGGTGGTCACCTTTGACGGGGTCCACGTGGAGCCCACGGACGACTCGATGACCGAGGCCATCGAGTTCGCGCGCGACGCCGGGCCCTTCGACGTGGTGCTGGCGGTGGGCGGTGGCTCGGCGATCGACACCGCCAAGGCGGTCAACCTGCTCACCACCAACGACGGCGAGTTGATGGACTACCTCAACGCCCCGATCGGGAGGGCGCAGGCGCCCAGCAGGCCGCTGCTGCCGCTGGTCGCCGTGCCGACCACCACCGGCACCGGGTCGGAGTCCACCACCATCTGCGTGCTCGACGTGCTCTCGCTGCACGTCAAGACCGGGATCTCGCACCCGGCGCTGCGCCCCACCCTGGCCGTGGTGGACCCCGACCTGACCATGAGCCAGCCGGCCGGGGTGACCGCGGCGGCCGGGATGGACATCCTCTGCCACGCCCTGGAGAGCTGGACCGCGCGCTGGTACGCCGGCTACCCGGCCAAGACGCCCGAGCAGCGGGTGCCCTACTGCGGGGCCAACCCGATCGCGGACCTGTGGGCCACCCAGGCGCTGAGCCTGCTCGCCGGCTCGTTCCGGGCCGCGGTGCGCGACGGCGACGACGAGCAGGCGCGCGAGCAGATGGCGCTGGCCGCCACCTTCGCCGGGCTGGGCTTCGGCAACGCCGGGGTGCACATCCCGCACGCCTGCGCCTACCCGATCGCCGGGCGGGTGCGCGACTTCCACCCCAAGGGCTACCCGGGCACCGAGCCGATCGTGCCGCACGGGATGGCCGTGTCGCTGACCGCGCCCGAGGCCTTCGCCTTCACCTTCTCCGCCGACCCGCAGCGGCACCTGGCCGCGGCGCGGCTGCTGGACCCCGACTGCGTCGAGACCGGCCCCGAGGCGCTGCCCGCCGTGCTGCGGGCGCTCATGCGCGACATCGGCATCCCGAACGGGCTGGCCGCCGTGGGCTACGGCGAGGCCGACCTGGACGACCTGGTGGCCGGGGCGCTGGCCCAGCAGCGGCTGCTGGCCACCGCGCCGCTGCCGGTGCGCGACGAGGACCTGGCGCGGGTGCTGCGCGGGTCGCTGGACCTGTGGTGAATTGAGTCCCGTTGACTGCCCAGGTGAGCCGGTGGTGGTGAGGCAGCCGTGAGCGACCTCGTCGCGGCGCTGCGGCGCGCCGGGATCACCGACCTGTCCGACGCGGGGGTAACGCGGGCGGCGTACTCCTCGGACGCCTCGCTCTACCGGGTGGTGCCCCAGGTCGTGGTCCGTCCCCGGCACCCCGAGGAGATCCTGGCGGCGCTGGAGGTGGCGCGGCAGTCCGGCGTGGGGCTGACCATGCGCGGCGCCGGCACCTCCATCGCGGGCAACGCGGTCGGTCCCGGGCTGGTGCTGGACACCTCGCGGCACCTGCACCGGGTGCTGGACCTGGACCCCGAGGCCCGGACCGCGACCGTGCAGCCCGGCGTCGTGCACGCCTCGCTGCAGCGCGCCGCCGCGGCGGCGGGCCTGCGGTTCGGTCCCGATCCGTCCACGCACACCCGCTGCACCATCGGCGGGATGATCGGCAACAACGCCTGCGGCTCCCGGGCGCTGGGGTACGGCCGGACGAGCGACAACGTGCTGGGCCTGCAGGTGGCCTACGGCGACGGGTCGACCGCCCGGCTGGCCGCCGGGTCGCCGGCAGGCGACCCCGTCGGCGCCGCGCTGACCGACCTGGTCGCCGGCTCGCTGGAGCCGGTGCGCACCGGGTTCGGCCGGTTCTCCCGGCAGGTCAGCGGCTACGCACTGGAGCACCTGCTGCCCGAGCGCGGCCGCGACGTCGGCCGGTTCCTGGTCGGGTCCGAGGGCACGCTGGCCCTGGTCCTGGCCGCCACGGTGTCCCTGGTGGCCGAAGAGCCGCGCCGGCTGTGCGTGCTCGGCTACCCCTCGATGGTGGAGGCGGCCGACGCGGTGCCCACCCTGCTGCGCGAGGCGCCGGAGCGCGGGCTGCGGCTGGTGGCCTGCGAGGGGCTGGATGCGCGCATCGTCGACCTGGTCCGGTCCGCCGGCGGCGCGGTGCCCGACCTGCCGCGCGGCGCGGGCTGGCTCTTCGTCGAGTTCACCGGGGCCGGCGGCCTGCCGGGCGCCGGCGAGCTGGCCCGGCGCGAGGTCACCGACGCGGCCGAGACCACCGCGCTGTGGCGGATCCGCGAGGACGGGGCCGGGCTGGCCGCGCGCAGCCTGGGCCGGCCGGCGTACGCCGGCTGGGAGGACGCCGCGGTGCCGCCGGAGCGGCTGGGCGCGTGGCTGCGGGAGTTCGACGCGCTGTTGGGCGACTTCGACCTGCAGGGCGTGCCGTACGGGCACTTCGGCGACGGGTGCGTGCACGTGCGGATCGACTTCCCCTTCGCCGAGGAGGCGACCGGGCTGGCGACTGCCCGGGGGGTGTTCCGGGAGTTCCTGGAGGCGGCCGCCGACCGGGTGGTGGCGCACGGTGGGTCGCTCTCGGGCGAGCACGGTGACGGCCGGGCCCGCTCGGAGCTCCTCCCTCGCATGTACGACGCCGAGGCGCTGCGGCTCTTCGGCGCGGTCAAGGCGATCTGCGACCCCGACGGGGTGCTCAACCCCGGGGTGCTGGTGGACCCGGCCCCGCTGGACGCCGACCTGCGCCCCGGCCGCCCGGTGCGCCCGGTCCTGACCCGGCTGCTGCTGCCCGAGGACGGCCCGCCCGGCGACCCGGGCAACCTCGGCCGGGCGGTGCACCGCTGCACCGGCGTCGGCAAGTGCGTCACGGTTCCGGGTGCCGGTGCGGCTGCCTCGGTGATGTGCCCCTCCTGGCGGGCCACCCGCGACGAGAAGGACTCCACCCGCGGCCGGGCCCGGGTGCTGCAGGAGGCGCTCGACGGCGAGCTGGTGCGCGGGCTGGACGACCCGGCGGTGCACGAGGCGCTGGACCTGTGCCTGGCCTGCAAGGGCTGCGCCCGCGACTGCCCGACCGGGGTGGACATGGCGACCTGGAAGTCGGAGGTGCTGCACCAGACCTACCAGGGTCGGCGGCGGCCGCGCAGCCACTACACGCTGGGCTGGCTGCCCGCGTTGGTCCGCCGAGCCCCCGCGGCCCGCGGCCGCAGCTGGCTCGGCCGCGCCCTGGCGGCCGGTCCGGTGGGCCGGGTGGCCAAGGCCGCGGCCGGCGTGGACCAGCGCCGCACCCTGCCTCGGCTCGCCGCCCGCAGCGCCCGGGCCCTGCTGGGTGCCGCTGGGTCCGACCAGGCGACGCCCGACGTCTGGATCTGGGCCGACACCTTCACCGACCACTTCCGGCCCAGCGCCGCGCAGGCCGCGATCGCCGTGCTCGCCGACGCGGGGCTGACGGCCGCTCTGGTGCCGGCGGACGCCTGCTGCGGCCTGACCTGGATCTCCACCGGTCAGCTGGAGCAGGCGGCCGCGACGATGCAAGCAGCGGTCGAGACGCTGGCGCCGTACGTCGCCTCCGGGGTGCCGGTGATCGGCCTGGAGCCGTCGTGTCTGGCCACGCTCCGCTCCGATGCGGTGCAGCTGGTCGACGACCCGCGCGCCGCGGAGGTGGCCCAGGGCGTGCGCAGCCTCGCCGAGGTGCTGGAGCGCCTCGACTGGACGCCGCCGGACCTCGGCGGGCGCACGGTCGTGGCCCAGCCGCACTGCCACCAGGCCTCGATCGTCGGCTGGGACTCCGAGGCCCGGCTGCTCGCGCGCGCCGGCGCGGACCTGACCCGGGTCGGCGGGTGCTGCGGCCTGGCCGGCAACTTCGGGATGGAGCAGGGCCACTACGAGGTCTCGGTCGCGGTCGCCGAGCTGGAGCTGCTGCCCGCGGTCCGCGACGCGCTCGCCCGCGACCCGGGCGCCGTGGTGCTGGCCGACGGCCTCTCCTGCCGGCACCAGCTCGAGGACCTGGCCGGGGTCGAGGCGGTGCACCTGGCCGAACTGCTGGCCAACGCCCTCGCGGCGCCCCACTAACATCGCAGCATGAACCCTCGCCACCGCCGACTCGTGATCCCCGTGGCGCTGGCGGGTCTGATCCTGATCGCCGTGATCGCCGCGCTGCTGAAGTGAGTCGCTGATGGCCGCCGAACCACTGCTGCGGGCGCTGGCCCGGATGCGCAGCCTGATCCTGGACCCCGACACGCTCGTCCGGGCGGTCGGCTCCGGCCGGCAGCGCGGTCAGCAGCCCCGGTGGAAGCGGGTCGAGCTGCGCTACGTCGACCTCAAGGCCGGCCGGCACCTGCAGGTCACGGCGTACGACCAGACGCAGGCGCACACCAGCAACCACCCCGTCGGGCCCGCGGCCCGGGAGGCGGTCGACGCGCTGCTGGACGAGCCGTTCGGCAACTGGCACGTGGCCACCAGCACAGCCGAGCACCAGGTGCGCGTGACCAAGAAGCTCGAGGCGCTGGTGCACACCGTCGAGCGGCCCGCCGAGGTGGCGGCCGAGCGCGGGCACGACCGCGACAAGCCGCGGCTGCTGCCCGAGGACGACCCGGTGCTGGTGGCGCTGGGCATCTCCACCGCCGAGGGCCGGATCAAGCCGACCCGGCAGGCCAAGTACCGCCAGGTCGAGGAGTTCCTGCGGCTGCTGGACGCCGCCGTGACCGACGCGCTCGCCAAGGGCCAGCTGCGCCGCCCCACGGCCGAGGAGCCGCTGCGGATCGTCGACCTCGGCTGCGGGAACGCCTACCTGACGTTCGCCGCCCACCGCTACCTGAGCGGCCTCCGCGGGCTGCCCGTGCGCCTGACCGGCGTGGACGTCAAGCAGCAGTCGGCCGACCACAACACCGAGGTGGCCGCACGGCTGGGGATCGGCGCGGAGTTCGTGGTCGGCGGCATCGCGGACGTGCAGCTGGCCGAACCGCCCGAGGTCGTGCTGGCGCTGCACGCGTGCGACACCGCCACCGACGACGCCCTGGCCCGCGCCGTGTCGTGGCAGGCCGCGCTGGTCCTGGCCGCGCCCTGCTGCCATCACGACATCGCCGCCCAGCTGCGGCAGGCGCCCACCCCGGCGCCGTACGCGATGCTGACCCGGCACGGCATCCTGCGCGAGCGGTTCGCCGACACCCTCACCGACGCGCTGCGCGCCTCGCTGCTGCGGATCGCCGGCTACCGGGTCGACGTCGTGGAGTTCGTCGGCAGCGAGCACACGCCGCGCAACACCCTGCTGCGCGCGGTGCGGGCCGGGGGCCCGGTCAAGGGCGGCGGGGTCCGCAAGGAGTACGACGACCTGGTCGGCACCTGGCGGGTCACGCCCCGGCTCGCGCAGCTGCTCGGCGACTGACTCTGGCCCACCCGCTCAGCTGGGCTCCGCGTAGGCTGGGCCCGCGTAGTTTGGGCCCCAGGTGGGAACGAAGCCCCCGTGCCCCGCCTGCGCCGTACCTCCCCGGACCAACCCGGCTGGACGCGCCGCCGCGCCGGCAAGGGGTTCGTCTACCTCGACGAGCGCGGCGACCGGCTGGCGGCCGAGGACGCGCAGCGGGTCCGGGACCTGGTGATCCCGCCGGCCTGGCGCGAGGTCTGGGTGACGCCGCATGCGAACGGCCACCTGCAGGCCGTCGGCACCGACGAGGCCGGGCGGCGCCAGTACCTGTACCACCCGCGGTGGCGGACCCGGCGGGACGCGGCGAAGTTCGACCGGGTGCTGATCTTCGGCCGCGCCATGTCCAAGGCCAGGGAGCGGGTGCTGACCGACCTGGGGGCCGAGGGGATGGAGCTGGACCGGGCCTGCGCGGTCGCGGTGCGGCTGCTGGACCTGGGCTGCTTCCGGATCGGCAGCGACGTGTACGCCGACCAGAACGGCAGCTTCGGCCTCACCACCCTGGAGCGCCGGCACGTCAAGCGCCGCAAGGACCGGCTGGACTTCTGCTTCACCGGCAAGTCCGGGGTGGAGCACTGCATCGAGATCGACGACCCGCCCGTCGTGGCCGCCCTGGAGGTGATGCGGCGACGCCGCAGCGCCGACGACCCGCGCCTGCTGGCCTGGCGCGACGGCCGCACCTGGCGGACCCTGGATGCGGCAGGCGTCAACGACTACGTCCGCCAGACCACCGGCGTGGACGCCACCGCGAAGGACTTCCGCACCTGGCACGCGACCGTGATCGCCGCCGACTGCCTGGCCCGGACCGAGGAGCCGGGGCGGTCCAAGGCCTCCCGCAAGCGCGCGGTGGCCGCGGCCATGCGCGAGGTGGCCGACTTCCTCGGCAACACCCCGGCACTGGCCCGCTCCTCCTACGTCGACCCGCGCGTGGTGGACGCCTACGAGCAGGGCCGCACCATCGGCGTGCGCACCCAGCGGGCCTACCGCACCCCGGACCAGCGGCAGGCCGCGCTGGAGCGCGCCGTACTGCGGCTGCTCAAGGAGAGCTGAGCCGATCAGCCGTGACGCGTCAGAGGCGCTCGACCACGTAGTCGATGCAGCCGGTCAGCTTCTCGACGTCGCTGGGGTCGATCGCCGGGTACATCGCGATCCGCAGCTGGTTGCGGCCCAGCTTGCGGTAGGGCTCGGTGTCCACGACGCCGTTGGCGCGCAGCACCTTGGCGATCTGCGCGGCGTCGATGGAGTCCTCGAAGTCGATGGTGCCGATCACCAGGGAGCGGTGCTCCGGGTTCGCGACGTACGGCGTGGTGTAGTCGGTCCGCTCGGCCCACCCGTACAGCGCGTCGGAGGAGGCCGTGGTGCGCGCCACCATGCCGGCCAGCCCGCCGTTGGCGTTCATCCAGTCCAGCTGCTCGGCCATCAGGAACAGCGTGGCCACCGAGGGGGTGTTGTAGGTCTGGTTCTTCGCGGAGTTGTCGATCGCGGTCGGCAGGTCGAAGAACGGCGGGATGTAGCGGTCGCCGCCGGCGATCTCCTCCGCGCGGGCCAGGGCGCGCGGCGACATGATCGCCACCCACAGGCCGCCGTCGGAGGCGAAGCACTTCTGCGGCGCGAAGTAGTAGGCGTCCACCTCGTTCAGGTCCACCGGCAGGCCGCCGGCGCCGGAGGTGGCGTCGATCAGCACCAGCGCGTCCTCATCGATCCCGGCCGGCCGCAGCACCGGGGCCATCACGGCGGTGGAGGTCTCGTTGTGCGCCCACGCGTAGGCGTCCACGCCGGCCTCGGCCACCGGGTCGGGCCGCGAGCCGGGGTCGCTGCTGATCACCGACGGGTCGGCCAGCCAGGGCGCCTTCTTCGCCGAGGAGGCGAACTTGGAGGAGAACTCGCCGAAGGCCAGGTGCTGGCTCTTCTCGCGGATCAGCCCGAAGCAGGCGATGTCCCAGAAGGCGGTGGCACCGCCGTTGCCCAGCACCACCTCGTAGCCCTCGGGCAGCCCGAACAGTGCGGCCAACCCCTCGCGCACCCGGCCGACGGTGCCCTTGACCGGCGCCTGCCGGTGCGAGGTGCCCATCAGGGAGGCGCCGGTGGCGGCCAGCGCGTCGAGGTGGCCGGTCTGGATCTTGGAGGGGCCGGCGCCGAAGCGGCCGTCGGCGGGCAGCAGGTCGGCGGGGATGGTCAGGGCGTCGCTGGTGGCGGTCACCGCAACTTCCTTTCGGTTGTCGTGCGGAAGGCCTGACGACGCTGTCAGCAGCCCCGTTCGGGCCGACACCTATTCTGGCACCGGCCCCTCCCGCACCGCGAAACGAGGTCACGTGACGAGCACGACCCCCGGCCTGCTGCGCATCGAGCGACTCCCGATCACCCACCCCGACGCCGCCCGACTGGTCGCCGAGGTCCAGGCCGAGTACGTGGTGCGGTACGGCGGCCCGGACGAGACCCCGCTGGACCCCGACGAGTTCGACCCGGGCCGCGGCGCGTTCTTCGTCGGCTACCGGGACGCCGAGCCGGTGGCCACCGGCGCCTGGCGCTGGCACGAGCCCCCGGCGGGGCTGCCCGAGCCGTGCGCGGAGGTCAAGCGGATGTACGTCGCCGCCGGGCACCGGCAGCTGGGGCTGGGCCGGGTGATGCTGCGCCGGTTGGAGGACGACGCCCGGGACCACGGCGCGGTCTCGATGATCATGGAGACCGGGCTCGCGCAGCCGGAGGCGATCGCGATGTACAGCGGCTCCGGCTACGCGCTGATCGAGAACTTCGGCTACTACTGCGGCGAGGAGTCGTCCCGCTGCTTCGGCCGGCTGCTGGGCTGAGCGCCGGGCTGACTGCCGGGCTGGCCGGGCTGGCCCGAGTGGCCGGGCCCCAGGGCCTTGGGCTGCTGCCGGGCCGCCAGCCTGCGGGCCCGCTTGAGCTCCTTGGCCTCCAGCCGCCGTACCTCGTCGGCGATCCGGCTGCTGCGCTCCAGGACGACCTTGCCGAGGTTGAGCACCAGGGCGAGCACCACGAACATCGGCCAGTAGAAGCCCGGGTCCCACCGCCCGTCTTCCCAGGCGTTGACCCCCCAGTACGCCGTGCAGGCGGCCGAGACCCACACCAGCGTCCACAGCGCGTTGCGCCGCTCCCGCTCGAAGCGGGCCACCGCCCGGGCGTAGAGGTCCGGGTGGGCCAGCGCGCCCGGGCCGCCGAGCGGCACCGGCAGGCCGGACGCCGCGCCGGGCGGGCTCGGCGCCAGCAGGTCGCTGAGGAAGCCGGGCAGCTCCCCCAGTGTCTTAGAGGTGGCCAGCGCGGTGGAGCGGGCGTCGAACTCCTCGCGGTCCAGCCGGCCGTCGGCGTACGCCTCGGCCAGCACCTGGGCGACCGCGTCGCGGTCGCGCTGCGCCGAGCGCAGGTGGGCGTGCTGCGGCAGCCGCGGGTCGTGGGTCAGGCCGGCCCAGGGGTCCGAGCCGGTCACTCGGGCCGCTCGTCGATGATGTGCACCGCCGCCTCCTCGGCGCTGGCGCCGGCGCCGTCGATCCCGACGTCGGAGCCGATCAGCTCGTCCTCGACGTCCTCGCCGAACCCGGCGTCGGGGTCGACCAGGCGGCCGGCCCGGCGGTCGCCCACCTCGCCGACCTGCGCGCCCTCGAGGTCGTCCAGGTCGGCGGCGGCGGCCGCCTCGTACGGGTCCGGCTCGGGCTCCTCCTGGCGCAGGCGCTCCTCGAGCGTCTCGCCGGTCGCCTCCTCGCGCGGGGTGTTGCCGAAGCCCTGGCCGGCCGACCAGTGCTCGGGCGGGGAGTAGCCCTCGTCCAGCGGCTCGGTCAGCCCGCGGTCGTCGGACAGGCTGTCGCCCTCGCGCTGCGGCTGGTCCTCGTCGTCGACGCTGTAGTCGTGGTAGGTCTCGCGGTCCGGCGTCTCGGTCATCGGTTCAACTCCTCGGTCACGGCGGAGTGCGCCGTACCCATTCAACCCCTCGAACCGGCTCAGGCAAGCCCCCGAGGCGCGGAGCCCTCAGGCGAGGGCCGCAACCCTCAGGCGGACCACTCCGACTGCCAGCCCGCCACGTCGGAGGCCGCGCGGGACTTCGGGCCGGTGTAGATCGCCGAGGGGCGGATCAGCCGGCCGGTGCGCTTCTGCTCCAGGATGTGCGCGGACCAGCCGCCGGTGCGCGCGCAGGTGAACATCGAGGTGAACATGTTGGCCGGCACCTCGGCGAAGTCGAGCACGATCGCGGCCCAGAACTCCACGTTGGTCTCCAGCACCCGGTCGGGGCGCCGCGCCCGCAGCTCGGCCAGCGCGGCCCGCTCCAGGGCCTCGGCGACCTCGTAGCGCGGGGCGGACAGCTCCCGGGCGGTACGCCGCAGCACCCGCGCCCGCGGGTCCTCGGCCCGGTAGACGCGGTGGCCGAAGCCCATCAGCCGCTCCCCGGAGTCCAGCAGCCCCTTCACGTAGCTCTCGGCGTCACCGGTGCGCTCGACGTCCTCGATCATGCCCAGCACCCGGGAGGGGGCGCCGCCGTGCAGGGGGCCGCTCATCGCGCCGATCGCGCCGGAGAACGCCGCGGCCACGTCCGCGCCGGTGGAGGTGATCACCCGGGCGGTGAAGGTGGAGGCGTTCATCCCGTGCTCGGCGGCCGAGGACCAGTAGGCGTCGATCGCCTTGACGTGGGCCGGGTCGGCCTCGCCCTTCCACCGGATCAGGAACTTCTCGGCCAGGGTCTCGCCCTCGTCGACCGTCTTCTGCGGCACCACCGGCTGGTGCAGGCCGCGCGCCGACTGGGCGGCGTACGAGAGCACCATGACCGCGACCCGGGCCAGGTCGGCTCGGGCCTGCTCGTCGCTGATGTCGTAGGTCTGGCCGAACCCGAAGGCGGGGGCCAGCATCGCGACCGCGGCCTGGACGTCGACCCGCACGTCGCCGGTGTGCACCGGCAGGTTGTACGGCTCGGCCGCCGGCAGCCCGGGGGTGTAGGCGCCGTCGATCAGCAGGCCCCAGACGTTCTCGAACGGGACCCGGCCCACGATCTCCTCGATGTCGACGCCGCGGTAGCGCAGCGCCGAGCCTTCCTTGTCCGGTTCGGCGATCTCGCTCTCGAACGCGACGACCCCTTCGAGCCCGTGGTGAACCTCGGTCATGCGAGTATCGACTCCTTCGTCGCCGCGGTGCGGCTTAGCCGGCCCGCGGGGTTGCCGGGGCGCCAGTGCTGTCAGGGCATTGTGCACCCACGGTCGTGCCCGCGCAGCACCCGGCCGGTCTAAGGTCACGAGCATGGACCCCGAGCGCCCCCAGACTGAGCACAGCGAGCCCGACCCCGGGCAGTCCGATCAGGACGGACCCAACCTCGCCACGCTCCGCCAGGAGTACGCCGACCACGGGCTGCTCGAGGACGAGGCGGATCCCGACCCGGTGCGGCAGTTCGCGCGGTGGCTCACCGACGCCCTGGACTGCGGGATGCACGAGCCGAACGCCATGGTGATCTCCACCGTCTCGCTGGAGGGCTACCCGTCCTCGCGGATGGTGCTGCTCAAGGGCTTCGACGAGCACGGCTTCACCTTCTTCACCAACCGCGGCTCCCGCAAGGGCCAGGAGCTGGCCGCGAACCCCTCGTGCTGCCTGCTCTTCCCGTGGCACCCGCTGCAGCGCCAGGTGCGGATCATCGGCGAGGCCTGGTCGCTGCCGCCGACCGAGGTGGCCGCCTACTTCGCCCACCGCCCGCGCGGAGCCCAGCTCGGCGCCTGGGCCTCCCGGCAGTCCGAGCCGGTCGGCTCCCGCGACGAGCTGGACCGGGCCTATCGGGAGGCCGAGGATCGGTTCGAGGGCGTCGAGGTGCCGGTGCCGGGGATGTGGGGCGGCTACCGGGTCCGCCCGTCGGCGTTCGAGTTCTGGCAGGGCAGGTTCGGCCGGATGCACGACCGGCTGGAGTACCTGCGCAGCCCCGGCGACCCGACCGCTTGGGTGCGGCGCCGGCTGGCGCCCTGATCCGGGCGAGGCGAACGTGGGATCCCGATGCTGCTGAGACTGCTGCGCGAGCGACTCGCGCCGTACTGGCCCATGCTCGTGGCCATCGTGGTGCTGCAGTTCGCCAGCACCGTGGCCATGCTGTACCTGCCCAGCCTGAACGCCGACCTGATCGACGAGGGCGTGGCCAAGGGCGACACCGACTACATCCTGCGCGTCGGCGCGGTGATGCTGGCGGTGGCGCTGGTCCAGGTGGTGTGCACCGTCTCCGCGGTCTGGTTCGCGGCGCGCACCGCGATGGGCTTCGGGCGTGACCTGCGCGCGGCGATCTTCGCCCGGGTCGGCTCGTTCTCCCAGCGCGAGGTACAGCAGTTCGGTCCGCCCAGCCTGATCACCCGGGAGACCAACGACGTCCAGCAGGTGCAGATGCTCGTGCTGCTCTCGGGCACGATGATGGTCGCGGCCCCGATCATGCTGGTCGGCGGCGTGGTGATGGCGATGCGCGAGGACCTCGGACTCTCGCGGCTGCTCGCGGTCAGCGTGCCGGTCCTGGTGGCGGTCGTCGCGTTCATCGCCTCGCGGATGGTGCCCAGCTTCCGGGTGATGCAGGTGCGCATCGACGAGGTCAACCGGCTGCTGCGCGAGCAGATCACCGGGGTCCGGGTGGTGCGGGCCTTCGTCCGCGAGGAGCGCGAGGCGGCCCGCTTCGCCGAGGCCAACGACGCCCTGACCGAGGTGGCGATCACCGCCGGGCGCTGGCAGGCGATCACCTTCCCGACCGTGATGCTGATCCTGAACATCTCCTCGGTGGCGGTGCTCTGGTTCGGCGGGCACCGGGTGGAGAACGGCGACATGTACGTCGGCGCGTTGACCGCCTTCCTCGCCTACCTGGTGCAGATCCTCATGTCGGTGATGATGGCCACCTTCATGCTGATGATGATCCCGCGGGCCGCGGTGTGCGCCGACCGGATCCAGGAGGTGCTGGACACCCGGAGCTCGGTCGTCCCGGCAGCGGACCCGGTGCGCGAGCTGCGGACCCGCGGCGTGCTGGAGTTCGACGACGTGGAGTTCAGCTACCCCGGAGCCGAGGAGCCGATCCTGCGCCGGATCAGCTTCACCGCCAACCCGGGGGAGACCGTGGCGATCATCGGCTCCACCGGCGCCGGCAAGACCACCCTGCTCAACCTGGTGCCCCGGCTGATGGACGTCACCGGGGGCCGGGTGCTGGTCGACGGGACCGACGTACGCGACCTCGACCCGGAGGTGCTGTGGGCGACCTTGGGCCTGGTGCCCCAGCAGGCCTACCTGTTCTCCGGCACCGTGCGCAGCAACCTCCTGCACGGCAACCCCGAGGCCGACGACGAGGAGCTCTGGCGGGCGCTGGAGATCGCCCAGGCCCGGGACTTCGTGGCGGAGCTGCCGCTGGGCCTGGATGCCCCGATCGCCCAGGGCGGCACCAACGTCAGCGGTGGACAGCGCCAGCGCCTGGCGATCGCCCGGGCCGTGGTCCGCGATCCCGAGATCTACCTGTTCGACGACGCCTTCTCCGCCCTCGACCTGGCCACCGACGCGCGGCTGCGGGCCGCGCTGCGACCGGTGACCCGGAACGCGACCGTGGTCGTGGTCGCCCAGCGGGTCAGCACGATCCGCGACGCCGACCTGATCCTGGTGCTCGAGGACGGCCAGCTGGTGGGCCGCGGCAGCCACGCCGACCTGCTCGCCGACTGCCGCACCTACCAGGAGATCGTGGCCTCCCAGCTCTCCGCGGACGAGGTCGCATGACCGACAAGACCCTCACCGAGACCGAGCGGATCCCGCCCAACCTGCGCGGCGGCCCGGGCCCGCACGGGATGGGCCTGGGCGGCGGCAAGGCGCTGCAGTTCAAGGCCTCGTTCCGGCGGCTGGCCGCGCGGCTCGCCCCCGAGCGGGCCCGCGTGCTGGCCGTGATGCTGCTCGCCGTTGCCAGCGTGGCGCTCACCTCGGTCGGCCCGCGCATCCTCGGCCACGCCACCGACCTGATCTTCGCCGGGCTGATCGGCGGCCAGCTGCCCGCGGACCTGACCCGAGAGCAGGTGGTGGCGGGGCTGCGCGAGCGCGGCGACGACACGCAGGCCGACATGATCGCCTCGATGGAGGACCTGGTGCCCGGCCAGGGCGTGGACTTCGACGCCGTCTCGAAGGTGCTGCTGCTGGTGCTGGCGATCTACCTGGTCGCCTCGATGCTGGCCTGGCTGCAGGGCTTCCTGCTCAACGACGTCGTGCAGAGCACCGTGCGGCGGCTGCGCAACGAGGTCGAGGACAAGGTGAACCGGCTCCCGCTGAGCTACTTCGACCGGCAGCCGCGCGGGGAGCTGCTCAGCCGGGTCACCAACGACATCGACAACCTGTCCCAGACCCTGACCCAGACCCTGAGCCAGCTGCTGACCTCGCTGCTCACCGTGGTGGCCGTGCTGTCGATGATGGTGTGGATCTCGCCGGTGCTGGCGCTGGTGGCGCTGATCTCGGTGCCGCTGACCATGGTCGCCACCGCCGCGGTGATGAAGCGCTCGCAGGGGCTGTTCATCACCCAGTGGCGCACCACCGGCCGGCTCAACGCGCACATCGAGGAGGCGTTCTCCGGGCACGCGCTGGTCAGCGTCTTCGGTCGGCGTACCGAGGTGGAGCGCAGCTTCGGGGAGCTGAACGACGAGCTGTACCGGGCCTCGTTCGGGGCCCAGTTCGTCAGCGGGCTGATCATGCCGATCGTGATGTTCATCGGGAACCTCAACTACGTCCTGATCGCGGTGCTCGGCGGGCTGCGGGTGGCGAACGGCTCGATGTCGCTGGGCGAGGTGCAGGCGTTCATCCAGTACTCCCGCCAGTTCACCCAGCCGTTGACCCAGGTGGCCTCGATGGCCAACGTGGTGCAGTCCGGGGTCGCCTCGGCCGAGCGGGTCTTCGAGCTGCTCGACGCGGCCGAGCAGTCCCCGGACCCGGTCGGTACGCCGGTCGCCGAGGGCCGCGCCCACGGCGAGGTGCGCTTCGAGCACGTCGACTTCGGCTACCAGCCCGACCGCCCGCTGATCACCGACCTCTCCCTGGTGGCCGAGGCCGGTCAGACCGTGGCGATCGTCGGCCCCACGGGCGCGGGCAAGACCACCCTGGTGAACCTGGTGATGCGCTTCTACGACGTGGACGCCGGGCGGATCCTGCTCGACGGCGTGGACATCGCCAGCGTGCCGCGCGCGGTGCTGCGGTCCCAGATCGGGATGGTGCTGCAGGACGCCTGGCTGTTCGCCGGGACGATCCGCGACAACATCGCCTACGGCCGCCCCGAGGCGACCGAGGACGAGATCCTGGCCGCGGCCCGGGTGACCTTCGTGGACCGTTTCGTGCACTCGCTGCCGCTCGGCTACGACACCCTGATCGACGAGAACGGCACGAACCTCTCGGCCGGTGAGCTGCAGCTGGTCACGATCGCCCGGGCCTTCCTGGCCGACCCGCCGCTGCTGATCCTGGACGAGGCCACCTCCTCGGTGGACACGCGCACGGAGCTGCTGCTGCAGCACGCGATGGCCGCCGTACGCCGCGACCGCACCTCGTTCGTGATCGCGCACCGGCTCTCCACCATCCGCGAGGCGGACCTGATCCTGGTGATGGAGGACGGCGCGATCGTCGAGCAGGGCACCCACGAGGGCCTGCTGGCCGCCGAGGGCGCCTACGCCCGGCTGTACCGCTCGCAGTTCGCGGCCGCCGCGGTCGAGTAGGGGCCGTCCGAAAACCCCTTGGCCGCGCGCCGCGGCGCGTCGTACCGTGGCCGGACACGGGAAAGGAGGTGGTCCGAGAGATGAAGTCTTTCCGGATGCGTGAGGTGGCTGCCCGCTAGCAGCGACCGCGCCCGCGCGCTGGACGCGTTGGCGAATCCACAGCAGTCACCCGACCCGCAGGTCCCCCGGACTCATCCGCCGGACAGCCCCCACCCGGGGGCGGCCTGCGGGTCGTCTGCGTGCTGGGCCAGTGTGTTGGGCGCGCTCAGTCCGTGATCTCGCGCGTGGTGCCGTCGCTGAGGGTCACGGTGTACGTCCACCCGCCCATCGCTTCGAGGTTCTCGCTGCTCGGCTTGGGCAATGGCCACCAGGCGGCGAACTGCCCGTTGTCGAGGGAGGCCTCCACATCAGGACCCACGGGAGGGTGCACGGTGACACCCGTGACGTCACTGCCCACGTAGCCCAGAGTCCACTCGAACCACTCCTCGTCGGTGGTGAGACCCCAACGCCCGTCAGTGGAGACGCTGCCGCCCATGACGCCGGTCTCGACGAGCCCGTCACGCGCCACACGCGGAGCCTCCCAAGGGTCGGAGGAGTACATCCCGAAGCCCCCCTGAGTCTGGAGATCCGCCGGCTCGCCGACGAGGTCGTTGGGCATCAGACAAGCACCCGAAGACTCCGGCCCGGCGATGAGCACGTAGGTCCACTCGCCCCGACGCTCGGCCGTCACGGCCCGCTCTCCCTGGTCGGGCACCCCGAAGGACATCCGGCACGTGGTCGCGGCCTCGGCCGCTTCGGCGCTCGTGAGTGGCTCGGGCGTCGGGGTCCACGACGCGAACGCGGAGCCGCCGCCCAGCATCAGGGCGGGGACAGCAACACCGGCGGCGCCGACCAGCCCCACCGACGCGAGCAGGCGGGTCCGGCGCCGCCGCGGCCGGCTCGGCTCCGGGGCCGGGTCGTGGGTGGGCGTGGCCACGATGCGGGCGAACGTCGCGTCGGCGCGTTCGTGCTCGGCATCGGTCAGGGCGGTCTCCGGTGCGGGGTCGAGGTCCCGCAGGGCGGCGGTCAACGCGCTGTCGAGGGTGTGCGTGTTCATCGGGCGCTCCCATCTGAAGCGAGCTGACCGGTGTGGTCGGCGGCGGGGGTGGGGTCGACGTGGCGTCGCAGGGTGCGCCGGGCCCGCGACAACCGCAGGCGAAAGGCGGTGGGCGAGATGCCCAACACCTCGGCCGCCTCGGGCGCGCTGAGCCCGTCGAGGACCGACAGGGCGATGGCCTCCTGGTGCAGCGCGCTCAGGAGCGGCCAGGCCGCGGCGAGGTCGACCCGGTGGGCGACGAGGTGGGCGACCAGGTCGGGGTGCTGGCCGGCATCGGCGGCGCCGTGACGGACCTCGGCCAGGCGGACCGCGAGGGCATCGAGCCGGTCGTCACGGCGCCGAGTGTTCTGCAGCGTCTTGCGGGCCACGCCGAAGAGCCAGGCGCGCGCCGCCGAGAGGTCGTCCGGGACATCGTCGAGGCGGCGCCACGCGACGAGCATGACCTCACCCACCACGTCCTCCGCGTGGGTCGGCTGGGATGGCTGGACGCGCCTGCGCACGAAGCGCAGGAGATCGACGTACGCCGCGTCGTACAGGTCGCGGAAGCGCTGTTCGCGGCCCGGCGGCGCCGAAGGGGTGGGGTCCATGCCTTGCTCCTGTCCGAGATCGCCCGAGTGTGTCGCAAGGTAGGCGATCCCGGCGCCTGGGGGCGCCTCGTCTTGACTCCGCGGCGCCTGAGGCGGAATATAGTTGTCAACGGCAACCTTTTAGGTTGCGTCCCACGTTCTGAGCCCACGCCCGATCAACCGAAGCGAGCCCCTTGTCCTCCCTGTCCCAACCCAGCACCACCTCAATGCCCGACCTCGCACCGAGTGGCCCGGCCGGCGAGCCCGGCGCCCAGATGACCCACCGCGAGGTCCTCGAGGCGCTCAGCGGGCTGCTCCTCGCCATGTTCGTCGCGATGCTGTCGAGCACCGTCGTCTCCAACGCCCTGCCCAGCATCGTCGCCGACCTGGAGGGCAGCCAGACCGGCTACACCTGGGTCGTGGTGGCCACGCTGCTGACCATGACCGCCACCACCCCGATCTGGGGGAAGCTGGCGGACCTGTTCAGCCAGAAGGTGCTGGTGCAGAGCGCCCTCGTGATCTTCTCGATCGGCTCGCTCGCCGCCGGGCTGGCCCCCACCATGGGCACGCTGATCGCGGCCCGCGCCTTCCAGGGCCTGGGCGTCGGCGGCCTGACCGCCCTGGTCCAGGTCGTCATCGCCAGCATGGTCAGCCCCCGCGAGCGCGGCCGGTACGCCGGCTACATCGGCTCGGTCTTCGCCCTCGCCACGGTCAGCGGGCCGCTGATCGGCGGCGTCCTGGTCGACACCCTGGGTTGGCGCTGGTGCTTCTTCGTCGGCCTTCCGGTCGCGGCCCTCGCCTTCGTCGTGCTGCAGAAGACCCTGCACCTGCCAACCATCAAGCGCGAGACCCACATCGACTACCTCGGCGCCACGCTGATCATGTCGGGCGTCTCGGTGCTGCTGGTCTGGGTGTCGCTGGCCGGCAACGAGTTCGACTGGGTCTCGACCACGAGCGTGGGCCTGGTCGCCGTCGGCGCGCTGCTGCTGGCCGCCGCGATCTACGTCGAGCTCCGGGTAGCCCGCGAGCCGATCATCCCGATGTACCTCTTCCGCGACCGCACCACCGCCCTGAGCACCATCGCCTCGGTGCTGGTCGGGCTGGCGATGTTCGGCTCCACGGTCTACCTGAGCCAGTACTTCCAGCTCGCCCGCGGCATGAGCCCCACCCACGCCGGCCTGATGTCGATCGCCATGGTCGGCGGGCTGCTGGTCGCCAGCATCGTCTCCGGGCGGCTGATCACCCGCACCGGCCGGTGGAAGCGGTTCCTGGTCGGCGGCATGACGCTGGTGGTCATCGGCCTCTCGCTGCTCTCCACCATCGACCGCGAGACGAACCTGGCCGTGGTCGGCGCTTTCATGTGCGTGCTCGGCCTCGGCCTCGGCTCCACGATGCAGAACCTGGTGCTGGCGGTGCAGAACAACACCGCGCACGCCGACATGGGGGCGGCCTCCTCGCTGGTCGCCTTCTTCCGCTCGATCGGCGGGTCGGTCGGCGTCGCCGCCCTCGGCGCGGTCCTGGCCAACCAGGTCTCGACCAGCGTGACCGAGGGCCTGGCCGCGCTCGGCATCCCCGCCAGCGAGAAGACCGGCAGCTCCATCCCCGACCTGGACACCCTGCCGGAGCCGATCCGGCTGGTCTTCGAGGGCGCCTTCGGCGACGCGACCGCGCACCTGTTCCTGGTGGCGATGCCGTTCGCCGTGGCGGCCCTGATCTGCGTGGCCCTGATCAAGGAGGTGCCGCTGCGTGAGACGGTGCTGCGCGACGACGAGCTCTCGGTCGAGGTCCAGGCCGAGCTGCACTTCACCGAGCCGGTCCTGGGCGAGCCCGACCGGTTGGCTCACCAGGAGAGCGATGGACATGGACGCTGAGCCGAGCCGCCCCCGGGACGAGACCCTCGCGGCACTGGAGCGCGAGGTCGGCGTGCTGATGCGGCGTACCCGCCGGGTGGTGGCCGAGCGGGCCCGCCTGGTCCACCCGGACCTGCACCCCGCGGCGTACCTGATGCTGACCGTGCTGGCCAAGCGCGGCCCGCTGCGGCCCTCGGAGGTCTCGGAGTTCTTCGCCCTGGACAAGGGCGCGGTCAGCCGCCAGGTCCACCAGCTGGTGGACCTGGGGCTGGTCACCCGGTCCCCGGACCCCGACGACCGGCGCGCCACGATCCTCAGCCTCACCGAGACGGCCCAGCACGAGATGGGCGACTCGATGTGCAGCCGCCGTGCCCGGCTGCGCGACCAGCTCGCCGACTGGGAGGACGACGCGCTGGTCGAGTTCGTGACGCTGCTCGGCCGCTACAACGCGGCGCTCGAGCGGGACTGACGCGGCCGGGCCGGGCCCGAGCGGGCTGGACTAGACCACTCCGGGCCTCTGTGCGGCCTTCTGAAGTCACCTGGTGACTTCAGAAGGCCGCATTGATGCCATTTCCGGCTCAGACCAGCCAGGCGCAGGTGTCCGGCGGCAGCAGCGAGTCGACGATCGCGTCCGGACCGGCCGAGCAGAGCAGCACCTCGCCGCCCGGCAGCTCGGGTAGCCGCACCGGCTCGGACCCGCAGTTGAGCACCACCACCAGCGTCCCGCGCCGGAACGCGAGCACGTCCTCGCCGAGGTCCAGCAGGTGCACGGACTCCTCGGCCTCGGCCGCCACCTCCCGCCGGGCCTTCAGGGCGGTCCGGTACAGCTCGAGCGTGGAGTCCGGTACGCCGGTCTGCGCCTCGACGCTCAGCTCGGCCCACTCGGCCGGCTGGGGGATCCAGGGCGTGCTGCCGTCCGGTCCGAACCCGTACGGCGGCGCCGTGCCGCTCCACGGGATCGGCACCCGGCAGCCGTCGCGGCCGATGTCCCCGCCGCGCACCCAGGCCGGGTCCTGCCGGTGCTCGGGCGCCACCTCGACCTGCTCCAGGCCGAGCTCCTCGCCCTGGTACAGGTAGCAGGAGCCGGGCAGTGCGAGCATCGCGAAGGTCGCCGCGCGGGCACGCGCCAGCCCGACCGGGCCGCCGCCGTACCGGGTGGGGTGGCGGATCACGTCGTGGTTGCTCAGCACCCAGGTCGGCGCCGCCCCCACCTCCGCCAGGCTCTCCAGGGTGCTGCTGATCACCTCGGTGAACGCCTCGGCCGACCAGTCGGCCAGCAGCCAGGCGAAGTTGAAGGACTGGTCCAGCTCGTCGGGGCGCACGAACCGCGCCATCGACTCCTGGGTCTGGGTCCACGCCTCGCCCACGGCCATGGTGTGGTCGCCGTACTCGTCGAGTACGTCGTGCCAGCGGCGGTAGATCTCGTGCACCTCCGGCTGGTCCCACATCGGCTCGTCGTTGAGGTGCCGCTCGACCATCTCGTGGTGCTGCGCGGCGGCGTTCGGGTCGAGCTGCGGCAGCACCTGGTCGCGCAGGTCCGGCTCCTTGAACAGCCCGTGCGCCACGTCGACCCGGAAGCCGTCGACCCCGCGGTCCAGCCAGAACCGCAGCACCTGCTCGAACATCTCGGGCACCTCGGGGTTGCGCCAGTCCAGGTCCGGTTGGGTGGTGTCGAACAGGTGGAGGTACCACTGGTCGCTCTGCCCCACCCGGGTCCAGGCCGGCCCGCCGAACATGGAGCCCCAGTTGTTGGGCGGCTGCTCGCCGTGCGGCCCCTTGCCGGTGCGGAACAGGTAGCGCGCCCGCTCCCGGGAGCCGGGCTCGGCCGCGAGGGCGGCCTGGAACCACTCGTGCTCGGACGAGGTGTGGTTGGGCACCAGGTCGACCAGCACCCGCAGGCCGAGGTCGTGGGCGCGCGCGACCAGCGCGTCGGCGTCCGCCAGGGTGCCGAACAGCTCGTCCACGTCGCAGTAGTCGGCCACGTCGTACCCGTGGTCGAGCTGGGGCGAGGTGTAGAACGGGGTGATCCACAGGGCGTCCACGCCCAGCTGCTGCAGGTGCGGCAGGCGGGAGGTGATGCCCGCGAGGTCGCCGATCCCGTCGCCGTCGCTGTCGGCGAAGCTGCGGATGTAGACCTGGTAGACGACGGCGTGCCGCCACCATCCTTGACTCATGGGTGGCCCTCTCGGTGGCTGGTGTGGGGAGTTGTCAGCGGGGTGACGGCCCGAAGGTGCCCGGGTCGACGGTGATCCACACGTGCTGTGCACATGCCACCACCTGGCCCCGCCGGTCGTACAGGGTGCTGGCGGTGAAGGTCTTGCGGCCCTCGTCGCCGCGGTGCTCGCCGACGAGAACGTGTGGCTCGCCCGGTGCCGGCAGCGCGTCGACCCGGGCGGTGATCTGGCCCAGCACCATGGGCCGACCGATCAGGTCGCAGCTCCACCCGCCGACGCAGTCCACGGCCGCCCAGGTCACCGGCAGCCAACCGGCTTGCTCCGCGGCGAGCTCCGGGTCGAGCACGCGCGGGTCCGGGGTCCAGCTGGCCGCCACTCGACCGGGGGCAACCTCCCCGGGGAAGATCCGCAGCCCGTCGCCGGGCTCGCGCGCCGGGCCGCAGGAGAAGCAGGTGGCGAACGGGTGCCGGACCAGCCCGGCGTACGACGCCTCGGCGGCTCGCGCCGTGGCCAGGTCGACGGCCGGCACCTCGACCAGCCCTGAGTTCGCCAGCTCCGCTTGCGCCACCACGCGGTCGTCGTGCAGCGCCTGAACGTCGGGCTCGGCCTCGCGCACGCTCAGCTCGGTCTCCAGGGGAGGCGGGAGTCTCAGCGACACCCGAATCGCCGGCCACCCGGCGCGCGCCTCCGCGCTCGGGCCCGCCAGCAGGGCCGCGAGTGCACCGGCGATCCACCCTCCGTTGCCCGAGCTGGGCGGGCCGCAGTAGCGGCTGGGGATCGTCAACGCGCTCACGTCGCACCACCCTGCCACTTCACCCATGGATGAGACAGAATGGGGCGAGTGAGCGATCTCATCGACACCACCGAGATGTACCTGCGGACGATCTTCGAGCTCGTGGAGGAGGGAATCGTCCCGCTGCGCGCCCGGATCGCCGAGCGCCTGCACCAGAGCGGGCCCACGGTCTCCCAGACCGTGGCGCGGATGGAGCGCGACGGGCTCGTCCGCGTCCAGGGCGACCGGCACCTGGAGCTGACCGAGGAGGGTATGCGCGTGGCCACCCGGGTGATGCGCAAGCACCGGTTGGCCGAGCGGCTGCTGGTCGACGTGATCGGCCTTGACTGGGAGCTGGTGCACGCGGAGGCGTGCCGGTGGGAGCACGTGATCTCCGAGACCGTGGAGCGGCGGCTGATCGAGCTGCTCGACCACCCCACCCAGTCGCCGTTCGGCAACCCGATCCCGGGGCTGGACGAGCTGGGGGAGCACTCGCCGCAGGAGCCCATCGCCGGGGTGGTCCCGTTGAGCGAGGCGGCCGGGGTCGAGAAGTCGCGCGTCACCGTGCAGCGCATCTCCGAGGAGCTGCAGAAGGACGAGGGCCTGATGAGCGCCCTGCGCCGGGTCGGCGCCCTGCCCGGCAAGGCGGTGGTGGTGGCGGACACCACGCACGGCGTGATGGTGGGCTACCAGGGCGAGAGCGCCGAGATCGAGTACGAGGCGGCCGACCACATCCTCGTGCTCCCACACTGACCAACCCGTTTCAACTCCCTAGGGAGGTTCAGATGTCCGAGCAGACACCCGAGGTCGGCCTCGTCGACCTCCAGCCGCAGACCGTGCTGCTGATGCGCGGCAGCCTCCCAATGGCCGAGCTGCCGCAGTTCTTCGACCGTGCCTTCCCCGCCGTCGCCCAGGCGATGGGCGAGCAGGGGGTGCCGTTCATCGGGCCCCCGGTCGGGGTCTACTTCGGGGTTCCGGCCGAGTCCGTGCAGGTGGGGGCGGGCTTCCCGATCCCCGGGCCGATGTCGGCCAGCGGCGAGCTCGCCGTCGAGACGCTGCCCGGCGGCCGGGCCGCCCAGGTGACGCACGTGGGCTCGTACGACTCGATGATGGGCACCTACGACGTGCTGATGACCTGGATGCGCGAGCAGGGCCTGGAGTCCGCCGAGGTGATGTGGGAGACCTACCTGACCGAACCCACACCCGACGGCGACCCGTCGGCGATGCGCACCCTGATCACCTGGCCGGTGCAGGGCTAGTCGCGCGCGCCTCGGCGAGGGCGGTCAGGAACTCGCTGCACCCCTCGTCCACGACGTGGGTGGCGTGCGGGTCACCGCGGGTGGTGCCGCGGTTGACGATCACCACGGGGGTGCCGGCCGCGGCGGCCCGCTTGACGAACCGCAGCCCGCTCATCACGGTCAGCGAGGACCCGGCCACCAGCAGGGCGCCGTCGGCTCCGTCCGCATCGGGGGCGAGCGCGTCGACCGCGTCGTAGCAGCGCTGCACTCGCGCCGCGGGCACGTTCTCGCCGAAGAACACCACGTCGGGCTTGAGCACCCCGCCGCAGTCCTCGCAGCCGGGGACCTCGAAGTCGGCGGTCTCCTCCAGGTCGACGTCGCCGTCGGGTCGCAGCGCGAGGTGGGCGTGGGCCGCGAGCCAGCCGGGGTTCGCCGCGTCGAGCCGCTCGCGGAGGGCCTGGCGGGACGTCGTACGCCGGCACGACAGGCAGACCACGTCGGCGATCCGGCCGTGCAGCGCGACGATGCGCCGCGACCCGGCGGCCTCGTGCAGGCCGTCCACGTTCTGGGTGATGAGCAGCTCGGGGTCGAGCCGGGCCAGCGCGTGGTGGCCGGCGTTCGGGCGGGCCTGCGCCATCCGGCTCCAGCCGAGGTGGGTGCGCGCCCAGTAGCGCTGCCGGGCCTCGGGTCCGCCGATGAACTCGGCGTACGTCATCGGCGAGCGCGGCCGCGTGCCCGGACCGCGGTAGTCCGGGATGCCCGAGTCGGTGGACAGCCCGGCGCCGGTGAGCACCACGAGTCGCCGGCCGGCCAGGAAGTCCAGGACTTCGCGGGACCGCGACGTCATCGCGCGTACCGCAACTCCGCCCGCGCCCTGGCCTTGGCCGCCTCGACCTCGCGGTCCTTGGGCGGCGCGGTCGTGACCAGTTCGTCGAGCAGTCGGCGGGTCACGTCGGCGATCTCGACGACCGCCCGGTCGAACGCCGCCTGGTTGGCCTGCGAGGGCCGGGTCGCCCCGCTGACCTTGCGCACGTACTGCACCGCGGCGGCGTACACCTCGTCCGGGGTGGCCGGTGGCTCGAAGTTGTTGAGCGGTCGGATGTTGCGGCACATGCCGACGAGCGTACGTCCGGCAGGCCAGCCGCGGTTCTGCTCAGCGGCGGCCGACCTGACAAGATGTGGGCGCGACGCGCCACGCGCGGCGCGCGCCCCAGTAGCTCAGTGGATAGAGCAGCCGCCTCCTAAGCGAAAGGTCGCCAGTTCGACTCTGGCCTGGGGCACTCGCCCCCATGCGTCATACGACCCGAGCCGAAGAAGGCTCTCAGCGTATGACGCATCGGGAGCTCCGCGGTCAGCGGAACTGGTTGGCCAGCGCCTTGGTGGCGCCCTGCACGGTGCCCTTGACGATCCGCTTCTGGATCATCCCCGGCAGCGGCAGGGTGGTGTCGACCGCGAGCGTCATGGTGACCTGGGTCTGCTGGCCCTTGGCGGTGAGCGTGTAGGAGCCCTGTTGGGTCTTCTGCACCAGGGTCGGCTCGGCCAGCCGCCAGGAGAACCCGCTGTCGTTGTGCTCGTAGTTGAGGACGAACCGGTCCTTGGCCACCTTGACGTCGTTGGCCAGCTGGGCCTTGAGGCAGCGGCCCTCGTCGTCGCGCTCGAGCACCTCGCTCTCGGCGTTGTCGGGGAACCAGGTCTTCTGTCGGTCGATGTCGCGGAGGAAGGCGAGCACCTCGTCGAAGGGGGCGTTCACGACCACGGTCGCGGAGTCAGAGACTGTCATGGTTCGCAGTCTGCTGCATCGGGCGCGCCCCGGCCAGAGGCTCATGGGGCCCGGGCTGGACCTGTGGATGCTGGACCTGTGGATAACGGGGACGCCACCTCGCGAGCCTGCGTCAGGCTTGCCGCCATGACGAGTTATGGCACAACCCCGGACGAGGTGCTGGCCACCGTGGAGGCCCAGGCCGAGGCGGCGGTGGAGCGGATGCATCGGGCCAGCGCGTTCCGCGAGTCGCTGGACTCCGTGCGCGGTCACGGCAGGTGTGGTGCGACTACGGCCGTGGTCGACGCCAGCGGGCTGCTGGTCTCGGTCGACTTCGCCGGCGAGGCGAGGGCCGGGGGTACGGCGGCCAAGACCGAGCTGATGGCGGCGGTGTACGCCGCCCAGCGGGACGTCCACGACCAGGTCACCACGAGAGCCCGCGAGACCTGGGGCGTCGGCGACCCGATGGTGGACCGGCTCGACGCGGAGCTGTCCGCCCGGTTCTCCGGAGCCGGCCTGGTGCCGGAGTCCCCGACAGGAGGGAGGGCGCAGTGAGCATTCGGATTGCCCAGGGCTCCCTGACCCACCACGCGCACGCTCTGGACGGCTTCGCCGCGGACCTGGACGTCCAGGCGGGAAAGACGGCCTCCGTCGGGCTCAGTGACGGCTGCTTCGGCATGCTCAACGCCTGGATGCCCAGCCGGTTCGAGAAGTGCATCGGCGAGAGCGCCGAGGCGGTGCGGGAGAAGGCGGACCTCCTGACCAGGGTGGCGGAGGCGCTGCGGGTCGCCGAGCAGGACCTCTTCGTCACCGACGACCTGGTGGCGTTCAGCCTGCGCCTGGGGGGATGCGTGGCATGAGCGAGCCAACTGCTGCCTTCGACGGCGTGATGGTCCTGGAAGACCTGTGTGAGGGCGCCCAGGCGCTGGAGTCGGGGGAGTGGGTCGCGGCCGGCTTCCACGGGGCCGCCGCCGTGCTGGATGGGGCGGCCTCCGCGCACGACCCGTTCGGCACCCTGTTCGCGATGGGGTTGGGCTGGCTGGTGGAGCACTGCGACCCCCTGCGCCGGTGGTTCGACGACCTGGCGGGCGACCCGCCGGTCATCGAGCAGCGGTCGGCGTACCTGGCCGGGGTCGCGAGCCACGTGCAGGGCCTGGTGGGCGAGTTGGAGGCCAAGATCGAGAAGGACCTCGGGCACCTGGAGGGCCGCACCCTGGAGGCGTACCGGGTCTTCACCTCGGGCGTGGTGGAGTCGATGGCGGGCGTGGGTGGGGCGGTCTCCGCCGCATCCTCGGCGGTGCGGTGCGCCGGCGCCCTGGTGGAGACCGTGCGCTCGACGGTCCGCGACGTGCTGTGCGAGCTGGTGGGGGCGATCCTCAGCTACGCGACCGAGGCGGTTATCAGCGCCGGGTTGGCCACCCCGTGGATCATCGAACAGGTCAGCACCCGGGTGGCCTCACTGACGGTGGGCGTCGCGAAGCTGATCAAGCAGCTGCTCGCCTCGTTCCACGCCCTGCACGGCCTGATGCAGAAGCTGGAGGCGTCGCTGCGGCTGCTGGTCACCCGGATGCGCGGCTACCAGCCGCAGCACCTCGGCCCGCCCAAGCCGCCCGAGTGGCCGGAGCAGAACCTCGGTGCACGGATCGCCGGCATCGAGTTCGTCATGGCCTTCGAGACCAGCGTCATCTCGGCCGCGGCGGGCCTGCACGCGGGGCCGTAGCCGGCCGGTCAGTCGGCGACGACCTCGAACCTGATGCCGGCCGCGATGAGCCGCGCCAACAGGTTCTCGCCCATCGCCTGGGCGGTGGTCACCTGCCCGGCCGAGGGCGGGTTGTCGTCGAGCAGCAGGCACAGCGCGGACTCAGCCAGCATCTTCGCGGTCTCGGTGTAGCCGGGGTCGCCGCCGCTGACCCGGGTGTGCACCCGCTGTCCGCCGCCGGCGCCGACGAAGTCGACGGTGAACCAGGACTTGTCGCGCCGCGCCTGGTCGGGCCCCTCGCCCTGCTTGACCCGCTTGAGCAGCTGGCTGCGCAGCGGCGGCACCTGGGCGGTCACGGCCAGGGCCCCCACCGCGGCGGCGCCGCCGGCGGCGTACCGCAGCGACTTGGTGCCGGCGAAGTGCGAGTAGCGGAACTCCGGGCCGTAGGAGGGCAGGGCCGCCGCGCTGCGGACCACGATGAACGGGTCGATGGTGGGCATCGGCAGCAGCCAGTAGCCCAGCTCGGAGTCGCGGTGCGGCTTGCCAGAGACCGCCCGCACCGAGCGGCCCTCGGGGCGCTGCTCGAGCTTGCGCCGGGCCGAGGCCGCCTGCTTGGACTCCCGCATCCGGGACATGGCGTTGACCGCGGAGTGGAAGGTGCCGCCCGAGAAGGTCCCCGAGGAGCGGACCACGCCACGCAGCTCCAGCGGTACGCCGGCCGGCAGCTGGGCGACCGTGAACATCGCACCCAGGTCGTGCGGGACCGAGTCGAAGCCGCACGCGTGCACCAGCCGGGCCCCCGAGGCGAGGGCGGTTGCGTGGTGGGCGACGTACATCCGGTCGACGAACTCCGGCTCCCCGGTCAGGTCCAGGTAGTCGGTGCCGGCGCTCGCGCAGGCCGCCACCAGCCCCTCACCGTGCTGCAGGTACGGACCGACCGTGGTCACCACCGCCCGGGTCGCCTCGGCCACCGCGGCCAGCGAGGCGGCGTCCGCGGAGTCGGCGACCAGCAGCTCCAGCTCGCTCAGGGCGGGGTTGGCGGCCGCCAGCCGGTCGCGGACCTGCTCCAGCCGGTCCAGGCTCCGGCCGGCCAGGGCCCACGTCAGCCCGGCGGGGGCGTGGGCGGCCAGGTAGTCGGCGGTGAGGCCTCCGGTGAAGCCGGTGGCCCCGAACAGGACCAGGTCGAGACGTCGTGACGATCGGCGCGCAGACATGGGCCCATGGTGGCAGTCGCCGGTCGGTTTGCCCCAGGCGGTGTCCGCCAGCGACACTTGAAGGGATCACGTAGGTTCGACATGCGCCCCAACCCGGCCCTGGGCGCCTGCCCTGATTGTGTCTTGAGGTGCTCGTGTCTGACGAGGTGTTGGTGGAGGAGCCTGACGACGGCGCCCCCAAACGCCGCGGCAAGAGCAAGAAGCGCCACACCATCGGGACCGTGCTGCTGGCCTCCGTCGTCGTGCTCGCGGTGGTGACCGGGCTGTCGGTCGCCTTTCTCTACCGCCACCTGAACGGCAACATCACCGTCTCGGACGTCATGGATGAGATCGACGACCGCCCGGAGAAGGTCGACACCGGTCCCAAGGAGCCGATCAACGTGCTCGTCCTGGGCTCGGACACCCGCTCGGGGGAGGGCAACCAGATCGACGGCGAGGCCGGCGGTGGTGTCTCGGACACCACGATCCTGCTGCACCTGTCGGCCGACCGGACCCGCGCCTACGGCATCTCCATCCCGCGCGACTCCCTGGTGACCCGACCCGACTGCGGCCCGAAGAACGGGATCCCCGGCGGCGAGGACCAGATGTGGAACGCCGCCTACGCGCTGGGTGGCGAGGCGTGCACGGTCGAGCAGTTCGAGCAGAACACCGGGGTCCGCGTCGACGACTTCGTGATCGTCGACTTCGCCGGGTTCCAGGACATGGTCGACGCGGTGGACGGCGTACCGGTCTGCATCCCCGAGGACATCGAAGACCCCGCCCACGGCATCTCCATCCCCGCCGGCGACCGGGTGCTGCGGGGCAAGGAGGCGCTGAACTACGTCCGGGTGCGCTACACCCTCGGCGACGGCTCCGACATCGGTCGGATCAAGCGCCAGCAGGCGTTCATCGCCTCCATGGTCAACAAGGTGGTCTCCGCGGGCACCCTGACCCGCCCCGACCGCGTGGTCAGCTTCCTCAACGCGGCCACCAAGTCGCTGACCGTCTCGCCCGGGCTGAAGAACCTCTCCAAGCTGGCCAAGCTGGGTCTGAGCCTGAACGAGATCGGCCTGGACAACGTCCAGTTCATTACGGTGCCCAACGAGTACGACACGCGCGAGGAGTTCCGGGGACGCGTGATCTGGTCCCAGCCCGAGGCCGACAAGCTCTGGCACAAGATCAAGAACGACAAGCCGCTGACCAAGGCCATGAGCGAGGACTCGATCAGCGCCGCCAACCCGCCGGGCTCGCAGACCCCGTCGGCCACGCCGACCGAGACCCCCAGCAGTACGCCCAGCGACACCGCCAGCCCGTCCCAGACTCCGTCGAAGACCCCGACCAAGACGCCGACCAAGACGCAGGGGCCGACGGAGGAGGAGATCGCCGAGGCCGAGGCGAACGGCCTGTGCGCATGACCGGGTCGGGCGGCCCCACCGGCGGCGAGGACTGGCAGCGGCGGCGACGAATGGCGGAGATCTTCGGCGACGTACTGCCGGAGACCACTCAGGACGAGCGGGAACAGGTTCCGGCCGACGGCCCCGGGTCGTCGAGCCAGGACCGGTGGCTCAAGGAGCAGGTGCCACCGCACCATGGCTGAGCCCACCGCACCACGGCTGAGCCCCCCGCACCACGGCTGAGCCCGGCGTGTTCCGCGGCTCGGGCGCCAGCGTGCGCCGCGGTGACGTACGTTTCGGGGCATGAGTTCCACTCCCGCTCGCGAGGCTGGTGAGCCTGGCGTGCCCGATGAGCCCCGCAAGCCCCGCCGGGGCCTCGGGTGCGGCGCACTGCTCGGCTGGCTGCTGCTGGCCGCGGTCTTGGCGGTCCTGGCGCTCGGCGTCACCAAGGGCCCCGAGTGGGTGTGGGACAAGGCCCGCGACTGGGTGAGCTCGGTGAACCCGTTCGAGGAGAAGACCGTCGATCGCACCGGCCCCTCGGTGCTCCAGTCGTTGACTGAGATCAGCGAGTTCCGGGCGGCGCGGGCGCACTACGAGACCGTGGTCGACATCGAGAAGGACTCCGAGTACTGGCCCGACTGGGCGCTCGGCGAGCGGATCCTGTACGTCGGCAAGGGTGAGGTCGACGCCTTCGTGGACTTCGGTCAGCTCGACGAACGCCGGGTCGTGGTCTCCGAGGACGGTACGTCGGTGAGCGTGTCACTGCCGGCGCCGACGGTCGGGGAGCCGGTGCTGGACCTGGAGAGCAGCTACGTCTTCGAGCATGACGAGGGCTTCATCGACGACCTCTTCACCGGCTCGGAGATCGAGCGGGAGGCACAGCTCAAGGCAGTCGACCAGATGACCGCCGCCGCCACCGGCGACGACAAGCTGGTCGACATGGCCAAGGAGAGCACCGCCTCGATGCTGCGCGGGCTGCTCGGGGCGCTCGGCTACACCGACATCACGATCACCTTCGACGCGTAGCCCAGACCTGGCCGCCTCAGGCGCCGCGGGTCTTGAGCAGGTCGCGGATCTCCTCCAGCAGGGCGACGTCCTCAGGAGTGCCCTCCTCGGCCGCGGGGAAGTACTTCTCCTTGGCCTTCGTGTAGGGCAGAACGATCAGGTAGTACACCACCGCGGCCATCGTGATGAACGAGACCAGCGCGGTCAGGAACGCCCCGACCGAGATGCCACCCGGGTTGTAGGTCGAGAAGTCGGGCTTGCCGCCGACCTTGCCGATCAGGTCCATGATCATCGTGACCGTCGCGGTGACGACGGCGGCGAAGGCGGTGGCCATGATGAAGGCCACGGCCAGCTCCACCAGGTTGCCCTTCAGAATGAAGTTCTTGAAACCGGTCATTGCTCTCTCCTTCTGATCCCCCGGGCCCTGCTGTTCCCCCGGGCGGGGAGTCCCCCGGACGTCGCGGCCCCGGTTCGGGCGGCGAGCCCCTTCACGCTAGCGGGAGAGCGCCAGGCTCAGGAACCGCCCCACTGCGGCCGCGCTCACCACGCTCACCTCCGACTCGGGCAACCCGAGCACTACCAGCCGCCCCGTCACCCCCGACCCCGCGGTCTCCGGCTCGGGGGGCACCGCCAGGACCGGGGCATCGCGGGCGACCACCTCGGCCCGGGAGTCCTCCGGGTTGGCGGCCACCAGATCGACACGGTCGCCGACCCGTAGCAGCGCCACGCTGGCCGCGTCCGGGATCCGCACCGGCAGCGCCATCAGGCCGGGGTACCCGGCGAGCAGGCTCGGGGTGACCAGCCGCAGGTCGGTGACGGGTTCGCCGCGGCGCAGCGGCGAGGCGAGGGTACGGCCGACCGGCTCGGAGGCGATGGCGTCCGGGCGGGTGCCGACGGCCCATCGGGCCTGGGTGAGGTCCCCGGAGGCCAGCACCGTGCCGGCCGGCAGGTCCCGGGCGGCCACCAGCACCGTCTCGGCGGGCTCGGGCGGGGGAGAGACCGTGTAGAGCCCGATGGCCACGGCGCCGACCGCGCAGAGGAAGGCGAGCAGGTGCCGGTGCGCCAGCACGCGGCGCCGCCACCAGCGGCGTCCCGAGGTCCGCAGCTCGCGCACGCGGTCGGAGATCGTGTGCTCGGCAGCCATGCCCGAACGCTAGGGCCAGAGAGCGAGCGTGGGTCGCCCTGTTTCCACAGGGCGCCGGGTCAGGAGGCGGTCGAGGAGCCCGACGAGGAGCCGGTCGAGCCGGACGACGAGGACCCAGAAGAGGAGCCAGTTGAAGAGCCGGACGAGGACCCAGACGAGGAGCCACCGCTCCCGCCCGAGTCGGCCGGCTTGCCCGAGGAGCCCGAGCCGCCGGACGTCGTGGACGACGTACCCGGCACGCTCGAGGAGGAGCCCGAGCGGCTGTCGGTGCGGTAGAAGCCGGAGCCCTTGAAGACCACGCCCACCGCGTTGAACACCTTGCGCAGCCGGCCGTTGCACTCCGGGCAGTGGGTCAGCGCGTCGTCGCTGAAGCTCTGCACCTGCTCGAAGGCGTGCCCACACGCGGTGCAGGCGTACTGATAGGTCGGCACGACCGCAATGCTACGTCAACGGAATCGTCGCCCCGGCACGGCACAATGGCGCTCGATGAGCGAGCACACCGCCTCCCCGGGTGGCCCCCAGACCTCCTCCCAGAGGCCGAACGAGCGCGTCTCCTGGTGGGGCTCCTTTCGCAGCTGGCCGCGCTGGGCGCACGTCACGACGTACCTGGCGCTCGGGCTGGTGCTGGTCCTGGTCGCCGCGCTGATCGCCGGGGTCTGGCTGCACCGCAAGCCCCTGCCGCAGACCACCGGCGAGATCCAGCTGCCGGGGCTGACGGGCAAGGTCGAGGTGATCCGCGACGAGCACGGCATCCCCCAGCTGTACGGCGACTCCGACGCCGATCTCATGACCGCGCAGGGCTACGTGCATGCCCAGGAGCGGTTCTACGAGATGGACATCCGCCGCCACGTCACCTCCGGCCGGCTCTCCGAGCTGTTCGGCACCGACGGCCTCGAGGCCGACAAGATGATCCGCACCATGGGGTGGCGGCGGGTCGCCGAACAGGAGCTGGGCCTGGTCTCGACCGAGACCCGCGCCGCCCTGCAGGCCTATGCCGACGGGGTCAACGCCTACCTCGAGGGGCGCGGCACCACCGACATCGCCGTGGAGTACACGGTGTTGGCCGCGAGCGGCCTGGACTACACCCCCGAGCCCTGGACCTCGGTCGACTCGCTGGCCTGGCTCAAGGCGATGGCCTGGGACCTGCGAGGCAACATGACCGACGAGATCAACCGAGCGGTCACCGCGCTGGACCACGACGAGGAGGCGATGGCCGCCTTCTTCCCCGACTACGACGTCGCCCGGCACACCCCGATCGTGACCAAGGGCGCGGTGGTGGACGGAGTCTTCGAGCAGGACGCCACCCGCAACACCACCCGCAACCCGCGCCGGGTCGCCTACCCCGAGGCGGTGCTCGACGCGCTGGAGGACCTGCAGGGCGGCCTGTCCGAGGTGCCTTCGCTGCTGGGCCGGGGCGAGGGTCTGGGCTCCAACTCCTGGGTGGTCTCCGGCGAGAAGTCCGCGACCGGTCAGCCGCTCCTGGCCAACGACCCGCACCTGGGGGTGACCCTGCCGGGCATCTGGATGCAGATGGGTCTGCACTGCCGGCAGCTGGACGACGACTGCACCCTGGACGTGGCCGGGTACACCTTCTCCGGGCTGCCCGGCGTCGTCATCGGGCACAACGCCGACATCGCCTGGGGCTTCACCAACCTGGGCCCCGACGTGACCGACCTCTACCTGGAGCAGGTCGACGGCGACTCCTGGACCTACGACGGCCGGGCGCTGCCGATGACGGTGCGCACCGAGGTGATCAAGGTCCGCGACGAGGACGACTTCGTGCTGCGGGTGCGGGAGACCGCGCACGGTCCGCTGGTCTCGGACGTGTCCGCGGAGATCAGCTCGGTCGGCGCGAACGCCCTGGCTGAGTCCGGCGAGTCCGGCGAGTCCGGCGAGTCTGGCGAGGCGTACGCCGTCTCGCTGGCCTGGACCGCGCTGGAGCCACACCCCACCGCCGACGCCATCCTCGAGCTCAACCGCGCCGGCGACTGGGACGAGTTCCGCGCCGCCGCCGCGCACTTCGCCGTGCCGGCGCAGAACCTGGTGTACGCCGACCGCGAGGGCCACATCGGGTACCAGGCGCCCGGGCGGGTGCCGATCCGCCGGTCCGGCAACGACGGGCTGATGCCGGCCGAGGGCTGGCTGCCGGAGAACGACTGGACCGGCGACTACATCGGCTTCGACGCCCTGCCCTCGGTGCTGGACCCCGACGAGGGCATCATCGTCACCGCCAACCAGGCGGTGATCGGACCGGCCTACCCCTACGCGCTCACCGAGGACTGGGACCGGGGCTACCGCTCGCAGCGGATCCGCGAGCTGCTGGAGGCCGAGCAGGACGTCACGGTCCAGGAGATGCTGGACATCCAGAACGACGAGCACAACCCGCTGGCCGAGACCCTGGTGCCCTACCTGCTCGAGGTGCACGACGTCGGGTCGCAGTACTACCTCGACGGGCTCGACCTGCTGGCGCGCTGGGACTACCAGGACGACCCGGACAGCGCCGCGGCGGCGTACTTCAACGCGGTCTGGTCGAACCTGCTGCGGCTGGCCTTCCACGACGACCTGCGGCAGCGGATCTGGCCCACCGGCGGCCAGCGCTGGTTCGCCGTGGTCGAGCAGCTGCTGCCCCAGGCCGCCCACGACCTGTGGGACGACGCCGACACCGAGGACGTGCGCGAGGTCCGCGACGACATCCTGCGCCAGGCGATCCGCGACGCGCGCGACGAGCTGACGCGGCGGCAGTCGGTGCGGGCCGAGGAGTGGACCTGGGGCCACCTGCACCGGCTCAACCTACGCAACCAGACGCTCGGGTCCTCCGGGATCGGCGCGCTGGAGTGGCTGCTGAACCGTGACGGCTACCAGATCGGCGGCGGCTCCAGCGTCGTGAACGCCACCGCCTGGGACGCCAGCCTCGGCTACGAGGTCACCGCGGCCCCCTCGATGCGGATGGTGGTCTCCCTGGCCGACTTCGACAAGTCCCGGTGGATCAACCTGACCGGGGTCTCCGGGCACCCGGCCAGCAGCCACTACGTGGACCAGACCGAGCTGTTCGTCGCGGGCGAGACGCTGCCGTGGGCGTTCACCGCCGACGCCGTGCGGGACGCCGCCGAGGACACCCTGGTGCTCAGTCCGGCCCAGTGATGGGTCCAGTGACCGGCCCAGCTCCCAGCTCGGTGATGCCCAGCCCGGTGGCGGCCGCCCCCACCGAGCGGTCGTGGGGCTCGGTGGGCACCGCGAGCCCGACCTCGTCGGGGTGGAGCAGCACGCAGGTGAAGGTGCCCACCGGGACCCGGCCCAGCGCCCGGTCGTAGCTGCCGCCGCCGCGGCCCAGCCGGACCCCCGCGGGCGAGACCGCGAGCCCGGGCACCAGCACCACGTCCGCGGTCGCCACCGCGTCGATGCCCAGCCGCGGGCCCGAGGGCTCGAGCATGCCGCGCCCGGCCGGGTGCAGGTCGTGGGCGCCGGCGTACGCCGCCCAGTCCAGGTCGTTGTCGGGCAGCAGCACCGGCAGCAGCACCCGCTTGCCCAAGTCGAGGAGGTGGTCGAGCAGCAGCCCGGTGCCCGGCTCGCGGCCCACCGAGACGTACGCCGCCACGGTCGCCGCCCGGCGTACTTGCGGGTTGGCCAGCAGGTGCCGCGCGGTCTCCGCGGCCAGGTCGGCCGACTCAGTCAGGGGTCGGCGTCGCCGGGCGGCCAGGATCTGGTCGCGCAGCGCGATCTTGGCCGCCGCGGCCCCGGCGGCACTGCTGCCTCCGGTCGCCCGGTGGGGGAGATTCTCCTCGCTCACACCCGCCAGCCTACGATCGAGGCATGCGCAGCAAAGCGTCCAGCAGCGGCCTGAGCCTGGCAGTCACCAAGATGCGTGAGGCCGGGCTCGAGGAGGTCGCGATCGAGACCTTCGCCCACTACTACCGGCTGCTCGAGCACGGCGAGACCGGGATGATCCCGGAGTCGACGATCGAGCCCCTGGAGATGGAGGCCCTCGCCGACGCCGAGGTCGACCCCGAGACCTCCGCCGAGGCGATCCGCGGCACGGTCGTGATCAAGCTCAACGGGGGTCTGGGCACCTCGATGGGGATGGACCGCGCCAAGTCGCTGCTGTGCGTGCGCCGCGGCCTGAGCTTCCTCGACATCATCGCCCGCCAGGTGCTCGCGCTGCGCCAGGAGTACGACGCCACCCTGCCGCTGCTGTTCATGAACAGCTTCCGCACCTCGGCCGACACCATGGCCGCGCTGGCCCGCTACGCCGACCTGCCGGTCGACGGCCTGCCGCTGGAGTTCCTGCAGGACAAGGAGCCCAAGCTCCTGCTCAAGACCCTGCAGCCGGTCGCCTGGCCCAAGGACCCGGACCTGGAGTGGTGTCCGCCCGGGCACGGCGACATCTACACCGCGTTGCGCGGCAGCGGGGTGCTGCGCCAGCTGATCGACGCCGGCTACCGCTACGCGTTCGTCTCCAACTCAGACAACCTGGGCGCGGTGCCCGATGCCCGGGTGGCGGGGTGGTTCGCGGAGTCCGGGGCGCCGTTCGCGATCGAGGCGGTGCGGCGTACCCCCTCGGACCGCAAGGGCGGGCACTTCGCCCGGCGCAAGCTGGACGGGCGGATCGTGCTGCGCGAGTCGGCCCAGACCCTGGATGCGGACCAGGAGGCGCTGGCCGACCTGGACCGGCACACCCACTGCTCGACCAACAACCTGTGGTTCGACCTGCAGGCGATGCAGGACACCCTGGATGCCCGCCAGGGGATTCTGGGCCTGCCGCTGATCCGCAACGTCAAGCCGGTCGACCCCGGCGACCCGGCCTCGCCGGAGGTGGTGCAGATCGAGACCGCGATGGGCGCGGCGATCGAGATCTTCGAGGGCGCCCGCACCGTCGAGGTCGGTCGCGACCGGTTCGTGCCGGTCAAGACGACCAACGACCTGCTCGTGCTGCGCTCGGACATCTACGACCTGGGCCGCGACTTCGTGCTCGACCAGGCCAGCGACCGGGTGCCGTTCGTCGACCTGGACCCGGACTTCTACAAGGTGGTGGGCGAGTTCGACAAGCGCTTCCCCGAGGGCGCTCCGTCGATGAAGGAGGCCGAGTCGCTCACGATCGACGGCGACTGGACCTTCGGCCCGGGCGTCGTGGTCAAGGGGGAGGTCGCGCTCGCGGCCAGCTCCGCCCAGCGGGTGGCGCCCGGCACCGTGCTCGCCAGCGACGCCGCGGATGGCTGACCTGCTGCCGGTCGAGGACCTCGTGCGGCGGGTCCTGGACTCGGTCTCGCCGCTGCCCGACTTCCCGCTGCCGCTGCTGGACGCGCTCGGGATGCCGGTCGCCGAGGACGTGGTGGCCGAGGTGGCGCTGCCCGGCTTCGACAACTCCGCCATGGACGGGTACGCCGTGCGGCACGCCGACGTGGCCGGTGCCGGCCCCGAGTCCCCGGTGCACCTGCCGGTGGTCGGCGAGATCGGCGCCGGCCAGGCCAGGCTGCTGGCGCTCTCGCCGGGCACCGCCGCCAAGATCATGACCGGCGCCCCGGTGCCCGCCGGGGCCGACTGCGTGGTGCCGTACGAGTGGACCGACCGCGGCGTGGCGCAGGTGGTGATCGGCCAGGAGCCGCGGCTGGGCCAGCACATCCGCCGGGCCGGCGAGGACGTGGCCGTCGGCGACCGGCTGGTGGAGCACGGCACCGTGCTCGGGCCGCGGCACCTGGGGCTGCTCGCCTCGGTGGGGCGGGCCGCCGTACGGTCGCGGCCGCGGCCCCGGGTGGTGGTGATCTCCACCGGCTCGGAGCTGCGGGATCCCGGCGCGACCCTGGGGCACGACTCGATCTACGACGGCAACTCCTACCTGCTGGCCGCGGCGGTGCGGGCGGCCGGCGCGACGGCGTACCGGGTGGGCATCGTGCCGGACGAGCCGCGGGCCTTCACCGAGGCGCTGAGCGACCAGCTGGTCCGCGCCGACCTGGTGGTGACCAGCGGTGGGGTCAGCGAGGGCGACTACGACGTGGTCAAGGCGGCGCTGTCCCAGCTGGGCACGGTGTGGTTCGGCAAGGTGGCGATGCAGCCGGGGAAGCCGCAGGGGTTCGGGCACGTGGGGGAGGACCAGGTGCCGATCTTCACCCTGCCCGGCAACCCGGTCTCGGCCTACATCTCCTTCGAGGTGTTCGTGCTGCCCGCGCTGCGCAAGCTGATGGGCAGGGTGCCGTACGAGCGGCCCGTGCGGCAGGCCCGGTTGACCCACCGGGTCGCCTCGCCGCCGGATCGGCAGCAGTACGTACGCGGCTGGTTCGGGATCGAGGACGGCCACCCGGTGGTCTCGCCGGTGGGCGGCCACGGGTCGCACCTGGTCGGCGACCTGGCGGCGGCCAACGCGCTGATCGTGATCGCGGCCGAGCGCGCCGAGGCCGCGGCTGGTGAGATGGTCGACGTGCTGGTCCTGGACGAGGACTTCTAGACGCTGAGAGGGTGGCGCCCATGGCAGGCTCCGAGGGGGGCGAGGGTCGCGACGAGCCGCGCCTGACGCACGTCGACGAGACCGGCGCGGCCCGGATGGTCGACGTGTCGGCGAAGTCCGTCACCGCGCGCACGGCCACGGCGTCGGGTCGGGTGCTGGTCTCAGCGGCGGTGATCGACCTGCTGCGCGGGGCCGGCGTACCCAAGGGGGACACCCTGGCCGTGGCCCGGCTGGCCGGGATCATGGGGGCCAAGCAGACCCCGGCCCTGATCCCGCTGTGCCACCCGCTGGCGATCTCGGCGGTCACGGTCGACCTGCGGGTGGCCGATGACGCGGTGGAGATCTCGGCCCGGGTCTCGACCACCGACCGGACCGGGGTGGAGATGGAGGCGCTGACCGCCGTGTCGGTGGCCGCGCTGACGGTGGTGGACATGGTCAAGGCGGTCGACAAGGCGGCGGTGATCACCGACGTACGGGTGGAGACCAAGACCGGGGGCAAGTCGGGGGACTGGTCGCGGTGACCGCCGGTGATCACTCCGTCGATGCGCTGAGGGGCGCGGTGGTGGTGGCGTCCAACCGCGCCGCCGACGGCGTGTACGCCGACGAGACCGGGCCGCTGATCGTGGAGTTCCTGACCCGGCTGGGGTTCGAGGTCGACTCGCCCGCGGTGGTGCACGACGGCGAACCGGTGGGGCGGGCGATCCGCGCCGCGGTCGCCGCCGGGGCCAGGGTGGTGCTCACCACCGGGGGCACCGGACTGACCCCGACCGACCGGACGCCCGAGGTGACGCAGGCGCTGTTGGACTTCGGCGTGCCGGGCATCGCCGAGGCGATCCGGGCGCACGGGCTCAGCCACGGCGTGCCGACGGCAATGCTGTCGCGCGGGGTCGCCGGTGTGGTTGGCTCATGCCTCGTGATCAACCTCCCGGGCTCCAAGGGTGGCGTGAAGGACGGCTTGGCCGTGCTCGAGCCGGTGCTGGTGCATGCGGTGGAGCAGGTGGTCGGGAGCGACCACCCGCGCGCGGATCTCGGACCGGGTACGCCGTGACGGGGCTGCTGCTCGGCACCAGGTCGAAGGGCTGGCCTGCCCGGCTGGTCGACGACACGTTGGTGCTGCGGCCTATCCACTACTCCGATGCCGAGGAGTGGCACCGCTGCCGGGCGCGCAACGCGCAATGGCTGCGCCCCTGGGACGCCACGGTTCCGCCGGGCGGCCCGGGGCGCCCCGGGTCCTTCCAGCAGTTGGTGTGGACCCTGCGCCGCTCGGCCCGGCGGGGCTACTCCATGCCGTTCGTCATCGAGCTCGAGGGTGAGCTGGTGGGTCAGGTCACGGTGAACAACATCGTGCGCGGCTCGGCGCAGTTCGCCTCCGTGGGCTACTGGATCGACCAGGCTGTGGCCGGGCAGGGGCTGATGCCGCGGGCGGTGGCGATGGTGGTCGACCACTGCTTCTTCACCGCCGGACTGCACCGCATCGAGATCTGCATCCGCCCCGAGAACACCAACTCGCTGCGCGTGGTGGAGAAGTTGGGTGTGAGGGAGATCGGGTACGCCCCGCGGTTCCTGCACATCGACGGGGAGTGGCGCGACCACCGGAT